>Ga0247727_10002803_pt1 | contig 39289 bp, 36 predicted proteins | sample WisWelCaveWW1625_FD_202498 | JGI IMG/M metagenome (GOLD analysis project Ga0247727, IMG submission 202498) | Biofilm microbial communities from Wishing Well Cave, Virginia, United States - WW16-25 | ecosystem: Environmental > Aquatic > Deep subsurface > Groundwater > Cave microbial mat | place... | reverse complement strand
ATATAGGTGACTGTCGCGCGCACGCGACGCACGCTATCGTGAACTTTGGCTTCGCCGGGATGGCGCATGGCGAAAATATGCAAGCGATAGCCCAATTGCTCGAGCCGCACAATCTCATTGACAATGAACGTTTCCGAAAGGCGAGGATAACCTTTCAGAATAAAACCGATGGTTTTGTCACAGTCATTGGTCATTGATGGTCATATGTCATTGGTTGCCATTAGAGTCATTTGTGAGTCCATAGTTGCTCGTCGACGATCACGCCTCAAAAAATTTTTCAGATTTATAAAAAAATTTATCCGCGATTTTACAATTTGCCGGTAATCAACAAATATTTCTTTTGGTATATCTCTAAGAACGTCTTGTCAAAAACGCCGTTTTACGCCTCGCCATTGCCATTCAAAATGAACGAGGCGGCGCGCGAGGCGCCGCTCAAATCCGGAATCATCGCTTCGTCGAGGCGCGGCTTTTTTTTGAGTTTTTTCCAGATCAGCTCCGCCAGGTTTTGGGGGGTTAAGCGCGTCGGATGAATCGTGCCGAACAGGCCGCGCTCGGACATCAGCCGCGAGCGCATGCTTTGCTCGGCGCTGGGACCGGCGCGCGGAACGACGATGGCGTTTTTGCGAAAATGCAGAATTTCGCTGATGGTGTTATAGCCCGCCATCGAAATCACCAGATCGGCGCTGCGCAAAATGTGGACGCTGTCCTCTCCCAGCCGGCTCACCACGATGGGCAGATTCTTGGTTTTGCGGCGCAGCAGCTTGCGCTGATCTTTGTTCATAAACGGGCCGGTGGTGACAAAGGCATGAAACGGCAAATCGGCGCGCAGCAAACGCGCGGCATCGATGAATTGATCCATGAAGAAAGAAGCATCCGCGCCGCCGCCGCCGGTGACCAGAATAAATTTGTCCGGCTGCTGGTCGCGGCGCCGAATTTTCTTTTTGGCGAGAGGAGACGCCTCGACATCGTTTTCGCGGCAGACATAACCGCAATATCGCGCTTTGCCGACCAACGAGGAGGGAAATTCATATTGGTTGATCACGTCAAAAAGATCGGCGCAGCCGTAAATAAAAACGCTGTGGTAAAACGCGTCGATGGCGGCAAAAGCGCCTTCATTTTTCCATTGCCGGCGGATGACTTCCGGCGCGCCCAAAATATCGCGAATGCCGAGAACGACTTTGGTGTGCGGGCTGTGCTGCTGTAAAATTTGCAAAGGCTCCGCCAGCTCGCCAAGCGCGCCGTGCGGCATGTGATCGACGAGAAAAACATCCGGCTGAAAACTGACGGCGACGTTGCGAATGATATCCGAACGAATCGCCAACAACTCACGCTCGCTCATGGGCAAACGATCGGGCCGCCAGATGCCGGTATCAACCTTGACAATGGTTGGGATTTTGATGAAATCACAATTGGACGGCAGCTTGAAGAAGGGGGCAACGGGTGAGTCTGCGATGATGAGACACGAAGCCTGGGCACGGCGCTTCTTAATCTGGTTGCAGATATTCAGATTGCGCCGCAAATGCCCCAGGCCGAAGCCGTCCTGGGAATAAATCAAAACCCTTGTAGCTGATCCGTGCGTCATGGTAATCACGTGCAAAGTTGAATGACACGGCGCAGACATGGAAATACGGCTAGCTCCTGCACAACCGCCTGTGGCCATGCGCGTAACGTGCTAATAACGAAAAAATCTTTTATCCAAACAAGTGATATTGACCGGTCACTCGGAGTGACCGGTCAGTCACTGCAAAGATTCTACGAAGCAGCTTTGAGCTCGACCGGCTGCGAGGCGCCGGTGAGGCTGCGAATGCGTTCCGCAATTTTAGCAAAGCCATCCAGCGGAATGCTTTCATACTGCGATTTTTGAACCAGGCGCGGGCCGTTAAAAAGCGTTCGAGCAATCGTTTCCTGCAATACCTCGCGATGAAAATTTTCCGGCGCCACGAATTTAATCAGGCCGAGATCCTGGAGCAAGCGGGCCCGGCAAAAATTGGCGGGATGTTCTTTGACATTCGGAACCGCCAGTGCGGCTTTGCGATGGGCCAAAATCTCGCAGGTCAAATTATATTCGCCGCCGCCAATGACGAGATCGGCGAATCTGACGTATTGCAGCGTATGCTTGCCGAAACGATGAAACATGACATTCGGCAATTTTTCCGCGCGTTGAGCCAGGCTGCGCTTTTCATGCGAGCCGATCGCCGGCCCGGCCACGATCAAACTTTGGAAAGCGAGATTGTCGGTTTTTTTCTCCAAATACCGCAAATACGCATCGACCATGGCCAGATCACCTGAGCCGCCGGTCGAGCTCAACATGACCAACGGCAAATTGCGGTTGAGTTTGGCCACGCTTTCACAAACGCGCCGCGACGGCATGCCGAGGCGCGCGAGATAACCGGTGTAAAAAATTTTCCGCGCCATTGCAGCGGGCATTCGATATTTCTCGACCACGTCGAACACGTGGGCAGCGCCGAAAATGAGAATCTCGTCGGCATAGCGCTCGAACACTTCGAAAATGCCGTTGCCCGACCATTGCCGCACCACCCACTCCGGCGCGCCCAGCGTGTCGGATAAGCCCCAAAGAATTTTGGTCGCCGGCAGCTCGTCGCGAATGCAATCCACGATTCTTTGCATTTCCTCCGGATGATTCAACACGCTTTCGTCAAGCATAACGACGTCCGGACGAAACGTCTTGATGGCGCTTTGCGCAATTTTGCGGCGGAGGCGCAACTTGTTCTCGTATTCGATGTTGAGGCCGCTAAACGCCTGGCCGAGATGATTTTTGCTCTCAAGAACGGGCAGATGAACATAATCCACGCGTTCAGCCAACCGAAATCGGCCCACGGTGGAAAGATCAGTCAACACCAGAACCGAACAATCTTCCAGCGTTTTGGAGAGGGAAGCCGCGATGTTGAGCGTGCGCGTCGTCTGTCCCAATCCTCGACTGTCGTTGCAATACATGAGTATGCGCAGCGAGGACATACGGCGAAACCTCAAAAAATTTTACTGGCCTGGCCACAAGGGAAGCAACTCACAAAGGTAAGAGCCGTCGCTCAAACCCTGCATGCAAGCCAATTATCACAAGTTTGGGAAATGCCTAAAATTTAATGGCTTCCCGTTCTCATGTTCCGATAAAATCAAAAGTTGAAGAATCAAGGTTGTAGACTTATCGGTCTTTTTTGTCTTGTCTTCGTCTGTTGAGATTAAAAAAGTGATGAGTGTTGAAGATTTTGGCGTGGTACAAATTACCCCTTAACACTTAACCTTAAAAAAAACCCGGCCACATCCCTAACATCACACCAATCGGGGAGAATCGCGCGCCAAAAGTTAAATTGCGTTAAAAGATATTAAAACTCTGCGTCGAAGTCAAGACTTTTTTTATTTTTTTAAAAAAATCCCTTAAAAAAGAAACCGGCCACGAAAATCCTTTTTCGGAAGATTTCTCGTGACCGGCTTTACTAACGCGGTCAATCGATGTTCGTCTCGTTTGCTGTCGAGTCATAAGCCAGTACTTGCACGACCTGAACCGGACAATATGCTTGCTTTTGCACCGACACTTATATCTGTACCATCTCTCCGGTGGATTCGCGCAAAATAATTGCAAAGAACCTGGAACTCTCACAGAAAGAAAAGATTTTTATAACTCATTTCCGTGAGCTGTTCCGTTTTTGTGAGCACATTATTCCTTTTTTACTCAAACCGCAGCGCCGCAATCGGATCCATCTTGGCTGCCTGGCGCGCCGGATAAATTCCGAAGACGATTCCAACCAGAGCGGAAATGCCGAAGGAAATCACCACGCTGTACAGCGAGATCACGGTGTCCCAGCCGGCAAACAAATTGATGCCCCTCGCCATCACGACGCCGAGAATAATTCCGATCGTGCCGCCGGTCACGCTGATCATCACCGTCTCGTTGAGAAATTGGCCGAGAATATCGCGCTCGGTGGCGCCCAAGGCTCGGCGCGTGCCGATCTCCTTGGTGCGCTCGGTGACGCTGGCGAGCATGATGTTCATAATGCCGATGCCGCCCACCAGCAATGAAATGGCGGCAATCGAGCCCATCACGATGTTGAACACCCGCTGCGTTTTCTGGCTTTGCGCCAGAAGCTCGGCCGGAATAATAATCTCGTAATCATTGACGTCGTTGTGCGTGCGCTTGAGCAGGCGTTTAACAACGTCGGAGGTGGGCACGACTTGCTCTTCACGCTCGACCTGAATCGCAATCTCTTCAACGGAATTGGGCCGATCTTCGTCGGTGTAACGCTTCAGCGCCGTGGTGATTGGAATGTAAACATCCTTATTGATGTTGCGAAGTTTGATGATCGAAGCTTTGCCTTCCTTGACGGTTTTGGATTCCATGGCGCCGATCACCACAAACCAGGTGTCGCCGATTTTGATGCGGCGTCCGAGCGGATTGCGATAACCAAACAATTCACGGCGAATTTCGGAACCGATGACGCAGACGCGCTTGGCCTCGGCGACGTCCAACGAGCCGATGAAACGGCCTTCGCTCGGATGAAAGTTGGTCACCCATTCGTAAGCTTCATCGGTGCCGACGACGCGGCCATTGGATTCTTTGTTGCCCAACATAATTTCCGTTTCGACAAACCGCACCGGTGTGACGCCTTTGACGTTGGGCAAATTCTCGCGAATCAATTGGCCGTCGCGATACGTCAATCCTTTCGAGAGTTTTTTCTCCGCCGCTTCGGCCTGTTCGCCGGTCAGCTTCAAATGATTGACGCGAATATTGTTGGTTCCCAGAAGCTTGATTTGTTCTACCGCGGTGCGCTTGGCGCCTTCGCCGATTGACAGCATCGAAATGACGGCCGCCACGCCAAAAATCACGCCGAGCGTCGTCAAGAACGAACGCAGCTTGTGGACCCAAATGCTCTTAATCCCGATGCGTAAACTTTCAGAAAATTCCATAAAGTTTGATTTAATGACTTAATGACCCAATGACAACGTCTGACTTTTTTATGCCTGCGGCATTTCCTGAAACAAATCCATCAAATGCTGAATTTCCGCGCCGGCCAGCTGGCGCAAAATTTTGCCGTCCTGCATGTGAACGAGACGTCGCGACCATTTGGCTTTGGACAGCTCGTGCGTAACCAGAACGATGGTCGTGCCGCGCTCGTTCAAATCCTGCAGAATTTCCATGATTTCCTGGCCGGTTTTCGTGTCGAGATTGCCCGTCGGCTCATCCGCAAAAATAATCTGCGGCTTCGTCACCAACGCACGCGCGATGGCCACGCGCTGGTTCTCCCCGCCGGAAAGCTCGGTGGGACGATGATTCGGGCGATGGCCGAGACCGACCGCTTCCAACATTTCCAAACTTAGCTCGCGCCGCTTGCCGCGCTCGAGGCCCATGTAAATCAACGGCACTTCGACATTTTCCAGCACCGTCAACTGCGAAATCAAATTAAACGCTTGAAAAACGAATCCCACTTTGCGATTGCGCAGGCGGGACAGCTCCACGTCACCCAGATTTTCCACCGGCGTGCCGTCGAGGGAATACGTGCCGGCGGTGGGCCGATCCAAACAGCCGAGCAAATGCATGAGCGTAGATTTGCCCGAGCCGGATGGCCCCATGATCGCCACAAACTCTCCCTGTCCGACATTGAATGAAACACCGCGCAACGCTTTCACCACGGTTTCACCCATCACATATTCGCGCTTCAATTCTTTGGCTTCAACGAGCATCATTTCTCCTTTGTAAACACACTGCCGTATTGTCATTCATATCTTTTTTATTATCGAACCCGGAGTTTGTATTTAAAAAAAAATCTTCCGAATGACATTTGCCGGAGAATCAAATCGCCGCCGGCTGGCCGAGCAACACCTCGTCTCCTTCTTGCAGGCCTTCTTTGATGACGGCGACGCGATCGTTGCTTTCAACAATGCTGATGTGCCGCATTTCGATGCGGCCCCGGCTTTTCACGTAAGCGATGGTTTGATCTTGATCGTTGAGAAAAACGGCCTCGAGCGGCATGTAGAGCGCGTTTTCATATTGATCGACGATAATGTCCAAAGTCGCCGTCAGTCCGGGCTTCAAGCGACGATCCTGGCCAAGCACCTGAATGGTCACGTCAAAAACTTTGGCGCCGGTCGCTTTGCCGGTAATCCGGCTGATCTTGCGTTTGGCGAGATCGGCAATATAAGTCACCTTGCCTTTGAACACCGCCTCGGCATAAGCATCCAGGCGAATTTCCACCGGCATCTCGGCGGTGACTTTAGCGAGATCGACTTCGCTGATTTCGGTATCGACCATCATTGAGGAAATATCCGGCAAATACATCAAGTCTTGCCCTTCGAACGGAATCATGCCAATGGAGATTTTCTTCTGGCTTTCAATATCTCCGCTCATCGCATAAACCACCAAACCGGCGCGCGGCGCCTGCACGACGCCCTGGCGTAATTTTCTTTCCTGTTGGGCCAGGCCGCGTTCCGCCCTCCCGACATTAGCTTCCGAAGCATTCAAAGACGCCCGCAACGAGCGGACTCTCGACTTCAACTCCATATACGCCAATTGCGCCTGCTCGAATTCGCTTTGCTGAATAAAACCTTTTTTGACGAGCTCCGGCAGCACTTCGAGATTTCTTTTCGCCGCTTCCTCCTTGGCTTGCATCGCTTCCAAATCGCTTTCCGCCCGCACCAAATCCGCCTCCGCCACCATCACGCCGGATTCCGCCTCGCCTTTGGAAAGAATATATTTCTCCGATTCGAAGATGATCAACGTATCACCTTCTTCAACCCACTTTCCTTCCGGAACCAGCCACAATATCTGTTTGTCCGTTGCCGCGCTGATCACCACCTGATCCTGCGCGCGCAGCTCGCCGGTCTCGCTGACTTTGATGGTGACCTGGCCTTTCTTGACTATACTGGTCGGAATCGAAGTGTCATCCGCCTCCGAAATCAGCAGCGAGCTGCCGAGAAAAAGCAGCACAACGACGGCAAGAGCGCTAAAGATCATCACCTTGCGCCGGCTCGTTTTGAAGAGAGAATTTTTAATGCCGCCCGGCATGTCTTGAGATGCTTTCATAAAATTCACCTTGATAATTTCACCTTTGCCCGTTTCGCTTTATTGGGTGATCGGTTTGCCGATCAAGCTTTCCAACAACGCCAATTGTGTGTGATAATCAACCAATTTGCGCAGATATTGATTCTGCGCCTTGAGCAAAAATTCCTGCGATTCCGTAATATCGAAATTCGAGGCGCGGCCGAGATTGAACATGGTCGTGGAAAATTCCAGTTTATCCTGCGCCACTTTGATGCCGGCGCCGATGGCTTCAAGCTGCGCCGCCGCGCTATAAACGCCGCGAACGATATCGCGAACGTCAATCATAATTTGGCGCTGAATCTCCAGCCGGCGGTCTTCTTGCTGTGAAACCGCAATTTCAGCTTCTTCAACTTTGGACGCCTCTTCTCGGCTTAAAAACGGATAGCTCAAATTGAGACTTGCCGCCCACCCGCCGGCGCGATTTATATCGAGATTGCTAACCAGATTTCTTTCCAAATTCGATGAGTAAGAGGCGGCGAAATCCAATTGCGGCAACAAGGCATTTTTCGCAATGCGGCGCTGCAGCCGGCTGCGGTTGATGGCGATGTCGGCGTTGTGAACGAGCGGATTGTTTTCCAACGCCTGGCGCACCAGCGTTTGCACGTCGAGCGTGACCGGCGCATAGGTCAAAATCGTCGAATCCAATTCAATCGGCATATTGATGGGAACGCCGATTTCATCTTTGAGCCGGTCGAGCGACAATTCATAATCGCTGCGGCTCGCAATCACCGCCGCGCGATCGTCCGCAAAACGAATTTCCGCGCTCAGAACATCGCGACGCGTCGCCAGTCTGGCCACAATTAACGCCTTCGAGGCCTCCACGAGGCTCGAATCCTTGATCAGTGCGGTTAAATTCACTTTAATCAATTCACGCTGAAGCAAAGCAATATAATAAGCGCGTTTGACCGCAAAGACCGTTTGCAGTTTTTGATTTAATAAATTTTTCTCCTCGAGCTGCCGGTCATATCCTGTCGTCAGGAAAGCACTGCGAGCGACGGTCGGGCCGGCATCGCGCAACAACGGTTGCGTGAAATTGACCGCGTAGGAGCGGTTGAGTTGCTTCGTCGTCGGAGTAATATTGCGATCGGCAGGATTGTCCGGATCAGGAGGTTCCTGATAGAGTGGAATCCGGGTATCGCGCGGAATATTGCCGGAGAAATTCAGCGTGGCGCCGGTCGGCAAAAAAAGCTGCACTCTTCCGACGAGCTCGGAATTATTGTCAAATTGCGTTCTATCAACAAAACCTTGCACGTTCTGCACGACGAACTCGGTGGAATCTTCGGGATCGGGCAGCAGATTCTTCTGTATAATCGTGCGCTCGCCGGTAAAATTGTTCGTTCTCGTCCCTTCGAGACTGAACACCGGCAGAAATCTGCCATACGTGCCGGCTTGTGCAGCTTCGGCGCGGTTAAGATCTCCTTGCGCCAGGCGGAGCGAGATGTTCTTGGAAAGCGCGATGCGAATGCAGTCGTTCAGCGTCAGCGGTCTTTGCACGACTGCCTTGATCTCGGCTTCGCTGTAAGCTTGATAATAAAAATTATTCGATTTCGCGCGTTCGTCATCGCCGGCGAAACCGGCGCTAGTCGCCGAAAACATCATGATGAAAAAAATTATTGTGATCAGCCGGCGTTTGCATTGCAGCCGCCGTATCCTCTTTGAGGGCTGTCGAAGCTCAAAGGCAATCATTTGGCTCATAGTTGTCAGACCTGGTTGGGAATGAAAATTTTCTGCGTTCCACGAAGAGCGCCATATTAAAAATTCATGCCGGCGCCAACGCCGCTTACTTTACCGCCGATTGCACTTTGGTGGCGCTGACGATTTTAAATGACGCACCCATCATGGTAACCGCCTGCTTGACCGGATCGACTTTCTCCACCTTTCCGATCGCCTTAAGCTCGTTAAGCTCGTTCGGCTTAAAATCGGTTTCCTGCTGAACTTCCTCTGCCGAGAATGTGCCGTCCTTCAAAAAAGTGCCTTCACATTCCACCAGCATGTTAACCTTCAAATCACCAAAACTCTTGAATGTGCCCTCCGGACTTTCATATTCGCTGTCGGCGGTCACTTGCACGGGAATACGCAGAAGTTGAAATTGTTTCTTGGCCGGATCGATCGTTCTAACTTTCGCCTTGAGTTCCCAATCATCATCTTGAAAATCGCCGGTCAGCAGCTTGACTTTTTTCGTGATCAAAGAAAAATCGGTTTGGACTGTGCCTTCAAGCTCTATCCATTGTCCGACCTTGAGGGTTTTAAAAAGATCCGCCGCCGTCATTTGTGTCGCCGTCGTAACTTGCGCCATACTTGTGTTCACCGCAAAAACCAGCCCACTTAATAACGCCGCTATGCATTTTATTTGCGCTCTCATCGCATTCTCCTTGGTTTGAAATGAAATTTTATAGCAAACTTTCTCTCAGATCAACCGACCGGTCAGTGTTTTGACCTTATTGGTAGATGACCATTACGACGTAAATATACAAACATTTGCACTTGCTCAGTGTCACCGCCCTGTCCAGTTTTTGTAAAATCTTTGTCACCAGAGTCAATCCGGATAGGAAATGGAAGAAAGGTTATAGAAGCGGAATAAATAAAAGCGCAGAACTGCTAGTGCCGGGCAAGCCAGGTTCTGCGCTCGAAGTGATCAAATCGAATGCATAAGCCCTTTAATCAAAATCTCCACCACTTCCAACCGGCTGAATTCCGGCGGTGGCGCTTCACCGCGGCCGAGCATCTCTCGAACTTGCGTGCCGGACAACATGACTTGATACGAGCCATCATGCGGGCAGGTCTTGCTGGTGACCACGGCGCCGCATTTCTTACAGTAAAATGAATTTTCAAAATTCAATGTCGTGATACCCAGCTCTTGAGGCGTGAAGTTGGTGAACATTTTTTGGGCGTCATACGTGCCGTAATATTTGCCGACGCCGGCGTGATCGCGGCCGACGATGAAATGCGTGCAGCCGTAATTTTTGCGGCACATCGCATGAAAAATCGCTTCGCGCGGACCGGCGTAACGCATCGCTGCCGGAAACACGCTCAACAACACGCGATTGGCCGGATAATAATTTTGCAGCAACGCATGATAACTTTTCATGCGCAAATCCGCCGGAATGTCGTCCTTTTTAGTCTCGCCGACGAGCGGGTGCAGCAGCAAGCCGTCAACAATCTCCATCGCGCATTTTTGAATATATTCGTGGGCGCGATGCACCGGATTGCGCGTTTGAAAACCCACCACGGTGTTCCAACCGCGTTCGTTAAAAATGCGGCGAGTCTCCGCCGGATCGCGGCGATATTCCGCAAACGGCACATTGGCAGGACGATTGATCATCCACACCTCGCCGGCAAGACAAACCTCGCCTTGATTTATAACACGTGCGACGCCGGGATGAGCCGCTTCCGTCGTCCGATAAACTTCCATCGCCTCGCGCGTTTTGTCATATTCAAATCTCTCGGTAATTTTCATAAAGCCAAGAATTGAGCCGCCGTTGCCATTTTCCACTAACGCAATTTCTTCGTCAAGACGAATATCCGATGCCGTCTCTTTTGAGACCGGCAAAGTAATCGGCAGCGACCAGACGAGGCCGTTAGCGAGACGCATGTTTTGCACGACGCTGTCGTAATCGGCTTTCGACATAAATCCGGTGAGCGGGCTCATCGCGCCGTTGGCGATCATTTCAAGATCGGCGATACCAACTTCAGAAAGCGAAATTTTCTTCGCATCACGCGAGCGGTGCAGAGCGGCCTCGCGTTCTTCGCCGCGAAGCATGCGATCCACCAGCTTGCCGCCATGAGGTAGGCTGAGAGACATGATTTTTTCTCCAAAAAATTAATGCTGATGATTTGCTTATTCGAAACAACCCGAAAACTATATTTACCTGCGGTTAACGATGCTTGCGGGTTAAAAAAATGTCACATACGCCCACATCAATTCATTGCAATAATTAAAAACGTGAAAGTGAGTAAATCGAATAATCGTTTTCAAAACAAGCGACCATAAATAAAAACCCCAGGCCATCAGACCTGGGGAATTATTGACGAACTCAAGGAAAAGATAAAGTATTTCTTTTTATCTTTTTTGCCTTTTATCTTTTTTAAAGAAGTGGGCCCTGTAGGGCTCGAACCTACGACCAGCGGATTATGAGTCCGCTGCTCTAACCAACTGAGCTAAGGGCCCTCGTGGCAAAAAACGATAAAAAGATAAAAAGAAAAATTGACGCAGATGATTTACTTTTTATCTTTTTATCTTTTTGCTTTTGTGGTGCGCCTACCAGGAATCGAACCTGGAACCTTGTGATTAAGAGTCACCTGCTCTGCCAGTTGAGCTATAGGCGCTTGTTTGCAGACAAAAATAGGACGACAAAATCTTTTTTGCCTTTTTTCTTTTTATCCTTTTTGTCGTACTGTGAGCCTGGAGAGAATCGAACTCTCGGCCAACGGATTAAAAGTCCGCTGCTCTACCAGCTGAGCTACAGGCTCGCCCAATTTTATTTATGCTTGCGATAAAGTCAACTTCATGACTCAATCAACTCTCTCTCCGTTGTCTTTCCCATTTTAGCTTCCACGATAGATTTTCGCAAATGTTCAGCATTAGCCGGATTGGAAAGCAGATAAAGAGTTTCTTGCCATGAATTGAATTCACTCAATGAGAGCAAAACAGCTTTCTCTCCCTTATCGTTGCATATGATGGCGGGCTCGGCATCAGAGATCACCTGTGTAATCAGATGATCCAAGTTTTTTTTGGCCGCATTTAATGTTATTGCATTCATATTAGCCTCATCAAGTTTACGGTTCTGCTGCCCGCGCGCAGATATAAATCAAAGCTCGTTGCTTATTGTCACGCAGTCGCTTTGCCCACGAAGTGCAGAGCCGAGGCCAATCACCGTCTGAAAGTAAATTCGTTTCCAACACTTCAAAACCGGCGGCCTCATATCGAGGTCGCAAAACTGTTTTCAGAAACTCCGGCGAAAATCGCGGCAAGCTCAAACGCGCCATCTCGGAACGATCTCGTTCGTGATCAAGACTTATAAAAATCTTCAGCCGCGCTTCCGGCGCGCAGATTCGTCGCAGATTACATAGCACTGATTCATCGCCGATAGCCACAGCGCGGAGAAGACTTCCCCACGGAAAATTCACATAAACTTCATTAGCGCCATGATCCAATTCGGACGGCAATTCCTCGACAGCAGCATGCACGAACAGAGCGTTGGCAAGACCGCCCTTCGCCGCCTTGCGATGAATCTTCTCAGAAATTTTGGTTAGCGCGCTCGGATTGGCATCAATCCCGATATAAAATTTTTCGGGATTTTGACGAGCGGATTGGCGGACAAAGCCGCCGTCTCCGGTTCCGACGTCGATAACCACGCCTCGGCAATAAGAAGCGATCAGATCCACAAAGGCGCGTCAACCGAGTTAATAGAAACTTTTGCCGCGAATGACTTTTAACATGAGACATTCCTTAAGACGAATTTAAATATAAACAATTTACTCAAAGTAGTCAACCAGAATGTCATTCCGGAGGAATCTTTTTTCAATCCAAGATGAGTGCTAAATATAAAAAAGATTCTTGCAGAATGACAAATCGAGTGGCCTCAAAATGTAACCGCGCACTACGCCAATTTAATGCCAAGCTCGCGAAGCTGCTTCTCATCGACGGTTGACGGAGCGCCGTCCATCAACGACACGGCGGCGTTGGTCTTCGGAAACGCAATCACCTCGCGAATGCTTTTGCGCCCGGCAAACAGCATTACCAGCCGGTCGAAGCCGAACGCGATTCCGCCGTGCGGCGGCGCGCCGTATTCAAATGCTTCGAGCAGAAAGCCGAATTTATTTTCAACTTCGGCGTCGCTCAAATTGAGCAGACCGAACATTTTTTTCTGCAGATCGCGCTGGTGAATTCGAATGCTGCCGCCGGCGATTTCGGTTCCATTAAGCACGAGATCGTAAGCTTTGGCGCGCACTTTCTCCGGCGAAGTATCCATCAGCGGAATGTCTTCGTCTTTCGGCGCGGTAAACGGATGATGCCGCGCCATCCAGCGCTTCTCTTCTTCGTCAAATTCCAACAATGGAAAATCGACAATCCACAAAAGATTGTACGAGTTTTCAGGAATCAGTTTTTCTTCCTGCGCCAGCCGCAGACGCAACGCGCCGAGCACTTTCTGCGCTTTTTCTTCTTCATCCGCCACAAAAAACAGCAAGTCGCCGGCTTTCGCATTCAAAGCTGAATTGACTTTTTCAATCAAACCCGCAGAGAAAAACTTTGCGGCGCTGCCCTCCCAACCGCTGTCCGTAACTTTGGCGGCGACCAAACCTTTCGCGCCCATTTGCGTGACGTACTGCGTGAGATCGTCGATTTGCTTGCGCGAATATTTTGCGCCTTGCGGCAACGCCAGCGCCTGCACGGTTTTTCCACTCGCAGCAGTTTCGACAAAAATCTTAAACTCGCTTTGTCCGGCCAACGTCGTCACATTGCGAATTTCCAGGCCAAAACGCAAGTCCGGTTTATCGCTGCCGAAACGCGACATCGCCTCGGCATACGTGAGTCGCGGCAATGGCAAAGAAATCTTGCGGTCGAGAATGTTTTGCATCATCGCAGCGACGAGACCTTCGATCATCGCCATCACCTCTTCCTGATCGACAAACGACATTTCAATATCGATCTGCGTGAACTCCGGCTGGCGGTCGGCGCGGGTGTCTTCGTCGCGGAAACAACGCACGATTTGATAATAGCGATCCATGCCCGCGACCATGAGAATTTGCTTGTACATTTGCGGGCTTTGCGGCAGCGCATAGAAACGGCCTTTGTAAAGCCGGCTCGGAACTAAATAATCGCGCGCCCCTTCCGGCGTGCTGCGCATCAGAGTCGGCGTTTCAATATTGACAAAATTATTTCGTTCCAGATAATCGCGCGTCGTTTTGTCGAGATGCTGCCGGATGAGCAAGTTGCGCTGCATATCGGGCCGGCGCAAATCGAGATAGCGATATTTCAAGCGCAAATCTTCTGAGGCTTCCACATAACCGCTAATCTCGAACGGCGGCACTTTCGCGGGATTGAGCAGCTTTAATTCTCTGGCAACGATTTCAACTTCGCCGGTAGCGATATTTTTATTGATCATGCCGGATGGACGCAAAGCCACTTCTCCGGCTACGGCAATGACAAATTCATTGCGCAGATCTTTGGCGTTTTGATACATTTCACCGGCGTCGGGATGAAAAACAATCTGTGTTTTGCCATAGCGATCCCGCAAGTCGACAAAAAAAACGCCGCCATGATCGCGCCAGCTATCGACCCAACCCATCAATGTCACTGCCGCGCCGGCATGTTCATTTCTTAATTCGCCGCAAGTGTGGCTGCGTTTCCAGTTGCCTAATTTTTCCAAACGATTTCTCCTTAATAAAAAAGGCCGTTCTCAAGCCTACGGCCGCAGGCTATGCCATGAGAATCGGCCTCGCTTCAATTTAATAAAAATTGCAACTTATTACTGAGTCTTGATCACTAACCTCTAAGTCCCCCAGAAAACTAAAAACATTCCAGTAAAACCCATAATGACATACAGCACAATCTGTGTAACATTAACTGGTGAAAGCGCTCCGACAAATCCTTCTAAAAAGGCGCCCAACATAGCGCCGCCGATGGCTATAACTAATTTCTTTCTCCAATTTTGTGTCCGTTCTTGTGAAATAAAATTCAATGCCTCATCAACATCACGACTAAGAACTATTTCCGCGCCCCTTCTAAAGGCGAGCAGCTTGGCTTGGAAAATTAAAGAAGTTGCGAAGTTATTAATAAGTTCTTGCGCATGATCTTTTGCTTGAGGATGAAACTCTTTATTGACAACTTGAGGCGGCCTATTCTCCATATTCCTCTATCACCAATCTGAAAAATTAGACTCGATCTTCCGAAAGAATTCTTTTTCTTTTTCTTGAACTTCACCCATCGCGCGTTCTCTTTCTTGTCGTTGCCGGCGATAAAACTTATTCAAGCCATAGAATGCCAGATAAAGCATGATACCAGCCAATAAAACAATCAAGAATGGAACAACATATTCTTTGGCCTCTGCAAGACCGGAGCTAATAATAGATACGACAACACCTGCAAAAGCCGCAATCGCCGTGACAAGAGCAGCCGAAATTAAAGAAACCTTCGCCCATTCTTTTCTAGAGGTTACGGGTATCATGACATAATGAAAATTCGCCGGTTCCTTTGGAAATTCTTTCGTATTTGGCATTTCTATTCCAAGATATAAATAAATGGAGCAACACAGATAAACAAGACTAACACATAATCGGGAATTTCCGTCAAAAAGGCAAGGGAATTCTTACCGCGTTTTTTGCAGCGACTCTCTTAGCTTAAAAGCTTCCGCTGATTTGAAATCAACCTTGAGATAAATATCTTTCAACGCCAGCTCGCAGTTAATCGAGGCAAGCTTAACGACGTCTTCGAGATTCTCAAATGTCAAAAGCGTCCAGCGGCCTTCGCCTTCTTTGGTGAAGAGCTCGACACGAGGGCGGTTCTGAGCGACCAGCAAATATTCCTGCAGCGATTTGAGTCTGCTGTAATGCTCAAACTTCGTCGTGCGATCATGGATTTCCGTTGATTTGGATAAGATTTCGACAATCACTGTTGGGTTGAGAAGCGTATCGAACTCATCATCATCAAACTGCGCCTCGCCGCACACGACCACGACATCGGGGTAAGTATAAAGACCGGTGGGGCTCACCTTCAACCGCATGTCATTGGAATAGACCTTGCAGGGACGGTGCTCGAGTTGAGCGTAAAGCTTCGCAATAATACTGTTGACGATAAGAATATGCGGCTCGCTCGCGCCCGCCATCGCAAATATCTCACCATCGAAATACTCGCTTTTATATTCCGCCGCGCGCTCGCGGGCGAGGTATTCCTCAACAGTGATATAGGGACTTCGCTTCAATGCTTGGGCTTGCACAATAACACCTCACCAACGTCTAATAAAAAATGATGGCCCGCCGGTTTTTACCGGTGTTTGGTTAATTGCGGCCTCAATCCAGCGTTTGGTTCGCCTTTAAATTCAACCTTAGCATAGATATTCTTCAGCGCCAGCTCGCAATCAATTGAAGCGAGCTTAACAATGTCTTCGAAGTTTTCAAATCTTGAGAGCATCCAACTGCCTTCGTTTTGTTTGGCAAAGAGCTCGACATGAGGCCTGGTCTGGGCGACCAGCAAATATTCCTGCAGTGATTTGAGTTTGCTGTAATGCTCAAACTTCGTCGTGCGATCATGGATTTCCGTTGATTTGGATAAGATTTCGACAATCACTGTTGGGTTGAGAAGTGTATCGAACTCATCATCATCAAACTGCGCCTCGCCGCAAACGACTACGACATCGGGATATGTATAAAGACCAGTGGGACTCACTTTCAAACGCATGTCGCTGGAATAGGGTTTGCAGGGGCGATTCTCGAGTTGTGCGTGAAGCTTTGCAAAAACGTTGCCGCCGATAAGATTATGCGGTTCGCTCGCCCCCGCCATCGCAAAAATTTCACCGTCGAAATATTCGCTCTTATAATCTGCCGCGCGCTCACGAGCGAGGTATTCTTCAACGGTGATATAAGAACTTTTAACGGCTGCCTGAGTTGCCATAACGTCTCACCTTGTTAAGCAATGAAAATAGACTCTGGCTAATTTAAACAATGCAATTGCAAAAATCAACCATTCTCAAAGCATCGACTGCACTTTTTCCTTCACCCAAATCGGACTGGCGACTTTGTTAAAAATCACTTCGGCTTCGGCGCTGGCGGCGCTGCTGAACTCAACGTCACCGATGCCCAATAGACGCTGCGGAATCGATTGTTTGACATTGATGCTGCGCACATCTTCGACGCGAATCGAGCTAACTTTCCGCGCGATGAGGCCGTGACGGCTTTCGATATTGCCGCCATCGATGCTGAACCGCGACGAATAATGCCGGTAGATCATGATCAGGCAAACCACGATGAAAGGCAAGGCGAGTATCATCGAACCGATGGTCCAAGATGAATTCACCCCGTTCGTCGATAGAAGCGATCCCAATAAAGGTAGACAAGTAAGCACGAATAAAATAATGGCTATGGTTAGCAGGCCTAACTGGCTGCGCCACGCCGGTCGTAGTGTCATATTCTCCTCCGATCAACCGATTGATTCTTTTTAAGCGATTCTTCTCAAATGGCGGCGCACCTTTAATTTAGTCAGATCGTGGCATTCTGTCAAGTGTCTTTTTGAAGGGAAGAGTTAATTAGCACAAAACGCGAATAGTGCAACCGATGTTTTGCGGCTCTTTTGACTTTACGATATCCCGATACCTCGGCTTACAACGATCCGGAAATTGTCTTTCGTTTGAAAAAGAAAAATCACAGTTCACCGAGAAAAGCTTTTTGAATAAAATGTTTTTCTCCGTTCGCTCTGTTTGCTCCATGTTAAATTTGTTCGTGGGCTCGTTTTCAGGTTCTGAGATCACCTGCGCCCCGCGCGCGGAAAGCTCCTGGTGAAGCTGATCCAAATAGAACGGCGTGGATTCCTTCAAATTTCGACCGCGAGAACACAACGGGAATCAACTATGCGGTGCTCATTCAAAATCTCCCACACCTTCTTGAATGTTGCCGTGCTCGCCGTAGTAAATCGCCTCGTACAACGCCGGCGCCAAGCCCGTCGTCAAGCCGCCATGAATCTGGCCGTCGACGATCATGGGATTGATGCGATTGCCGCAATCATCGACCGCCACGAAGCGCCGAATTTTTGCTTCGCCCGTGCCTCGGTCAATATCCACCACACAAATGTACGAGCCGAATCATCTTCCGAAGCCTCTGGCAAATGCGCCGCGATCTTCTTGGCCTTGTCGCGAATCTTGCGCGCCGCCATCGCACCCGCTGCTCCGGCGGTCGGCGTGCTCCGACTCGCGTAAGTGCCCAAGCCATACGGTGCCGTGTCGGTGTCGCCTTCTTCGATCTGAATGTCCTCGGCAGGTATGCCCAGTTCCTCCGCGACAAGCTGCACATACGTGGTTCCGTGTCCCTGCCCTTGTGATTTGGTGCCGAAACGCGCAATGGCTTTGCCGGTCGGATGCACGTGAATCTCGGCGCTGTCGAACATTTTCAGGCCGAGAATATTGAAGTCCTTCGATGGCCCGGCGCCGACAATTTCAGTGAAACTGGAAATGCCGATGCCCATCAGCCCGCCGCGGCTGCGCTTGTCGGCTTGCTCCTTGCGTAGCCCTTCGTAGCCGATCATGTCCATCGCTTTGCGCGGCGCCGCGGTGTAATTGCCGCTATCGTACTCCCAACCGAGCGCCGATTTATTGTTGGAAAATCTATGAGAATAAGCTTTGATTTACAGCATAGTCTTCACATCTAATTCTCTTGCATTTTTCTGAAAATGATGTTACGATTAAGCTAAAGTGGAAGACAAAAGCTTAAAGGTAACATTATGCGAACGGTACAGTATCATTCCCAAACTCTCGAAGCGTTCTTTGACATGGCGTTTATGATTTGCATGCAAATCATGGTTTCGTGATCGTTGGCATTTCACATGACACTCCCGCATTTGCCGTCGACAATATTGCCTGTTGGTTAAAAAGTTTGGGCACAAGGCGCTATCCAGAAATCAAGGATCTGCTGATTCTTTGTGATACTGGCGGCAGCAATGGCTGCCGGTGTCGTGTTTGGAAGTATGCCATTCAACAACGTGAAATTAAAGCGATTGAAAAGCCTTTAAAGAACGATAAAGATCCAAAGTTCATGAGAAAATTAGCAAACGGCCTGGCAAAACTGAATTCGTTCAATATTCGCCATCCGAGTGGGGCGCTATTTATGAAGATGAAACTTATTACTTCTGTTGTGCCGGGTGTAAGCAGAAATTTGACAAAAAGCCAGTCGTCAGTGGCAAGTAGTCATTGACGAACAACAAAGAACCGTAACAAGCAACGAACAACCAGCAACGAGAACCTTTATGCACTTTGAAGGCAAGCAAACTCTTGAGCTTCCGCAAGCTGAAGCCTGGCAATTTCTTACCGATCCGAATCGGGTCGGCCAGTGCGTGCCGGGCTTGCAAACCATCGCCGTTGTCGATGCGACGCATTTCAATGCTGAAGTCGGTTTTGGCATTGGTTCATTCAGCGCCGCTTTCACCATTAACGTGGAGTGGCTAGAGTTGGAACCGCCCAATCGCGCCCGCATGAAAATGCACGGCAGCGCCTCGAACAGCGTGGTCGATGGCGAAAGTGTGATGAAACTGAGCGCCGTTGACCAGAACACGACGAATTTGGAGTGGACTGCCGACGTCAATATTGGCGGGACGCTGGCTTCCGTGGCCAACCGCCTGATGGGCGGAGTAACGCAGAAGATGACGGGAAAGTTTTTTGATTGCGTGAAAGAAAAAATGGAGGAGAAAGAGCGCCCGCCAAAAAGCGCCGATAAAAAGAAGCCACGGCGGTTTGGTCTGAGCAAGAAAAAGAAAAGCTCGTGACCATCGTCGAACTTGCATTTTGAGGGAGAAATGCGTATCATTCAATTAGAAATTGAAACCGAGGTGCAATCATGACACGTGAAGCTATTATCGCCAACGTCAAAAAGAATTACGCTGGCGCCGATGAAGCCACCATTGACGCGGTGCTGCGAACCTTGCAAGAGACCAAGCTGGATTGGCGGTTGCCGGAGCAATCTTCAGTTTCTGTTTCACCCTCCCCGGTGTTCGATAGCGATTTCAAGCGCCCTGAATTTGTTGGGGAACATCTTACGCTTGAACAATACCGAAAGTTGTCTTTAAAAGAACGCGGCGCGCATCAACGGCATTTGAAAGAGCAAAACCGTGCATGGCTTGGGAAGACATTTTTCAGTTTGCAAGCAGCCTGGCTAATGGTGTTAGACGGTAAAATTATTGCTTCCGGTGACAGTTTAAAAGATTATCCGAGTACGGAACAAATTCGCGCAATTGGATTGCGTCATGGGAAACGCCCGTTTGTTTTCATTAACGACTTGCTTGTTGCGATTGAGGAAGGTTGGCACCACACGGTCTATCGCGATGATTTTTATCCAACCGTTCCGCTTGTCTTGCATAATGTTTCGGATTCTTTGGAAGTCGTTGCTGATTTTGATACCGGCGCCGCCTCGAGTTTTGCTGATTATGATTTGCTTCTTTCGCATGCTATTATAACATCGGAAGAAGATGAGCAAGCAGAAGGCTCGCAGCATCTCAGCCAGGAATTTGAATACGTAAGCAAAACGGTAATCGTTGAAGTGAAATTGGACTCGGGGAAAATTTTGCGCCATAACCTCCCAATATTATGTGTGCCCGATTGGAAAGCTAGTCCCTTCATTCAAGTCAATCCCCACCGTACAGCGCTTGCTGGGCGTGATCTTTTTCTCGAGTTGCAACCCAGTATTTTGTTGGATTTCGCCAACCGCCGCACAAAGCTCGTCGCCCCCGAGCTCGCATAAAATTGTTGAAGAACCCAATGCCCTCTTTCTCCTCCATCGACGACATCCAACAAGCGCTGCAAGCGCAAAACTACATCGCCGAGCGCGGGCTGGCCACGGCGATTTTTCTCGCGCTGAAATTGCGCCGGCCGTTGTTTCTCGAAGGCGAGGCCGGCGTCGGCAAGACCGAAGTGGCCAAAGTGCTGGCTAATTTGCTGTCCACCGAATTGATTCGCCTGCAATGCTACGAAGGCCTCGATGTGCATCATGCCGTGTACGAATGGAATTACACGCGGCAAATGCTGCACATTCGTTTGCACGAAGCGCGCCACGAAACAGTGAGCGAAGTCGAACTGTTCGGCCCGGAATTTTTGTTGCGCCGGCCGCTGCTGCAGGCCATTGAAAACTCCCGCCTGCAAATCCCGGTGTTGTTAATCGATGAAATTGATCGCAGCGACGAAGAATTTGAGGCGTATCTGCTCGAATTGCTTTCCGATTTTCAAATCACCATTCCCGAAATTGGCACCATCAAAGCCGAAAAGCCGCCGGTGGTCGTCATCACTTCCAATCGCACGCGCGAAGTGCATGATGCGTTGAAGCGGCGCTGTCTCTACTATTGGATCGACTATCCTTCATTTGAGAAAGAATACGAGATCGTGCTCGCCAAAGTCCCCGACGCCCCGCAGCAGTTGGCGAAACAAGTCACGAGTTTCATTCAGGAATTGCGCCGCGCCGATCTTTACAAAATGCCCGGCGTCGCCGAAACGCTTGATTGGACGGCGGCGCTCGTCGCGTTGGATCAAAAAGTTTTAAGCCCGCAAGTGATTGATGAAACGCTCGGCGTGATTTTGAAATATCAGGATGACGTCGCGAAAGTCCGCGGCGCAACGACGAAAGCAATTTTTGAGACGGTGATTGTGGGATAAAATTTCACTGTAAAATTTAGGGCTTGTTTATTTCTGATGAGGAATCATTACATTTTTTCCAACAACTCAAAATAGCGCTCACGCGACATTCCTGCTGAGGTGAGATTAGTTTTAATATGTGTAACTGCAACTTCTCGCGGGCTGGTTTTAATCACGATTGGACGGCGGACCCCCGGTTTGGTCATCCTGATATGGTCGCCTCGCTTGCGCGCAATCTGGAAGCCATCAAGCTCAAACAATTTGATGAGCTTTTCATAGTGAACTGGCGTTAGCTTAGGCATAAGAGGCGGCCTTGACCGCGCGTTGCAAGGTGGTTTTGGTTGTCTTAATGGGCTTGCGAAGAATCCACTCCTCGCCGATTTTTCTGAAACCGGATTCTTCTAACACTTCGATGAGCGTGCCGAGTATTTCACAGCCTTCGAAGAATAATTCCAAAGCCTCCTTGATGCTCTTTTCGGCTTCAGCCAGAGTATCGCCAAAACTTGACACCTGCAGTTCTGGTGATAGCGCGACAATTAGGCCGTCTTCTTCAAAATAATCAATTTGGAGTTCTATTTTCATATGTTGTCTCCGAATTTGGAAAACTTTCTGTGTAGATAATATAAGAATGATTTGCAGAAAATGAAACAACAATTTGGACACTTACTCGCCAACTTGCTGCTCTTCGGCCGTTTGCTGCGCCGGCTCGGCATGGACGTCAACGCCGGCCGCATGTTGGATTTGATGCAGGCGCTCGATTACATTGCCATCGGCCATAAGCACGATTTTTATCACACCGCGCGCAGCTTGCTGGTGCATCGTTATGAAGACTTGCGGATTTTTGAGCAAGCGTTTGAGTTGTTCTGGCGCAAACACGCCGGCGAATGGACAACGTTGGATTGGCGCGGCCTCGGCGAGCAACCGCGCGCAACCAGGCCGCAGCAAAATGCCAGACCGTTTTATCATGCGAGTCTTTCAAATTCTCAAACAAAAAATCAAAACCCCGATGATTCGCCGCGGCCGCTGGTGCAGCAAACTTACAGCGACATCGAAGTTTTGCGCCACAAAGATTTTGCCGATATGAATTTCGACGAGCTGAAACACGCGCGCGAGCTGATTGCAGAATTGGCGTGGAATCCTGGCGAACGCCGGACGCGGCGGAAGCAGCCGGGTGCAGACAGGTTATTGGATTTGCGCCGCACGCTGCGGCGGAACCTCAAGTACGGCGGCGAAGTTCTCGAATGGGCGCGGCGGGAGCCAAAATTAAAACCGCGGCCGCTGGTGGTGATCGCCGACATCAGCGGCTCGATGGAACGATATACGAATTTGCTCTTGCATTTCATTTATAGCTTGAGCAGCGGCCTCAATCAAGTCGAAGCGTTTGTTTTCAGCACGCGGCTCACGCGCATTTCTCGGCAATTGCACCATCGTGACGCCGAGCGCGCCGTGCAGGAAATCGGACTGGCCGTGCAGGATTGGGCCGGCGGCACGCGCATCGGCGAAGCGCTCAAAGATTTTAATTTTAAATGGGCGCGGCGCGTCCTGACTCGAGGGGCGATTGTAATCATAATCAGCGATGGCTGGGATCGCGGCGTCATGCCATTGCTGCGCGCCGAAATGGAACGTTTGTCGTTGAATTGCCGCCGATTGATCTGGCTCAATCCGCTGTTGGGATACGAGGGCTATGAGCCATTGACGCAGGGCATGAAAACGGCGCTGCCTTACCTCGATGAATTTTTGCCGGTGCACAATTTGGCGTCGCTGGAACAGTTGGCGGAAGTGTTGGCTCGTAGTAGCGCCTTCAGGCGCCAGGCAAAACAATTTAAAATTTGCAATTGAAAATTTAGAATTGCCAATCGTTGTGGAGTAAATTCATGCGAGACTTATTTCCAGAACTTGAACGCTGGCGCGAGCGCGGCGAGGCGATGGCGCTGGCAACGGTGGTGAAAACCTGGGGCTCGTCGCCGCGGCCGGCCGGCGCCAAAATGGCCGTCAATTCGCGCGGCGAAATGATCGGCTCGGTTAGCGGCGGCTGCGTCGAAAATGCCGTTATCGAAGAAGCGTTGAATGTTATTCAAACCGGCAAGCCAAAACTGCTTTCGTTTGGCGTCTCAAATGAGCAAGCGTGGGAAGTCGGACTGGCTTGTGGTGGGACGATCGAGGTGTTTGTGGAAAAAGTCATTAGTCAATAGTCATTGGTCATTGGTTTATTGGTAGATGAGTGAAAAATGAATGCACAAATTTTTGATTCACTTGTTGGCGCTATTAAAAGCGGTGAGCCGGTGGTTTTGGCCACAATCATTCGTGGCGTGGAAAATGAAGTTGGCCGCCATCTGTTGATTCGCCGCGATCTCAGCACCCTGGGTGATTTTGAAGATCCTGCTCTGTTCGTCGATGTGCAAGTGCAAATGCCGCACTTGTTTGAACGGGAGGCGACGGAAATATGCCGCGGCGGCGAGCGCGAGATTTTTGTCGAATCCTTTTTTCCGCCGCCGAAACTGATCATCGTTGGCGCGGTACACGTGGCCATTCCGCTGGTGACATTTGCGAAAGAATTGGGCTATAAGGTCATTCTCATCGATCCGCGCCAAACTTTTGCCACTGAGGCGCGGTTTCCGCATGTCGATGCGCTCATTCGCCGCTGGCCGGATGAAGCGCTGGCGGAAATCGGCATCGATGCGAGCACGTGCATCGTGGTTCTTACGCACGATCCAAAATTCGATGACCCCGCGATCAAATATGCGCTGCAATTTTCGCCGGCTTACATCGGCGTGCTCGGCAGCCGCAAGACGCATGAAAAACGCTTGCATCGGCTCCAACAGGAAGGTTTGACGGATAAACAATTAGCGCGCTTGCACGCGCCGATCGGGCTTGATATTGGCAGCAGCACGCCGGCGGAAATTGCGCTGAGCATTATGAGTGAAATCGTTGCCGCGCGGCGAGGCGCTTTATCACCTGTCAATCGCCAATTATCCGAGACCGCGCCGTGAAATAGCGCTACCTTTGCGCCGGATGATAAAAAAGTATTTGCTTTTTTTACGGCAAAGTGGTTATTTGTGTGGCCGCTTTTAATTAATTGGTCATGAAGAAAAATTAACACAAATATATTTATCAGCATTTGTACGACGCGATTATTATTGGCAGCGGTTTTGGCGGCGCGATGACGGCTCACGTTCTGGTTCAGGCTGGCTTGAAAGTTTTGATGCTCGAGCGCGGCGATTGGGTGCAACGCGGGCCGCATAATTGGGCGGCCAACGCGTCCGTAGATTTAACGCCGTTTTATTCAACCGATACGCCTTATCGAATTCTTGCCGGCGGCAACAAAAATTTCATGGGGGCTTACAATTGTGTCGGCGGCCCGTCGGTTTTTTACGGCGGCGTTTCATTTCGTTTTCGCGAGCGTGATTTTGAAACCGATCCCGACATCATCGGCGACTCCAATGCCTGCTGGCCGTTCAGATATGCCGATCTGGAGCCCTATTACACGCGCGCCGAACAAATTCTCAACGTCGCCGGTGAAACCGCAAGCGATCCCACCGAGCCGTTTCGCAGCGCCTCTTATCCGCAGCAGCTCAATTCACTCTCTCACACTTCGCAACTGATCGCCGAAGCGGCGGCCGCACTCGGCTTGCAACCATTCCGCCTGCCGTTGGCGATTAATTACTCATCCAATCATCAGCGGACGCCGTGTATTGCCTGCACCAATTGCGACACTTTTGCCTGCGCCATTGGTGCAAAAAATGATCTGGCGACTTGCGTGTTGCCTCAGCTCATTGCCAAAGGCCTCGATCTTAAAACTAACATCGTCGTGACACGCGTGATGGCCGAAGGGAATCGGGCGACCTCCGTAGAGTGCCTGGAGAAATCGACGAATCAAAAAATAAATTATCGCGCCAAAATATTTATTCTGACCGCCGGGGCGCTGGGCTCGCCGCATTTGCTGCTCGCCTCGGATTTGCCGCGCCGCAATACCGGCGGCCACGCCGTCGGTCGCTATCTGATGCGTCATTGCAATGCCATCGTCTTTGGATTTTTTCCACGCTCACCAAATCGGTCAAAACAATTTCATAAACAACTCGGCATTCATGATTTTTATTTCGGGCACCCGACGATTAAATATCCTTCCGGTAAATTAGGCAGCATGCAGCAACTGCAAACGCCGCCGGTGGGGCTCGTGCAGGCGCATTTGCCAAAACCACTTGGACAGATGCTCGGCCCGGCGGTCGAACATCTCACCGGGCTTTTGGTGATGGCGGAAGACCAACCGCGGTATGATAATCGAGCTGCCGTTGATCGAAATCAAACCGACCGTTTTGGCTTGCCGCAGCTCACGATTATGCATCATTACACTCAACGCGATATTGCTGCTCGTAACGCGCTCATCAAAAAAGCCAAACAGATTTTGCGCCGGGCCGGCGCGATATTTTTTTATGTTCATCAAATTAAAACTTTCTCACACGCTGTCGGCACCGTGCGAATGGGCAAAGATTCCAACACTTCGGCGCTGGATGAATTTTGCCAATTCCGCGGTGTCGATAATTTGTACGTCGTTGATGGCAGCTTCATGCCGACTTCGGCGGGCTTGAATCCGAGTTTGACGATATCCGCCAATGCTTTGCGGGTTGGCGAGCATATTGCTTCCGTTTAGGAAATGTCCTATGATGCCGCTCCATCTTGCCTTTTTAGGTTGCGGTTTCGCGACGCAGTTGCACAGTAAAACTCTTGCCAATTTTAAGCGGGAGGTACGATGCTATTATGCCAGCCGCCATCGAGAAAAGGCGGTGATTTTCAATAACCAGTATAAAGGCAGCGGCTATTTTGATTCTTATGATGCCGCGATCAATCATCCGGCTGCCGAGATTGTCTTTGTTGCCACGCCGCCGGTTTCTCATCTCGAATTGACTTTGCAAGCGCTGCGCGCCGGAAAGAACGTCATTGTTGAAAAACCGCCGTTTTTGCGTTCAGCGGATTTCGAGGTTATTCGCCAGGCGCAAAAGGAAACCGGCCGCCGTGTTTTTGTCGCCGAAAATTATTTTTATAAACCGCTGGCGTTCGAGCTGCGCGAGCTTATTCAAAAAGATTCAATCGGCGAAATACTTTTTGTTCACGTCAACGCGCTCAAATTGCAAACGACCGCCAATTGGCGCGACGATACCGCGTTGTCCGGCGGTGGGGCGTTGTTTGAAGGCGGCATCCATTGGATCAACTTCGCCGCTAATCTGGGGTTGCCGGTGAAGACGATGCGCGGCTGGCGTCCGGGTCAACGCGACAGCATTGACAGGAGCATGCTGGTTGCCATTGAATATGAAACCGGCGCGGTGGGAACGTTATCGTATTCATGGGAGACGCCCGTCTTATTGAAGGGGTTGCATCTTTCGCAAATTTACGGGCGCCAGGGTGTTATCACGTTTGAGTCGAACGGTCTTTTTATTCTCGTCAATGGCATCAAAAAAAAGCTGGTATTCCCCGGACTCGGCGACCTCGCCGGATATAAAGAAATGTTTCGCGATTTTTTTCGAGCCTTGCGAACGGGACAAGAACCGCAAATGAATTTAGGAATGGCGCAAAAAGATTTGCAGCTTATAGAAGCTATTTATCAATCCGTTTAAATTATGAATTTGCTCATCGCACTGATCATCGGCCTCGCCGCCGGCGCGCATGCCGCGACCTGGGGCATGTATAAAGACGCCATCTACGAAGGTTTTACGTACCGAAAATATTTTCGCAGTATCATCCTGAGCGGCGTCATTGCCGTCGTTGCGGAGTTCATTACAAAACTCGAGGTCAGGCGCGCTGCCGGCGTCGTTATTCTCTACGGCCTGACTTACGTCATCGAGCGCGCCATACTCGAATTTTATAAAACTTTTTTGCGCGAGGAAGATCAATCCAAATATTTCATTCCGATGCAGTTTCACGTGCAGGGCAAAATCGTGCAGAGCCGCACGAAACGTTGGTTGATGGGCGCGGCGTACGCGCTCGGCGTCACGCTGGTGGTGATCGGATTAAATTATTTGCAACAGGCAAATTTGCAAATTCCCGCCGTGATGATGGTTTTCATCATTGGCAGTTTCGGCGGATGGATTTCCGCGTTCGGCGGCGCCTGGAAGGATGCGCCGATCGAGGGCTTCGAGTTGTTTAAATTTTTTCGCAGTCCGTTGATCGCGCTGACGTATGCGTTGCTGCTGGCGTGCTTCACGGCCAATTATATTTTCATCGCGATGGGCGCCCTGGGTTACACGATTGGCACGATTGAGACTTATAAGACGTTTTTTTTTCCCAACAAACCGCGCGGCAAATTTGCCGGCAAGCCGATTCAATATCCGGAAATGCTCAAAGCGCGTCAACGCTTCGTTCCGCTTTATGTGGCGATCTGGCTGGCGGTAATCGCGGCGTTGGTAATTGCTTTCATGCAGCCCCGCGCCGGCCTGATTTAGCAGCTTTCCCCTTTGCTTTTAGCCACCACAATATTTCTCACCACGAGCCGTTTATGGAATAAAGCGGCGCCGATTGGTTATATTCCAAAACAACAATCTTCCGCGAAAAAACTTTATTATCATCTCGACGTCAGCGGTGCGGATTTGTACAGCGGGCGTTTTAATTTAACCGCAAAGACCGTGTCGGATTTGAAACGTTTGACCGCGACAAATGAGGCGGCCGAATTTTTCCCGTTTGATGCAAATTGGCAAAATCCGCAACAATTTGATTTCGCCGCAGCCGTTGAAAAACTGGCCGGCAAAACCGGCGCGATTTCGCCGGGCAAAATTCTTACCGCCACGATCGTCATCGGCCAAACTGCCTTGAATTCACCATACCTCATGAACTATGAGACCGCAACGATCAAACCGCTGTTGGAGATGCAAAATCGCGGCGAGATCAAGATCGTCACGTTTCAGCAGCTCATCGACGAGTGGAAAACGAAATGCCATTCGGTGCGTTTTGATGCTTCGACGCTGCCGACCGGCGTTTATCTTTCTCGTCTGACGACGCCGGCGAATTCACATAGCCAGGCAATGCTGTTATAGAGATCTTTACAGAGAACGTCTACGATTGTAAACCGGCAATTTATAAAACCGCACCGCCGTTTGTTCGTTGGTCGAGCAAGCGGCGTTTTTATTGCCGTTATAAATATTCGATTCAGCCTCTGCCCTCAATCAGCTGCCGGGCGTGGAATTCAAGGCTACTCGCAACTCCGTGAATTACTGGCCGCGGAGGGTGAGGCTTTGCCGGCCGGTGCGCCGATTCCAACACATCTACAGCTTAACTTCTTCAGGCTTTTTTCAAGATTGCTTTTGTTTTTTTTAGCCGGCAGCGAGAACAAATGTTGCTTTCTTCAATTTTTGTGCTATATTGAATAGCCGAATTTTCCCAGAATTTTCTCTTTTCTGTAAACTTTCCGTCACGACGATCCCGATTTCATTAAATAAAATCAGGAAAACGTGACATTTGTTGCTTGGCTGCAATTGAACTGCAAAAAGGAGGCAAGAAAATGTTTTTCCCGCAAATGGTGCAATGGCATGGACGCGTTCGTTTCATGCTCCGAACACGTCTGATTCAATTAGCAGTTTTATCTTTATTGTCGTTGTTGCTTTCCTTCCGTGCGGCCTCGGCGCAAACCACGGTTTTCTTCAACGAAATCCATTATGACAATACCGGTGCGGATGCGGGTGAAGCCATTGAAATTGCCGGGCCCGCCGGGACCGATCTCTCCAATTGGAGCATCGTGCTTTATAACGGCTCGGGCGGTGCGAGCTATACGACAACTACGCTGAGCGGCACGATTCCAAATTTAGGAGGCACGGGCTTCGGAGTGGTGGCCGTCAATTATCCGGCGAACGGCATTCAGAACGGCTCACCCGATGGCATGGCTCTGGTGAATGGTTCGACCGTCGTCCAGTTTCTCAGTTATGAAGGCGCATTCACCGCCACCACTGGCCCGGCCGCCGGACTGACCAGCGTCGATATTGGCGTATCAGAAACTGGCAGCGATCCGGCGGGACTTTCCTTGCAGCTTGGCGGAACCGGTTCGACATACCAGAATTTTAGCTGGCAAGCAGCCGCAAGCAGCACGTTTGGCGCTTTCAATAATAACCAAACTTTTAGCGGGGTGGATTTGGCGCCGAGCGTGAATGCGACGACGCCGGCCAATAGCGCCGGCAATGTCAACATCAACACCGATATCACCATTACGTTCAGCGAGCCGGTGAATGTCTCCGGCAATTGGTTCAGCATTTCCGGCAGCGTCAGTGGTTCGCATACAGCTACGGTCGGCGGCGGGCCAACCACGTTTACGCTCGATCTGGATGTCGATTTTACCAATAATGAGAATGTCAGCGTCATGGTTTTTGCGGTGAATGTTACGGATCAAGACACGAATGATCCGCCGGATAACATGGCCGCGGATTTCTCGCTCAACTTTACGACGATGGCCAGCGATCTCGCGCCTTCAGTCGCGAGCACTTCGCCTAACAATGGCGATGCCGGAGTGGAGGCCATTACAAATGTCACGGTCACATTCAGTGAACCGGTGAATGTGAGCGGCAGTTGGTTCAGTATCAGCGGTTCGACGAGCGGCGCTCATACCGCGACGGTAAGCGGCGGCCCAACCAGTTTTACTCTTGATCCGAACGTTGATTTCGCCAACAATGAAACGGTAACGGTTAAAATCTTTGCGGCGAATGTGACCGACCAAGATGCGAGTGATCCGCCGGATAATATGGCCGCAGATTACACTTTCAATTTCACGACGCCGTCGCTTATCATCAACGAAATTCTGGCGGATCCGAGTTCCTTCAACGGCGACGCCAATGGCGATGGGACAATCAATACGGCGCAGGATGAATTTATCGAGCTGGTCAACGTCACTGGTGCGGCGCTCGATATTTCCGGATGGACTTTATCGGACGCCACGCAGGCACGCCACACTTTTCCCGCCGGAACGATTATAACGGATCAATGCGGCATCGTGGTATTTGCCGGCGGCACGCCCACCGGCTCGTTCGGCAATATCGTGGTGCAGGTCGCCAGCACCGGCCAACTCGGGTTGAACAATAACGGTGACACCGTCACTTTAAAAAATGGGGCCATAGTGATTGCCACTTACAATTACGGCTCCGAAGGCGGCAATGATCAATCACTCACGCGCAATCCCGACATCACCGGCCCGACGCCGCTTGTGCAGCACACGACGGCGACGGGATCAGCCGGTCGCTTGCACTCACCCGGCACGAAAGTCGACGGCACGACATTCTCCGGCTGCACGCCGATCAATATCACCAAAGAAATTTTTGAAATTCAAGGCAACGGCTTGACCAGTCCATTTGCCAATCAAATCGTCACGACGGAAAACAACGTGGTGACGGCGGTTGGCACGAACGGATTCTTTATCCAAACACCGTCGGCGCGCAGCGATAACGATGCACAAACTTCCGACGGTATTTTCGTTTTCACTGGCGCGGCACCAACGGTGAGCGCCGGCGATTTGGTCAACATCACCGGCAATGTGGTTGAGTTGTTCAACTTCACTCAATTTAGCAACAACCCCACGGTCACAACGATTTCATCCGGCAATCGGTTGCCGCCGGCGATTCAATTTGACCACATGACGCCGACGCCGAATCCGCCGCAAGCCGCGACGGAATATGAGCGCTTCGAAGGCATGTTGGTGCAAATTGCCAACGGCGTGGTGAGCGAGCCCAATCAATCGTTCGGTTCTGATCCGATTGCGGAAGTTCATATCGTGGCCGGACCCAATCGGCCGTTCCGCGAACCGGGCATCGAGTATCCCGGCCTCGCCGGATTGCCGGTATGGGATGGCAATCCGGAAATTTTTGAATTTGATCCCGATCGTCTCGGTCAACCGAATTTGGCGATTCCTGCCGGCTCGACTTTTTCCGCGACCGGTGTGTTGGGATTCGAATTCAGCGGGTATGAATTGTGGCCGACTTCTTATTCTGTCAATGCGGCCACTTTGCCGCGAGCCGTGCGGGCGCGCAATGCGGGCGAATCGACGATTGCGACGCTCAACACGCATCTGTTTTATGATACGATTGATGATCCGAACGGCGACGATGTTCTCACTCCACAAGAATATGCGGACAAGCTGAACAAGCTCTCGATGTACGTCCGCACGCTCATCGGCGCGCCGGATATTCTGGCGGTGCAGGAAGCGGAAAAGCTCCAAGTCTTGCAGGATTTGGCGAACAAGATTAACGCTGACGACGCGGCGTTGACTTACACGCCCTATCTCATCGAGGGCAATGATATTGGAGGCATCGACATCGGTTTCTTGGTGCGCAGCGGTGTGACGGTCAATGCGGTGACGCAATTGGGCGCTACGGAAATTTTCACGTTTGACAACTCGCTGCTCCATGATCGGCCGCCCCTGTTGTTGGATGCCAGGCTTGCGGATAGCCGTGCGGTTTCGGTTCTTGCGGTTCATTTGCGTTCACTGAATGGCATTGACGATCCGAATGACGGGCGGCGCGTGCGCCAGAAACGCCACGAGCAAGCGGTCTCGGTTTCTAACATGGTGCAGACTCTGCAAACGAGCCATCCGAATATCAATCTCGCCGCGGTGGGCGATTTCAACGCGTTTCAATTCACCGATGGCTACGTACACGTGCTCGGCCAAATCATGGGCACGCCCGCATCAGCCAGCGAGGCGCTCATTCCCGGCACCGACAATGTGAATCCGGATTTGAGCAATGCGGTGCTTTCGCTGCCGGCCAATGAGCAATATTCTTTTGTTTTTGACGGCAGCGCCCAAGTGCTCGATCACATCTTAGTTTCGCAGGCGTTGCAATCATCGGTGACCGGCATTCAATACGCGCGCGCCAATGCGGATGCGGCTGAGAACCTCGAACAAGATGGCGCCACAGTGCTGCGCACGTCCGATCATGATGGTCTGGTGCTTTTTGTGACAAATCTGCCGACCGGCATAGCAAGCGATAATCAATTATCAGTAACCCATTATGAGCTGGCGCAGAATTATCCGAATCCGTTTAATCGTTCGACTGAGCGCTCGCGACGAAGTCCGAGCACAGTGATTCGTTTCGCGCTACCGGAGACGGGTAACACTGCAGTCGCGATTTATTCGATCACCGGCCAACTGGTGCGCGAGTTGGTGAATGGCGAGATGAATGCGGGTCGGCATGCGGTGAGTTGGGATGGCCGCGATCAAGCTGGCGATGTGCTCGCGGCGGGAATATATTTATATCGGATTGTGGTGACGGGACAGAATGGCGAGGCGGTGTTTGCACAGACGCGGCGGATGGCTTTCGTGAAATAAAGATAATTCTAATCAATCATAACCGTTATTGCGCCGCGCGGCATCACTTCGCCAATCTGCCGCGCTTGTACATCGTTATCCACAAGTCGCGAGAGATACTCGCTTACTTTGTTCGGTTCAAGGCTGACCAGCAATCCGCCGGCAGTTTGCGGATCGTGCAAAACTTTAGCGAGCAACGGATTGATGGTTTGGCGAATTTGAACATGCTCTTTCACAAATTCCCAATTATTGCGGTTGCCGCCGGGAATGCAGCCCTGCTCGGCAAAGTGCAAAACTTCCGGCAGCAGCGGAACTGCCTCGGCATCAATCCGAAATGTCACGCCGCTTGCCGACGCCATTTCGTGAGCATGTCCCAACAAACCGAAACCGGTGACATCCGTCGCGGCATGCGCGTCAACTGCGATCATCGCTTCGCTCGCAACACGATTCAATTGCAACATGGCCGCAGTGAGCTGGTGAACTCCCACTTCCGATAACAAGCCGCGTTTAACCGCAGTGCTGAGAATGCCAGTGCCCAGCGGCTTGGTGAGCACCAACGCATCGCCAACTTGCGCCGTATGATTGTGCACGATTTGTTTCGGATGCACCACTCCCGTGACCGCGAGTCCGAATTTGATTTCCGGATCATCAACCGTGTGGCCGCCGATCACTGCCACGCCCGCCGCCGCTGCTTGATCGATGCCGCCATTCAAAATTGCCGCGAGTATATCCGGATCATCTTTCGCCGGATAACAGGCAATATTCAGCGCGGTGATCGGTTTGCCGCCCATCACGTAAACGTCCGACAGCGAATTGGTCGCCGCGATGCGGCCGTAATCATACGGATCGTCGACGATCGGCGTGAAAAAATCCACCGTTTGCACCAGCGCCAAATCATCGCGAAGTTGAAAAATGCCGGCGTCCGCCGCAGCACTCAATCCGACTAGCACGCCGGGCATATCGATTTTCTTGACTTTCGCCAAAACTTGCCACAACACCGTTGGGCTTAATTTGGAAGCTCACCCCGCGCAGCGAACTTTTTCGGTGAGCCGGGTTAGGTCTTCTTTGGTGGGATTGGCGTTCATAATACGTCAATAATGAATAAAAAGATTTCGGAAATTAATTTAAAAATCTATTCCCAATTTTATTGTCTAAAAACAATTTTTTCTGCGCGTTCAACGATCAAGCGGCATTCTTCCAAAGCTTCCTGTGATTTTCTAACTGTGCGATGCCAATGTTCGCGTGTAAAACTTTGTTGGGCTTCGTCAAGAATAATCAAGGCATCGTTCACTAAGATTTGTCCAAGTTTTTTTGTTTTCATATTTCGATTTCTTCTCCCGGGCGCCAATCGGGCTTAAGATCCCAAAACATCGAGCCATCATCTTCGATGACGCGTTTTGCGCCGAGTTCTTTTAATCGCTTCCGTAAATTTTTTAGCTTGCTTTCGAGAATACCACTGTCAAACAGAACGATGCCATCTTCCGTAATATCGAGTAGAATTGGTTGAGTACGCTCAATTTCTTCGACCGTATAAAGAAATGGTGAAATTGCCGGGTAAAATCCGCGCTCGCCGAGATTTTGAGCAGCGGAAGATTCTTCCGATTGTTGTATCAATGGGAAAATCATATCGATGCGTGTGCCGCGATCTTTTGGCAAGGCGTCGAAGACCAGAAGAAGGTCAATATCACTATTTGGTCGCGAGGTGCCACGGGCCACAGAACCATACAACGCCGCTGCTTTTAAATGATTGCCGAAATTCTGCCGGCAGCGCGCCAGAAAATCGTTAATGAGATTTTGATATTCAGAATTCATCTCTTTCTTAACTTTATGCTTTAAAGCATGGACTCTTTACGATCTTGAAGATAAAAATAAATTGCAGCCGCTGCTCCTAAAATGGCAAATGTGCCGAAAAACAGAAAATAAGCTTCTATAAATCCGAACATGGATCAAACTGCCAGTTAATTGTTTTCCCGAAATTAAATATCTGCCTCCACTCCCAACACCCTCACATCCCCTCTTCGTTCCGTAACTCCCGTCGCGTCAAAATACTGCATCAACGGCACGGCGAATTTGCGGCTGGTGTTCTCCACCAGCTCTTTGAACTGGCTAACTGTAATTTCGCGATTTTGGCGCAAATAGTCAACCACTCTTTTCTTTGCTTCATCCAGCCGGCGCTGGTGCATGAAAATGCCCTCCTCCAAGCGCACGATTTCTTTTTGAATAAGCAGCGCGCCCAGAATATCATCAATCTCTTTTGCAGTCACGGAAAATTTAATTGTCAACTCCGCCGGACTCGCCGGCGCGTAAGCTTGCGCGTACAACGTTTCACTTATTTTTTGCCGCAAATTCTGCTGCACCGGTGACAATTGAATCTCATGTTCCGCCAACGCAATATGCGCTTCAACTTCTTTGATTTTCCCAGCGATTTTATAATGTTCGATAAAAAAATTGAGCAGCGCCGCGTCCGACAAGGACGAAATGAATCCACTCAATTCGGCTTTGCGAGCCCCGAGACGAATCGGATGTTTCTGATGATAATTGCGTAAAAAATTTTCAAGCTGATGCCACAACGCTTCGAGTCGCTGGCGATGCAGAAAACCGCGCTTGCCAATCTGCAATACGTTTTGTGATTGCACCAAAGCTTGAATTTGTTTCTGCAGCTCATCTTTGCGCCCGCCGGTTTCAGCGGCAAGTTGATCGATGGTGACGAGATATCTTCCTGCTACGAGAAATTGTGCCGCCAGCAATTCCTGCGGATCTTCTTTTTCGAGCGCTTGTAATTTCGGCAATAAATTCGCATCGCGAGCGCGATACGGCGCGGCTTCGGCATCCAACATGATTCCACCGCCGATGGTGCGCGGCGGCGAATAGCGGCGAATCACCAGTGGCTCGAGGCGTCGCGATGCAACCGGCGTTTCGAAGATAAAATGAACATAACCGGATTGACCGGGCGCAATTTCATTTATGCTGATTGGAATCACGCGCGCCATCACTTCGGCAGTGCCGAGATGCACGCGCACGCGCGAACGATTTTTGAGAGCGGCAGGAGCGGAAGGAAGCAATTGCACGCGACAATTGGCGCGCCGCGTCGGATGAAAATATCCGGGCGCGGCAAGCACATCGCCGCGTTTAATTTCCTCGGTGGCGACCCCCAATAAATTGACGGCGGCGCGGTCGCCGATCCGGACGTTGTCCACTTCTTTGCCGTGACGCTGCAAACCGCGCACGCGCACGGGTTTCTGCGCCGGCAAAATTTCCAACGCCTCACCGACATTGATTTGACCGGACAGCACCGAGCCGGTGACGACGGTGCCAAATCCTTTCATCGAAAACGAACGATCCACCGGCAGCCAAAACACGCCGCGATCTTGCCGCGACGGTAATTTTGCAATCATCTCAGAGATCGTGCGCCGCAACTCCGCAATGCCTTCGCCGGTGATATTGGAAACCGGAAGGATTGGCGCCTTTTCCAAAAACGTCTTTTTTAGAATCGTGCGAATTTCTTCCTGCACTAATTCGAGCCAATCCGGCTCAACCAGATCTTTTTTGGTGAGCGCCACCAGGCCGCGCCGCACTTGCAGAAGCTGGCAAATCTCCAGATGCTCGCGCGTTTGCGGCATGATGCCGTCATCAGCCGCAATCACGAAGAGCACCAGATCGATGGTGCTCACGCCGGCGACCATGTTCTTGACGAACTTCTCGTGGCCGGGCACATCGATGATCGTCGCTGACTCGCCCAAATGCGCGAAGCCGAGATCGATCGTCATGCCGCGCGCTTTCTCTTCCGGCAAACGATCCGTATCCACACCGGTGAGCGCTTTCACCAATGAAGTTTTGCCGTGATCGATATGGCCGGCGGTGCCGAGAATCACATGACGAGACATAAAACAAATGGATTGATGGAGTATTGGATTTCTGGATCAATGGATTTCTGGATTGTCTGTTTCTTTCGGATGAAATGCTTCGATATTTTCTGAAGCTCGAGTGACCCACGAGCCATCGTCTCGTTTTTCTTCCAATCGTTCCAACAATCTCCAGAGATTATTCTCGACTTCATAACCTACCTCCTCAAAAATTTACCTTCAGTTAATTTCCATCATTCCAACAATCCAATACTCCAACAATCCAACCGCTTTACTCTTTTCCTTCAAAACTTCGGACGAACTTGACGGCGGCACGGATTTCATCGATGGTCAGCGTGTTGCCGAATTTCGGCATGCGATTGTCTTTGCCGTTGGTAATTGTCTCCATGAGCTGCTCATCCGTGCGCGATTTCTGCCATTCCGGATCGGTCCAATCCGGCGTGCCCGAAGCGACGCCGACGCCGTCTTCACCGTGACAAAACACGCAGCCATTCTTTTTAAAAAGCTCGGTGAAATCAATTGGCTTCGGCGGCGCTGCCGGTTGCGCCGGTTTCGTTGTCGTCGCCAGTGCCGGAATCACTTCACCGTTGGCCTTCGTGCCGTAAATTTTCGCCAAATAATCGCCGATGAGCTGCGCTTCCGCGTCGTTGATCCAACTGCGGTGGCGCACCGACATGCGTTTGACGAGAATTTTCCATTCATGTTCGGTGCGGCGCTGCGCAAAGGCGCGATCCAAATTATGGCATTTCGAGCATTTAGTGAGCAGCATGGTCTCGATTTGCACCGGCGTTACCTGCTCGGCTTTGTTGATATTTTGCCGCTCGCTGAGAAAATAGACAATCTGCTCCACCTGATCGAAGGCGAGCCAGGTGGGATCGCGCATCTGCATGCGATTGACTGTTTCCACCCAGCCTTCCGGCGTTTTCACCATCGTGAAAACTCGCGTGAGATCGTGGCACTTGTTGCACTTCTGAATGACGAGCTCGCGGCCAACATCGATGTCGAGATTTCCGGCCGCCGGATCGATGCTGCTGATATATTTTCCAGTCACGCTTTTGAGAAAATAATATCCGCCGGTGATGGTGACAAACGCCATGGTGATCACCAGAATGCTTACGCCCATCGGCAAAACATAGTTGAAAGCTTTGGGATAAAAACGCACGATTAAAATTTTCACGAACAGCAGCGGCAGCAGCGAAATAGCGAGCACCCAGTGAATGATCGATTTGGCGTCCAGCGGCGCATTCGACTGAATCACTTTGCGCGTCATGATGACGAGCATGACGACATAAATCGTCACAAAGAGATACCCGTTGATGCGGTGGATCAGTGAAAGCCGGGCCGGATTGAATCTGGGCTTATCGCGGCCAATGACTTCCAGCATCAGCCAAACCTGAATTGCCGCGATGATGACGAAAAGATAGCTCAACGCCGAAGTAATTTGTGGGCTCATCACAGTTTCTCCTCAAAATTTTTGTTGGAACGTGAAAAAGCCTTCATGTGACTCATGCCGACGAAAAAGGGGTGGCGTCATATTATACTGTCTGGTTAAACGAGATGCAAATAGTTTTTGTGATCATGGCAAAAACTTTTTTAAAATTTTTAAAAAAAACACTTGCATTTCGGGACTTCATATATTATATTGAATACGGTTCGATTACTTAGAAAAAAAGTGGCGTGCTGTACGAGTTGTTTCGATACAAACTACGAGATCCCCCCCCAGTCTCGTAAGTTTGAACCGGGTTATCGGAGCGGCAACGGCGGCGCGCCTTTTTATTTTATGCCAATAGCCTTGTAAAACTTAAAAAATAGACTTCTTTCAAAACGAAGCCGGCAAAATATTAATATGAAACGCCCATCTGATTTTATCAGTGTGGGCGTTTTTGTTTGATAAACTCGAAGACTGCGGTCAGGCTTGCCCCTAATATAACTCCGGCGATACCCGTGAGGGGGAAAAGAACAAAGGGACGAACCGACTGCACCATAAATTGGAGAAGAGTTGAGGCCGGATAAAAACCGAGCGTGATCAGCGTCGATCCCCAAATTATTCGTGGAGAAATTGAGTATTGGCGGCAAAGCAGCATCCAAAATGATCCGAGCAGAATGCCGCAGCCGCCGGTCGCCATCAACGTTATGAACAAGTGTTCATGATGTGGAAATTTTCGCAAAAATTCAATCCAATCCGATGAAACTTGCCACTGGTCCGAAAGCGCCCGCCAGGAATATTGCCACCGCAACCATTGGCGCTGAAAATTTTCCTGTTGCAGCGTGAAATCAAAAGGCTGCAGCGCGATGAGAATTTGCGCCAGCATAACTATAGTCCACGCCGCCAATATCGGGCGCGTGCGCAAAATTCGTCGAATTCCGCTCCAGGCCGAATCGATTGATTGAGGATAAGCCAGCGCCAGCCGGACCCCGATATAAGCGCCTGAGAAATTCATGAGCAGATCATTCGCCGAGGTCGTTCGCTGCTCCAAACTCAGTTGCAGAATTTCAATCCCGCCGCTATAACATAATGCCGCTAGTGCAGAACGGCTGGTGCGGAGGTTAACCAGCGGTTCGCGAGAATAGCGCGACATCCGCCAATGGTGCAAAAAAAATCCAAACGGCACGAACAACAAAACATTGCCTACCGCATCCGCCAGTGAAAGCCACCTTCCCTTATTATTCAAAAATGGAATCCACTCGCTGCGTTCCCAGCGATAGCGCCAACCGGAGCGCGTCCAATCAAATCGAAACGGTATCGCGGTTTCATAAAAAATAAAAAGAGCGCAGAGCAGAAACAAAA
>Ga0247727_10002802_pt1 | contig 39289 bp, 42 predicted proteins | sample WisWelCaveWW1625_FD_202498 | JGI IMG/M metagenome (GOLD analysis project Ga0247727, IMG submission 202498) | Biofilm microbial communities from Wishing Well Cave, Virginia, United States - WW16-25 | ecosystem: Environmental > Aquatic > Deep subsurface > Groundwater > Cave microbial mat | place... | reverse complement strand
TTAAATATGTACTACGAATGAGTTGGTTTTATGCTGGCACAAATGAAAGAAGAACCTAAAATTTCTGAAAAGCGAAAAAAATTTGATGTCATCATAATAGGTTCCGGCCCAGCTGGTTATACAGCAGCAATTTACACTGCACGTGCAAAACGTGACACCCTAGTAATTTCAGGAATATTGCCTGGCGGACTGCTTATGCTTACAACAGAAGTAGAAAATTATCCAGGTTTTGCAGATGGAATTTTTGGTCCTGAGCTTATGACAATAATGAGAAAGCAAACAGAAAGAATGGGAGCTACTATAGTTGATGACGAAGTGGTCAATGTGGATTTTAAACACAAACCATTCAAGATACTTACATCTTCAGAAGAATACGAATCTGATGCTGTGATACTTTGCACTGGTGCAAGCCCAAGAAAGATAGGTGTAAAGGGAGAACATGAGTTTGGTGGAAAAGGAGTCTCATATTGTGCTACTTGCGATGGTCCCTTCTTTAGAAATCAGGATATTGTGGTTACTGGTGGTGGTGATACCGCCATGGAAGAGGCCATATTTTTAACCAAATTTGGTAAAAGTGTTCACGTTGTTCACAGAAGAGACAAACTTAGAGCAAGCAAAGTCATGCAGGAACGTGCTTTCGAGAATCAGAAAATAAAATTCTACTGGAACAAGGTTGTGGATGAGATTACAGGAAAAGAGAAAGTAACCCAAGTAATTATTAGAGATTTAGCAACTAACGAAAAACAGACACTGGATGCGGGTGCAATTTTTGTGGCCATAGGGCATGAGCCAAACACAAAGATATTCAATGGACAAGTTGAGCTTGATGAACAGGGATACATTGTTTTAAAAGATCACACTAAGACAAGTGTGGAGGGAGTATTTGCAGCGGGTGATGTACATGACCATAAATATAGGCAAGCGGTTACCGCTGCAGGGTTTGGATGTATGGCGGGAATAGACGCAGACAAATATCTTTCTGAGAATAAAAAAAGTAGCTACGCATAAAATGCTTGTGATAGATGAACTGCTTTCTTTAGTGCTTTATCAAATTGTTCTTCTGTAAACACCTTTTGTTGGATATACAAGCTCTTGAATTTTTGTCCATCATCTGCAAATATTCCAACTACACATCCTTGATCTAGAGAAAGTTTTTCCATTGCTGCATATACTGCTCCTGAAGATGGGCCCACCAACAGCTTTTCTTTTTCAAACAATTTCACAACTGCGGCAAAGGCTTCATCATTTGTTATGGTCATCCAGTCATCAACAAGATTTTCTCGTTTTTTGAACAAGACGGGTTTGTCAGACTCGACAAAGTTACGCAAACCCTGTATGAGGTGATTTTGCTGTGGTTGAACTGCTATTGTTCTGACTGCAGGACTTTGCTCTTTCAAATAAGCAGAGATGCCAGTTATTGTACCGCCCGTACCAACACCCGTCAAAAAGTGAGTTACTTTTCCTTCGGTTTGTTTCCATATTTCAGGGCCAGTTCCCTTGTAATGACCCATAAAGTTTGCTTCATTTTCGTATTGGTTTGGCATATAGTACAGATCAGGACGTGCTGACGATATGGCCCTGGCAAGAGCTATACTTTGATCTGTACCCGCACCAACCTTTGGACACAAGTCGTCACTTGTTTGAAATAGTTTTGCACCAAGTGACTCTATTATCTTCTTTGTTTCTTCACTTGCCTTTTCAGGAATTACTATTTCCACTTTGTATCCAAGCAGGTTGGCTATTCCAGTTAGTGCAATTCCAGTATTACCAGATGTTGGTTCTATGATTATGCTTTCATTCTTTTTTAGAATGCCTCGTTCTTCTGCATCTTTTATCATCCAAAAGGCGGCTCTATCCTTAACAGAACCAAATGGATTGTGAGATTCTAGCTTTGCATATGCAGTAACCTTACCAGAAGAAAGGGAGTTTAGTTTTACAAGTGGGGTGTTACCAATTTTCTTTAGGGTCTCGGCATCATTTACAACCTTTGTTGCCGCTAAATTATTTCACCTTTTTTATGGTAAATTCTAGGTCTTTATCGGTCTTATTAATTCCTAAAAGCTGGTGACCATTTCTATTAACCCATCTTGAAATGTCTTCTTCAGCGGCTGGATCGTCTGCAATTACCTTTAGTATGTTGCCTACGGTCATTCTTTCAATTTCTATTTTTGTTCTAAACACGGGTTCAGGACAGAACAATCCTCTAACATCAATGATCTTAGTCTGACCTAATTCTGAAATATCAATTCACCTTATAATTTAAAACGATAGAAACGATATTAAAGTCTATTCTTGCGCGCAGAAATATTTTATCAAGTGAGAATCATTGGAAGTATTGCTCGCAGATTACGTTCGTACAAGATGGTATGATCATAGTTTTTGAAATTAACTTTGTTAGAAAGCTTTGTTGACATATGTACTGCGATTTTATAGACAGCTGTCCAGATGAGGCTGTTGGGGTTTGATTCAAACATACCAATTAGAAATGTGCATAATCCTGTCAGGTTTGGATGTGTCTCACGAAAATATTTTATAATTTCATCCTTTGAATTTGCTATTTTGTATTTTGCGTGTTCAATCATTTCTTTACTTGTAATGTATCCCGTGGTTCCAATCGAAATTTTGCCTTTTCGCATGGCAGCCAGTATACTGTCAAGGTTATTTTCTGACTCTATTAGATTGGTACACCTGCCAAGTGTAGAAAGTACATGTGAATCACTACCGGCTACCTGTATCATATTGTTGATTTTAGCAAAATGAGTGGCTCTAATGTTAGAATATCTATCAACGTTATTGCTGTTAAAGACTTCAATAAGCTCGCATAGAATTGCTTTCTCACGCAACCCATTGTTTAGACCAAAAGGATGTGGCGCACATGAAATTGCATCCTGTGCTCTTATCTTGTCAAGTATTTCTTCAATAGTCTGACCCGGTTTTATTGTCTCAGAAATACCATATGCAATAATATGGGTTCCAGTGTTGGTAGTAATCTCCTCAGCTGGGTAGACATGAAGATCTCTTAGCGCATCGTGATTTTCTTGGTAGTCAAGCATTGCAATAAATCCGTCTAGTGTGTTATGGTTGGTGATAAACAAAGCATCCAGGCCCAGTTTATGAGCTTGTTCAAGTTGATCTGAGATTGTTACGCCACAGTCATAGGGCGTTTCCCTCAAACCAAGCTGAAAGTTAGAAAATTGATTGTGACAATGTAGCTCCATCTTTAAAATGTTCAACGGTTATTCGTACTACTGACTTTAGCATATAATCCTTGTTTTACAAAATATTTTGAAAGCAAGTTTTAGGTTATCTGAATAGATCTGTTGATTTTAATCTAATCACATCTTTTGCTAGACTATCTGATTTTTGGTATTTGTAATTTCGAACTATGGCAATTGGAGTATTGAGAGCTTTTCCCATAACAAGTTCTGCGGCCGAGCAAATTTCATCAACAATGGCTATTGCAGTAACATGTAGTGTTTTTCCAAAGGTGTCTTTTGTGCCCACATAGTCACTAATTGCAGAAATGCCAGCTATTCCTATGGCACAATTTGTTTGTCCCTCTCTAAATGGCCTGCCAAATGTATCTGAAATCACTACTGCAACATCTTTTCCTGTTTTTTGAAATATCTCATCTTTTAATTTCTTGGCTGTGTCATCAGCATTTTTTGGCAGTAACGTGACGTGTCCGTTTTTAACATTACTTTCATCTATGCCGGCATTAGCACAAATAAAACCCTGTGTAGTTTCTGTTATTATTACTCCATTATTCATTCGTACAATACGCTTTGATTGTGAAAGTATTATTTCAACAACTTTAGGATCCTTATCATATGCACTTGCAATTCCAATTGCAAGAAGTGAGGGCATGACAGTTGATAAGTCTACGATATTACCCTCTTGCTTTGAAATTATTTTTTGCGTAATTACTAAAATATCACCATTTTTTATTTCAGGTTTTGATGGCGATGATATTAGAAGTTCAATTATGTTATCGTGCTGTTCGACATCCTTGCTAATTTGGACAGGGGTTATTTCAAGTGACATTTGCTGGTTTTATTATGTTATTATTTAAAATAATACCGAATTTATGCAAATGTTTGTAGTTGAAGCTTAGTACCATAATGCTTGTTTATTATCCCAATTAACAAAGAGAGATCCTTTTCTTCCAGAGTCACTGTTGCCAAATCCTTCACAATATCTTGTGCTCTAAACGCCACTCCAAGATCACATATATCGAAAAGTTTTACATCGTTTGCACCGTCAACTACAACCACGGTGTCTTTTTTCTTTTCCTTCCATTCTTTTACTTTAATCATGGCTGACTTTGATTTGTCAGCATCAACATGTACTTTTACACCGTCTAATTTTCCATCCTTGAAGACAAGCTCATTTGAGAAGACATGGTCCAAACCTAACTCTGCTTTTAGCCTATCTGTCATTATTGAAAATCCTCCAGAGATTGCCAACAATTTCCATCCAGCTGCCTTAAGAGCACTGCAAGCCTCTTTTGCACCAGTCATGGTTGGGAGAGAATCTGCAACCTCTTTACAAGTTTCATAACTTATTCCTTTTAGTGTGTTTATTCTGGTTCTTAGTCCTTCTTCCCAGTCTATCACTCCTTCAATTCCTTTTCTGGTTATTTCCCAGATCTCATCTTGCTTGTTTATTTTTTCTGCAAGAATAGGGAGAAATTCAGCATCAAGCAGAACTCCCTCAACATCAAAAATTGCTAACAATTAGTTTCTGTTTTGAAACAGAAATCCTGATTATATTAATCTTAAGTGATCGACTAAAGAATAACCATTAGCAATATATTCTACGTTACTAAATGCTTGCCATGGGTGAGCTGCCACACAAATATGAAGTGCCAATTAATGTAGCTACGAAATCATACAAGCTACCAGACAATGTCAAAGAAGAGCTAAAGGCTTCAGGTATGATGGACGAAAAAGGTAAGCTAAAATTAAAAGGGGTAAGTCCAAAAATGCTAAAGCGAATGAAGGAGGAAGCCGTGGACTGTCCTGTGTTTAAGACAGAGATCGGATTTGTCCAGTGCTTTGTATGTCCTAATTTTCAAAGCAGAGTAACTGGTAAAGTACTTTGTAAAGGCGACCCACTCTAAAAACCAGAAAGCTCATTAGTACAGTTTTTCAAAATGATCTAAATTGAGCAAGGAGATAGGCATAACAGTTTCAAAAAAGGAAAATTTTAGCGAGTGGTACACTCAAGTTGTAATAAAGGCCGAACTTGCAGACTATGCGCCTGTAAAGGGCCTTATTGTTCTAAGACCATATGGCTATTCCATTTGGGAGTCTCTCAAGTCTTCGCTTGATGCTAAGCTAAAAGAGACTGGTCATGAAAACGGCTTTTTGCCAGTGTTGATTCCAGAGTCACTTCTTAGCAAGGAAGCAAGTCACTTTGCTGGATTTAATCCCGAGGTTTTTTGGGTGACCCACTCTGGTGAGACAGAGATAGGGGACAAGCTTGCACTGCGACCGACTTCGGAAACTTTGGCATATTATATGTATTCCAAGTGGATAAAAAGCTGGAGAGATCTACCTCTAAAGATTAATTTTTGGAACACGGCACTACGAGCAGAAATAAAATCTACAAAGCCGTTTCTTAGAACTTCAGAATTTTTGTGGCAAGAAGGACATACGGTTCATGCAACCAAAGAAGAGGCAGAGCAAGAGGTCATGACAATATTAGAAATATACAAGAAAATTGTTGAAGAAGAGCTTGCCATATCAGTAATTACAGGTAAAAAAAGTGAGAAAGAAAAGTTTGTAGGCGCAGTCTACACAACAACCATGGAAGCAATAATGCCAGATGGTAAGGCGCTTCAAATGGGAACGTCACACTTTCTTGGTCAGAATTTTTCAAAACCTTTTGATGTCAAATTTTTGGACAAAGATAACGTAGAAAATTTTGCGTGGCAAACATCTTGGGGGGTTTCTTGGAGACTAATTGGTGCATTGATAATGGTTCATGGGGACGACAAGGGTTTGGTCTTACCACCTCGAGTTGCTCCAATTCAAGTAGTGGTTATTCCAATTTACTATTCAGAATCAGATAGAGATCAGGTGCTAGAGAAGGCCCAAGAGATAGTACAAACCTTATCAAAAAATAAAATTAGGACACGTTTGGACTCTAGAGGCGAGTTTACACCGGGTTACAAATTCCACGATTGGGAGATGAAAGGGGTTCCACTAAGAATAGAGATTGGTCCAAAAGACATTGCTAAGAACAAAATTGTCCTAGTGAGACGTGATAATCAAAAAAAGGCTGACCTTATGTTGGATAAATTAGTACAAGGCATTGCATCTATGTTAAATGAGATACAACAAAGCATGTTTGAAAAGACTAAGAGTTTTCTTAAAGAAAAAACCAAGAACGTGTCAGATTTTGATATTTTCAAGTCAGAGCTAGAAAAGGGAATGTTTTTGAGTTCGCCATGGTGCGGTGACCAAAAGTGTGAAGAAAAAATAAAAGAGATGACTGGAGCTGACATTCGGGTAATTCCTTTTGACAACAACGCGGTGTCTAGCTGCATCAACTGTAAAAGACCAAGTAAAGAAAACGTAATTTTTGCGCGCGGTTACTAGAGCATATAACTGATTAAATAAGGGGGATTTAGTGGTTGACTTGTGGATTTAACCGATATTTTTCCAATAGATCCTGAAGTAGGTTATCTCGGCCTTGTATTGGTAAGTTTTTTTGGTTCTTTAATTCCGTTTGTTCCATTTCCTGCCTTCATACTCCTAGCTACAATGTCAACAACTGATCAGTTTGATCTTAATATCATAGCTATAACCAGTGCAGTTGCATCTACATTTGCAAAACAGATAATTTTCTATCTGAGTTATGGTGGCAGAAAGATAATCAATGAGCAAACTCGTAAGAGAATAAAACCATTTGAAAGATTGGTAAAACGTTATGGTGCAGGTGCTGCCTTTGTGGCTGCTGCAACTCCCATACCTGACGATTTGATATACGTTCCATTAGGACTTGCAAAATACAATCCGCTGCGATTCTTCATATCCACTGTTGCTGGAAAGATTGTTCTAAGCTATGCTATAGTGTTTATTTCACGAGGCTTTGGTTCATCTTACATCAACCCCCTGCTTGATCAAGTAAGTGATTTAAGTACAATCTACATCGGTACAACAATCTTTGTTGCAATGATAACCGGTGTGGTGATATTGATGTTACGTCTCAACTGGGAAAGAGTACTTGGCAGGGTTGCACCGTGGACGCTCAGACCAGCAAAGGATGAAGAATAGCTAATTTTGTACTGTAAAATTCCACATCTTATCAGTTGCCTTTTTTATGCCAACTCTTGACCTTTCTATAACATCAGATTTCTTAATTTTGACTCCCTCTGTAATAAAAAGAGCAGATGGCTTCGTTAGATCTTCACCATATTGTTTTTTTGTTATTTGTAAAGCCTGTGTTAGTTTTGCAGGTCCGCTTGTAAGATTTGAGCATACATCAGTCTTTCTTTGTTTTATCATAAAATCTATTCCTTCTCTTGGTAGTAGTGACCGTAAGAGTACAGCACCAGCCTGATATTTGTCATTTTTTGCGACGACGTTCATACAATAATGCATTCCATAAGTGAAATAGACATATGCCATACCAACTTGCCCAAACATTACCTTGTTTCTTTGAGTCATTCCTACAAAGGAGTGACTTGCTTGATCATCCTTGTATCTGTAAGCCTCAGTTTCAATTATTATGCCAGAAATTGTTTTTTGATCTATTCTTCGCACAAGTAGTTTTCCTAATAAATCTCTGGCAACATCAACTGTGTCTCTTGCATAAAATGAACGTGGAAGTATCTTCATGTAATAACCTCAGTCTTATTGTTTTAGTTTAGCAATTGTATTTGCCAATATTTTCATATCATCTTTTAGTATATTTCGTAGTTCTGGATTGTAAATTGCTGCAGCTGGATGTATTGTCAAAAAATACAACTGGCCATTCTTTTCAATTATTTTGCCCCGGTTCTTTGTGATAGAGTCTCCACCCAAAAGAGACCCGTATGCAGTGTTTCCTAGTATGCATATTATTTTTGGTCGAATTATCTCCAACTCTTTTGAAATGTGTTCATGACAGGCGTCTTTTTCTTCCTGAAGTGGCAGCCTGTTACTTGGAGGCCTGCACTTTACGACGTTTGTTATATAGACTTCATCTCGTGAGAGGCCTGCATATTCCAGAGCCTCGGACAGAATTTTTCCTGCAGAACCCACAAAAGGTTCGCCTTTCAAGTCTTCATTTCTGCCAGGTGCTTCTCCTATAAACAAGATCCCTGCCTTAGGATTGCCCTTACCTGGAACTGCATTAGTTCTTGATTTTGACAAATTACACTTGACACAAGATATTACCTTTGATCTTAGTGCATCAAGTTGGTTTGACAATCTAGGCGCCTACGCTTTTTACAGTTGCTACTCCACGTATGTGAGGTCCACCGTTTCCCATCCTCATAGTCTGCATAGGATCACCCTTTCCACAATTAGTTACTGGCCTTACGGTAAAGTCCTTACCACAAGCATCAATAGAGTTGAAAAATTCTGGTGCTGTGCCCATCACTATGACATCTCGCAGCAACTCTGTGGGTTCACCATTTTCTATTTTCTGTGCAAATTGGCAGGAAATGCTCCAGTTGTATCTCATCATGTCAATTGATGGGACCTTCATGTTGGAAATAAGATAACCGTTCTTTACTTCTTTTATCATTTCCTGAGGATCCCAGTCTCCTTGTTGTATACAGGTACATGCCATTCTGATCAACGGCATAAACTCGTATCCAGAAGCTCGCATGCCAGAATTTGGTTCTGTGTTAAAAATTGATGCGGTTTCTCTGCTTTGCATATGATTTATTAGAATGCCGTTTTCTATCAGCGTTTTTCTTTTTGCAAAAACACCTTCATCATCATATTTGTACCATCCAAGGTTTCCCGGTATTGTCGGATCGTCAATTACAGTTAATTTTGAAGAACCGACTTTTCCGCCAAGCTTTCCAGCCCACCAAGCGCCTCCAGCCCAAGCCATTTCTTTTCCAAGTACTCTATCTGCTTCTGACGGATGGCCAAGAATTTCGTGTGTTAGAAGTGCAACAAAATCGGGATTCATAACAACTGTTGCTTTCTCTTCTTTTGCAGTTTTTGCATCTAAAAGTTCTGAAGCTTTTTGTGCAATAAATTCAGCGGCTTTTGTAATATCATTCTGTCCAAGTATCATTTCCATTCCGCCTCTCCCTCCTTCCGTTGTATTTACAGACTCTGTTAATCCAGATTCATGCGCAATGGCGGATAAGTTAGCTATAGTATCTACAAAATTTTGATGTATTTTTGTACCATCACTGTTTACAAGATATTTTGAAAACACATCACATTCCATCGATATGGACGATTTGTTTATTCTCTTCTTACTCTTGATTATACTATCACATTCAAAACCAAGCCTTGTCATTTCTTCTATTGTGGGTTGTTTTAAAACTCTAAAATCCACTTTGTCTACGTAAGTTACAGTATCTGCAAGTTTTACTTTCTGCTTTTTATTTATGGAGCAATGTAACGCGCTTTTTACCGCATCTTGGGTTGCATTTTTTATCTCCTCTAAAGAGTGCGGATTAGAAACTGAATAAAATCCCCAACAACCAGCTGCAAGAACTCTTATGCCCAAGCCAGAAGTGCTTGAAGATGTAAAGTGTTCAATTTCACCATTCTCTAAGAGAAATCCATTGCTGGCAACAGCTTCTGCTCTAACATCACAATATTGACAACCGCTTTGAAGTGCAAACTCAACTGCCTTATCAGCATAATCTTCTAGATTCAATACTGGTTTCGCTTGTGTTCAAGTATTTTTTGTTTATGTTATATAACAGATTTTTGACTTTTGGGAAGGGTAAACGAAAATGTAGTTCCACGACCAAGTTCGCTTTCGAACTGTATGTGACTGCCGTGAGCCTCTACGATACCTTTACTGATGGCCAAACCAAGCCCACTACCTCCTTTTTCTCTAGTAGTTGAAGTATCTACTTGATAGAATTTTTTAAAGATCTTATCCATAGCGTTTTTTGGTATGCCCTTTCCGTTGTCCCTGATAGAGATTTTGTATTCATTTTTGTAATCTTCCACTAGAATTTCCACCTTACCTGTTTTCGGTTGAACAGCCCTTAAGCTGTTTTTTATTAGATTGGTAAGAACCTGGTGTATACGTTCATCATCGTATAACGCATAGGCATCTTCCTTAAGATTATGTATAAGTTCAATCTGATCTAGGAGTGCCTGTGGTGCCATAGATGCTATTGTTTTGTCCAAACTGGTTTTGAGATTGTTAGCCTGCGCTTTAATTTTGAGTTGACCCAGTTCTAATTTTTGTGCGTCAAGTAAATCTGATATTAACTGCAAAAGGGATGCAGAGCTTGACTTGATTATTTCTACTCTTTCTTTCTGACTTTTGTTAAGTTCGCCTAAATGTCCACCAAGTAAAATATCGGCGTATCCTTGAATAGGCACTAAAGGAGTTTTTAGTTCGTGTGTGATCATGGCAAGAAATTCATCTTTTGCTATTTCAATTTTTTTTGCCTCTTCTTCTTTTTGTTTTATTGTAATTGACATTGTGTTAAATGTTTCAGCAAGCTGACCAATCTCGTCTTTTGAACTGTATGTAATTTTTTCGCCATAGACTCCTTCTTTAACATGAGAAAGGGCCAGTGTAAGAGAAGTTAATGGGTACAAAGATCTTCTGATTGATATCAGTACGATAATAAAAACGCCTATATCAATTATAAGAAGCCCTTGTACAATAAGTGCCTTCTCATTTTCTTTTTTATCTACCAAGCCTTGCCACACATCCACAAATTTATCAATTGAAGACAGCATGATATCTCGTTCATTTCGTAGTTCGTTTAGCGCAGTACCAAATTCCCTTGAAAGCAAAGGTTCAGATTCTATTATTATTAATTTTAGTTGTATAGCCTCCCACAAAGGATCCAAGTCTCGGAGTGCGGAAGAATTTTCTCGAGGAATTGGTTCAAGATCTTCAGATTCTATTTGGAGACCATCTATCTCTAAACCTGTAAGCGGAATTTGTAATAGTTTTCTAAGATTTGCCTCAAAAAGAATTCTATCCTTCTTAATTGCGGCTTGAATATCTCCTTCTTCCCCAATTGAAATACGTAGGGTATTTTCTCCAATTGATTTTGCAAGTTCTAGAAGTTCCATTGATATTTCTTTGTGTCGGTTATAATTTCTGTCAAGTGGGAAAAGTTCACTTTCAACCTCATTTACTTTTAGTACTAGCTCGCCATTTTTTTCTAAAACATACTTCAACGCATCCTTCACTTCTTGGTTAAAGACTTGTGTAGTTTGTATTGTTTCCGCTTTGCGTTTGTACGAATCCCCTAAAATGATAATTTTTTCAAAGTCGCTTTTAAGCTCGTCTGGTACAGCTGCTATTTTATTATTATTCAATTCACCACCATTTTTCAGCGTATGTAAAATGTTATCAAAGACATTCAATCTCATTTCTAGCCTTTCTCTAGCTCCTTCATCTCCTGCTGCTACTGCGTTTGAAACACCCAGAATCCTTTCAATGGTTGCTTTAAGATCGGTAGCACCAATGATAGCATTTGAATCAGCTTCAGTTTCTTGCCCCGTTGCTAAAAGCAGAAATAAATTGACAGATGCAGCCACGATTATAACAGCCAGTAGAAGATAGGTCTTGTGAATGATTTTCATTTAATTTTTGGAACATGATAAAGGCTATAAAAGTTAGCGTCTAAGTCATCTAACAGGAAGCATCGAATGTCTGACAATTTCCTTAGAATTGCAAGAAAAGAAATTCAAGAGGAGTTAGATACATTGGATCAAATTTTAACACGGTGTGGTAATGACATGGATGTTTCAAATAGTGCTCAAAGTATTGAAAAGCATCTTCATAAAATAAAGGGCCTGGCTCCAATGATGGGTCAAAATGATGTAGGCGAAATTGCAAAAATGGTTGATGCAATTTTAAAGTATATTATCATAAATGGAGTACTAAAAGGTACTTACCAAATTCTTGTAGAATCCAATCTAGCTATGAAAGAAGTTTTTAGTGGTGCAGATACAAAGAATGCAATAGAATTGAAGAATAAACTACGACAAACTTATCCTGATGTGTTAGGCTGCTAAACATGTCTGTCCTTAAATAGGAAAAAATCAATTATTTGACTAAGACATGGCTCGCATAATGATTGCAGATGATTCGGATGCAATTAGAATGGTTTTGAAAGATGTTATACAGATAGGTCATCATGAATTAGTGGCGGAAGCAGTCAATGGAGACGAAGCAGTAAAGATATTCAACGCAACAAAGCCTGATCTTTTATTGTTAGACTTAGCCATGCCAAAAAAAGATGGTCTTGGTGTCATTAAAGAAATAATGGCTACAAATCCAAATGCAAAAATTGTTATGATAACTGCAAGTGATAATCTTAAGATAATGCAAGAATGTCTTAAAGAAGGTGCCTTATCATATGTGTTGAAACCCTTTGATTTTGATCAGGTCTTAAAAATCATTGCAAAGTCACTTAACAAAAACTCATAAAAATCATCAGATGTATTGAAACCGTCTAAATTGTTTTTCACTATGTCTTTTCTAATGCATTGTGGTTCCATCTCAAATTGTTCATGGCAAATTGTTGATATTGTCATTAATCTTTGATGAGGTATTATGTGGAATCATGTGTATATGCTACTAATACATACCGGTCTTTAAATAGAAAAATGCATTATCTGGTTCAAGTATGGCTCGCATAATGATTGCTGAGGATTCAGATGAAATTAGATTACTTCTAAAAGATTTATTGAAAATTGGGAATCATAAAGTTGTAGCCGAAGCAGTAGATGGGGTTGACGCTGTAAAAAAGTTCAACAACGTAAAACCCGATGTATTATTGTTAGACATTGCCATGCCAAAAAAAGATGGCCTTGATACCATTAAGGAAATAATGGCTACAAATCCAAATGCAAAAATTGTTATGATAACTGCAAGTGATAATCTTGAGACAATTACACAGTGCACAGAACAGGGAGCCTTGGCGTATTTAGTAAAGCCTTTTGACTCTGACCAAGTGCTAACATCCATTGCGATGGCACTTGATGAACATACAGAAATTACAAATTAAGTGCCCTAAAGCCTTCGCTTGTTGTCCATTTAGCTTGATGAAGCTTGAATTTATTATTACAGCGTAAGCAAAGATACTCTTGTGACGGTTCTGCGAATTTTTCATCACAGTCATTACAAACATAATAGTTTTCCATAATCCTATAATCTACTCCAATTGTTCTTATCTCCTTCTGGCATTTTGGACAAGTGTTGTTCTTGTATGTTTCTTCTATTGATACATTACCGCATTTGAAGTGTTCTATCAGTTTACCATGTTTAAAATTTGAGCTATTGCAAGCTGGACAGTGAAAGGTCTGTCCTATTTTTACAGATCCGCACATGCTACATGAGATTTCCTTAATGGTTTCAAGACGAACTACTTTTCCATCCGATTCTAATTGCTTCAGATACTCCAATACATCTTCTTTTTTCATGTTAGAGTATTCGGAAATTCTTGCGAGGCTAATCTGTACGGACGAATTTAAAAGGGAGCCTATTTGCTTTTGTGTTTCTGGCGGTTTGTTCTCAAGAATCCTGTCTTCTTCCTCAAGTATTTGCATGGTGCTCTTAAGATTTTCAAACCTGATGGGCTTCTCAAGATACTCGTAAGCACCATACCTAAGGACATTCTTTATAGTGTCATCCGTTTTTTCGTTTGCGCTTTCTATTATTATTTTGGCGTCTGGTCGTATTGCAAATATCTCTGACATCACAGCGTCGGCATTCATATCTGGCAAAGTATAATCAAGTAGAACTATTGGCATTTTTCCTGACTTTACAATTTCTTCAAAAACTTGTATGCCGGTTCTGCCACTATCACAAATGTGGACATTTTGATAACCGAGTTTCTTTAGAAAATCTTGTAGTAGAGTAGCAACTGCAAGGCTGTCTTCTATTATAACGATACTCTTTTGAGTGGATGGTGCTGCCATAGTCCCAGTTATCTCTTGATTTTAATTATATTTACTGTTTTATTCAAAAATACAACATTCTTTACACAAAAGAAGTGAACGTTTTCCTTAAAGGTTAAAGGTTTCATACACGTATTGCGCCAATTTTAATTAGATGCTGGAGCCCTCGAACAAAGTCGCCATTGGATATTTGTCCGTCTGACCACCATTTCGCATTGTTCTTTATCCATTGTGGAATTGATTGATCCGTCTTAGCTTCTATACTAGCTGGAATTACAATTATTTTTTGTTCTATGAGGTATTGTATTGCTGACGCAAAATCCTTTTCACTTATAGAATCTTCTGACCACCGTTTGGCATTGTCTCTTATCCATAATGGAATTGTCACTTCTGGTTCTAGGACTTCTATGTCAATAATTTTTTTTTCTCCGCTAGTTACAAAGAATGGTTCTGATTTGATTATCCTTCCATCATGTGTAGAACCTACTGTAACGTATGGTTCTTTTTTTGTTTTAGTTGGCAACATATCTAACCATGCGGTAAAACCACTTTCATCTGTATCTATAAAATATATCCAAGTTTTGATTAAACTATTAGACAAAGGGGTGTTATCTACATCTGTTACGTGAAAGCGAATTTGTGCAGTTTCAGGAATGTAAATATTTTCCTGCAATAGATGCTTTTCAGGTATTTGTTTCCAATCGGTTCCAAAAAGGAATCTTCCATTGACATAGATTTCTTCAAGATAAGAATGATTTCCAGGTAGACCTGTCCATGCAGTGTTGTTGTCTAATAAGACACCTTTTTTACTAGTTGAAATTTTTGTATACAAATTATCATAAGAGTCCTGAAATATGGTTATTTCTGAAGGCAGATTTTGGAAATCGTACTTTTCGTTAGGATCTTTGATTTTTAATACAAGTGCGGCAGTATCCTTTGAAGGTGGCAAATTAAAAACATAAGCAGAATAGTTTGACGATAGATAAGGAAAGTTCCCCTCAAATGACGCAGTCACCAAGAATTTTCCTTCTGAAAAAGTGATTGCCTTTGTTATAGTAAATTTACCATTCTTATCAGTTATCAAAGGATGTCTTGAATCTCCTGCCACCAGAATGACGTTTTGCTTGGCTAAGGGTGCACCAGAATCTGATTCTGTAAGACTGCCATTTAATGTAATAAAAGAATCTTGATTAGGAATAATGTAAGAAGGTGTTATATCAAAATTAATTTGAGACTGTCTTAAAGGCTCAATTATGAAGGTTTTTTCTATAATGTTGTTATTCGGATTGTCATATTGGTCTGGCAATGTATTATGGTAATCTATGATAACTGTCATATTGTGCTTACCCCACTCTGCCTCCCAGAGTGGCCCGGTGGAGACTTTGACATTGTTTGTGCTACCTGGATTTACATTTCCAAGTTCTGCTATCTTTCGTAATTCCCCATCTATTAAAAAGCCGACAGTAACGACTTTTGCATAGTATTCTGTTCTATATGTACCACCATTGTATACATTTCCAAATATTGTTACTTTATCGCCTGCCTGCGGATGTTCTGGATCAAGCCAGATATCAGTGATAACTATCTCTGCTTGCCCCGTTTCGATTGCGTTTGATGGTGAGAATAAATACATTAACGAAACTATGCAAGAGATTATAACTAATCGCAGAACTGAACGTTTTACCATTTTACATTCTTTCCAAAGATCCATGTGATAAACGCAGTGAATCTAAGCATACTATAAAGTGGTCTGTAGAAAAATACCATCAATGGTGCAAGGTAGGCCAGTTTTAGATCTTGCTTTCGTGGTGAAAGGATTGCAGCGGATACAAACACGTATGTCTCAGATATCATGTAAATCATAAAAAATAGAGTAAAAAGGTATGTCACCACATCTATGAATTGGAATATCAAAAAAGGAAACCAGACAAATCTTAGTACCAAAAAAACTTCGTCCATCATCCACATGTCATAAATAGACATTATTAATGCAGAACGGTAACCTTTGGTCCATAGTATGTCTTTGTGCTTGATCAGCGTTGACATCTGTCCATGCGACCAACGGATCCTTTGTCTCGACCAAGCTTTCCAATTATTAGGACAAAATGTCCATGATATGCCCTCTGTTGCAAATGCCAATTTTCCACCAGATTTTCGAACTTTAACCGTCAAGTCAAAATCTTCAGTTATTGTGTCTTTATCATACATACCTATACCACTAAAAATTTCTTTCCTAAATGCTCCAAATGCACCAGAAATTATTAGTAGACTATTAAGAACCGCGTTGTATCTTCTTCCCATTTCCATCGAAATAAGATATTCGTAGGCTTGAAGTTTGGTCAGAAGGTTTTGTACACCGTTATCTCCACTTCTAATTCTGACATTTCCTGAGGCAGCTATGACTTGTTTGTCTTCAAAATACTTTGCTATCTCATTCAAAGCTTTTCTTTCAATAACTGTGTCCCCATCAATACTCATCAAAATGTCACCTGTTGCATAAGCTGCACCATAATTCAATGCGGCAGCTTTTGAACCAGATGCCTGCTCACGACGAACAAGTTTAATTAATTTTTTCCTAGCAAATTCTTCTGCAATTTTGTATGTGTTATCAGTGGATCCATCATCAATTACTATAATTTCTTTATTTTGGTATGTTGCATCAACGGCAGCTTCTAGGGCATGCCTAATTCCGGCCTCCTCATTATGTGCCGGTATTAGTAATGTAATTTTGAAGTTTGGGTGGAAAGATGATCTTGACTTTCGTTTTTTCCTTTCTTTTAGGTTGTGTAATAAAAGAAATGTAGACTTGCCAAAGGATCTAGAATAGTCAACTATAGCTGGAACAAGAAGGATCACCAATAAATCCCATAAAGACAGGGAACCTAACCACAAGAAGAATCCTTCTATGGAAATTGCCATTAATTCTCACCAATGGAAATCATGTTGTGTTGTAACTCCAATACCGCTTAATTAGATAGGATTTTTACAGGTATGAATAAAAAGCGCAAAAGAACCTGACTAGATGATGGAAAAAATTGTTGTTGATACAAGTATTATAATAGATGGAGAGATTGCAAAACTAATTGAATCTGGCAGCCTAAAAGATTGTGAGATAATTATTCCAGTAGCAGTGCTTGACGAGCTTCAGGCCCAGGCTTCACGCAACAAAGAATATGGCTTTGTCGGCTTGGAAGAAATCAAGAAAATACGCCAGCTTTCTGAGCAGCACAGCATTACAATAAGATTTGAAGGTGAAAGACCCAGCATGGATGACATCAGACTTGCACGCAGTGGTCGTATTGATGCAATAATAAAAGATGTTGCAAAAAAAAATAATGCTACTTTTTACACTGCGGATTATGTTCAAGCTCTTGTTGCAGAAGCAGAAGGAATCAAGACTAGCTACTCAAAACCCGATGTCAAGACTACAAATCTGGAGTTTGAGAGGTTTTTTGATCCTCAAACAATGAGTGTACACCTAAAAGAAGGAACGAATCCAATGGCGAAACGTGGAAAGCCTGGCGCATTTACACTTATAGAACTTGAAGATACGATTCTCACAAAAACCTACCTTAGCTCAATAACAACACAGATTCTAGAGGCATCGCGAGTTAACCAATCAGGAGCAATTGAAATTTCAAAGTCAGGTGCGCTTGTTATTCAATACAAGGACTTTAGAATAGCAATAACTCATCCGCCTTTTTCAGATAATTATGAAATTACCATAGTACATCCAATAGTGAAGCTTTCAATGGAGCAATATACGATATCAGAAAAGCTAATGACGAGATTTTCTGAAAAAGCTGAAGGCATTCTTATTTCAGGACCTCCTGGTTCTGGAAAAAGCACTTTTGCTTCTAGTCTTGCTGACTTTTATTCACAAAAAGGAAAGATTGTCAAGACCTTTGAATCGCCAAGAGATCTGCAAGTTGGAGATAAAGTTACACAGTACACTCAACTTGATGGAAGCTTTGAAAATTCCGCAGATATATTGTTGCTAGTAAGACCAGACTACACCATCTTTGATGAAATAAGAAGATTTCGTGATTTTCAAGTTTTTGCCGATTTGAGGTTGGCTGGGGTTGGAATGGTAGGGGTTGTTCACGCAAATGCTCCACTTGATGCCATTCAAAGGTTCATAGGAAAAGTAGAACTTGGTATGATTCCTCACATTTTAGACACGGTGATATTTGTAAAGGGCGGAGATATTGCACAAGTATACGAGCTTGACTTTAAGGTGAAAGTGCCAACTGGAATGACAGAACAAGATCTTGCAAGACCCGTAATCGAAGTACGTAACTTTGAGAATCGAACCTTGGAATACGAGATCTATACATACGGTGAGGAAAACGTTGTCATCCCAATCTCAAAGGATGCAAAAAGTGGAGGCATAGAGAGATTGGCTGAAGCAAAGATAAAAGAAACGATACGTAGGTTTGACCCAGACGCAGAAATTGAGATTCTTTCAAACAACAGTATACAGGTAAGAGTTGACAAGGACGTAATTCCATCTATAATTGGACGTGGTGGTTCTACAATAAACGAACTTGAAAAGAATCTTGGTGTTCATATAGATGTTGAACCAAAGGTTCACTCCTTTGGCAATGAAGCTAATTTTGAACTTTCCGAGTCTGGAAATTCACTAGTACTTGAGCTTGACAATGGCAAGACTGGTATGTATGCAGATATTTATGTAAAAGACCAGTATCTGTTATCTGCACATGTAGGCAAAAAAGGTAAAATAAAAATTTCAAAGAGATCCGATTCTGGAAAAAGATTAATCAGTGCTGCCATGGCAAAACATGACATAAAGGTACTAGTTCATCGTTAACTATTCAAAGCTGTCAAGAACTTTTGGATTTGCTTTTAGGAATGTGACAAATTTTCGTAGTTGTTTTATTGTTTTTGGATTCAAGTGATGTTCCATTCCTTCTGCGTCTTGATTTGCCGCATTGTAGTCTATACCAAGCATCATGAAAAATTCTAGCAAAATTCCATGTTTTTGCCTTACGGCATCAGCTAGCGCATTTCCTTTTGTGGTCAGATTAATTCCACGATACTTTTCATATTCCAGATAGCCGTTTTCATCAAGTCTTTGTAGCATCTTTGTAACGCTGGGCGCGCTCACGTTCATGTATCGTGATATATCAATGGTATTTGCATATCCTTTCAGCTCTACTAACTCTGATATCACTTCAAGGTAGTCTTCTATTCTTGTGTTAGAATCACCCTTTCCTGACCTATGGGCTTCCTTTATGGATTCTAGTCTTTCATTGCTTTGTTTCTTCAAGTACTTGTGATGATTATTCCCTGAATGATATAATCTATTTCCTAGTGTAGGAAATCTTTACCTCATTGTGATTGATCTTTAGCATGGAATTTTAACTATCAAGCCGGTAATTTTGAAAAATGGACGAAAATTACCACAAGAGTATTCATAGAATTAAACGGATTACAGAATCAGTCAAAAGAAGAGCCGAAGTTTATTCTGGATTAGCAAAGATTGACGACAGTGGAACTGCGCGTTCGTTAGGCGCGTTACAGCGTGCACCTTCACCAGGTAAAAAGTTACAAAAAATTGGCTGGATAGTGTTTTGGATTCCAGAGCCAACCGGCATAACAAATGCAATAGGTGCTCCTATGATACTTGGTGGCAAATATCTTGATAGAGTTTACAATAGTGCTACAATTGCTGATGTGGGACATCACACAAAGAGTACGATTGGATCAATTAGAGATTTCAAAGATACAATTAACTAAAGCCGTTAGTTTTTAACTAGAACTTTTTCTTCTTATCTTGTGGCATCAAGAGCACAGGTCCTAATTCCCATTTCAATTGCAGCGTTCATAATTGGCGTGGTTGGAGTGTTAACAATTCCAAGTGATTCTAAGCTTGAATCGGTTGACTTTCCTCGTGGAATGATCAAAGTTGATGATGTTGTATTAGATGTTGAGATAGCAGATACTGATGCTGCACGTACAAGAGGTTTGATGTTCAGAGAACAGCTCCCTTACAACCAAGGAATGCTTTTTGTGTTTGATGACGAACAGGTACGCTCCATGTGGATGTTAAACATGCAGTTTCCATTAGATCTAGTATGGTTTGACAAAGATGGATATATCGTAGATATAGAAAAAAACGCACAGCCATGTAAGTCTGCACTTGAAACCGCAGCTTGCACCTTCCAAAATGCATCTGGAAAGAAAGCGCAGTATGTTTTAGAAGTTACTGCTGGTTTTATAGAAAAATTTGGCATTACAGAAAATTCTAAGCTTGAGATAATCTCTATTTAGTACTACCCTTTTGAATTGATAGTTTTAGCTCCTCAAAGGCAGCCTGCACCTCACTTACGGCAGCCTCGTTTTCAAGAGTGCTAACATCCCCAATCTCATCCCCCATTGCTATGGATTTAAGCAGCCTTCTCATTATTTTGCCACTGCGTGTCTTTGGTAGTTTTGATACAAAATAGACTTGATCTGGCGTAGCTATAGGACCTACCACGTTTCTTATGTGGTTTACAATTTCATTTTTCAAGTTTTCATTTGGAGTAAAACCTTCTTTTAGAACCAAAAATGCAATTATTGCTTCTCCTTTTACATCGTGTGGAATTCCACACACTGCAGCTTCTGCCACTGATTTGTGTGAAACAAATCCGCTTTCAAGCTCAGCAGTACCAAGTCTATGACCTGCAATCTTTAGCACATCGTCTGCCCTTCCAAGCAACCAGAAATATCCATCCTTGTCTTTTATTGCATAATCTCCTGGATAGTAGGTGTTTTTGTATTTTGACCAATACACTGATTTGTATTTTTCATCATCACCCCACAATGTCAAGAGCATTCCAGGCCATGGATTTCTAACCACAAGATATCCTTTGGTTTCAGGAGGTAATTCTTTTCCTGATTCATCCACAACTGCCATATCGAGTCCTGGAATTGGTCTAGTTGCAGAACCTGGTTTAAGTGGTATAGTTTCAAGCCCCGGCAGTGGAGTTATCATAGCACCTCCTGTTTCGGTTTGCCACCATGTATCTACAATTGGACATCTTTCTTTTCCTATGGTCTTATAGTACCACTTCCAAACCTCCGGGTTTATTGGTTCACCAACGGTTCCAAGAAGGCGTAATGTTGAAAGGTCATACGAATTTGGAATCGAGTCGCCAAACTTCATGAACATACGAAGTGCCGTAGGTGTGGTATAGAATATTGTTACCTTGTACTTTTGAATTATTTCCCACATTCGTGCTGGAGTTGGATAGTCAGGAGCTCCTTCATACATCACTTGGGTTGCACCATGCAACAGTGGTCCGTAAGCTACATAGCTGTGGCCGGTAACCCATCCAATATCAGCTGTGCAGAAATATACATCAGAATCTTTTATGTCAAAAATCCACTTGAATGTAGAATACAGGTGGGTAAGATATCCGCCAGTGCCGTGCAGCACACCTTTTGGTTTTCCTGTTGTACCAGAGGTATAGAGTATGTATAATGGATGTGTACTTTCTAATTTTTCTGGTTCACATATTGGTGATGCACTTTTCATAAGATCGTGCCATAGCTTGTCTTTTTGATTTAATGTGATCTGGTTTTTTGCTCGCTCTAGTACGATCACATTTTGTACAAAATCAAAATCGGATATTGCTTCGTCAACCACTTCTTTTAATTTTACAACAGAACCACGTCGCAAACCACCATCTGCTGTTATTACAATTTTAGATTTTGAATCTTCAATTCTATCTCTTAATGATTTGGCACTAAATCCAGAAAAAACTACAGTATGTGTTGCTCCAATTCTTGCACATGCAAGCATGGATATGATCAACTCTGGCACCATGGGCAGATAGATTGTAACCCTATCTCCTTTTGTTATTCCAAGTGATTTCAGTGTGTTTGAAAACTTGTTAACTTCGACCCATAGATCGTGGTATGTTAGAACACGACTTTCTCCACGTTCTCCTTCCCACAATATGGCGGGTTTTGTTCCTCTCTTTTGTTGGTGTACATCTAATGCATTGTATGATGCATTAAGTTTCCCACCAACAAACCACTTAGCGAATGGCGCATGCCATTCTAGTGTATATTCCCACTCCTCAAACCAGTGTAGGTTTTTAGCTTGTTCGGCCCAAAATGCGATAAAATCAGCTTTTGCTCTCTTTCGTGTCTCATAGTCGTTATGCCCCAGTCCTATAAGATAACTTTCTGAATCCAATAGGCAAGATCTCTTGCTTAGTCAAAAAAAGATTTGCTTATAGATAAAGGAGGCTGGGAGCGAACCTGTTATTTCCTATTCAGTTTTCTTATTGGGATGACATCCTTCTAAGCCAATCTGAATCTTGAGAATCTTCTGCACCGTCAGCGCTAATTGCTACAGGCTTTTGCTGTGGTGACGGGGGAGTTGTGTTACCATCGGCTGGACCAGAGACTGGTGCTGCCGCAGCTTGGGCAGGCTGCGGAACCGGTGTACCTTCTACCTTTCCCAAATATGAAAGGGCGGCTGATTGAAGTTCTTGTTTGGGGCTTTCTGTACGCTCCACACTTTCCACTGAAAGATCTGTTATGCGACGTTGTATGCTTACTATCTCTGCTTTTTCGTGCTCGATGTGTTCTATTATTTCTACAGTTTGGGTCTTTACGGATTCGTATTTGGCATCAGATATCTCGTTACTCTTGTATTGCAACTTGGCATCAAATACCAACAGTCTAATAGACTTGAATTGGCTATCCAACTCTGCTATTCTCTGATCTAGTTTTTGCTTGATTTGTTTTTCAGTTTCTTCTAGAGTAAGCAACTTCATCTTGTATTTTTCGTGGATGAGCTCTGCGTCCTCCTTCATGTCGTCATTTTCAGAGACGATGTCTATCAGAGCTTTGATTCGGCGTAATGTAAGACCCTTTTCGCGCAACAAGCGTTGTGCTTCTAGTCTCCATCTCGGGATGTAGATTACATACGCACCTTGTACTACGAGTTGCTCAAATGGCAGTTGTCTGAGGCCTTCTGAACCACAATCTACTCCGACAGTTTGGACAGAACCATCGATATCGGTTATGGTGCCAACGACTTTGCCAATAAAAGTGCCGTACATGTCTTTTACTTGCTTGCCGATAAACTCTATCTCCTCTTTGCTCATTGCCTACAGGTTTTAGAGTTCCTATAACCAGCAAAGTGTTAACAAGGTTTCTAGTTTTTGTAAGATCATTTTAACAAAACCACAAAATTGACCTTGATTCATCAAAAATTTCGAAATTTTAAAATTTGCTTAGAGTTTAGAAAATCTAATGATCGACAAAGAAAAACTAGACGAAATCTTGCACTTTGTGTCAAAAAGGTGGGTTGATATGATCCGTGATCCACAAAATAAGGCCTTTGAAAGTTTGCCAACAAACTTTTGGATGAACTCTATTGGAGGAAGAGCTGGTAATGGCAGATGGGTGACAATGTTAATGTATACAGAAGACGAAGCCGAAGCTGAATCCTTCAAAGAAGTTTTGTTAAGATGGCAATCAAAACATGCAAGTGCGTCTGACATAATTCAGATAAACAAAAAGTAGATTATTATAATTGGATAGCTTTCCAATCGTAATGTCTGACGACTTTTCTGATTCTGAAAAAGAAGTTCTTGCAAAACACTTTTCAAACGTAAATGATTCTGTCTTTGCACTAATCACTCCAAAGCAGGTCGATCGCGGTGCTTTGATGTCACGATACAGCAGATCTGATAAGAGCATGCGAAGAATTTTTCTTGATGAGTTTTTACAAAATCAAAATCGGGGAGAAGAATTTTACAACAGAGTCTTACTCGAATACGGTGATGATTCAGTAGCTGAGCTTGGTGAAGCTCAAATTGCAATAGAAGGGCTGTCAAACATCGCTGTAAAAAAAATTGAAGATCGCAGAATTGGTTTATCATATCTTGAAAAGTCTTCACGTTATGTAGCATGGGATAAAAAAATTAATGGTGAATACAAATTTTTTAAAGAGCCTGCAATTATGAATTCCAAATTTGCTGACCAATATTTGGAATCATGCAATCTGGATTTTGATGTTTATTCAAAAAACATCCAACCCATGATAACCTATATCCAAGAAAGAGAACCTATTGAAAGCCAAAAATTTAGAAATTCTGCCTCTCAAGAGGTGCCTTTTTCAAGCCTCAAAGATGAGGCAGATATCAAATCTGCCACTAGAATATACAATGCTACAATAAAGGCAAAGGCGCTTGATGTACTAAGAGGTCTACTTCCTGCATCTACACTTACTAATGTAGGAATTACAGGAAATGGTAGAGCCTTTGAGTATCTTCTAACGATACTTTATGGTTCTAATTTAGAAGAAGAAAAAACTCTAGCATCAAAGATGCACCGCGAGCTTGATGTTATGATAAAATCTTTTGTCAAGCGAGCGGATGACAGGCATGGTAAAGCTCTTCAAGAGTATCATACAAACCTTCGAACTACTGCTAGTGACCTAGCTAAAAAGCACCTTAGAACCAAAAAAAGAAAAGAATTCCTTGTAGAACTAGTAGACTGGGATCCTGTAAAAAAGGCTGAGGAAAAAATAATTTCAGCCATCTTATATGACCAGGTTCAAGGAATTTCATACAAAACAATTCTTGCAGAAGTAAAGAAAATGAGTCCTGCTATAAGAAAAAAAATAATAAAATCATTTGCACAGCTTCGTCAAAACAGAAGACACCGACCTCCGCGTGCATTCGAAATGACAGAATATACTTTTGATTTTCTGACAAACTTTGGAATGTTTCGTGATTTTCATAGACACCGAGTTCTTACCTTAGAAAGACAGTTGCTCACAACAAATCATGGATTTTCTATATCGGCAGAAATTTCTGCACTAGGGATAGAAAAAGACTTTCGTGATTGTGTGTACAAAGCAAAAGAAGTTTTCGAGCTCGTGCAACAAAAAATTCCAGAGCAAGCTCAGTATGTAGTCAACTTTGCTTACAACTATCCTTACTTTATGCGTCTAAATCTAAGAGAAGCAACTCACCTAATAGAGCTTAGAACGGTTCCACAGGGCCATCCAGACTACAGAAAAGTAGGCCAAAACATGTTCAAAGCAATAAAAAAGGTACATCCGATACTAAGCCAGATAATCAAATTTGTTGATTTGAAAGAGTATGAACTTGAACGACTAGAATCAGAGAAAAGAATAGAAGAAAAGCGCAAAAAAATGTTTTAGGAAAACCACTGCTCTAGTGTGTGACTCTTTTTTTCAAATGCTTTTTTTAATCGATTCAATGAAGTTTCAATCCTGTCTAAAGAAAAGTTTCTTTCTGTGTGTAGGTAGTTTGTAAGTCCTTTAAAATCAATTTGCCCAAATGTGATCTCTTGAACATCTGCAATTTTTGGTTCCAAAAAGATCTTGCGTATCTGTTTGTAATCTATTTCATCTAGCTTTTCCTGAATTTGTGGAATATTTTCAAGATTGCCATGTTCTTTTATTGCTTTTAGTGCAGTCTTTGGACCTATTCTTTCAAAACCAGCTGGATTAAAATCTGTTCCAATTAAAATTCCGATGTCAACAAGCTGTTCTCTTGTAATACCAAGCTCAGACAAGTTTTTTTGTAAGTCTATTATTTCTGGCTCGACTTCTATTGTGGTATTTCTGTTTGGCAGCTTTCTTCTACCACTATTCGTAAAGTTTCGTACAAGTTTTTTTGCTCCAAATAAAAGTGAATCAAAGTCTTGACTTGCTGACGCGTATGCTTGTCCAGTAATGGTTAGATTTGCTGCTGTCGCTTCTCCTTCTGACGGTGCCTGTATAATTGGTATGCCAAATAGTCTCAAAATATGTTGAGAATCTTCTACCATCTCATCTCTCAAAAGAGAAGTCTGCTGGGCATACTTTTTTGCCTCATCATATTTACCTTCAGTAAGGGCTCTCTCAAACTTGATTGTTGCATCCTTTTTGATCTGTTTTCGTCGCTCTATCTCTGCAGATTTTAGAGAGGGCGGCGTCCCGTCAAAGACATAGACAGGTTTTATTCCAAGAGAAAGAAAGTTTACGTTTCTATAGAAAAGACCACTAATATGACTAGTAATTTTTCCCTTCGAATCAGTAAGTGGCAAGCCTTCCGGACCACGAATTATTGCTAGAAATTGGTAAATAGCATTATACGCATCTACTGCAACAATCTTTGAAGAAAAGTGTTCTAGGTTTGTTTTTTCACGAACAGTAAGAGGCTTTAGATCTAAACCCACAAAGTATTGTAATGTTTAGTGGATTTTTGCTTTTCTTATTTTTTACGAAGGCCAGACTTAGTTTCCCAGCCCCGTTCAATTATTTCTTCATATATGTTTGAAAGCTTGGGAATGTCTTCGCCTTTTTCAGCCGCAATCTTAACTTTTTCTCTATAATAATCCTCAATCTCCTTTGCTATCCTGCTGTCAATTGTTATGGAGACACGAAATTTTGGCATTTTACTATTTCTCTATTAGTTGTCATGTTAAGAGGGAATCTATCAATAATAAACTATCTATTATCAATTCCCACACTACTTTACGACCAAGACAAGGCCACCATCTTTTGTTGATTTTATGATAATCGGATTTTTGTCAGAAAGGCCCAAGTTTGACAAGAACTCGTGAAGCGAAATATTACCCTGTATTACGTATTTTCTACCTTCAAACTCAATTGAGACTGTCTTTTCTGAGATTGTCTCCATTTTACTGATCTTTATAATAAATAGTCTACTTTATATCCTTTATTATATATCAACTATTCCAACTGACATTCTATTTATTAACGAATAAGGGAAATCTTGCAGTTGCCAGGTTAGCCAAGTGGTACGGCGACCGCCTCGAGATCCAAACAAGGTAGCGGTTGTGCTTATGCACTCAGGGGTTCGAATCCCTTACCTGGCGCGTTTGTTTTTTCTGTTAAAAATTGAAAAATTCGTACTAGGGTCCACTTTTCGGCCCTACCATTTCATCACTTTTTATGTCCTGATCCCATCTACCACGCGCACCTTTGATTAATGCAATGATGCCTCCGCCAATTAGAGCAAAGACTATCCCAAACAAGATTACTTTGTTTCCCAGTATCAAATCACAGTCTACAGGCATAGTACTCCCGTCTTCGGCGTAATCAAAACAGTCACCAAATTCATTTGCTTGAATTGTAAATTCAAAAAATGGTCTACCAAATATACCTAAAACAAGAAAGCCGGCAAATACAAGAACCAAACCTATCATTATAAAACGAGTATCGCTCACAACATAATTTGCATAGCGTAATATTTAACATTGTAAATCTAACTAAGCAAAGAGGTAAGACATAGATGGTTTTTGGTTGGGGTAAGAAAAAGACAACAAATGAAACTATTGGATCCAGAATGTTAGAAAAACAAGTTGCACTTTCAGAGATAAATGACATTATAAAAGAAAACGAATTGCAACGTCTTAAAAAAATTACAGAAATTGCAAAATCAATTAGAGGCGTAGTAGAAATAGAACGTAAAAACATTATACAGATAATTTCTCAACTTGAAAGTGATACACTAAAAGTTGATGATGTTGATAAACATCTAAAACTGCTTATTGAGAGGGGTAAAGAGGCAGTAATTTCTGGACTAAAAAAAGAGACTGCAATTAACCTAACAAGTACAGAAAGGTATCAAGATATAGTAAATTTAAACATCGAGATTGGGCAGATGCTCAAAAGAATAGGCGATATTTTAGGAGTAAATACTAAAGTCATGCACATTTTCGCAAGAAAATATGCAGGCAAATTAAAAGAACACCTAGCTGAAGTAGCAGCTAAGAAAGCAGAATTACAAACGCTTGTCGATGAGCATTCTAAATTTGAGTCCACTGTAGCAACTATCTCAGAAATGTATGAAAAAATAAAAAAATCACAAAGCGATGTTGAAGAAAAAAATAATGAACTTTCTAGGATTAAAGAAGAGATAAAAAGCTATGATAAAATGATGCAGAATATAGAACTAGGAATTCAAAATTCAAAGTCTAAAAGCGAGTATCAAGAATTTCTAAAAATTAGAAAAGATATGGATGCTCTCTCACTAGAAGAAGATAAAATAAAACATGAGGTAGATTTACAGTTTTCGAAGATATCACGACCACTTGGTAAATATAGTTACATTTCCTCCCTTGAAAAACCTCTCAAAAAGATTATGGAAGATTTGGTCATAAATCCCTTCCATATACTTACACAAGAAAATAAGAATTCTGTCGTAGAGATATTACATGCAGTTGTAAAAGGAGTAGTTGCGGGTAGTGTTTCAGTTAAAGATACTGCCAAAGCAGTTCAACAAATTGAAGAAACCATTAACAGACTAGATGAATTTTTAAAGATGAGATCTGACATTTCACAAAAAAGAACCTCTTTTGAAAATAATCTTGGCATTTTTAATATCAAGGAATTAGAAGAAAAGGAAAGAGAGCTAATTAAGACTAGAGACAGAAAGACACATGCTGAATCTATTGTCAGGAACTTGGAAAATGAGATTAATGATGCTACAAAGCGCATACCACATCTTGCACGGGATATTGAAACCAAACTAAAAGAGATTTCAGGAACTAGAATAACCTTAAAGATTTAATGACGAAATTCATATCCATATTTATATGATTTTTAAAAAGACTGGCCTCAACCGTACAGTTACCATAAAAAAAGATGTGCGTGATGGAATCTTATCATACTGTAAAATGAATCATCCAAATGAAGGAATTCTGATTCTTCGTGGAAAATCAAAAAAAGGCAACGTTGTTGTTGATGGCCTAGTCATACCACCTTTTTCACATAGTGGGCCTACTTTTGCAGGGTTTCCACACTCGTTTTTGCCTTTTGATCCAAGTTATGTGGGAACCATTCATTCTCATCCAGTTGGTTCTGCCCGTCCCTCAGTTACAGATCTGCACAACTTTTTTGGGTTTGTCTCAATAATCGTAAAATCACCATATGAGGATGATGACATCTTTGCCTACGATAGAGATGGCAATAGCATCCCAATAACTGTAAGTTAGCACAAACTATGACAAAAACTTATAAGCTTTTTGGAACAAAGTTTAGTGTGATTAATTATAAAACTTATTTGATCTTCCTATTTGGATCACTTGCAGTTAGTATAGGTCTACAGATGCTGTTGCCATGGCCGTTTGGTTTGATCACGGCTTTAGCTATCTTCATACTCTTTCCATTATTCCTTAGAAAGCGAGCTCTAAGAAGGATGGGGGGATTTGGCGAAGGCGGTGGAGGATTTTTTGGCCAGAGTCAAGGTATAAAGTACATTTGCCTTACCTGCAGCAACAAGTTCAAGGGTGGGTCATGTCCAAGATGCGGCTCCAAGATGAAAAGAGCAGACTTTTAGATTTTAAAAAAATAATATGACCTTAGAGGAACTTCGTAAAAAGGCATTATTTCAAAATACCATTGACACTTGGATAATGGCGTGTGAAGAAACCAGTTCAGATTGGTTTTCTCCTGAAAATTACAAAAAATTCATAGCACATCTTACAAAAAGTGGTTTGAAGATGCAAAAGTTCCCACTTTGCGTAAAAGAATCTGGAGGCATGTACGAAAGGGGAAAAGACAAGACACAGTTTGCAGAGATGTTGTCACAAGATACGGAGCCAAACGCGGCTGCGTATACCTTGAGGCTAAATGATGACACAATAAAAATAATTCGTCAGTTCAAGCCCTAGCGTTTTAGTTTTGGATTAACTATAGTGTCCATTGCATTGCCTATAAAGACAAATGCAAGACCGGTAATGGCAATCATAACTCCAGGCGGTACAATCCACCACCATAGACCACGGGCTGCAGCGCCAAAGGTGTTTGCGTCATGTAGGATTTGACCCCATGTGGGAAAAGTCGGATCACCAAGTCCTAGAAAGCTAAGACCTGCTTCTGTTGTGATTGCAGCAGGCACAGAGATTGCAATGCTTGCAAAGGTATATGGTAAAAGCTGAGGAAGGATATGCTTGAAAATTACTTTGATGTCCTTTTGTCCCATTATCTTTGCGGCTTCCACATACTGCAGCGTTTTGATCTGCATGGCCATACTTCTTGAGACCTTTGCGATTCCAACCCACCCAAAGATCATCAGAAACCCTACAATCAGAAAGATGCTATTACCTATAGTTACCGCTAAAATGATCAAAAGTGGAAGTGCAGGCATGGCATAAATAACATCGTTAAAGCGCATCAATGCTTCATCAGTCTTTTTCCCCTTGTAGCCAGCAAAAACACCATAGATTAATCCAATCACTACAGACCCAACGGCCACAGAGATTCCGATGAACAGTGCAAGCGGGGTGCCCCAAAGCAAACCGACCGCCAGATCACGTCTTAGCTCATCAGTTCCTATAAGGCCATAAATCTTACCGCCCAAAATGAATTTTGAATCTTCTATTGTAGTCTGTGAATCAATACTATACAAGTTCACCTGAAATACATAACGACCTTTCAAGACCTTGTTTGTATCAGTTGCAGAAAAGACAACATCTTCAGCAGACAACTGATCTAGCGCAAATGCAAAATGTTTCGCATTCTTTCTAAGGTTTTTTTTCACAGAATCATCGGTTGAAAAGATCAATTCATGATAGCTAGTTTCAGTTGCTGATTTTGGGAGAGAGGTGGATGTCAATTGAAGCTCAACGTTGTCTGGGCGAATTATTGAAATTTGCAAAAGAGGCGTTCCAGTATATCTTGCGGTATATTCGTAGATAAAGTCGCTAGGAAATGAATCGTATTCATAGTCAACTACAAAACCATGTGAAATAACTGATATTTCTCCTACTGTCTGAGATGCAGTTTGTGGATTCTTAAGGATCTTGTGTTCAGGAATTTTTTCTGAAAGAAAATAGTTTACCCAAGCAGGTAATGAGGATTTTGGAAAGGTGATCCAGCTGGCTGGATTATTCCATTCTTTAAAGGTCTCTACTGGAATGGTTACTGCAGCAACTGCCGACATTGCAAAAAGCAGTATTATTATTCCAACACCAACTAGGCCTATCTTGTTTCCTGAAAACTCTTGCCACACCTCATGTGAAGAAAGGCTCATCCAGTTCTCACCCTAGGATCAAAATAACCATACAAAATATCAGCCAGAAAGATGCTTGCAAGGAAAAATGCTGTCAAGACATATGTTGCACCAATTATCACAGGCAAGTCAAGGACGCTTATTGCCTCAAAGTACAATCGCCCCATTCCTGGCCAGTCAAAGACCGCTTCGGTTATGACTGCACCGCCAAGTGACCCAGAAAGACTTAGTGCAAGAACCGTTACAATCGGAGGAGCTGCGTTCTTGAGTGCATGTGTATAAATAATTTTTCTTTCTGGAATACCCACAGCTCTTTTTGCCATAATAAAGTCTTCTTGTAAAATTCCAATCAGAAAGTTTCTAACAAGATACGCCCAAGAGCCAAATCCTATTAGAACTAGAGTGATAAGTGGTAGTGTCATGTGATACAACAGAGCCCCGATGTATCCTGGATCTGTTACAGGAATTAACGGCGTTGCCCTAGCTGGAAATATCTGATACGCAAATGCAAAGACAAAGATCATAAGCATTCCTATCCACCATACCGGAAAACTACTACTCACAACAGCAAAAGTTGAAGTCATTCTGTCAAGCTTTGAGTTTACTTTGCTTCCTGAGAGTGCGCCAATAAATATTCCAAGTAACGAAATAATCACAGTAGCTGTAGTAAAAAGCAGAATTGTACGTGGAAGCTTTTCAAGCAATATGTCTTTTACATTAGATGAACCAGAATCGCTTGTAAGAAACGTTGCGTGCCCAAAATCAAGAATCAAAATCTTGTATACTGCAAGCCCAAGTCGTGGTGGTGAGTACCAAGGCTCATCAAGCCCTAGTGCCTTGATTCTCTGATCAATTTGTGCTAGTATAAACGAGTCAAGCTCTTCAGGGCTCTTGAAGTTCTCAACCAGAGCCTTGTTGTCAGTTATCTGTTGTCTTATCTCAAAGGCAACGCTTTGTTTTAGTATGCTATCCATGTTAGAGCCTACAAGTGCTATTGTAACCAAAAGCGTCGCCATAAGCACACCAAACATTGTTATGACTCGTGTCAGAATGTATCGCTTAAAGCTCATTTTCTTTCATTTGGAAAAATTGAGTTAATAACATTAGGGTTGCTTCTTTTGTCTCCATATAATGAGTGCCGTTATTGTTATTGCCGCCAAGGCAATGCCTACGAACAGATAGTCTGGTGTAGATAACAAGGTTTCAGAACTGTACCCAAACCCTGGAATTATTTGGCTTTCACCCTTTATAGCCAAAAAGCTAGTATGAATGAGATCTGGTCGTAGTGCAGATTCTGAGACTGCAAAAATCTTCAGATCATTTGCACCAATGCTAAAAAGAGAGGTTTGCTCTTCTGCCAATATGATATCTGCATTATCAACAGTTGATTTTTGTATGCCAGAAGCTACAACCTTACCGTCAGAGTTTGTGAAATAATAATAGATTGTAGAGTCGGTATCAACAGAAACCTGGATGATCAGCTTTTTTCCTATAGTGATAGTAGTAGGTACATCAACACTATTTATTTTTGCAATCTTTACATCTTCAAACTTTTTCCAATGACCTGCTTCAAATGGATATGTCGGATCATCAAAAGCTCTTGATGTTATTGTTCTAGCCTCCGGTGAATAACTCTCAAGATAAAATGGCCCATTGCTGATTATTGCATGATTGTTTTGCACTATCCATGAAATTGAAGAGTTGTATCTGGAATCATAGTATTGTTGATTGGATTCAAACTGAGTCAGTGCGGCTGGAACAAAAGTAGTCTTTTTGAATTCCGCTAGATTAGATTTTATTATTTCTGCACCGTTTGGCACAAGTAAAGAAAGCCATCCTATGTTTTTACCAACCGCGCTCGATCGTGAAAATGCTACTTTTCCATCAGTCACTGCTTTTTCCATGGCAGAAAATATTTCCCAAGGCATGTTGGTCCAAACTCCAGCCGAATCTGCAATTTCTGCATCATCAAAGTGCCAATAATCCTGATAGACCTCTATCGTATCTTTATCAATGACTCTAACTGCAATTAATGTCTGAGCTGCTTGATTTGCTCGTGGAGAATACTCCGAGTCAAATGTCTTGTCATCATCCTGTGGTTCAGAACCCCACTCGTACAAAAAGTAGATTGAATACAAGATATCATTCATATCCATTGGCTGCTTGTTATGCCAATTACCAAATTTCAGATCAAATGTAACTTTGCTTGTGGCTTTTTTGCCCTGACCAACTTGTACCCACTTCTGTTCCTGTGGAATCCATTTTATTGCATCATCTGGCACGTCTAGCTTGTCATTAGGTCCTGCAGTATCCACTTTCCACTCGGAACGAATTGGAATACTAACACCGGTGTATGGATGCCTGAAAATTCCCGGATCAGAAACCGTGTCCCAAATAGACCTGCTGTAAAGGTCAGTCATTCCACCCACTGGATTCCAGGCACCTTGGTAGATCTGCTTTACACCTATTGTTAAGGAGTTAGAATCAGTTCTTGCATTTATTGGAGTAAATCTACTTGGAACACCGGCTCCAAAATCATTTATTATACCCTCAATTTTTTCGTTTGAAACATATTGGTCTATTCTACTTGCAAGAAAAATCCTAACCGATTCCTGTATACCTTCTCTTACTGCGTTTTTTAAAAGTTCAGTCCTCTCTTCTGCTGAAGTAAAGTTTCCTAGAAAGACATTCATTGAAATAGAATCCATGTAATCGTTTTTGTAATTCCAATAAGACGGGTTGTTAAATCCAGGCATGTTAGAAAACCATGGGGAATACATTTGAGCAGAAACAAGCGAGTCATATTTTACAAATCCGCCTCTTCCTGCCCATCCTTCTGTGTACAGGTTCCATTTGAGATCAGAAGGATTTGAACCATAAACAATAGAAAATGCCTTGTTTAGATCTCCGAATTCTTTTTTGACAGAAAATCCAACTTTTTCCAGTTGTGATGAGAGAATTTCGCCAATTGATTTTCTTATCTGGTCATCACTTCTGATGAAAATTCTAATCTCGATTGGTTTTGAATCATAGTACCATTTGCCATCTATTTTTTGTGCATCTGCGTCAAGTAAAGAATTTGAGATCATCTCTTCAGCAAGCGCAGGATTGTATCTAAAGTTAAATGACTCGAGCTCATCCAAAATCAAAAGATAATCAGGATCAAATGACCCATAAGCTGAAACCATTGGTACTCCATATCCTCCCATGAGCTCATTTACAATCAATTCTCTCTCTATGAGATAGTTGAGTGCAAACCTTACATCTCTTATAGAAAATGGATTGAATTTTTCACCTGTTGCTGGATTCGCAAGAATACTGTAAGATCCTCCCGTTGATTGAAACACCTTCAAGCCTTCACGTGATTTTGGATTTTCAATTCTGTCAGAAGGAACAGTGGAATAATATATGTCCAAATTTCCGTTTTTTACTTCTGCAAGTGCTGTATTCTCATCAGTATATTGTACAAACTGTACTTTATCCACAAAGGTTCCCTTGTCAGCAAATGCAAAAACAGAGCCAAAAGCAAAAACAGCTAGTATGGATACTAGCACTAACTTCATGATTTGTTTTGCTTAAAACTGTATATAAATAACTCAAATCGAATTAAACTTGTTGAATCTTCAAACTCTAGTAAGAGGAATAAACGGAATAATTCCTGGCAGTATGTCAGTCAAGGACTTTGCAACAGTTACAAAAACTGATGAAAATACAGCAGAGATGATACTTGATAATTTCTTGCAAAATGGGATAGGAAGGTATGAGGATCATCAAGTTTTCTTTGATGAAAATGACAGACTGAAGACTTGCCTGCTAGCAATAAAGTTTGGTGCTGCTGTTGATGAAGTTTCAAGATCACTTGATTGGCAGGATTTTGAATCTCTTGCTGCAGAGATCCTAAACTCTAATGATTTTGAAATAACCAAGAATCTAGTTCTTACAAAACCACGTATGGAAATTGATGTAGTTGGCGTAAAATCAGGCATAGCCATATTGATTGATTGTAAACATTGGAAAAGAACTAGTCAGTCAGCTATACAAAAAGCGGTAAAAAAACAGATAGAGAGGACCAAACATTATCTTACAAAAGAAAAAGTTCAAGCTGCAATTCCCGCAATTGTTACCTTATATCAAGAAGAAATAAGATTTGTAGATAAAGTTCCAATCATACCGATATTTCAGCTTGGTTCGTTTTGTGAGGAATTTTATGGAAGTTTAGACGAACTTCACACCTTAGAACATAGTCAAAAAGAAGAAGATGGTAGTACCTATCAAGAACATCTGGGTGATTCTCATGGTGCGGTCTAGCGATTTTGAATAATCCTCAAGTAATGTAGTTCCCATCACCTTGAGATCTGTTTGATGTTGTAGTGCCTCAAAAGAAGCCAAAGAGAGATTCTGTTCAGCTTTTTTTGCCAGATCTAGATACCAAGATGCAGCCGCATCAGCTGCAGACAAGCTGCCAAATGTAAAGTATCCGTGCTTGTTTCTAGCCTCTCTTGTTTTGTAATGAGTATCTGAAGTGCACATCTCAAGTAAATTATAATCATTTTTTGAAAAATGGTTTACAATTTCTTCTCTAAACCCATTTTGCATGTTGTTAGAGTCAGACCAGCCAAGGAAAAATTTCTCTTCACCAATTTTCATGCAAAGAATTCCAATTCCACTAGGTCCCAAGTCATCTGCCAAAATTTTTTGATTTTCCAAATTTGCATAACCAATTTCAAACGGAAAAGATTCCTTTGTCATTAATGTGTCAAGGTTTGATTTTGATGCCTTGAAGAGATCATCGGCATCATTTAGAAGGATTTCTTCTCCCATAGCATTATGACTGTCTATGATCAGGATTCTTTCAAATCCACGGTTTTTTGCATATTGCTCAAGCTCATTTTTTACATATAGCGGTACATCTTCCATCCCATGTGGTGAGAGTGACAAGATCAGAACAACTGTTTTATCAAAAAGGAAACCGGCTGTTCTTGCCCTGTTTACTTGAACAGTAACTGGTTTTGTGCATCTTTGACCTTCTTGTATGATTGAACTTTTGGCAAAGCTTGCAAGATATGCATCTACCTGAGATTTTGATGGCAGGTTAAGTGAGTGATCAGAGATGCTGTGCATTACCATTGCAGATGAGTTTAGGTTCTTGTATATCTGATATGGAATGTTGCTTCCACCAATTGGGTGAAATGGTCCCGGATGAATGTCAGGAAGAACCATAGTAAATTCATTATTACTCGTTTTGAATTTAATTTGAAATGTGGATACTTTGGATGGCTGAGAACGCTCCTCCATCAAACGTTCCATCTCAGAAGGGTCGTTTTTTGTCCGTGCTTTGATATAAGCTTGCAATATCTTGTGCGTACTTGGAATTTTTGGCCCACCAGCTCTGTCTGTAATAATGCTCCAGACTGTCCCCACTACCAAAAACACAATACCATATGCAATTGCTTGCGGGTCAGTAAGCATTGGAACCCAGAATTGCCAAGGAACAATTGCCAAAAACATTGCAAGCGGTTGAATAAGACATAGTGCCCAAGCTAGCTTAACCTTTGCACCAAGAACTGATGTAAAAATTCCAATTCTAAAGCTTGCAAACAAAAACATTCCTTCTGTCAGATATATTGGCAAGAGATCTGGTTTAGAAAATACTAGTACAGATATCAAACCTCCTAATGCAGTAACAAACCACAGAAGACTTCCAAATCCAGAGATGTGACGAATCTTTGAAAGTTCAGTACGTAACACACTATAATCAACTATTTGCGTGACAAGTAATACAGCTATTGCCAACGGCAGATGAAAGAAAAGCTTGCTGTATGTATCAAAGTAAGCATATGCTGCAAGTAGAACAATTGTAGATGCGGCAAAAACAGAAACAATTAGCGAGAGGTAAGGCGATGATGGGGTGAGTAACGTTAAGGAGTATCTCTTATGAATACGAGATACGTTGACAGCGTTTTCTGTCATGGTAGGAAGAATATTTTTAGAATCCATGAGATTGCGATTAGGCTGCATGGAATAGCCACCACTATCTCTGGCCTTATTCTGTATCCCTTGGTCTCATCCTCAAAGAACCTCAAAAGACCAGCACTAGATGCTGGCAATGGTGCCGATTTTTTCTTGCTACTCATGGCTGTCTTTGAGAGGACAGATTTTTACATAAAAACTTTTGTTATCGTACTTTTTTTAGCTTATCTATAATATCAGTTAGCTCACTTATTGATTTTAGGATCTGCTGCTGTTTTTCATGATCTTTTTCCTGTTCGAGCTCTTTAGCTAGATCTTGTAGTTTTTGCTCAAATTTTGTAAGAGCTATATTCACATCGGGTTTTTTTTCTTCTATTTTTACTGGAATATTTTCATCTTTTGCTACTCTTCCACAATTTACACAAAGGGCATGGCCGTCCTTTATGACACGTACTCCTTTACAATAAGGACAGGGGTCACTTACTAACGTCGCACCCTTTAGGAGCATCTCTACAGCTCTTTTGGCAAGATCCTTTGACACAAACCTATTTTACAAATCCAAGTAAAAAACCTAGAGACTGACAAGGCTTAATAGTAGGAAAGCAAGTTTTTACTTTGAATGGCGGTAATCTGCAATACATGCGGACTTCCTAACGATTTATGCGCCTGTGGTGAACTTGAAAAAGATTCTACTCAAATTGTTGTTCGTGTAGAGGAAAGACGCTTTAAAAAGAAAGGTACCATGATAGAAGGAATTAATCCCAAGATGAATGATCTTGGAAAAGTTGTCAGAGAATTAAAAGCAAAGTATGCTTGCGGCGGTACAGTAAAAGATGGTTACATTCTTCTTCAAGGCGACCATAGAGATACAATCAAAGGAACCCTAGTAAAACTTGGATTTCCCGAATCAAGTATAGAAGTGCATTAAACTAGACTTGCTAAAAAGTGACAATTTCCTAAGAGTTCTTGCGATTCCATACTCTGCACTAGTATCTGTAATTTTTGGAATGATGCTTCTATCTTTTCCTATTGGCGCGTATGTGGTTTTTAATTCTGATGTTGGAAAGGAGATAAATTTTGAATATCCACTTGATGGGTTAGATATCTTTCTGGGGGGCATAAGTTTTAAGCTTCCACTCAAGTTTGAGATTGGCGAAGCTTTTGCTGTATTATGGTGCATCTACATAATCTTGCTCTCCATTACTATTTTAGGGCCCAATAGGAATTTTATGAAAGCACTAACCGCACTTATGACTGAAAGATGGCAAAGTATCAAAGATAATTCTTTTCTAAGCATGATAACGTGGTTTTCAATCTTAATTGTATTTTCTGTGATCATTGATTCTACGCAACAAATCTTTGGCGTAAAGACAGAGCCGCCAGAATTTCAAAACGCATTAATACAGTTTTTTGAAGTTACTGCATCACCACTAAAAGAGGAAGTGGGGTTCCGGATGTTATTAATTGGCCTTCCACTCTTTGCAATGTTTTCCCACAAAGCTTCATTGGCACGTTTTTTCAAATCTCTCTGGCATCCTTCAAAAAATCTTAAAATTACAAACTTCAAAAAGGTGGTAATTTTGATTATATTAGTAGGAATATTTTTTGGAGCAGCTCACATAATTTCTGGTGCGCCTTGGAGTTCTGGCAAGTTTGCTCAAGCAACTGTAGCAGGGGTAATAATAGGATGGGTTTATGTAAGATATGGATTAGCACCAGCAATTTTGATCCACTGGGCAACAAACTATTTCATCTATTCCTATGTTTTTTTCATGTCTGACATAAATCAGACTTCGATTGTACATGAGTTTTCAAACCCATTTCTTAATACGCTTGAAGTTTTACTCTTGGTCGCAGGAGTGCTAGCTATATCTATGCTTGTTTTAAATTACATCAAGTCAAAAAGAGAGCCTACAGCTTTAACGCCAGCTTAAGCCCTTTGTACCTGTTTCTGATTGTTACTTCGGTAACACTAGCAGCTTCAGCAACATCTTTTTGAGTTTTGCTCTCACCGTTTAATACACAAGCAACATAGAGTGCTGCAGCTGCAAGCCCCATTGGGTCTTTTCCGGCAGAAATTTTTATCTCCTCGGCGTCTTTCAAAATTGCTAATGCCCTACGTTTTGTTTTTTCGCTCAGACTTGCCTTACTTGCTATTCGTGCAACACACTTTACTGGATCAACTACAGGCATCTTCAAATCAAGTTCACGTATTAGTAGCCTGTAACA
>Ga0247727_10002801_pt1 | contig 39292 bp, 42 predicted proteins | sample WisWelCaveWW1625_FD_202498 | JGI IMG/M metagenome (GOLD analysis project Ga0247727, IMG submission 202498) | Biofilm microbial communities from Wishing Well Cave, Virginia, United States - WW16-25 | ecosystem: Environmental > Aquatic > Deep subsurface > Groundwater > Cave microbial mat | place... | reverse complement strand
GCCTGCCGGGCTTATCCACTCGCCGAGGCGGCGTTGCATATCGTCAACCGACTCAGCGCCCGCGAGCGTCATGACTTCATTGGAAGGATAGACCTGCGTCCACACCGACGCGCCCGTGGCGTCGCGCATCGCGATCGTGGCAGTCGCTTGCGCGCAATCGAGGCCGGCCGCGGAGCCTTCGACCAAGAACTCGGCGTCCCCGGCGCTCCACGCCGCGCTCGCCGTCGCTGGGCACCCGTTCGCCGCGACCTGCGAGGCGCTTTGTTCGCCTGTTTGGCCGCAGGACGCCAGCATGAGCGCGGCCGCAATGAAGATAGTGATCCGCATGAAGTCCCTCCCATGAAGCTAAGATCTAACGCGCCTTTTCGACGCGCACCAGCCGCTCGCGCGCGCCTTGGGAATCGCGGGCGCCGCCCGCAAGCCACGCCGGGTTTGCGCCAACATGGCCGCTTCAGCGGTCTTTGCATGGATCATGAGAGGAGACCTCTACCGCAAGGGCGTCAAGCACGCTAACGCTCCGCGCCATGTCAAACCGCATCTCGTTTCAAGGCGAACTGGGCGCCAATTCACATCTCGCCGCACGGGCGGCCTTCCCGGAACTCGAACCCCTGCCTTGCGCGACGTTTGAAGACGCCTTCGCCGCGGTAAAGGAGAAACAAGCACGCTACGCTATGATTCCGGTTGAGAATTCACTCGCCGGACGCGTCGCGGATGTCCATCACCTCATTCCAGAGAGCGGGCTTTTCATCATCGGCGAACGCTTCGAACCCATACGGCATCAATTGCTTGGGCTTCAGAGCGCGACGATGGAAGCGCTGACGCATGTGCGCTCGCACCCTCAGGCGCTCGGCCAATGCCGGCGGTTATTGCGCGATCTCGGCGTCGCCGCTGTCAAGACAGCAGATACCGCCGGCGCCGCCCGCGAGGTCGCGGAATTGAGAGACCCGAAAATTGGTGCGCTTGCGTCCTCGCTCGCGGCCGAGATTCATGGTCTCAAAGTGCTCAAGCCCGACATCGCCGACGCCGCGCACAACACCACGCGTTTTCTGGTGTTTGCCCCTGAGGCCGACGACGCCGCTCACGGGGGAGCGCCTTGCATGACCAGTTTTGTCTTTCGCGTGCGCAACGTCCCGGCCGCGCTCTACAAGGCGCTCGGGGGCTTTGCCACAAATGGCGTCAACATGACCAAGCTCGAAAGCTATATCGAGGGCGGCGCGTTCGCAGCCGCCATGTTCTTCGCCGAAATCGAGGGTCACCCCGAGGAGCGCAGCGTGAGACTTGCACTCGAAGAACTCGCGTTCTTCTCCGCCTCGCTGAAGGTGCTTGGCGTTTACCCGGCCGATCCGTTTCGACGGCGCTGAGTTTGAGCCTGGCCGACACTGGGCGTTTCATAACTTGTCCGTTCTACCAATTTTTGGTACTACTCACAGATGACCAAAAACACGTCGCTGTCTCTTGGCGGTCATTTCGAAGAGCTGATTGATGCGCTGATCGCCAGCGGCCGCTTCGCATCGGCGAGCGAAGTCGTGCGCGCGGGATTGCGGCTGTTGGAGGACCGAGAACGTGCGGTGCGGCAACTGCGAAGTGCCTTGGACGAAGGACTGAATAGCGGCGAGCCGGAACCATTCGACTTTGACGAGTTCCTCGCCGAGATGCACGCTTCTGTCGCCGGGAATGCTTGAGCTACGGATTCAGGAAGCGCCAAATCTTGGCCGCCCAGTCAAGGAACACTCAGCAGGCTTTCTCAAGCGCGCGTGCAGGAGCCATGTCATCTTCTACCTGATTAAACCTACGATATTGGATGTCGTCCGCGTCCTTCATGCGCGAATGGACTTCGAATCGCGTCTGCGAGGCGAGGCGTAACCGGCTCGACGGCTCACCCGTAATCGGTCTAATGCCGGCTGATGGCTGATGAAGCCCACCTCCGAGCGCTCTTGCTCAAAGGCCTCGCCGGCGAGGAGGCGGCGCACCGTGCTTTCCTCACGGAAGCAGCGGCGTTGCTGCGCGGCTACTTCCGCAACCGGCTGCGCGGGGCGCCCGAGGACGCGGAGGATCTGGTGCAGGAGACGCTGGTGGCCTTGCACACCCGCCGCGACAGCTACGATCCCGCCTACCCGCTGACAGCGTGGATGTACGCGATTGCGCGCTACCGCCTGATCGATCATTTGCGCCGCGCACGCCACCGCAGCCATGCCTCCCTCGATGGGCTCGACATCGGCGAACCCGATCCCGAATACGCCGCCAGCGACGCCAAGCGCGATCTGACGGCCCTCCTGAGCAGGCTTCCGGAGAAACAGCAGAAGGCCATTCGGCTGGTGAAGCTCGAGGAAAAAAGCGTGCGCGAGGCCGCCGAGGCGACCGGCTATTCCGAATCCGACATCAAGATCTCAATCCATCGCGGTTTGAAGACACTGATGCGGCTGATCGGCGAGGCGGGCGCAACATGAAGACTGACCAACTCATCGACTTGCTTGCGCGCGGGGTCGAGCCAGCCGAGCGCCCACGCTGGATGCGAAAGCTCGCCATCACATTGATTGTCGGCTTGGCGGCGGCGGTATTGCTCATCGCCGTCGGGCTCGGCGTGCGCGCCGACATCGGCGCGGCGCGCATGCCAGTGATGATGAAGGCGATGTTCTCGGCGGCGGCCGCAGCCGTGATGTTACCGCTGGCGACGCGGCTGATGCGGCCCGGCCGCCCGTTGGGGTGGCGCGTGGGCGCTGTATTAGTGTTCGTCGCGGTTGCCGCGGTGGCGACGTGCGTCGCCCTCTTCGGCGAGGCGCCCGAGCGCCGCATGGAGGCGTGGATGGGCGGGGGCTTCCCGTGGTGCCTCGTGCTCGTGCCGATCCTGGCCGCGCCGACTGCCGCGCTCCTGCTGTGGCTGATGCGCTCGTTCGCGCCAACGCGCCTGACCATGACGGGCGCAGCCATTGGCGCGCTTTCCGGCGGCATCGGCGCGATGGCCTATTCGATGTATTGCCCGATCGACTCGGTAGCCTTTGTCACCACCTGGTACGTGGTCGCCATTGCACTCTGCGCCGCGCTGGGGGCGACGATCGGCGCTCGGCTGTTGCGATGGTGATGTAACTTCCTACGATTCTTCGACGAATGGGCTGCAAGGAGTGGATCATGCTCAACATCGTCCGCCGTTACGCCCCGGCCGCGATCTCGGTTTTCGCCGCGCTCGTGTTCCTGGATAGCCTGCGCTTCAAATTCACCGATCACCCCAACACGCAGGAGATCTTCGGCCGGCTCGACGGGTGGGCGGGCACGCTCGGTCTGCCGGGCCTTTTTGCGCACACCGGCCTGTTCAGCCAATACGTGATCGGCACGGCGGAATTGTTCGCCTCGGGGCTGTTGCTGATCGGGCTCCTGCCGCGCTTCACACGCCTCAACGCCCTCGGCGCGCTGATCGGCCTTGCGGTGATGAGCGGCGCGGTCAGCTTTCATCTGTTTACTCCCCTGGGCGTCGATCCGAACAATGACGGGGGAGGATTGTTCGCCGCCGCTGTAACCATCTGGTTCACCGCCATCGTATTGCTCATCGTTCGGCGCAAGGAAATCGCCGGCCTCGCTTCAGATCTCGCGCGCGCTTTCGTTCCCGCACGCGCCTAAACCTTGGAGTCCAGTTGAATGCGCTCACTCATTATCGCCATCAGCTTGGGGCTTGCCGTTGTCGCGCCCGCAGCGCCCGCCTTCGCAGATGAACGTCCTGTCTATACCGCGATGTTCTCAAATGTCGGCGTCAGCGGCTACGATGTCGTGGCCTACTTCACCGATGGAGGGCCCGTGCGCGGGGCGGCTCAATTTCGCGCAACCCACCAAGGCGTGGAATATCGCTTCGCGTCTGCTGAACACTTGGCCGCGTTCCGCGCCGACCCCGCGCGGTACCTGCCCCAGTATGGCGGCTATTGCGCATGGGCGGTGAGCCAAGGCTACACTGCGTCAGCCAATCCTAACAATTGGCGCATCGTCGATGGCCGGCTCTACCTCAATTACAACACCGAGGTTCAACACCGCTGGGAAGGCGACATCCCGGGCCACATCCGCAGCGCCAACGCCAATTGGCCGAGCGTGCTGGGGCGGTAGCTCTAATCCGGCGCGCGATACGCAATCGCCACCCCGCCATTGCGATACGTGTGCACGCGCAGGTCGTGCCGACGGCGAGCGGCGACAGCGCGCAGCAGCCCCTTATAGGAGCTGCAGCCGAACCACGGCTCGCGCCCAGTTGTGCTGAAACCATGCAAGCTCTGCAGCACGCGATAGACGCTCTGTCGGCTGAGCGGCGCGCCGAGCGCGCCCTTGGCCGCCTGCGCCAAACGCTCGGCGGCTTCGTCGAGCTTGTCGCGCGCTTTCGAGGCGATGGGCGCTGGCTGCGAAGAAGGCGAGGATGCGACGGGCCTGGCCGGCGCGGGTGTGGCGCGGCCGAACAACGATCGCCGTGTCGGAATGTAGCCGAAGGCGGCGACCAAATCGCGCCGCAGCACGACGTAGTCGGCGTAGTCGCGATATACCGCAGCTGTCGTGTTTTCCTCGTTGCCCATCGCCACGACATCGAGCTTCCGGTCCTGAAGCCGATTCACGACCGGCACGAAGTCGGTATCGGAGGTAAGGAGAATAATCTCCTTCAGTCCGCGGAACTCGTTTGCCACTTCCATGGCGTCGAGCGTCATCACGATATCGGCTGAACTTTTCTTTTCGCGGGCGATGGCTCTGCAAGCAAACGCCTCGAAGCCCGCGGCTTCGAACGCGGGGCGATAGCGCTCGTTCATGCCGTTCCAATAAACGCGCTTGCTCAGAAACGTGCGCCGCTTTCGTTTGGCGTCGAAGCCGCCGGCCTCCAGCCAGGCGAGCCAATTATCGATTGTCGAAGCAAGATCGCCCCCGGTCATGCCGATGACGTTGTCGAAATCGATGAGCAGCGCGCTCTTCTTGCGGACGTCAAACATACCGGCGGCATCTAGCGCGGCAGGCCAGAACCGGTCCAGGAGCCGGCCACCGAGGGCATATCCAATGTCCTGAACGTCGCATTGACGCGGGATTTCATGCGCCGCTAGTGTCCGCGCGCTTGTTGCGCCGCGGCGAGCCCAGAAATATCTCAAGGATTTCAGCGATGAAGGTGCTCGTCCCGGTCAAGCGGGTGCTCGATTTCAATCTCAAGGTCCGCGTCAAGCCCGATGGTTCGGGCGTCGATCTCTCGAATTTGAAGATGTCGATCAATCCGTTCTGCGAGATCGCGGTGGAGGAAGCCGTGCGCATGAAGGAAGGCGGAGGCGGGCACGCACCGGGCGCCGCCACGGAAGTGGTGGCCATCTCCATCGGTCCAGAACAGGCGCAAGAGACGCTGCGCAACGCGCTCGCCATCGGCGCCGACCGCGGCATTCTCGTGAAAGTCGAGGGCGAGGTGGAGCCGCTCGCGGTGGCGAAGCTCCTGAAGGCGGTGGTCGAGGCCGAGAATCCCGATCTTGTCATCCTCGGCAAGCAGGCCATCGACGACGACAGCAACCAGACCGGCCAGATGCTGGCTGCCCTCCTCGACTGGCCGCAGGCGACCTTCGCCTCCAAGATCGTGTTGGGAGACGGCAAGGCGACAGTGACGCGCGAGGTCGATGGCGGGTTGCAGACCCTCGATGTCGAGCTTCCGGCAATCGTGACGACCGACCTGCGCCTCAACGAGCCGCGCTACGCTTCGCTGCCGAACATCATGAAAGCTAAGAAGAAGCCGATCGATGTAAAGACGCCGGCGGATTTGGGCGTCGATATCGCCCCGCGGCTCAAAGTGTTGAGGACCGCCGAACCCGCTAAACGCCAAGGCGGCGTGAAAGTGAAAACAGCCGCGGAGCTGGTGGGCAAACTCAAAGAAGCGGGGGTGATCTAATGGCCGTTCTTGTAGTCGCCGAACACGACAATGCGTCGGTGAAGGACGCCACGAAGAAGCTCGTTACCGCCGCCAAGGCGATGAGCGGGGAGGTAGACGTGCTTGTCGCTGGCGCAAATGCAAGCGGCGCCGTGCATGCCGCCGCGAAGATCGCGGGCGTGCGAAAAGTTCTGCACGCTGATGGCGCTACATTAGCCAAGCAAATGGCCGAACCGATGGAAGCGCTGATCACGCCGCTGATGGCCAATTATGAGGCCGTGCTCCTCCCGGCGACGACAACCGGCAAGAACGCAGCGCCCCGTATCGCCGCCAAGCTCGACGTGATGCAGATCTCCGGCGTTATTGGTGTCGAAAGCGCCGACACGTTTGTGCGGCCCATTTATGCAGGCAACGCACTTATCACTGTGAAAGACGAACAGGCCAAGAAGGTGCTCACCGTGCAGGCCACCGCGTTCAAGGCGGCCGGCGACGGCGGGGGCGCCAGCGTGGAAACGGTTGCTGCGCCAGGCGGGCCGTTCAAGTCCGCATTTGTGTCGGAAGAAATGGCAAAATCGGACCGGCCCGAGCTCACCGCCGCCAAGCGTGTGGTTTCCGGCGGACGCGCAATGGGCTCGGCGGAAGAGTTTCACCGGGTGCTCGATCCCCTCGCCGATAAGCTCGGCGCTGCGGTCGGCGCCTCGCGTGCGGCGGTCGACGCGGGTTACGCGCCAAACGATTACCAAGTCGGCCAGACCGGCAAGGTGGTCGCGCCGGAGCTCTATGTCGCGATCGGCATTTCGGGCGCCATCCAGCACTTGGCGGGCATGAAGGATTCGAAGGTCATCGTCGCCATCAACAAGGACGAGGAGGCCCCGATCTTCCAGATCGCGGATTTCGGCCTGGTGGGCGACTACAAAGCGCTCGTGCCCGAGTTGATGGCCGAGCTGACCAAAGCTGGCGTCTAGTGTCCCTGGCAACTCCCAATTTCCACCGCTAGTGTTGTGCAATGCGCCAAGGTATAAATTTTGCTGCAGTGCAGCATAGACCGTGCTAAGAGCGCCCCTTCGCCTAAGGAGCGGCTGATGGCGGGAGCAAGATGAGCAATATTCGCACGGTGGGCGTGATCGGCGCCGGCCAGATGGGCAATGGCATCGCGCACGTATGTGCGCTCGCGGGCTACGACGTGCTCTTGAACGATGCCGACGCCGCGCGCATCGACGCCGCATTGGAGACCGTCGCCAAGAACATGCATCGTCAGGTCGGGCGCAACATCATCAGCCCAGCCGACATGGATGCAGGCCTTAAGCGCATTAAAGCCGCGCCGAAGCTTGAGGCGTTCGAAGCTTGTGATCTCGTTATTGAATCCATTGTCGAGCACGACGAACCGAAGCGAAAGGTCTTCGCCGACCTCAAGGCGTCGCTGAAGCCGGCGACAATCCTTGCCTCCAATACGTCTTCCATCTCGATCACGCGCCTCGCCGCCGCAACCGACCGTCCCGACAAATTCATCGGCATTCATTTCATGAATCCGGCGCCGGTGATGGAGCTGGTCGAGATCATCCGTGGTCTTGCGACCAGCCAAGAGACCTACGACACATCGGTGAAATTCGTAGAGAGCCTCGACAAGCGCATCGCCAACGCCGAGGATTTTCCCGCTTTCATCGTCAACCGCGTTCTGGTGCCGATGATCAACGAGGCGGTGTACACGCTCTACGAAGGCGTCGGCTCCGTCGAAGCGATCGACAAGGCCCTGCGGCTTGGCGCCCACCACCCGATGGGACCGCTCGAATTGGCGGATTTCATCGGTCTCGATACGTGCCTTGCCATCATGCAGGTGCTCTACGAAGGCCTTGCCGATTCGAAGTACCGCCCCTGCCCGCTGCTCGTGAAGTATGTCGAGGCGGGCTGGCTAGGGCGCAAGACACAGCGCGGTTTCTACGACTACCGCACCGATCCGCCGACGCCGACACGTTGAAGGCGCGGAGACGCGGGCAGACGCCCGCGCCCCCGCCATGGCCTCACATCACAAAACAAGCCCGATCATCAGCAGCGCCCCTTGCGAGGCGTATGCGCCGAGCGCGACTAGCACTGTCGTGCCGATCGCAATTTCGAGCGCCGTTATTGCATTGCGCATGTGTTGTCTCTGGTTGCGCGAACAAGATTGCGTTCGCGTCCCTGATGTAAAGGCGCGATGTAACGTGAATGTGGCGCCTGCGTTACAAGCAGGAAACACTACGCTAGCTGGCAGCCGCGCGCGCTGCGTCCAGCACGGCCGTCGTCGCGCGCCCGCGCACTTCCATGCCGCGATCGCGCTCGAAAACGCGAATGGCGCCGCGCGTGCGCGCGCCGACGCGTCCATCCGCGCGGCCCGCGCTGTAACCCAGACGATTGAGCAAGCGCTGCAATTCGCGAATGCCCGACCGGTCGAGCGCACGCGGAGGCGCGGCCGGATCCGGCGTGACGCCGGCGCGCGCGCGCACCTGATCCAAGAGTGCGGCAGTTGGGAACCCGTCAGCGGCCAGACTGCGGTCGGCTTGAAACGAGCGGACGGCGCGGCGCGTGTTTGACCCGAACAGACCGTCCGGCGTTCCCGCGTCGTAACCGAGACCATTTAGCAGAATCTGCAATTCGAGTGTCTGCTCTCGATTGAGCGAGAGCGTTTGCGTCGGCCAAGCGCTGACAAGACCGCCACTGCCCTCGAACGCACGTGCAAGCAACGCGACCACAAGCGCATAGCGATCCGACGCGTTGTACCGCCGGATTACCCCAAAATTGTGGTGCAAGAGCAGCGCTGGCCCCTGCGCGCCTGCCGGAAGGAACAATTGTGATTGCAGATTGCGATCCTCGCCCGTCCACGGCGCGCCATCGATGCGGGCCACGCCGCGCGCATCCCAATCGGCGATGCTGCGTTGGGTTCCGTCCGCAAGTGCGTAGTTGAAACCGCTCGGCAGCGCGACTTCGTCGAACACAGGTTCGCCGCGCCGCCAACCGCGATCGGCGAGATAATTGCCTATGGACGCGGCAACATCGCCGCGATTGCCCCAAATGTCGCGATGCCCGTCATTGTCCCAATCGACCGCGGTGTTGAGGTAGACGTCAGGCATGAATTGCGGCTGGCCGAGCGCGCCCGCCCAAGAGGACCGCAATTGCTCCTCGCCTGCGAGCCCGCGCTCGACCATCTCGATGAGCGCCATCAGGTAGCCTTCGAACTGGGCGCGCCGGCGCCCTTCATGGGCCAGTGTCGCCAGCGCTGCAGCGGCCTCGTAGTTGAGCGGAGCATTGCCGTAATTGCTCTCAAGACCCCAGATGCCGAGAATGATCCCTTCGGGCACGCCATAGCGCGCTTCCACCGCGTCAAGCATCGCCCCGATCTCTGCCCGCACGGCCCGACCGCCATCGATGCGGCTCTCCGTGACGCGGTTGTTCACATAGTCCCAGACCGGGGCCACGAACTCTGGCTGGCGCTGGTCGAGTTCAATGACGCGTGCGTCGGGCGTAATCCCGCTCAACAGTCGGTGCAGGACGGCGCGATCGCGCCCGGCGATTGTGGCTCGCCGCGCGAAATCGTCACGCCAGGCGTCAAACGAAGCGTCCCCCGACGACACAAAGATCGGGGGCTCTGGCGGCGCTTGGGCCCGCACGGACGCTTGCCCACAGGCTATCGCCAACACTGTCGCAACCAGGATGCACCAAGCTCGTCCCATGCCTTCCCCTCTTGGCGGCCCCAACCGCCTCTAGAGTGGGTCGGGGCCAGGTTCAACTTCGAGCCGCCGGTCGGCCCAATTGACTTGGGCCCTGCCCCCCCTTATTGACCCCGCTTCCATTTCGCCCGGACATTTCGGCTATGAAAGTAAAGTCGTCCCTTAAGTCGCTGAAATCCCGCCACCGGGCGTGCCGAATCGTGCGCCGCAAGGGCCGTGTCTACGTGATCAACAAGGTCGATCCGCGCTATAAGGCCAAACAGGGCTAAATTTGGTCCGCCCCAGTGCAAACACCCTCGCGGGACCTCTGAGTTTCAGTTAGAATTGTGCGATTCAAAATCGCGATGCGCACCTTCATCGCCTTCTTCTTCGCCTTGACGCTCGCCGCCTGCGGCGCGAGCGATCGCGCGGTCGAGCGTGTCGATCCCGAACTCGACTCGCTTTTCGTCCAATTGGCCCAGGCTCCAGACGCCGAGGCCGCCGCGCCCGTGGAAAATGCCATTCGAGCGCGCTGGTCGGATTCAGGTTCACCGACAGTCGATATACTACTTGAGCGCGCCGCGGCTGCTGAATCCGAGGGCGATTCCGAACTCGCCATCCGCTTCCTCGATGAAGCAACCGATCTGGCGCCGGACTATGCCGAAACATGGAATCGCCGGGCCAACCTCGCCTATCGCATTGAAGATTACACTGGCGCGGTTTCTGCCATCCAGGAAACGCTGAAGCGTGAGCCGCGCCATTTCGCGGCGCTCGCGGGCCTTGGCCTCATTTATGAAGAATTGGGCCAGCTCCGCGCCGCGCTCGAAGCGTTTCGCGCCGCACTCGCTGTGCACCCTTTCTACGACGTCGCGCTTGAAGGCGTGCAGCGGCTCGAGCCGCGCGTGGACGGCCGGGACGCATGATTTTTGAGGCTAGCGCCGCCGCATTGGCGGCGGCCGGCGTGGCGCTCGCTTTAAATTCGCGCTCGTATGTTCGCCGCGCCGAAGCGCGTTGGCCGCCCCATGGGCGCTTTATCGACGCCGAAGGAACACGCTTGCACGTGCGCGAAGCGGGTCCAGAGGGCGCGCCGCGCGTGCTGTTGATCCATGGCGCCAGCGCCAATCTCTTGGAATTGTGGGGCCCGCTTGCGCCAATTCTTGCCAGCGATTTCCGCGTCATCGCGTTCGACCGCCCCGGCATGGGCCACTCGACACGCCCGAAAAGCGACGGTCAGAGGCTTGCGGTGCAGGCAAAGCTCGCCGCGTGCGTGCTCGAAGCGAGCGGGGAAGGCGCTGCGCTGATCGTCGGCCATTCGCTTGGTGCGGCCGTATCGCTGAGGCTCGCGCTGGACTTTCCCCACCTTGTATCAGGCTTCGTGCTGGTAGCACCCGCAAGCCATCCTTACCCAGGCGAGAATGCTTGGTGGGCGCGGCTCTCCTCGTCGCCGATCGCGGGCGATGTTTTTTGCAGCCTTTTCATCCCTTGGCTGGGACCATTGCTAAGTCCCGCCAGCATTGGCGCCAATTTCTGGCCCCAGCCAGCGCCTGGATCATACTATGAGGAAGCAGGCGTCGGTCTGATTTTTCGGCCGAACGCGTTTCGATCCAGCGCCCAAGATGTCGTCGCAACAAAGCGGGAATTTGCGGCCCAGGCGCCGCGCTATCCAGATATCCTTCAGCACGCCGTGATCATAACCGCAGAGAAAGACAAAATCGTCAGCCCCAAGCGGCACGCGCGCGCGTTGGCTGGCGTCTTGCCGGCCGCGGAGCTCGTCATCGCGCCGGACACCGGGCACATGCCGCACAGATTGCGAACCGACCTCGTGCTCGCAGCGATTCGCCGCGTCAATGCCATGGCCGCGCCTCACGGCGGCGACTAGCCTTTCCTCAACGATTCGATTCATAAAAAAGGGGCGGCTCATGGCGGATTTTGGCGGAACTGAAACGGCGGCAGCGGCGCCGCAATCGCTGACGCAATCCGCGCGCGAGAAGCTCCGCCAGCTGGTCGCGCGAATCGAGAAACTCGAGGAGGAAAAGAAGTCCCTCGCCGATGACGTCAAGGAAACGTACGCCGAGGCCAAGAGCATGGGTTTCGACACCAAGGTGCTTCGGCAAGTCGTGCGCTATCGAAAGCAGGACCGGCAAGAAAGGGAAGAACAAGAACAGGTGCGTGAGCTCTACCTGCACGCGCTGGGCGAAATCTGACGCGATGAAGAGGTTCGCCGGCGGCGCGCCCGGGGGACCATAGAACCGCCAATGTCCCGAACCGTAGATCCCAAGCGTACGCGCAAAGCGCTGCGCCTCGTGCGCAAACTCAAAGCGAAATCCACGCCAGCTAGAGAAGCGAGCGATCCAGAGGCCGGAGAGCCCTCAAGCTTCGGTTACTCGGCCTGGGAGAAGGAATTCCTAGGAGAAGTCGATCAGCGCTTGGAGAAATACGGTTCGGCCTTCGCGAACCTGTCCAAGGGCCGCGCCGAGGAAGCTCTCTCGGTGCTGCAGACTGCAAAGCTCAAGGAAATCGCCGCAAAGGCGCGTGGCAAGAAGCGCAAGGGGCTGATGACCAGGAAGCCGCTGGGCTGGAAGGCGCGCAAATCCAAGGACTGAAACCGTCCCGGAGCTCTGGGCGTAGTCCTCTAATCGAGCCGAGGAGCGATGATGGACGACCTGACGAACGCGCGGACCTATTACGGCAAGGTGCTGACCGGCTCGGTTGATCTGCGCACCGACGCTTGCGCTACGCTCGAGACGCCCGCCCCCGCCATGCGGGCCGCGCTCGCCAATGTCCACCCCGACGTCAAGGCGCGCTATTACGGTTGCGGACTGGTCGCGCCGGCATGTCTTGAGGGCGCCCGGATCCTGGACTTAGGTTCTGGCGCGGGTCAGGACGCTTTTGTCCTGGCGCAATGTGTTGGAGAGGGCGGCGCTGTTATCGGCGTTGACGCGACCCCCGAACAACTGGCCGTCGCGCGGGCGCACATTGAGTGGCATCGAAACCGCTTCAGCTATGCCAAATCGAACGTCGAATTTGTCGAAGGCGACATCGCACGCCTTGATGCGGTGAACTTTGAGCCCAACTCGTTTGATATCATCGTCTCGAATTGCGTGTTCAATCTCGTCGATGACAAGGCCGCCGTGTTCTCTGCGGCGCATCGATTGTTGAAGCCCGGAGGCGAACTCTACTTTTCAGACGTGTACGCCGACCGCCGCCTGCCCACTAGCCTGCGACTTGATCCGGTGCTGCATGGCGAGTGCCTTGGCGGGGCGCTCTACTGGAATGATTTCTTGCGCATCGCCACGGCCGCGGGATTCCTCGATCCGTGTCTTGTCGCCTCGCGCATGCTCGCCATCAGTGATGACGCAATTGCTGCGAAGGTAGCCCCGGCGCGCTTCTATTCTGCGACATACCGGCTGTTCAAACTCGATTGCCTCGAAAGCGCGTGCGAAGACTACGGTCAAGCAGTGCGCTACAAGGGTAGCGTCGCCGGGCATGAAGGTGTTTTCGTGCTTGATGATCATCACTTGATCGAGGCTGGGCGCGTGTTCCCGGGCTGCGGCAACACCTATGCGATGCTGCAGCGGACCCGCTTCGCGCCGCACTTCGATTTCTTTGGTGAGGCCACCGTCCATTACGGCGCCTTCAAGGGCTGCGGAACGGAATTACCGTTCGCGGCTACCGTCGAGACCAAGACTGCCTCATGTTGCTGATCCAGGAATGAGCCTCTTGCTGATTGTCGGCGCCTGCGCGCTCGCGTTCGCGAACGGCGCAAACGATAATTTCAAAGGATTCGCGACAATCTGGGGATCACGGACGCTCACGTACCGTTGGGCGTTGATCCTGGCCACCGGCGCCGCGCTCGCCGGCTCAGCCGCATCCTTGGTCATCGCAGAGTCTTTGGCGCAGAGATTTTCCGGCAGAGGTCTCGTTTCGGACGCCGTCGTCGGCGACCCCGCCTTCATTTTCGCCACCGGCGCTGGCGCAGCGGTCGCAGTGCTTGCCGCGACCCGCGCGGGATTTCCAATTTCCACCACGCACGCCCTGGTTGGCGCCCTTATCGGCGCCGGCCTCGGACTGGGCGCGACACTCGATCCTTCAGCTCTTGGCGGCGCGTTTTTCGTTCCGCTGCTCGCCAGTCCCATCCTGGCGTTTGCCCTGAGCGCGGCTGCCTACGCCGTCCTGCGCTCGCGGGTGGGCGGCAAGGATTGCATCTGCGTAACCGAGGGAGCGGCCCTTGTAGCTTCTGGCCTCGCCGCAGCGAGCCAGCGCACGTGGCTTGTCGTCGGCACGGAGCGCGACTGTGACGCTCTCCCGGTCCAGGCGCGCGCTTCTGTGGATGCCGTGCTCGCCCGTGTGCACATTTTTTCCGCAACGACGGTTTGTTTCGCTCGAAGCGTCAACGACACGCCGAAGCTGGCTGCGCTGCTCGTAGCCGCCAATGTCGTTGGCGTTCAGACTTCGGCGCTGTTTGTGGCGGTGCTGATGGCGTTAGGCGGCGTCGCGCTGGCGCGCCGCGTGGCCGAGACAATGAGCCTGCGAATAGCGGACATCGACGGCATGCGCGGCGTCGCCGCCAATGTCGTGACTGCGACGCTGGTGATCGCGGCCAGCAATCTTGGGCTGCCTGTCTCCACCACGCACGTGTCAGTGGGCTCCATCGCTGGAGCAGGCGCACGCGCCGATACGCTGAATTGGCCGACGCTGCGCGGCGTGGTCTTGTCTTGGCTTGCCACGCTTCCAATTGCCGCCACATGCGCCTGGGCACTGGCGCTCGTATTCTGATCAGCCCTCAGCCGCGGTGCGCTCCTCAAGTCCGTATTCGCGCATCTTGCGGTAAAGCGTCGAGCGGCCGATGCCGAGACGGCGCGCCACTTCCGACATGTGCCCCGCGTAGTGATCGATCGCGAGCTCGATCAGATCGCGCTCAACCTGCTCCAACGCGCGCAAGTGGCCTTCCCCGTCATAGATCGCCACCAGCGCGGGCGCGTCGGAGGCTTCGACCACCGCCGCCTGGAAGGCTTGCGCCCCATGATCGTTGGCCGGCATGGGCAGGTCGAGCGGGCGCGCATCGTTTGCCGCCACAAGTGGCTTTAGTCCCGATATCTGGGGAAAATCTTCAGGCTGGAGCAATTCGCCTTCACAGAGGATCACGGCGCGGAACACCGCGTTTTCGAGTTGGCGAACATTGCCTGGCCAGTCGAAATCCAGAAGCATCTGCATCGTTGATTCGGAGGCGCCGCGCACGCTGCGGCCTTCTTCCGCATTGAAGCGGGCAATGAAGCGTTTCACAAGCGCGGGAATATCGTCCCTACGCTCCCGCAGCGGGGGTGCTTCGATGGGAAACACGTTCAGCCGATAGAATAGATCCTCACGGAAACGCCCGTCAGCCACGAGCTTGGCCAGATCCTTGTTGGTGGCGCTGATGATGCGAACATCGACCTTCACCGGCCGCTTGGCGCCCACGGGATCGACTTCGCCTTCCTGAAGCACGCGAAGCAGCTTTACCTGCATGTCGAGCGGCAATTCGCCGACCTCGTCGAGGAAGAGTGTGCCGCCACTTGCTTCGACGAACTTGCCGGCGTGGTTCTCGGTCGCGCCCGTGAAGGACCCCTTCGCGTGCCCGAACAGAATGGACTCGACCAAGTTTTCCGGGATGGCGCCGCAATTGACCGTGACGAACGGGCGGCCGGCGCGTTCGCTTGCGCCCTGGATCGCGCGCGCCAGCAATTCCTTGCCCACCCCGGATTCGCCTGTGATCAGCACCGGGATGTTGGAGGCCGCCGCGCGCTTGCCCATGCGCACAACTGGCCCCATGACAGGCGCATTGGCGACCATATCGTCGAACGAAAGCTGGCCCGCCACGCGCTTCTTCAGACGCACGACTTCAGTTTTCAGGTTCGACATTTCGAGCGCATTGCGGATCGACACCATGATCCGTTCAGGGCTCGCCGGCTTGACGAAAAAGTCGCAGGCGCCGGCTTGCATGGCCTGAACCACCGTGTCGATGCCCCCTGATGCGGTCAGCACGATGCAAGACAGGTCGGCGCGGCGCTGGCGGATTTCCCTGAGCGCCTCCTGGCCTGTCATGCCGGGCATGACGAGATCCAATAGCACTGCGTCGATGTCGGCGTGAGTGTCCACTGCCGACACCGCCTGGGCGCCACTCTCCGCCGTGCGTGTCTTGAAGCCGTTGCGCTCAACAGCCGCCTGCAACAGGCGGCGCTGCGCCGGATCGTCATCGACGATCAGGATCGTCTTGCCCATTATCCCACCAATTCTCTTGAACCGCGTTTCTCTGACGGAAGCGCTGGTTCATGAGCCGACAATACCGGGGAGATGTTCAGGTCGCGTTAAAATGGCACACTTGTTTGCGATATTCGTAACGCCTTGTTGGCGCTATCTAAACGCGGTGTTCACCAAAACTCTCTCACGCAGCAACGAGCCCGGGACCCATAAACACAATGGGATGCGCGCAACGCCCAGCGCCTTATCCGTTATGGTTGGCGTTTGCGGGTCCCGGACTGAATGCTCCGCATTCATCCGGGAATGGGTGCGAGGGTGAACGACAATACCAAGGATCCCGAACGCGACCGCATCTCCGCGCGCATCGGCCGCGTGGCGCGTGTCGGTGCAAACATGACGGGCGCGATGGGGGCGCGTGTGATGGGCGCTGATCAAGCAGCGCTTGCGCGCGCGCTGCGGCAGGCCCTGGGGCGCTCCAAAGGGCCATTGATGAAGGTGGCGCAATTACTCGCCACAATTCCCGACCTGCTGCCTCAAGTCTACGCAGAAGAGTTCCGCAAACTGCAGGCGCACGCACCGGCTATGGGCTGGCCCTTCGTGCAAAGACGAATGCGCGCCGAGCTTGGTCACGATTGGGAAACCAAGTTCGCCCGATTCGAGCACGAAGCAGCAGCGGCGGCTTCGCTAGGCCAAGTCCACCGCGCCGCGGCTCATGACGGGCGCGCGCTCGCTTGCAAACTGCAGTATCCCGACATGGCGAGCGCAGTCGAAGCCGACCTCGCCCAACTCAAGACGCTCCTTGGCCTGTTCAAGACCATGGATGGGACAATAGATTCTTCCGAGGCCATACTCGAAGTCGGGGAGCGCCTGCGCGAAGAATTGGACTACGCGCGTGAGCTCAAACACATGCACCTGTTTGCCTCAATGCTGGCGCACGAAGGAAGCATCCGAACGCCCGAACCGATCGAGGAGCTCTCGACCAAACGCCTTCTCACCATGACCTGGCTTGAAGGACGCGGGCTGATGCACTGGCTCGGCGAAGACCAGGGATTACGCAATCGCATTGCCGAACTCCTGTTTAAGGCTTGGTGGGGGCCAATGACGCACTACGGCGTCATCCATGGCGACCCGCACCTCGGCAACTACGCGCTGACCGAAAACGCTGAGCGCTTGCATTTGCTCGATTTTGGCTGCGTGCGCGTATTCCCGCCCCGCTTCCTGGACGGCGTGGTGGGTCTTTATCGCGGCCTCCGGGTGAAGGACCGCGATCAAGTCGCCCATGCCTACGAAGTCTGGGGCTTCAAGAACCTGAGCGCTGAATTGATCGAAGCGCTGACGCTCTGGGCGCGCTTCATATACGGCCCCTTGCTCGATGAACGCGTGCGCACGATAGCCGACGACGTGCCGCCGGCTGAATATGGCCGCCGCGAGGCCATAGAGGTGCGCCGCCGTCTGAAGACGTTGGGCCCGGTCCTGGTGCCACGCGAGTTTGTTTTCATGGACCGCGCCGCTATCGGCCTGGGGGCGGCGTTCCTGCATCTGCGCGCGGAGCTGAATTTCGGCGCGATGTTCGCAGAAAGCGTTGCCGATTTCTCCACCGAAACGCTGACGGCGCGACAGAGCGAGGCGCTTGCGGCGGTTGGACTTTGATTTGAGCGCGCCACGAAGACGTGTTGCAGGCGAGGGCGCCGGCGGTCCATAAGCGATTCATGGAACACCAATCGCTGATCACGACGGTGGTCGCCGCGATCGTGCTCGCGTTCGTGTTCGGCTTCGTCGCGCAGCGGCTCAGGCTTTCGCCAATCGTTGGGTTCCTTGTTGCTGGCGTCGCGGTCGGGCCTTACACCCCAGGCTTCGACGCCGACCTCGATCTCGCCCAGCAATTGTCCCAGATCGGGGTCATTCTGCTCATGTTCGGCGTGGGCCTGAAGATATCCGTGGAGGATATCTGGGCTGTGCGTTGGGTGGCGATCCCCGGATCGCTGATGCAGACGCTGCTCGTGGCCCTGCTCGGCTCAGGCGTTGGGCTCGCCTTAGCGATGCCTCTTGCCGAGGCGCTGCTTCTCGGTTCCGCACTCTCGATCGCCTCAACAATCGTCTTCTTCCGCGCCCTCGAAGACCGCCGCTTGATGAAGACGGAGGAAGGTCGCATCGGCGTTTCGTGGCTCTTGCTGGAAGACTTGCTCATCATCATCGCCATAGTCGTCCTTCCGGCGTTGGTTGGCGCCATGAGAGGCGACGGCGCCTCGCTTGTGAGCATGGTGCTTGCCATCAGCATCACGCTCTTGAAGGTCGCTGTCTTCGTTGTGTTGATGCTCGTGGTGGGCGCTCGCTTCTTTCCTTGGCTTATCGTCCAAATTGCGCACACCAAATCGCGCGAACTGCTTTCGCTCGGCACCTTATCGCTTGCGTTGGGGGTCGCCTGGGCCGCTTACGCCTTCTTCGACGCAAGTTTTGCGCTGGGCGCATTCCTCGGCGGGCTAGCGCTAAACGGGTCGCGCTTTTCTCACAGGGTCGCAGAGGATTCGCTGCCGTTGCGCGATACTTTCGCGGTTCTGTTCTTCGTCGCCGTCGGCATGCTGTTCGATCCCTGGGTAGTCATTCGCCAGCCGATTGCGCTTGTAGCCATTGTCGCGGTTGTCCTGGTCGGCAAGGCAGCGCTTGCCTATGCGCCGATGCGACTCATGGATCAGGCGCCGCGCGCAGCCTGGCTCGTGGCGCTCGGAACCGCGCAGATCGGCGAGTTCTCCTTCGTGCTCGCGGGCATGGGGCGCACGTTGGGCGTCATGCGCATTGAAACTTATAATCTCATTCTCGCGTCCGCACTGATTACGATCGCGATCAATCCGTTCCTGTTGCGCTTTGTTCCCCGGCAATCGAGCGAACCGGCGCGCACGGTGGCGTGAAGCAACGGACTTTAGATTCGCCTCGGTTCGATGGCCGGCGCGGAGCGACTTTGAGGTCCGACACTTTGATCCGTCAGAACAAGTCCCCTTGATCCCCGCCCGCTTTCGGCTTGGTTCTCGCCTTGCCAGGTTCTGCGCTTGGCGGATCGACCACCGCCTTTTTGTGATCGTCCGCAAAGGTAAGATCGATGACATCGCCAGCGTTCAAATCCTTCGCCGCGCGCACGAGCGCGCCGTCCTCGCGATGCACCATGACAAAGCCCCGCGCGAGCACGCTCTTATGGGAGAGCCCTTCGAGCATGCGCGAAGCGCCGTCGAGTTCCTTGCGGCGGGTCTCCAGCGCGCGCTGCACCGCCGGTTTCAACCGCCCCGCCGTTCGCGTCAGATATTCGCGCCGGCGCGCGATGTCTTGCGCAAGCGCCTGGGGCCGCAATCGCGCGGCAATGCGGTCGAGCTTTGATCGCGCGGCGCGCGTGTTGGCGACCAAAGCTGCGTTCAAGCGCTCGGCGGCGCGATCCAGGCGTTGCTGCGGAATCTGAAACAGCGCCTCAAGGCGCGGAAGACGCGCCGCGACGCCGCGCAGTTCGGTGCGCCGCCTTTCTAGCCCGCGCGCGAGCCCACCCTTCAACCGCCCTCGCAGCACATCCACGCGTTCGATCAATTCGGCGCGAACTGGCACCGCCTTCTCCGCCGCGCCCGTGGGCGTCGGGGCCCTGAGATCGGAAGCCAAATCGATCAAGGTAGTGTCGGTCTCGTGCCCGACGGCCGAAATGAGCGGGATGTGGCTCTCCGCCGCCGCGCGCACGACGATTTCCTCGTTGAACGCCCAGAGATCCTCGATCGAGCCGCCGCCGCGCGCGACGATGAGCACATCCGGACGGAGCGCGCCCTGCATCGCGTTGAAGCCTCTGATTGCGCGCGCGACCTGCCCCGCCGCTTCCGGCCCCTGCACCAACACAGGCCACAGCAAGACGCGCCGGGGAAAGCGTTCGCCCAGCCGATGCAGGATGTCGCGAATGACCGCGCCCGTGGGCGAGGTCACCACGCCAATCACGCGCGGTAGAAATGGGATCGGTTTCTTGCGCGATGGAGCAAACAATCCTTCTGCTGCGAGCTTCGCCTTGAGCTTTTCCAGTTGCGCCAATAATGCGCCGACGCCGGCTGGCGACATGCGCTCGGCGATGAGCTGGTATTGCGAGCGGCCCGGATAAGTTGAAAGGCGCCCCTCAACTACAACCTCCAGGCCCTCTTCCGGCTTGAAACCGAGCGCCGCTACGTTTGCCTTCCACATCACTGTGGCGACGGTGGCGTCCTGGTCCTTCAGATCGACGTAGAGGTGGCCTGATTTGGCGATCAGCACGCGGCCTAGTTCGCCCCGAACGCGAACGCGGTCGAAATCGCGCTCCACCGCACGCTTGACCGCTTGGGCTAGCTCGGAAACGGTCAACTCGGGCAGGTTCGAGTTCGCGGGGGCGGTCTCTGACATCTCTTTCATATTAGCCGACTCGCTCGCCGCCGCGGGGAATGGTTTACACCCTCCTGAGCGCCATCCTTACCGCGCTCGCGATAATCACTTTCTGGGGGCGCTGAGGTCGAAAGACGGCTGACCGGTGGAATTCGACGCCAAGCTGCAATGTGGCGGGCGAACCGGCTCGCGCCACCGATCGCCCTGAAGTAAACCCACCCAATTCGATTCTGGGGACAAGAATGCTTATTCGACGCACTCTCCTGGGCGCAGGCGTCGCTGCGCCGGTTCTTACCGCCTGCGCCTCCGCGCCGCGTCTGCCGTCCCTCGCCTCGCTTCCCTCCTTGTTCAGTGACGCGAACGAACCCCTGCCGCACGACCCCCACTCGCATGCTCGTCCGCAGGAAGCGCGTGTGCGCCACGTCTCTTTGGATCTCACGGCCGATTTCGAGCGAAAGGTCCTTTCCGGCACGGCGACGCTCGAGATCGAACGCAGCGAAGACGCCGCTGAACTCGTGCTCGACGTCGACGGGTTGCACATTCGCCGCGTGCAAACAAATGCCGGCGAAACAACTTGGCGCCAAGGGGAGCGTCGCCCACAGCTCGGCGCGGCGCTGCGCATTGCCCTCCTTCCGGGCGCCGATCGCATCACCATCACCTACGAAACGTCGCCCCAAGCGGGCGCTCTGCAATGGCTCGAGCCTGCGCAAACCGCCAGCGGCAAGCCATTCTTGTTCAGCCAAGGCCAGGCCATTCTAACCCGCACTTGGATTCCTACTCAGGACAGCCCGGGCATTCGCCAAACCTACGATGCTCGCATCGTCGCGCCCGAGGGCCTGAAGGCGGTCATGAGCGCGGATATGCAAACTCCGCGCGGCGAGCGCACATCCGGCGGCGGGCGCGCGTTCCGCTTCAGCATGGATCGCCCCATCCCGCCCTATCTCATTGCGCTCGCCATCGGCGATATCGATTTCCGCCCGGTCGGTCGGCGCACCGGGGTCTATGCCGAACCGAGCGTAGTTGAGAGCGCGGCCTGGGAATTCACCGACATGGAGCGCATGTTGGAGGCGGCCGAGGCGCTTTATGGCGGGTATCGTTGGGGCCGATACGACGTCCTGGTGCTGCCGCCGTCGTTTCCGTTCGGCGGCATGGAGAACCCCAAGCTCACATTCGCAACGCCGACAGTGCTGGCTGGCGACAGAAGCCTCGTATCTCTTATCGCCCATGAGTTGGCGCACTCTTGGTCGGGCAATCTCGTGACCAACGCTGTGTGGGCGGATAGCTGGCTCAACGAGGGCTTCACCAACTATTTCGAAGGTCGCATCACAGAAGCGCTCTACGGCGCGGATCTGGCGGCGATGCAGGACAGCCTCGCGTGGGCAGACATCCAGCGCGCTGTCGCCGACAACCCGCCCGATTCCACACGCCTCCACCTCCCCGGCGAGCGCGGCGCCGAAGACAGCGTCACCGCGATCGTGTACGACAAGGGCGCGCTGTTCCTGCGCACCATTGAGCGCGAGATTGGGCGCGCGCGCTTCGATCGCTATTTGCGTTCCTATTTCGATCGCCATGCTTTCCAGCCGATGACGACCGAGCGTTTCCTCGCCGATTTCCGCGCGCAAGTCGTGCGGGGCGATGTCGGCCTGGAGCAAGCGTTGCAACTCGACGCCTGGGCCTATGAGCCGGGTTTGCCCTCAAACGCCGTCGAACCGCACGCCGACGCTTTCGACCGCGTCGCCGTACAAGTCGGCGCGTTCAGCGCCGGAAGGCCCGCGAACGTCGTTCCTTGGTCCGTGTGGGGCACGCTCGAACGCCAACGCTTCTTGCAGACGTTGCCCCGCGAGTTGCCGCGCGAGCGGCTCAACGAATTGGAAGCCGCGTTCGCGCTCAATGAAAGTGGGAACAGCGAAGTGCTGTTCGACTGGCTCGCGATCGCCGCGCGTAATGGCTACGAACCGGCCGGGCCGGCGCTTGAGAACTTTCTCACCCGCCAGGGCCGCGGCAAGTTCGTTCGCCCGCTCTACCGCGCGCTCATGGAGCAAGGCGATTGGGGTCGCGCACTCGCGCGCTCGACCTACGCGCGCGCCCGCCCGGGCTACCATCCGATCGTCGTCGGCGCCGTGGACCGGATCGTCACGCCAGGGGGTTAGGCTATCCGCGCCGCGATCGTGTCGGCTACACGCAGCGAATTCGCTATGCACGTCAAAGCCGGGTTAACAGCGGCGGAAGACACAAACACGCTCGTATCGGCCACATACAGGTTGTCGAGGTCGTGCGCCTTGCAATTGACGTCGACCACCGATGTCGCGGGATCGTCGCCCATTCTGAGCGTGCCGCACTGATGCGCCGTGCCATAGATGGGCAGGATTGAGTCCATCTGCGCCCGGTTTGCGCGCATGCACCGACACGTGCGGCCCGCTTTCGCCATCGCTTTGTGAAAGCGACGAATGAGGCGGTCGTGGGCTTTGAGATTGTTGTACCAATAGTTGAGCTGGATGCCGCCGTCAGCTGCAAGGCGGACCCGATTGCGCGCTTCCGGCAGGTCCTCCGTCATGATCAAGAATGCGAGAATGCGATCGCCCATGAAACTCGCGAACGCCGGCGGAATCATCCATGACGGCAATGTCTGCGAGAGCTGGCCGCGAATGACATCGCCTGAAAGGTACTCCAGCAACTGGATGTGCCCCATCGGGTAAGGAAATCGGCCGTCGGGATCGCCCCAGTAGAAATCATTGATCGCCATGGTCTTGGGAAAGTCGGTTTGGATTTTCGGCCACGCGAACGACAGTGACGCCGAAGCGGTGTGGAACATGTAATTCCTGCCGACCTGGTCCGATCCGTTCGCCAATCCGTTCGGGTGGTTATCGTTGGCGGAACGCAAGAGCACGGCGGCGGAATTGATCGCGCCCGCAGCGAGCACAACGATGTCGCCCTTCACGCGCTGGGGGCCATCACCGGTCTCGTAAACGACGCTCGACACCGACTTCCCTCCAGGCGCCGCCTCGAGCCTCAGAACTTTCGCGCCGGCTATCAGTTCGACGTTTCCACTCGCCAATGCGCGCTTTACCATCTTGCGCCCGTCCGATTTAGCTTCGCGCAGGCACGGAAAGCCCCCGCACGTGCGACAGCGCACACATGGGCTTTGAGCGACGTTCACTTCGTCACGTTCAGCCGCGATTGGCATCTCGAATGGGTTAAACCCCTGCAACTGCAGCCGCGACCTGAGCGCTGCGATCTCCGGGTCGTGCTTCAGCGCGGGATGGGGGTAAGCCGGCGCATCGCAATCGTCGGTTTGATCCGACCCGCGGCGGCCGTGCACGTTCCACAATATTTCGGCCTCGGTGTAGTACGGCGCCAGATCGTCATACCGGATCGGCCAGGCGGGCGAGATCATCCCTCCATGATGGACGGTTTCCTCGAAGTCGCGTTTGCGGAAACGATACAGCGCCGCACCGTAGAAGATGGTGTTGCCGCCGATCCAGTAATGAATGTTGGGCTGGAATTCGCGGCCGTTGCGGTCCTTCCATTTCTCCTTCGCTTTATAGCGGTGGCGCAAAAAGACGTCCTTCGGGCTCCAATTCTCGGGTTCGACCGGAAGGCGCTCACCGCGCTCGAGGATCAGTATGGACTTGCCCGTCGGCGCCAAACGCTGCGCCAGAGTGGCGCCGCCCGCTCCCGAACCGATCACGACAATGTCGTAGTGTTTGTCCGCGCGTTGCGGCGCGGCTGCTTCATTCGCCGACATAGTATTTCTCCGCTGCGCGGCGCGTAAGCGCGCGCATGAGGGGTTCTGGCAGGGCTCGCATCAGCGCAGCCGCGAGTTTTGGCGGCGCGCCAGGGACTACGATCTCGTGCCCCCTTTCGTTACGCGCCCACGCTTCCAGCGCCACTTCCTCCGCGGTTTGGGCAAATCGGCGTGGCGCGCCGCCTTCATCCATCGGGATATTGTTGGCCTGCTGAAACTCGGTCGCGACAAAGCCGGGCAGAACGGCCGTAACGTGCACGCCGCGATCCTTGACTTCAGCGTTCAGCGATTGGGAAAATTTGAGCAGAAACGACTTGCCCGCGGGATAGAGCGTGTTTCCCTTGCCGCCCGAGGAAAGCGCTGCAATCGAGCTAATGTTGATTATGCGGCCAAACCGGCGCGCCAACATGCCCGGGAGAAAGGCGTGCGCGAGCGCGGCCGGCGTCACCACTGTCAGTTCCAGAAAGGCGATCTGCTCGTCCAGGCTTGTGCCAGCAAATCCTCGTGCGATCGTTGAACCGGCATTGTTGACAAGCGTATCCACCGTCTCTCGCTGCGCTTGAACGGCGCCCGCCAGGTCTCGCGCCGCCCCTGGCTCGGCGAGGTTGGTCATGAACACGTCTGCGTGGGCGCCGGCAGCGCGCAACTCGCTGGCCAAGGCTTTCAGCCGATCGGCACGCCGGGCCACAAGACCCACGTCGCAGCCTTTCGCCACGGCCACGCGCGCCATCGCCGCGCCAATGCCGGAGGACGCGCCGGTAATCAGCGCATAATGGCGTTCGGTCATTATCCCTCGCTTACGCGGCTACGCATGGAAGGCTTTCCGTGTTACACCCATGTTGGACGCCACCAAGCCGAGGTCCTCCATTGAGCGCGGCTTCGCCAACCGCTACCAATCGCATACCTGCGGGCGTTATGACTTGGCGCACCATTTTCTCGGCAAACCGCCGGAAATTCGGGCGCTGTTCGATGCGTTCACGGAAATGCTGCGGGAATCGGGGCCGGTGATCGTCTTGCCGGAGAAGTCCCGTATCGCCTTCCAGGTGCGGATGTCGTTCGCGCAGGTCACGCCCCGGCAAGGCTGGCTTGACGGCCATTTCGTTCTGGCGCGCCGCGCGGAGCATAAGCTGTTCCCCAAGGTTGAGACGTTTTCGCCGCGCAATCATTTGCACACCATCCGCCTGACCGCGCGCGCTGACTTGACCCCCTCCTTCCGCCGCTTCGCCGCCGAGGCGTATCGCGTCGGCGCCCAGGAGCATCTGCGCTGACGCCGGCTTGACCCCGGCGCGGGGGCATCGCAAGCCATGCATCCCATGAAGATTCTCATCGTCGGCTCGGGCGGGCGCGAGCATGCGTTGGGCTGGAAACTGGCCCAGAGCCCGCTTGTGTCGGAGCTGATTTCAGCGCCGGGCAATCCGGGCTTGGCAGACTTGGGACGCACGGTCGCAATCAAGGCGGACGCACCCGGCGAGCTCGCCGCGTTTGCGATGCGCGAACAGGTGGATCTTGTCGTCATCGGCCCGGAAGCGGCGGCGGCGGCGGGTTTGGCCGACAGTCTCGCCAAGGTAAGCGTCGCGTGTTTCGGGCCCAGCCAGGCGGCGGCGGAACTGGAATCCTCCAAGGCCTTCATGAAGGATTTTTGCGCCCGCCACTGCGTGCCCACCGCCGGCTACAAAGTGTTCGACGACGCCATCCGCGCCAAAGCCTATCTCGGCGAGCGCGAACCGCCGATCGTGATCAAGGCCGATGGGCTCGCTGGCGGCAAGGGCGTGGTGGTCGCCGAAACGCGGCGCGATGCCGACGCGGCGGTCGATCAGATTCTGTTCCTGCGCAAATTCGGCACGGCAGGCCAGCGCATCGTGGTTGAGGACTTTCTTCCCGGAGAGGAAGCAAGCTTCTTTGCGCTGTGCGACGGTGAGACCGCCATTCCCCTGCAGGCCGCGCAAGATCACAAGCGTGCTTACGATGGCGACAAGGGGCCCAACACCGGCGGCATGGGCGCTTATTCGCCGGCGCCAATCTTCACCGACGCAGTGCGCGGTCAAACGATGGAGCGCATCATTCTGCCGACGCTTGCCGGCATGAGAGCTGAAGGGCGGCCGTTCGTCGGCGTGCTGTTCGCGGGGCTGATGATTTCTGCCGATGGCCCCAAGCTCATTGAGTTCAATGTCCGTTTCGGCGATCCCGAATGCCAAACTTTGATGCGCCGGCTCAAAAGCGATCTCGCGCCGCTCTTGCTGGCCGCGGCCAAGGGCGATCTGGCGAACGCGCCGCCGATCGAGTGGGACGCTTGGCCCGCCGTCACCGTCGTCTATGCCGCCAAGGGCTATCCCGACGAACCGCTGACCGGCTCGGTGATCCGCGGCGTCGAGCACGCCGGGCGCTTCGAGGGCGTGGAACACTTCCACGCCGGCACCCGCCGCGATGAAGTCGGCACGCTGCGCGCCGCCGGCGGGCGCGTTCTCAACGTCACGGCCGTGGGCGACACGTTGCACGAGGCGGTCATACGCGCCTACGCGGCGGTGAATGCAATCGATTGGCCCGGCGGCTTCTGCCGGAGCGACATCGGCTGGCGGGCGCTGGAGCCCCGCTCCCCCTCGATGGGGGAGCAGTCATCGCGAAGCGATGACTGAGGGGGCGAGGCCCGCCGGCCGTCGCCGGATGAGTCTGGTGAGGCTACTTCTTCAACGCCAACGCGCGTACCCCCTCCGCTCGCTGCGCTCGCTGCCTCCCCCATCGAGGGGGCGGCGGCGCTACGTCCTGCGGCGCGGTGGCAAGCTCAAGCGGCGCCTCCCTCCTAGACGCGGGAGAGTGGGCGCGTCTGCTTGCGTTAGCTGGCCAGCCGTTGCCGCGGCATGCAAGTTCGTGTGCAATACGCCCATGACCGACCCCACTTCAGCCTTCTCCGGTGTCAAGCCGGTTGAGGAGCGTCACCGCCTGGACGAGGCCGCACTTGAAAAATGGCTCGCTGGCAACGTCGAGGGATTTGAAGGGCCGCTGACGCTCTTCCAATTCAAGGGCGGGCAATCGAACCCCACTTACCAGGTCGTCACACCGGCGAAGACATATGTGCTGCGCAAGAAACCGGGCGGCAAACTCTTGCCTTCCGCCCACGCCGTTGACCGCGAGTTTCGCGTCATCTCGGCGCTTCATCCGACTGGTTTTCCAGTAGCGCGCCCGTATGGGCTCTGCACCGACGAGAGCATAATAGGCGCAATGTTTTACGTGATGGACATGGTCGAGGGTCGCATTCTTTGGGATGGATTGCTGCCCGATTGTACGCCGGCGGATCGGCACGCGATCTACGAACACAAGATCGCAACACTCGCAAAACTGCACACGACGGACCACGTTGCCATCGGCCTTGGCGACTACGGCAAGCCGGGAAACTATTTCGCACGCCAGATCGACCGTTGGACCAAGCAATACAGGCTCAGCGAGACCGAAACCATCGACGAGATGAACCAACTAATGGAGTGGCTGCCCGCCACTGTTCCGCCGGGTGAGCGCACATCCATCGTCCATGGCGACTACCGGCTCGACAACATGGTTCTGCACGCAACCGAGTCTCGTGTGATCGCAGTGCTGGATTGGGAGTTGTCCACGCTCGGCGATCCGCTCGCGGACTTCACGTATTACTTGATGAGTTGGATGCTGCCTCGCGACGCGCGCTCCAGCCTGGGCGGGCTCGATCTGGCGCCGCTCGGCATCCCCACCAAGGAAGACGTCGTCGCGCTTTATTGCGCCCAAACCGGGCGCGACAGCATCCCCGCCCTTGACTGGTACTTCGCCTATAACGCTTTCCGCCTCGCCTGCATCCTACAGGGCATTGCGGGCCGGATCCGGGATGGCACCGCCGCCAGCGCACACGCCCTGGAGATGGTCAAACGCATCAGGCCCCTGGCTGCGGGCGCCCACGGCTTTGCAAAGAAGGCGGGGCTGTGACTCCCCTCTTTAGGGAGTAATCGGTTGACGCAAAGCGCGCGGAACCCGATCAGACACGCAGCAGAACAGGGGGAGCGAATGCAGCGTCGATCGGTCATTGGCGTGAGCGCGCTCTGCGCGCTGGCCTTCACCGCGGTCCCAAGCATTGCGCAAGAAGCGCCGCCGCGGATCGCCAGCATCATCCACGCCGGGCGGCTGCTGGCCGATCCTGCGACGGGGCGTGTGCTCACTGAGCAATCCATCCTTGTCGGCGTCGACGGCCGCGTGGTCGCAATCGAGTCCGGTTATGTGACGCGCGATGGCGCAGCGACCATAAATCAGCGTAACCGCTTCGTCCTTCCGGGGCTGATCGACAGCCACGTGCATCTCACAAGTGAGCTGAGCGCCGATCAGTTCCTGGAAGAAGTGCAGCTCACAACTTCGGACGCAACCCTGCGCGGGGCCGAGAATGCGCGCAAGACGATCATGGCGGGGTTCACAACTGTTGCAGACGTGGGCGCGCCGAACGATTCCATCTTCGCGCTGCGCCGCGCGATCGCGGAAAGGCGCGTGCCTGGACCACGCATCCTCGCTTCTGGCGCGTCAGTCACGCCCGACGGGGGCCACGGCGACGCAAACGGTTTTGCACCGGACATCATCGACGTGCTGCGTAGTCCCGCGGCGTGTTCCGGGGCCGATGCTTGTCGCCGCGTTACGCGCCGCCAAATCCAAGCTGGCGCGGACCTGATCAAGATCACCGCCACGGGCGGCGTGCTGTCGAACACCGCAGCTGGCGTCGGCCAGCAAATGAGCGACCCCGAACTGGAAGCCATCGTCGATGCCGCACACACGATGGGCAGGCGAGTAACGGCGCATGCGCACGGCGCCGGCGGCATCAATGCGGCGCTCCGGGCCGGTGTCGACTCGATCGAGCACGGCACATACCTCGACGCCGAATCCATCCGTTTGCTCCGGCGCGGCAACCGCTATCTGGTGCCAACGATGATGGCTGGATGGTGGGTCGCGCAATTGGCCGACCAAGGCGGGGTGCTTTCACCGGCGCAGGCCGATAAGGCGCGCGCAGTGGGGCCTGCGCTCGTGGCAATGGTGCGCCGGGCGCGCGCAGCCGGCGTGCGCATCGCTTTCGGCACCGACACCGGCGTCTCCCCTCACGGCATGAACGCGCGCGAATTTCAGCTGTTGGTGGAGGCAGGCTACACCCCGCTGCAGGCGATCCAGTTCGCAACCGTCGGCGCGGCCGACCATCTGCAACTCAATGGCACGGCAGGACGCATAGCAGCCGGTTATTCCGCCGACGTCATTGCTGTCGACGGCGATCCCCTGACCGATGTGACAATCCTCATGAACGTGCGCTTCGTGATGGCGCGAGGGATTACGCACAAGGCCGAATAAGCGCGCAACATTAATAGCTCCGCACGCCCATCTCGTTGAACCTCTCGCTGATATGATTGTCGAAATCGCGCGCTAGGTTCATATCCTCACGCCCGGCGCTGTCGCCCGCGCGGCGACGCGCAATCCCGCGCCCGAAGAGCGCCTGGGGATTGCCTGATTCGACTTCGAGCACGGCCTCATAGGATAGGCGCGCGCCCTCCCACTCGCCAGCGCGCAGTTGCAGCAATCCGCGGCACAATTGCCCGTAGGTATTTCGCGGATCAAGCCTCGCCGCCTCCTCGGCGTCGCTTCGCGCCGCCGCCAGGTCACCCTCCCGCTGCAAGGCGCGAATCCAACAGCGGCCCGCATAGGCCGGCGAAAGTTGCGAATTGAGCGCAAGCGCGGCGTCATAATCCGCCAGGGCGCCGGCTTGGTCGCCGCTTGCTTGCTTGGCGCGCGCGCGGGAGGACATGGCGAGGCCGTTGCGCCCATCGGCAGCCAGCGATCGGTCGTAGGCGGCGATGGCGGCGATGAAGTCGCTGCGCTGCAACGCAATATCGCCGTCGAGCTGATGGGCGGCGGCGACATGCTCGCCCGCTTCGATCAATTGCCGCACCAAGGGCTCCGCGGCATCGAGCTGGCCGGAGGCGATCAACACGCCCGCCCGGCCTAGGACGGCGCGCCAATTGCCGGCGTCAAGGTCGAGCGCGGCGTTGAAATCGGCCATTGCTGCTTGCGCATCGCCTCCTTCCTGAAGAGCAGAACCCCGATGGGCGAACGCGGCGGCGCGGCCAGCGGCGTCGAGATCGCCTGTTTCGATCAACCTCGTGCACGCACTAATCCTTGCTTCGGCCTCGCTGTCGGCATTCTCACAAGCCGCGCGCGCCGCGGTGAGAGGATGGGTCTCGCTGCACGCCGCAAGCGTGAGCGCCAGGCACAATCCGCCAAGCCAGTGTTTCATTTGTCCCCTCCTGGCGTTACGCTGGACCGAGCCCAGCCCGCGCCCCTAGTGGTCTGTTTCTAACATTTGCATCCCGTTTGGCTTGGCTGTTCTGCAAATGTTAGAAACGTCAAGACCACTAGCAAATATCGGTTTCTAGTGGTGTTTATGGCTCTGACATTCGTTCACGCGTTTCGCCCCTGCTGGGGTGCGAATGTCAGAGCCACACCACTAGATTGCCTTTCCCTAGTGTCCCGGATTTGAAGGAGCCGCGCCATGGCCAATCTCTTCGACCTGACCGGACAAACCGCCATCGTCACAGGCTCCTCCAAGGGCATTGGCAAGGCCATTGCGCACCGCCTTGCCGAGCACGGCGCTAACGTCGTTGTGTCCTCGCGCAAGGCCGATGCTTGTGAGGCGGCCGTAGCTGAAATCAATGCTGCGCTTGGGCGCAAGGGCGCCATCGCCGTCCCGGCCAACATCGCAGACAAATCACAATTGCAGGCTCTCGTCGACAACACGCGGCGCGCTTTCGGCCGCATCGATGTCCTGGTCTGCAACGCGGCCTCGAATCCATACTTTGGGCCAATGGGCAATATGAGCGACGATCAGTTCCAGAAAATCCTGCAAAACAACATCGTCTCAAACCACTGGCTCATCCAGATGGCCGCCCCTGAGATGCGAGACCGCAAAAGCGGCTCGGTGATCATTATCTCCTCGATCGGGGGTCTGAAGGGCACGCCCGTGCTGGGCGCCTACAATATCTCAAAGGCCGCCGACATGCAGCTGGCGCGCAATCTCGCTTGCGAATTCGGGCCCGACAATGTGCGCGTCAACACAATTGCACCAGGCCTCGTTCAGACCGATTTCGCCAAGGCGCTCTGGGACAACCCCGATATCCTGAAGACCTACACCGGCCATTCCTGCCTTAAGCGCATCGGCCAGCCCGACGAGATCGCTGGCATGGCCGTGTTTCTGGCGTCCAAGGCCGGCGCCTTCACAACAGGGCAGACCTTCGTGATCGATGGCGGACAGATGGCGATTTGACCGGACGTCCCGCCTCAGAATGCGCCGATGACAGGCTCAAGTTTGGCTTTGAGCGATTGGGCAGTGAATGGTTTCACGATGTAGCTGGAGGCGCCCGCGCGCGCTTGCACATCGGCGCCCTCGCTCGGATCGTTGGCGATCATGATGAAGGGAGTCGCCTTCGTGCGATCGTCTGAGCGCACGCGCCGCAGCAATTCCGCCCCGCTCATCGGCGCCATGTTGGTGTCTGAAATGACGAGCGCGTAGTCCTTCGTGCGCAGTTTGGCCAACGCTGCGCGGCCATCGCAGGCTTCGTCGATATTGGTGAAACCCAGTTGACGTAGCAGATTGCGCAAGATCCGGATCATGGTGTTGTAATCGTCCACAATCAAGATCGGCATTGTCATCGACACAGCCATGCGCCTCTCCGATACCCTCGCGGCATTGCTTTGCTTCTTGTAATGTCGCACCCCCGGGCCGGGGTGCGCGGCCCGGCGGCGTGACATGACCGGCTGTTGTCGCCGCCTTGTGATGGATACACATAGCAAAGAGACAAGAATATTTCGTAAAATAGCGCTTAAGCATGCGTGAATGGAGGTCGGGAAGAGGAGCGCCTCGTCATGCTTTGGCAACCAATGCACCCCCGACCAAGAATAACTGGGTCTTAGTGGAGCTTATGAATTTGACATCGCTCTGGGCGATGTGCAAAGCGGGATGCGAATGTTAAATTCGCTCCACTAGCACCTCGTGCAACATTTTGTGAATGAATGCGGACACTCGGCCCCAATGCGAAGATTCCGGATAACGCGCGCGGAGCGGCTGTCGCGCTCGGCAATTTCGACGGCGTGCACCTTGGTCACCAAGCCGTCATCGCTTCCGCGCGAGGCATAGCGCAGGCGCGCGGGCTTGCCCTTGGAGCGGCGGCGTTCGAGCCCCACACCCGACGCTACTTCCAACCGGACGCGCCGCCGTTTCGCCTCCAAACACCGCGCCAGCGCGCCTTTGCGCTCGGTCAGTGCGGGGTCGCCGAAGTATTCGAGATCGCGTTCGATGCAAAACTCGCGCAATTGAGCGATGCGGAGTTCGCGACCGGTGTTCTTTGTGACTGCCTTGGCATCGCCCATGTCAGCGTAGGCGCGAACTTTCGCTTCGGCCGCGGGCGCATGGGCGATGTTGAAACGCTTACCCGCCTCGGCGCTGGTCTGGGGTTTACCGTCGAGGCCGTCGCTCCAGTTCAGCACGAGGGCAGAATCGTCTCCTCCACCGACGTCCGCGGCGCAATCGAAGCGGGCGATGTCAGGCAGGCGGAACTATTGCTGACCCGGCCATGGGCGGTCGAAGGCGTCGTTCAGCGCGGATTTGTGCGTGGGCGCAGTTTCGGTTTTCCGACTGCCAATCTGTCGCTCGGCGACTATGTGCGGCCGCGTTTGGGCATTTATGCGGTGTGCGTCGACACCGGCGATGGGATTATGCTGCCGGGCGTCGCAAGCGTCGGATTGAATCCAACCGTCGGCGCCTTGGCTGAGCCGGTCCTGGAAGCGCACCTTCTGGACTTCGAAGGCGATCTCTACGGCAAAACCATCGAAATCGAGTTCGCGGCGTTCTTGCGCGATGAAGCAAAGTTCGACAGCCACGATCTGCTCAAAGCGCAGATGCGGCAGGATGTTGTGGATGCGCGTACGGCGCTCGCGAAAGCGGCGGACGCTAGGGCGTAGCAGCAGGCTTGGCCGGGATTTTCACCAACGCCTCGCCTTCAAGCACCAAGGTTTCGCCTACGCGGCATTCGCATTTGAGCTTGGCGCGCTTGCCCTTCTCGGCAAGCTCAAAAATCACCACGCTCGCATCCACGGTGTCTCCTATGCGCACCGGCGCCAGAAAACGCAGCGTCTGCGAGAGATAGATTGCGCCAGGTCCCGGAAGGCGCGTGCCAATCAGCGCGGATATGAGGCTCGCTGTGTAGAGCCCGTGCGCGATCCGCCCGCCGAATGGGGTCTTGGCTGCAAAGTGTTCGGAAAGATGGATCGGATTGCGATCCCCTGAAATCTCGGCGAATCCCACAACATCGGATGATTTCACTTGTTTGGAGTAACACTCGCGCATGCCGACGCTGAGGTTCTCGAAAAAAAGGGTTTGAGTGGCAGGCAGCGTCATCTGGCGCCTTCGGCGAATCGAAATGTTAGACTAAGCGTCCCGAACTTGAAATGCGACATGAGGTTGGATCGCGCGAGGAGCGAATTTCAAGTCCGCCGCGTTAGACGCCGCCTGCCTCAAGATCACGGGATCACGATCACCGCAATTGTCGCAGTGTTGTTGTCGTTACGCCGTTCGGCAACCACGTTACGCGAATCGGCGTCGATGACAAGGCGGTAGGTCCCTACTGGCGGCGTTGTCGCGTACACTAAACAGCGCTCGCTCGACGCGCCGGGTCTCAACGTTGGAACCGGCACGCTGGGAGGAGTTCGCACGCCAAGGCCTCCGCCGCCAACATGAAACGCCCCGCTCTCCGCATCGCCGATGTTTGTCACAACTACGCAAGCGAGATAGCTCCGCCCCGCACGCACGCGCGTCACCAACGGGCCGCCCGGGACCTGGCGCAGAAAAGCTCTGCTGATAACAAGATCCGGCCGCCGAATTGGAACCGGAGTTACTACCGGACAGCTCACGCAAATGCCGCGTCCTTCGCTCAAGGCGTACCCGGAGGCGCAGCGCAGGATTGTGTGCGACCGATGGCCGAGCCAGTTCGGGTTGCTTTCGCAGACGCCGTAGGCGCCCGTGCTGTCGCGCCCGCTGCGCGCATAATTGGGCCATTGGCCGCCGCAGAGCGCGCGTGCATCGCACGAAGAACTCGTGCATGCGTTGAGGCGGCACATTCCCGTAGCGCGCACGAAAGTCTCGTCCGCCCGACATGAAGGAATGCGATGGCTTTCAGCCCGCGTTATCGGATCGGGGCCAGTGTGACAGTCGCCGTCGGCCCGTTCGTAGCGTTCCCCCGGCATGTTGCACGCCGGAACCTCGCACTGCGCCAACGCCTCCGGCGCCCAGAGCAGAGCCGCTGCAGCCACAAACAGCGAACAGGAAACACGGCAAATGAAAGAGCGCTGCATTGGGCGCCTCTCCCTCGATCGCGATATCCCTCCCGGCCAACCTAGTGCAAATCCGGCCGCGTGTCCCAGCGAATCACCTTCTCGCCTTGAAAAAATTCTTGAGCAGCGCCGCAGCATCATCGGCGAGCACGTTGTTGGTCACGGCGGGCTTCCAATGACACGTCGGCTGCTCAAATACGCGCGCGCCATGGGCAACGCCTCCGCCCTTTGCGTCGCCAGCTCCATACACCAGGCGCGCAATCCGCGCGTGTGATATAGCGCCGGCGCACATGGCGCATGGCTCGAGCGTGACATAGAGCGTCAGTCCTGGTTTCAGACGATAATTGCGCAGCGTAGCCGCCGCGCTTCGCAGCGCTACGATCTCAGCGTGCGCCGTGGGGTCGTTCGACCCAACCGGCGCGTTCGCCCCCTCGGCGATCACCTCGCCCGCGCCATCGACGATGACGCAGCCGATCGGCGCCTCGCCGGCATCGGCCGCATCGCGCGCCAAGGTCAGCGCACGAGCCATGTGGCTTTCATCGCTCATGCGCGTTTCAGCTCTAAAAGATCGGACGCCACGGGGCCAGCAAACAGCGTTTCAAACGAACCAGGCTCGATAGCCGTTCGGTACATCTGCCGTGCTTCGTCGTCGGAATGGCGCATGCGGGTCCCCATCGCGCGCGCCCAGGTCTTCTCGTCTGGCCATTGCGCGTAGGCGAGGTACACATTCCCTTCGCCGCGGTGGAGTCTTGAGCCCCAGCCGCCGAATTCGCGCGCGATCACAGCCGTGCCGCGGCGCCAGCCCTCCTCGAATTGCGCTTCGAGCCCTGGTATCACCCGCCATCGATAGATCACAGCGAACATGGCCGCATCCTCTTCCCCTCCTTCTAACCCAGATGGCGAGCGCATCGCCAAGTTTCTGGCTCGCGCGGGGGTGTGCTCACGCCGCGACGCCGAGCGCTTGATCGCTGAGGGCCGCGTCAAGCTCAATGGGAATCGGCTCGACACGCCGGCGGTCAAAGTGACGGCCCAAGACAAAGTGAGCGTGGACGATCGCCCGATCGGCGCGGCTGAGCCCACTCGGCTGTGGCGATACCACAAGCCACCGGGACTGGTGACCACGCACCGCGATCCCGCTGGGCGTCCAACCGTGTTCGAGCAGTTGCCGGACAAGCTGCCACGCGTCATCTCGGTCGGCCGACTCGATCTCAACTCAGAGGGATTGCTCTTGCTGACCAATGACGGCGCCTTGGCTAGGCGCCTCGAATTGCCCTCGAACGGATGGCTACGCCGCTACCGCGCGCGCGCGTTCGGGCATGTGGAGCAGAGGGAGCTGGACGCCCTGAAGGACGGCATCACCGTAGATGGCATGCGCTACGGCCCAATCGAGGCCAAGCTCGAACGCGCCGCGGCGAACGCATGGATCACACTGTCCCTGACCGAAGGTAAGAACCGAGAAGTGCGCCGTGTGCTTGAAGCGTTGGGGCTCAAGGTCAATCGCCTGATCCGCATCGACTACGGTCCGTTTCAGCTCGGAACCCTTGAACCCGGCGCGGTGGAAGAGATTCCGCGCAAAATTCTTAACCAACGATTGGGCAATGCTTAGTGCACCCGCCCACCCAGCCAAACAGGGATAGCGGGCACGTCGCTGGGGAAGAAATTGTGCGCGTCCTCCCAGATCATGCGCGCACCGGCAAACACGATGATGACGATGCCGAGCACGGCGATCCAGCGATAGCGGTGAATTATGCGCGCGATCAGTGATGCGGCCACGCCCATGAGCACAACCGAAAGGATAAGTCCGAACGCCATGATGTAGACATTGTGCTTCGACACGGCGGCCACCGCGAGCACGTTGTCGAGCGACATCGAGACATCGGCGACGACAATGGTCAGCAGCGCACGGCCGAAATCGCTCGGCGGCTTGCCCCCGGAAACGACAGCTTCGGCCAAATGCTCGCCGGCTACTGGATTCATGACCGTCATCGGCTGGTGCGCCTTCAAGTCGGCCCACATCCGCCACGCCACCCAGAACAGAAGCACGCCGCCCAGGAAAAGCAGCCCCTGCACTTGCAACAGCTGCGCCGTTACCGCCGCGAAGGCGATGCGCAGCACCAGCGCCAGCAGGATGCCCCAGAAGATAGCGCGTCGTTGTTGCAGTTGGGGCAACGCGGCCGCGGCCAAACCGACGGCGACGGCGTTGTCGCCCGCCAATGCGAGGTCAATGAGCACGACCTGCAGCAGGGCCGCGACATCGGCAATGATAAGGTCCACGTGGAGGAGCTCCCAGCCCGGAGGGTCGCCCTTGTTCCCGAAGCGGCCCCTTTCGGTCAAGCCGATATGGCGGTCGGGCGCGAAGATGGAAGACGCCAGCTGCTTGCGCGGCGCCTTCTGCCGGTCCATCTCCCAGCCATGCGTATCGTTGGAGGGCGCCTCAGCGGCCGCGCCATAGCAGCACCCGCCGGGCGCGACACGCGCCCGACGAGCGACCGCGCTCGCGAGGCGGTGTTCAATGTCCTTGCCCACGCGTCCTGGTCGCCCGGCATCGAGGGGCGGCGCGTGCTCGACCTATTTGCCGGCTCTGGCGCATTGGGGCTCGAGGCGCTCTCGCGCGGAGCGGCGTTCGCGCTGTTTGTCGAAACCGACGCTGCCGCGCGCGGCGTCATCCGCGACAATTTGGAGGCGCTAGGACTGTTTGGCGTCGCGCGCATCCATCGCCGCGACGCCACCGACCTGGGCGTCAAGCCGTCCGGTTTGGGCGAACCGTTCGACCTTGTGTTTCTCGACCCGCCATATCGCACAGGGTTGGGCGAGCGCACGATGGCGCGGCTCGGCGAGGGAGGTTGGATCACGAGCGAAGCGCTGATTGTGTTCGAATGCGCCGACGACGAAGCCCCAGCCTTCGGCGCATTCGAAACGCTGGACGAGCGCGCCTACGGCGTGGCGAAGGTGCTGTTCCTCAAGCCGCGCTGATCAAGGCGTTGTGCGCTGCTCTGCCGGCGCGGTTTCTTGTGCGGGCGCGCGCTGGATGACCCGCTGCTCGCGCAGGATCGGCGCGAGCTCGACGCGCGGCGCCAGCTGGATGCGCAAGCGTCGACAGCGATCCAGAATATCCTGGTTGGGGGCGGCCACATCGTGGGCCTCCTGGGCTTGCTGCAGACGCTCGCAGGCTTCCTGTGTTCGTCCGGCCCGATCGAGAGCGCGCACCAATTGCTGGGCATCGGCGTCGATCACCTGCGCCGCCGCGGAATTCGGCGCCTGCGCCACCGTTTGCTCGCGCAATGCGTAAGCTTGGGCGAAGCGATCGCTGGCTGCGTTGTAGTCGCCGCGAGCCTCGGCGATCTGGCCGAGCCCGGAAACAACGGGCGCGCGAAGAATAGGCGCGCTAAAGCTCGGCAACGCCTGTTCGAGGCGCTGCTCGGCCAAGCCAGACCGACCCGCTGCCTGCGCTTCGATCCCCTCGGAAACGAGCGCCGCCGCCTGCGCCTCTCCACTCCGATTGGTTCGTTGATAGGAATAGGACAACATCTGCCAAACGCTTGCGTCCTGCGGCGTTAGGTTGGCGGAGATCTCGAGCGCGCGCTGACCGAGGGGGTTGTTGATGCGCTCGCCCACCGCGCCGCACAGGAGATAGATCTCATCAGTCAGCGGATCGTCAGGGTGGCTGCGGGCGTACTCCCACATGGTTTGCATGGCGGCGTCGCGCGTCTCAGGTTGGGCCAATTGCGCCGCCGCGAGGCGCACGCGCGGCTCGGGGTGGCGCACGATGGCCAAGAATGCTTGGCGATAGGTCTCACGAGCCGCAGCAGAAAACTCGGCTTCCGATACCGAAGCCAGCTGCGCGTCCGTCGCCGTCTCGACGCCCCGGTCGGTGACCGGCTCCGATGGGCTTGCTGCTGGCGCATCTCCGCCCATGCGCTCGCCCGAGCCGAGCGAATCCGATTCCAACAATTGCGCGAGTTCGATCGCCTGCTCTGGCGTGAGCCTGCCCTCGGCCAGCAATTGGAGCAATTGCGCGCGAACGTCCGTCTCGGGTGGCGCAAACAAGTAGCGCCCGCCCGCTGCAATGCCGATCACCAGCGCGATCACCGTGAGCAGCGAGACCAAACGAATGCGCGCGCCCAAGCGCCTGCGCCGACGCTCGATGGCGACAGCATCAACATCGCGCCCAGAAAGCTTGGCGCGCAGCACCTCTTCCAGAAGTTGAATTTGCGGGGCGTTCGAACCCCCGTTCCAGCGCGTGAAGTCTTCGGCCTGGAAGGCGCCGAATCCGAGCGGAATATCGACGCGGTCGAGCAGCACGGGCACCAGGCGGCCTTCGTCGCGCGCCCGGCCGGCCTCGTCGCGCACAAACGTCGAAGCGCAAGAACCGCGTGTCCACACCACGATCACGGCTTTGGCGGCGCGTAGTTCGCGCTCGATAATGGCTGTGTAGTCCTGGCCGGCGGCAAGCGCGCGGTCCCACCAGACGTTAAATCCGCGCGCGATCAGCGCCTCCGCGAGCGGGCGCACGCGATCGCGATCTTCGCTGGCGTAAGAAAGAAAAATGTCCGCCATCAGCGCGCCCCTGCCCTCTCGGCGCGCGTTCGCGCGCCTTGCGTTCTGCAATTCGTCCCTTTCCCTTCATACGCGCTCACCGGCGCGGCGGAAAGATGACGGCGGTCACGAAGCTGTGGGGCGCGAACGAAACGGGAAACATGCAGCGCGATCGGACAGCGCTAACGCGCTTCCGGGATAAAGGAGGCGGGGCGCGCGGGGATGCGCCGGGGGTAGTTCAGAGTTTGCACCGCTTCCTCGCGAAAGCGATGCGCGCGTCCGCGCGCGCCCCTTGCGATCTGTGCTCAGCGGGACGTCACGGGGAGGTGTTTCACTCCCCTGGATCGCTCCCCGCTGGCGTGCGGGCTCTGCCAAGAACCCGGACCCCCACGGTTGAGCCGGCTGGCGTTCCCGTGGGCTGTTGCGGTTGCGCCGCCCGTCGCCGGCCTTCGCCGACGACACCCTCCCCTCGCGGGGAGGGACGTGGGGACAGCGTTTCAACTC
>Ga0247727_10002800_pt1 | contig 39312 bp, 37 predicted proteins | sample WisWelCaveWW1625_FD_202498 | JGI IMG/M metagenome (GOLD analysis project Ga0247727, IMG submission 202498) | Biofilm microbial communities from Wishing Well Cave, Virginia, United States - WW16-25 | ecosystem: Environmental > Aquatic > Deep subsurface > Groundwater > Cave microbial mat | place... | reverse complement strand
GGACGACCTGCAGGCCGTGATGAAGAAGCTCGGCCTCGCTTCGGCGCCGCGAACTGATCCGTGAAGGTAGCCGCGCTGATCGCGATCCTGGCGTTTCCCGCCGCCGCATTCGCGGCGCCGGGAGATCTTCGCCCCCACAGGCTCTCGGGCCCGCTCGGACACGCCGCGGTTGGCGGCCTTCGTCGTGCGCTCGACCGCACACACCGAGCGCGCGAGGTCGTCCTGCTCGAGATCGATTCTCCAGGCGGCGGCCTCGAGCACGGCGAGAACGCGATGATCGCGATGCTCTTCTCCGGCGCACCCGTCGTCGCCTGGGTCCCGCCCGGCGGCCGGGCCTCGGGCGCGGCTACCTTCGCCCTCATGACAGCGGGTCTCATCGCCGCGGCTCCCGACGCCCGGATCGGGACCCGCCGGGGCCTCGGTCGCGACGCAGACATGCGCCTCGGATCGTTCGGCGCGGGCCTTTTCGAATCCGCACAGCGCGCGCGATCGGGCGCCGTGGACTGGTTCGTGGTGTCCCTGGCGGAGGGATCCGAGATCGATGGACGGGAGGCCCGCCGCCGGGGAATCGTTTCGGTCGTCGCCGGGGACGAAGCGGCGCTCGCGCGTGCTCTCGCCGGCCGCGAGGTGACCGTGCCACTCACCGACGCGCGGGTCCGCCTCTCGGGCCGGATACACCGCGAGTCCGGGGACGCACTCGCGCGTGCGGCGGGCCTGCTCGGGCACCCCCACTGGTCCGTGCCGCTCCTCGTCTTCTCGCTCCTGGTGCTGGCGATCCTTCCCGCGCGGGGAGGATCGATGCGTCTCGCGCTCCTTCTTGCAGCCACCGCCGCGCTGGCGCTGGGCGCGCTGCGTGCGGTGCCGATCTCGGCGATCGGCGCGACGCTGCTCGGAGGGGCGGCGAGTATCGCGTGGGCGACTCCCCACGTGGGCCGCGCGCTCGCCGGCCTCGCGGGAGCGCTCGCCGCCGGCGCCTGCGCCACCTTCGTCGACACCTCTCGCGAAGGGACCTTCCTGGCCGACGACTTCGGGCCAACGACGCTGGCCTCGGCCCTCGTCGGAATCGTGCTCTGCGCGGTCCTCGTCGCATCGACGCGTCCGCGGCCAGTCCGCCCGGCAACTCACTCGGTGCTATGATCGAGGCGATGCCCGACGAGCGCCCGCGGCCTACGGACGACCTGCCGCCGGTGCCGCCCGTCGGCGCGGACGACGAGGCTGTGGATCTTCCCGAGGGCGAGGATCTGCTCGGCGAGCTCGTGGACGAGCGTACGGGCGAGGATCTGCTGGACGATCGGACAGGCGAGTCCGAGGAGGTCGAGGCGCTCGAGGACGACCTCGCGGCGGAGGACGGCTGGACCGATGATTCCGACGCGGACGAGCGCGCGCCCGACGGTGGAGACGACGGCGGCCACGAAGCGGACTCCGAATCCGAGGACGGCTGGACCGAGGACGGCGAGGGATCGGGCACCGATGACTGGGACGACGACCTTCTCCCTGGCGGCCCGGACGGCGAGACCCGCGCGTCCGAGGTGGACGCCCCCGACGGTGGAGATGAGGGCAGCGACGAGCCGGACCTCGGCGCTGCCGACCTCGAACCGGCCCCGCTCGAGATGGAGGCCGACGAGGAGGAGCCGGAGCCCGACTCGCCCGACCCGCCCGACCCGGGAGAAGAGGGGGACGACGACGCGCCATGGGTGATGCCCGCCGCGGTGGATCCCACGACCGTCCTCGTCCGCCACCTCGGTCCCTCCGATCAGGCGCTGGCCGGCGTCGCGGCGGGCGGCGGCGAGGTCTGGGCCGCGGGTGGGGACGCCTTCTGCGGCACCGCGGAGTCGCTTTCTCGATTCGACGATCCCGCGCTCGAGGGGGTCCTGCTGCAGTCCGTCGCCGTCCTCGAGGAGCACGGGGAAGGGCACGGTCCAGTCTCCGTCGTCTTCGGGAGCGCGATCGGCGGATGCTTCGTCCGCCACGCGGGAGGGACGCGCTTCGAAGCGGCGAACGGTTGGGCGCAAGGACGGCCGCGGGCCCCATTTTTCGTCCTGGGGTGGGGGCACGACCTGCTCGGCCGGTCGGGCGACGGGCGCCTCTTCCGTAGCGCCGACGTCGGACGAACCTGGCAGAGGCTCGATCCTGGCGGACCGTGCCTGGCCGCCCTGGGCGTCGGCGCCCTCCTGTACGCGGTGGTCCAGGGATCGCGCGGAATTCCGACGCTGGCGCGCAGCACCGACGGAGGCGCCACCTTCGCGCACTCCGATCTCTCCCTGGGACGCAGGTCCCCGATCGGGCCGGACTGCTGTCTCGCCGCCTGGGCGGATCGCATCGTTCTCGTGTCGGAGGAGATCGGTGCGCCGCTCGCGAGCGAGGACGGTGGCAGGACGTTCCTGCGGTGGCCCTGTCCCGCGGCGCTCGCGGCCGCGATCGCCCCGGCCGGCTCGACGGCGTATCTGTCCCTGTTCCACGCGGCCCAGGATCGGGGCGCCCTGGCCGTGACGCGGGACTTCGGCCGCACATTCGAGACGATCGTCGAACTCTCCCAGCTCCGCCGCGTCTTCCGCCTCGACGAGCCCGGGGATCCCGACGGCGACAACCGGATCCACGGGATCGCGATCGATCCGACTTCTCCGGATCGGGTCTACCTCGCGTCCGCGGCCGGGGCGTTCGTCGTTGCAGTCCGCTCCGCCTGAGGCACGCCACCCGCGGCCCGGCGCGCGGCACCGCGGGCAACCCCGCGGGCAGCACCGCGGGAAAGTAGGGCGGCGAGGGCTCCGAGGCCGACGGCGAACCAGAGGGTCGCCAACCGGACGAGGAGCGTCGCGCCCACGGCCGAGGCCCGCGTCGCGCCGGTCGCCAGGCTCTCCACCAGGCCCGCGAGACCCAGCTCGGTGACGCCCAGCCCGCCCGGGGCCATCGCGAGCGCCCCCGCGAGCGTCGAGACCGAATACGCGAATGTCGCCGCAGGCAGATCGATCCGGACGTCGGCGAACCCGCGGACGATGAGCCACAGCCCCAGGCACTCCGCCCACCAGGCAACGACGCCCAGCGCCGTCGGTACGACGAGGCGTCCCGGGCGCAGCAGCGACCGCAGAGAGCCGTGCGCCTCCCGCAACGAGGAAGAGATCCGCCGCACGCCGGGAATCCGCTCCGAGAGGGTGATCGCGCGCTCTGCCAGACGCTCGGACGAAGCGAGGACGAGAACGGCCGCGACCAGCGCCCCGCCAAGGACGAGGACGGGCATCCCCTGCTCGAAGGTGAGCGTACCGACGGCCGCGAGCGCCACGAGCGCAAGAAGGTCGGTGAGTCGCTCGGCGACGACGATCGGCGCCGTTCGCGCCACCGGGATCCCGTACTCCCGCTGGAGGAGGACCGACTTGTACACCTCGCCGACCTTGCCCGGCGTCACGGACAGGAGGAAACCTCCCACGAAGATCCGCAGGCTCGACAGAACGGGCACGCCCACGCCGAGCCATCGCAGGTACAGCTGCCAGCGCACGAACCGGATCGCGTAGTTGAGCGTCGAGAGGACCAGGGCCCCGGCGAACGCGCTCCAGGCGAAGGCCCCGAGGGTGGCACCGAGTCGCGAGGCGTCCGCGTACAGCGCGAGGGCCGTCGCGACGCCCACCGCGAAAACCGCCACGGCGAGCGCCCGGCGGCGCGAGGGCCCCGTCAACGCCCGCTCCGGACGCGCCACAGAACCCAGAGGACCGCCGCGAGCGCCACCGTGGCGACGAAGACGATGACGGGCGCGCGCGGCAGGACCAGCATCCTGGCCAGTGTAGCGTGCCCGCTGCGCCCGGATCCCGATCCAGGCATGGAAGGCTTGCCGCTGGGGTGTGGCCCCTGATACGTTCGGTGCCCTCCAACGTGGCCACGAACGCCCTCGTCGAATACGCCGGCGACACGAACGTCGGCATGAAGCGGAACCACAACGAGGACTTCTTCTCGGTCTTCGAGGACGAGAGCCTGTACATCGTCGCGGACGGCATGGGCGGTCACGCCTCCGGCGAGGTGGCCAGCAAGATGGCCGTGGAGACGCTCCGCGAGTTTTTCAGCGCGACGAGCGCGGACCCCGAAGTGACGTGGCCTTACAAGATGGATCGCAGCCGCGGGTACGAGGAGAACCGGCTGATCACGGGTGTCAAGCTGGCGAACCTGCGCATCTACGAGGCCGCGCAGCGCGAGCCGCGCTACCGGGGGATGGGGACGACGGTCGTCGTCCTGTACTTCGTCGACGGCGGCGCATTCATTGGACATGTCGGCGATTCGCGCGTGTACCGGATCCGCGCCGGCAAGATGAGCCAGCTCACCGAGGACCACTCGCTGCTGAACGACTACATCAAGATGAAGAAGCTCACCGAGTGGGAGATCCAGAACTTTCCCCACAAGAACGTCATCGTCCGCGCGCTCGGCATGAAGGAGACGGTCAAGGTCGACACGCTCCTCGAACCGCCGGAGCCCGGCGACGTGTTCCTGCTGTGCTCCGACGGGCTGTCCGGGATGATCGAGGACGACGAGATGCTGCAGATCGTCGGCGGTGCGCCGGATCTGAAGACCGCCGTCGCGGGACTGATCGGAAGGGCCAACGAGCACGGCGGGGTGGACAACGTCAGCGTGATTCTTGCGCGCTGGCTGGGGACGCAGGGGTAACGCCGAAAACGCCGAACGGCGTGACGATCGAGTCCTCGAAGACTCCGGGCGGCACGGTGGTCCCCGGCCAGACCACGGCGCGGCGGACGGCAGCGCCGGATTGGACCCGCGAGAGCGCTCCGAGCACGACCGAGGGGCCGACGGTCGCACCCGGTGCGACGGTGGCCGATTCGGCCGAGAGCACCCCTTCGCCCGCAAGCGAGAGGTTTGCGTCGAGGTAGCCCCGCAGCGAGCCGATGTCGAACCAGGGCCCGCCGTGCAGCGCGCCGCCGACGATTCCCTCGCCGTCGACCAGACGGCGAAGCATCGTCCGGACGATGCAGCCGCGCTCGGGCAGGAGCCTGGCGGCACCCGGATCGACGATCTGCACACCCGTGAAAATGCACGACTCGAGTGGGCCCGGCGCGCCAGCCGGCACGCCGAGGAGCCGGCGAACCCGGCCCGCGGCGTCGACCTCCACCGATCCGAAGCGCGCGGCATCGCGATCGAGTCGCAGGAGCATCGTCGCATCGGCGCCAAGCCGTCGGTGGACCTCGAACATCGCCTCCAGATCCGGCTCGGCGACGACGTCGGCATTGACGAGCAGGATCGGCTCGGAGCCCAGAGCGGCCAGCGCCTGACGAAGACCTCCCCCGGTCCCGAGGATCTCCGGTTCCTCGCTCCAGAGGATCGAGACGGCGCCGCTGCCGTCGGCCTGCACCTGCCTGCGAATCTGGTCTCCGAGGTGGTGCAGGTTCACGACGACCTCCCGGATCCCGTGGGCGCCGAGCCACCGGACCCAGCGCCCGAGGGCGGTCTCCAATCCCACCGGAAGTAGAGGCTTGGGGACGCGGTCGGTGATCGGCCGCAGGCGGGTGCCGAGACCAGCGGCCAGGATCATGGCCTTCACCGAGCCTTCACCGAAAAAAATGTACGACGCCCACGCAACCTCGGCCAGGTTTCGACCGATAACGACCCACGTGAACGCCCTCCCCCTGCTCCTCTCGCTCCGGCTGGCCGCGGCCGACCCCCCGCCCCTCTCCGTCGAAGGGGACGCCACGCCGTGGGAGCGGGTCGAAAGGCAGCTGGACGCCGAGTCCGAGGGACGGCGCGGTTGGTACCTGCAGGCCGGCCTCGCCTGGGGCGGCTGCACGGGGGAGCTATGCGACGACGTGCTCGACGCGCACGGGGCCCCTGGGGTCGAGCTGGGGTTCGGCTACCGGTTCGGCGCGCTCTTCGCGCTGGGCGCCTCGCTGGAGGTGCACCGCGGGGCCGCGAGCGGCGAGGGCCTGGCGTGCCCGGACGGAGCGCCCTGCAGCGTGCAGGACGCCTCGACCGAGTGGGGCGCCCTCGGCGTGGCCGGACGATTCCACCTCCTGCGCGAGGGTCCGTTCGATCCCTTCGCAGGTTTCTTCGCCGGATGGGTGGCTGCCGGCGCGGAAGCCGAGCGGCGGACGCCCGACGCGGATGGCGTGACGCGCACCGCGCCCGTGGCCGGCGAACTGGCGGGCGCGGGCCTCGGCGCCGAGATGGGCCTCGCATGGCTCGTGACCGCGAGGATCGCCGTCGGCCTCTCAGGTCGCTACACGCTCGCCTCCTGGACCGAGGCGTGCTTCGAGTCCGGCCATGACGCCAATTGCGGCAGGACAGACTCGCTGCGTGCACCGTCTGGAAACTCGGTCGTCACGCGCCACGACCTTCCCGACTTCTGGTCGCTGGTCTGCTCTGTGCGAACGGTCCTGTAGACTATCGATTCCCCGCGCCGTCGCCGCCCTTCATCGTCGCGTAGCACTCCCGGCAGTACACGGGCTTGCCCTGCGCCGGACGGAAGGGAACCGTCGCCATCTTCCCGCAGTTCGCACAGGTGATCTCGTGCTGCGGCTTGCGGCCTGCACCGCCGCCTCCGCCTCCGCCTCCGCCCCCGCCTCCGCCGCCCCCGCCTCCACCCAGTGGTGGCCGATAGCCGCCCATGCCCCCACGATCCTCGTCGCGGAATCCGGGCGCACGGTACACGCCGTCGCCTCCTCCCGCTCCGGGCCCGCGCTGCCGTCGGTTCTCGCGACAGGGCTTGCAGCGCTTCGGAGGAGAGCTGAACCCCTTGCGCGAATAGAACTCCTGCTCCCCCGCGGTGAACGTGAAAACACCTCCACAGTCTGAACAGTTGATTTGCTGGTCCTGGAACTCCATGGGTCCCCTCCGGGACGGCGTCGCCGCTCCCTACGACGAGAAGGTCTTCCTGGTTGGTTGGCTCCGGGACATGAGCACTCGGCGCACACGCCCCTTCTTCAAGATACGGGGTGCTCCCGGGGGCGTCAAGGCGTACAGTCCGCCGCCGTGCTCGGCAACGCACGGCCCAAGGCGCGGTTCTGGACGCTCGCGATCCTGCTCACGGCCATGGCCGCGATCGGCGTCCGCGTGATGCAGAATCGCTTCGACGCCGCCGACTTGCGCAACGCAGAGGACCTGGTGCGGTCCTACGATGCAGGCCGCGGCCGCACGATCGAGGACGTCGTCGCTCGCCGGCATCCGGATGCCCCGATCACCTGGCATGCCGGCGTGCGTTCCGGGTGTTTCGGATACGTACGCGTCCGCTGCCAGGCCGGCAGCCGGTCCTACCTCTGGGACGTGGACATGGGTTCCGTCTCGATCCATCCGGCGAACCCCGACGGCCGAAGCGTTCTGACCGAGCTGGATCGCCCGGGCCCCGGCGCGTCGTGATCGGCGACTCGGTGATCCGCCTTGCCGATCCGGCTGCAGAGTACCGGAGTCTGCGAGCGCAGATCGACACCGCCGTCGGCGAGGTCCTCGAGAGCGGTGCTTACATCCTCGGTCCTGCAGTCGAGCGGTTCGAGCGAGAGGCCGCCGAGTGGATCGGGAGCCCACACGCCATCGGCGTGTCCAACGGGACCGATGCGCTGGTCGTCGCCTTGGACGCGCTCGGCGTCGGCCAAGGCGAAGGCGACGAAGTCCTGGTTCCTGCGTTCTCGTTCATGGCGACGGCTGGCCCCGTCGTCCGCGTCGGCGCAAGGCCGATCTTCGTCGACGTCGATCCGCAGTCCTTCCTCGCCACGCCCGAGCGCATGCGAGAGGCCGTCGGGCCGCGCACGCGGGCCGCGATCGTCGTCCACCTCTTCGGCCGGACGGCCTCGTGGCCCTCGGACCTGGGTGTTCCCGTCGTCGAGGATGCCGCGCAGGCGTTCGGCGCCGGTCCCACCGCTCGCCGCGCCGGAACCCTCGGAGCGTTCGGAGCCGTGAGCTTCTTTCCCGCCAAGCCCCTCGGCGCTGCGGGGGACGCTGGGCTCGTCCTCGCATCCGACCCGGATCTCGCTGCGCGCGCGAGACGACTCCGCTCGCACGGCGCGGTCGGGAAGAACCGGCATGCGGAGGTTGGCGGCAACTACAGGATGGACCCCGTGCAGGCCGCGATCCTGTCCGTGAAGCTGCGCTCCTTGGATGGCTGGCTCGCCGCGCGACAGCACAACGCAGACACGCTGAGGGCGCGGCTCGCCGACGTCCCTGAGGTCCACCTGCCAGGGCAGGGGCCTGAGGGTCGGCACGCCTGGGCGCAGTTCGTGATCCGCGCAGACGATCGAGATCGACTCGCCCGGCACCTCGGCTCCGCGCAGATCGAATCGGCCGTGTACTACCCGATTCCCCTGCCCTCGCAGCCTTGCTTCTCCGGGCTCGGACACGCTGCTGGCGAGTTCCCTGGCGCCGAAGAGGCCTGCCGTACGGTCCTGGCGATCCCGGTCCACGCAATGCTGACGGCCGACGAGGTCGAGCGCGTCGCGTGCGAGGTCCGCAAGGCGTACGGACGGACGTCCACCTAGCGCGGGAACGTCCGGAAGACGCGCGCCGTGTCTCCGTCGTGCTGCACCGACACGCGGATCGCGTGACGCCCTCCCGACGGATCGACGAGGTGCACCGTGTGGGTGCCGACGGGGACGTTCTCGATCGTGCGGGGGGTCTGCCCGACTTCGCGTCCCCGGAACTCCACCATCGCCCACGGATCGGCCCCTACGAAGATGCTTCCGGAGCCCCGCTCGGCCGCGGGCCGTGCGGTCCGTGCCCTCGGCGCGGCCGTCGCGGGCGCCGCGGAGACCGCCAGAGCCGTGGCGGCCCACGGCACGGGGGCAGGGCCAGCCGGCGTGGGGCTCGATGCAGTCGATGCGATCGGGGGTGGTCCGAGGGCGGGCGCTGCGGGGCTCAACGAGCCTTCGTCGGAGCCGGTCGAGATCCCGATCACGCCCGCGGCCAGGGCGACCCCCACGAGGGAAGCGACAGCGAGCGCGATGATCCTGCGCCGCGCCCCCGCCGCGTCCCGCGGGGCTGCCGCGGCGGCGACCGCGCCGGTCCTCGTGACTGGAGCGGGCGTCGGGCCGGTCGACGTCTCGGCCCGCGTCGCGTCACCCCCCCTCTCGCCGGAACGTGTCGCGGGACCCTCCGAAGACCCAGACTCCCCGTCCGACCTTCCGAGAGCCGTCGCGGCGAACGGCAGTGCGTCTTCATCGTCAGGGTCGTCAGGGTCGTCAGGCGCGTCCGCAGCAGGTCGCGTGCGGGTCGACGCGCCGGAGTCGGCCGGCACGGGGGTCTCGCCCGTCACCTTTCGCCGTGCCTGTGCGGGCGTCGGGCCGACCAGGCGCGCGGTCGCCTCGCGGGGGGGGCTGGCGGGGCCCGCCGCAAGCACGGACGCGACGTGGTCGGCGAGACGCATCGACCCATCCGGCGGCGCATGCACCGCAAGGGCGCGCAACGCGTCGACCGCCGCGGGGAACCGATCGTCGGGGCTCTTGGCGAGGAGCCGATCGACGATCGCGGCGACCGGCTCCGACACCTCGGGCCTGCGGGAACGGATGGCCGGCGCGGGCACCTGGAGGATCGCGGCGAGCAGCTCCGGGTCCGAGTCCGCGACGAAGGGCCTCTGCCCCGCGAGCATCTCGAAGAGGACGACGCCCGTCGCGTAAAGGTCCGCGCGGACGTCGACGGCGGCGCCGCGTGCCTGTTCCGGCGCCATGTAAGGGAGCTTGCCCTTGACCACGCCGGTCCGGGTCGCCGATGCGCGGCTGGCGGCCTTCGCGATTCCGAAGTCCGCGATCTTCACCTCGCCCGACCGGGAGACGAGCACGTTGTGCGGCGAGACGTCGCGGTGGATGAGGCCGAGCGGGCGACCCTCCCACCGGCGCGTGTGGGCGTAGGAGAGGCCCTTGAGCATCTCGGCCGCGACGAAGACCGCCACGTCGACCGGGGTGATCGTGCCGGCCGCGCGCGCGCGGTGGAGGATCCGCCGAAGGTCGACGCCGTCGACCAGCTCCATCGCGATGTAGTACTGGCCGTCGACGACGTCGAAGTCGAAGATCTGCACGATGTTCGCATGGTGGAGCTGTGCCGCGACCCGGGCCTCCGCGACGAACATCTCCACGAACTCCGCGTCGTCCGAGAAGTGCGGGAGGATCCGCTTGATGCAGACCTCCTTGACGAACCCCTCCCGCCCCCGGACGAACGCCCGGAACACCTCGGCCATCCCGCCGGAGGCGAGTCGATCCCCGAGCTCGTACTTTCCGAACGCGATTCCCGACACCGGAGCCGCAACGCTAGCAGGCGGCGTTCGGGCGCATCAAGCGCGTGGATTCGGGTGGCGGCACCCATGCCCGGCGGGCTAACGTCACGCGCCAATGTCGATGCCGAACGAGGCCCCCGTCCGCATCGCGGTCGCCGGCGCCGGTTACTGGGGCAAGAACCTGGTGCGCACGATCCGGACGCTGCCCGGCGCACAGCTCGCGGCAGTCTGCGACCTCGATCCGGCGGTTCGCGAACGCCTCGCCCAGGAGTTCGCCGTGCGCGTCACCGATCGCTTCGAGGACCTTCTGGCGGACCCGGCCATCGACGCCGTCGCCATCGCAACCCCCTCCAGCCTCCACGCGGCGCTCGCGGAGTCGGTCCTCGCGGCGGGAAAGCACGTGTTCGTCGAGAAGCCCCTCGCCACGTCGGTCGATGCCGCACGGCGGGTCGTCGAGGCCGCCAGGCAGTCCGGGAAGGTCGCGCTGACGGGCCACATCCTCGCCTATCACCCGGCCCTCGAGCGGATGGTGGAGATGGTACGGGGCGGAGACATCGGCGACCTTCGCTACCTGTACGCGCAGCGCGTGAACCTCGGTCGAGTCCGCAGCGACGAGAATGCCCTGTGGTCGTTCGGTCCACACGACCTGACGATGATCCTCGCCCTCGTCGGCTCCGACCCGGAAACCGTCTCCGCGCGCGGGCGCGCGTTCATCCACCCGGGCAACGAAGACGTCGTCTTCGTGAACCTCGCGTTCCCGTCCGGCGTCATGGCGCAGATCCAGCTCTCGTGGCTCGACCCCCACAAGGAGCGCCGCCTCACGGTCGTCGGGTCACGCAAGATGGTCGTCTTCGACGACGTGCACCCGACGGAGAAGCTGCGCGTGTACGACAAGGGCTTCGATCGCCCTCCCGGCTACGAGTCGTACGGCGACTTCCTGACCATTCGCGACGGGGACATCCACATCCCGCGACTGCCCGCCGTCGAACCGCTGCGCGCGGAGCTCCTGCACTTCGTCGAGTGCATCCGTGGCCGCGCGACCCCTCGCACCGACGCGGAGCACGGCTTGCGCATCGTGCGCATCCTGGCGAGCGCGGAGGCGTCCTTGCGCATGGACGGCGTCCCGCAGAGGGTGCTGCCGTGACGGCCGGCATCCACGAGACGGCCATCATCCACGCGACGGCAATCGTCGACGAAGGCGCAACGCTCGGCGAGGGGACCCGAGTCTGGCACTTCTGCCACGTGATGGGCGGCGCCCGCATCGGGGCGCGCTGCGTCCTCGGACAGAACGTGTTCGTCGCGCGGACCGCACGGCTGGGCGACGACGTCCACGTCCAGAACAACGTGTCGATCTACGACGGAGTCGAGATCGGGGACCGCGCCTTCGTGGGGCCCTCCGCGGTGTTCACCAACGTGTCGCGCCCCCGCAGCGGGACGCCGCGCAAGGACCAGTACGCGCAAACGCTCGTCGGTGCGGACGCGACGGTCGGCGCGAACGCGACGGTCGTCTGCGGGCACCGGATCGGCGAGGGGGCGTTCGTCGCGGCCGGTGCCGTGGTCACGGCGGACGTGCCCGCCTTCGCCCAGGTCGCCGGAGTGCCCGCGAGGCGCATCGCATGGGTGTGCCGGTGCGGGGAGAAGCTGCCGGACTCGCTCGCCTGCGCATGCGGGCGATCGTACGAGCGTGACGGCGAGGGACTGCGCCCGCGCTAGCCCTTCTTCAGCTCCTCGACGAACTCCCAGTCCGCGATCAGGTGTTTCTTGAGGAGCAACGACAGGAGGGCGCCGAGGAGCGGCTCCCAGCGGGCGTTCGGCAATATGTCCTCCGCCGAAGCGCCGTGCGCGATTGCGCGCAGCGCCGCGACGAGGTCGCGGGTCGTCAGCGTGTCCCCCTCGTCGGCGCCCCCATCGACGGTCTTGCCCGAAGGGATCTGGAGGGTTGTGCCGTCGAGCAGGGTCAGTGAGATGCGCCTTCCGGATCCTCCTCGAAGGGGACGTGGCTTCTCTACAGGCTCCTGGGCCTTCTGCTTGGGCGCGGAAGACGCCTTGGCGGCGGGCCTGGCGGCGGCCTTCGGCGGCGGCTTCGACGGCGCGGGGGCCTGCTCGGCCATCTCCTCGAAGGCCTCGGCGGGTGGCGCGGGCGGCAGCGGTCCCGGAAGCGGAGTCGCCTCGACCACCTCGATGAGGGGCTCTTCCTCCTCCGAGGGCGGAGGATGCGGAGCGAGTGCCGCAGCAGGCGCGGGGGCTGGTGGAGCCGCGTGCACGACAGGCTCCTCGACTCCGCCGTAGTACGCACGGATGGCGCTGCGGATGTCGGACGGGCTCGCGATCATCGGTTTGACCGGGAGGCCCGACACGCCGGAGACCTGCCGGATGCCGTCCTCGTTCGTCGGGTCGGCCATCGCGACGTACAGCGTGTTGCCCTGCTTGGCGACCTTGCGGATGTAGACCGGGATCAGGCACTGGGCGTCGGCGATCTCGTGCGGAACCAGCGCGAGCATCTTCCGCGAAAAATCGACGTGCCAGAGCGAGACCCAGGGCACCGCGAGCTGGCGCGACAGCGCCTGCGTCAGCTGGGTCTCCGAGACGATCCCCTTCTCGACTAGGAGCGTCCCGACTCTCTTGCCCGGGGACTCCTTCTGCGCCTTGAGCGCCTGGGCGAGCTGGTCGGGCGAGACGATCCCGGCCTCGAGCAGCAACTCGCCTATCCGCAGGGCCACCGAACCGAATCGTAACGCGGGGAACGACCGGAGCGAAAGAAACGGGCTAGTTAGTAGAAGGCCCGGACTCCGGCGAATACTTCCTGCCGGCTGTAATCGGCCGGATAGTCGGAGCAACTGTAATCCGTGATGTCGCTCTGCTGCCGGACGGACGCGTTCACGGCGATCCAGTCCTGGATGCGGTACTCCCCGAACAGCCCCGCCTCGAGGAGCACGTCTCTTCGACCGGTCTCGCCCCCGCAGCCCGCGCCCGGGAGGATGGGGCTGAACCCGAGGCTCGACACGGACCCCTCGAGCGTGAGGAGGAACCGGCCCCCGAACATGTGCGCATAGGCGAGATAGCCCCGATCACGCAGGTAGTAGTTCGCGATTAGCGCCTGATGGAAGTCACGCTCGTAGCCGACCCGCAAATTGGACATCGGCCCGATGATGTAGCGCAGCTCCGCCTGTGCGAGGAAGCTGTCGAAGTCCTGCCCGTCCGAGTAGAAAGCGACGCCATACCCCGCCATCAAGAGGAGCGACAGGCGATTGGTCAGAAGGCCGTTGATGCCGATCCGGGTCCTGATCGGCGTGCTGCTGCGATTGTCGCCGGCGTGGAAAGTGGGCGACACGCGCGCCTCATGCAGGAGCGCCGTCTTGGGAAGCCATCGCCACCGGATCCGTTCGAACACCTCGTGCATCGTATAATTGCCCGCTTGCTGGAGTTCCTCACGCTCGAAGTACGAGATGTAGAACGCATACCCGAGGTTGAACTCGAAGTTCCCCCCGCCGGGCGCGTAGCGAAGCACCGCCTCGGCCCTGTTCTGGTCGCGGTCCGTCGGGGCCGTGATCGAACCCAGGTCGGCCGTGGGGTTGTTCGTCCGGGTGAAGTCGTCGGAGAGCGTGAAGGACCATCGTCCCTGAGGGAAGAGCGAGAGCCGGATCCCGGCGTTCACGCCCACATCTCGCTGGGTCACGACCTGATCCTCGCCGAAGTACTCCTGGTAGATCGCCGCGAGGCTCAGTCGGAACTCGGTCTTGGGGTTGACTCGCTCCTCCCCCTCGTCGCCGAGTCGCTGCGGGGGAAGGGTCCCGAGATCGACGTGCGGTGTGACTCGCAGGCGCGCCGCATCCAGCCGGTTCTCGCTCGCATAAAACACGTTCGTGTCGTAGCCGACCTCGGCGCCGACGCCTGGATGCAGCACGAGACCTTCGGAGAGCTTGACGCCGATCCCCTCCGAGTAGCGGCGATCACTCAGCCACTCCTGGGCGTACACCCCGCGGGGGCACGTCAGTGCGAGCCCGTACGCCAGTACGGAAAAGAGAAGCGTCGGGCGCAGTGTCCTGAGCATTCCAGTCGGATTGGATGGCTTCGTCGTGGGGCGGCCTAGGCGCCGCCCAAGTCAGCTCCCGCCCTCGTAGGTCTAAAAGTAACCGCTCGCGTTGACGGGCCGATCCGTGAGGAACGGGACGTCCTGGAAGTCGCTCGGATCCTCCTGCGGAATCTCCGGATCCACGTCCACCTGCAACTCGCCCTCCGTGAAGACATCCAGCTCCGCCCCGGTGCACTGCCGGGCCTCGAGCAGGAGCGTGTCGAGCTTCTGCTTCAAGACGTCGAGGATCGTGAACTGGTGGTTGCGAGCTTCCGAGTCGCCCGTCTGGACGGCCTGCCGCAGTGCCTCTTGCCGGTCCTCCGCGGTCCGCAGATTCACGTTGATCTGGGTCAGCTTGTCGTTCAGGCACGTGATCTTGATCACGTCCCGCTCGCGCCGCGCCTCGTCGAGCAGGCGCATCACGACACGCTGGCCCTGACGACCGGTCGCGACGATCCGGTCCGCTTCGGCGAGCTGCTGCTCGCCCGACAGCTGCGCCCGCTGCTGGAACCGGAGCTCGACGTCCCCTTGCTCCTGCGCGAACGCCGCCCCGACTCCCGCGGAGACGGCAAACACCGCGAGGACGGGTCCGAACCGGCGCACAAAGCTGATCCGTGCCTTCATGGGTGCCGTCTCCTTCGCGAGAGGGTTACACTGTAGACGTACGTCCGGGGAGAGTCAATCAACGGAAAGGTGAAAGGAATCCGCACGTTCCCTTGCACTTAGATACGGTCGCCCGGACGCTCATTCAAGGGCCCCCGGGACGGTCGCCGCGCGACCGAGCGATGTGTGCGGAACGACTCGGGTTAACCGCTGGGCTGGAACACGAAGGGGAAGGAATAGGTGACCGACCCGCCCTCCGGAGCGGTGAAGCGGAACCGCCGGAAGGTCGACACCACGCAGCCGGCGACCTCGGCGTCTCCGAGCGTGTTCTCGGCCGCACTGGCGGACGACACGGTGCCCGACCCGCTGATGGTGAACTGGATTGTGATTCGTCCCTCGAGCGTCGGGTTGCGCCGGAGCTGCCGCTCGTAGCACATCTTGATCGCCGCGATCCGGCTGTTGATCACCCGGCGGACCTCACCCGCGTCGAGGACTCCGGTTCCGCCGATCTCGGACCCGCCCGACGCGCGGACGCGGCCCTTGATCGCGCGCTCGGGCGCCGCGCCGCCGGTGGAGGTGTTCTGGTCTCCCCCCGACGCGCGCAGTCCGTCGAGCCCGGCCACGCTGCCCGATCCGTCGCCTCCGCCGCCTGCCGCGCGAAGCGCGCCGCCGCCCTCGCCGGACGCCACGCCGACACCTCGCACCTGCGCCATGATGTCGTCGAGGTCGCCGCCGACGCTGCCGCCCCGCAGGACGTCCGCCATCACGCCACCCTCGCCGGTCAAGGACGCTATTACCTGGTTGATTCCGAGGCGCGCCATCTGCTCGGTCAGCCGGGCCCGCCGCTCCGCCGCCGCCCTCGCCGCGGCCTCCGCATCCACGGGCCCGCTCTTCGCCTTCGTCTGCTTCGTCTGCTCCTCCTGGACCTCTTCCGTCGGGGTCTCCTCGCCCTGCCCCTGCTGCACGATCTCCTGCTGGGGCTGCTGGACCTCCTCCATGATGAACTCGGCATACCGATCCGGGACCGACTCCCACCCCGTCTCGACCGGCCAGTCCTGGTACTGCGTCCAGATGACCACGCCGAAGTGCATCACGTACGAGAACGTGACGAATGCGGCGTACAGCCAGTCGATGTTCTTGACCCACCCGCCGCGCGCCGCCGCGGGAAGGGCCGGCTTCGGGCGCACCGGAGGGGGCGTGACGAACTGGAAGAGGAGCGTCGACTCGCCTACGGTGACCTTGCCGCGCGACTGGTCCGACAGGGGGAACAGCCACAAGGCCCCCTGCTTCTTTGCCTGCCCCGACGAACGCAAGGTCTTGAAATCCTGGACCCCGGCGGCCGTGGAGACGCGGCCGTCCATCTCGTCGGTGAACTGCAGGAAGTAGTCCGCTGCGCGAAGCAGGAACATCTCGAAGCGCGGGCCGAGCTTCGTGCCGGGGACGACGAAGTGGTTCTTCTCCGACGAGCCGACCGCCACGGTCTCGCGCTTGCGGATGATCCGCTCCTCGACGATCTTGCCGCCGTAGATCACGCCGATGCGCAGGACCTTCGGTCCCGTGTACGCGGGCAGGTTCACCGCCCGCATCGCCATCGTCATTTTTCCCGGTACTTGGCCGGGCGCCTGGCCCGGGGGCTGCTGGGTGGGGGGTTTCGAAGACATTGTCGGATTCGCCTCCCGGCCCGGGGATGGCCAGACCGGCTACACCCCGGCGGACCGCGTCATCTTGCCATAGGTGTACGCATGCACCAACAAGTTCCCGGAAAAGTCGGGACTAGCTAGAATTGCTGAGGTTCTCGCCCGAGGAGCCCTTCGCGATCCTCGCGAGCATGTGCGCGGCCGTCTCGAGGTCCGCGCGCGTCCGGACCCCCGCCCGATGCACCACCCCCCGCGCGAGGATCGCCACGACCATCGACCCCACCCCGACGCACAGCGCCAGCAGTGCCCCGCCAAACCCCACGTTTGCCGCAGCCGACATCGAGCCGCCGGTCTCCTCCGCCGCCCGGAACGCGCGGCCGACCGAGACCGCCGCGACGAGCATGCCCGTGAGGGCCGAGACTCGCGCCAAGACGACGAGCTTCCGGTCGCCTTGCTCGACGTCAGGCCGCCAGTCGATCATTGCTTCGTCGATGGCGGCGTCGACCGCCCCGGCACCGGCGGGCAGCGCCTCGAGCCCCGCACGGAGCAGCTCGGCGAGCGGAGCCCCCCGCGCGGCCTCGCAGGCGCGTAGGGCCGCGTCTCGATCTCCCCGCTGGACTCGCTCGGTCACTCCGCGAAGAAACGACTCCCCGTCGAGCGCATCGCGGTACAGGGCTCCCCGCAGGGCCCGAACCGCGACCACGACCGTCAGGCCGGCAACCAGCGCGACCGCGAGGATCAGGGCTAAAAGGGTTCCGTGCGGACGCTGCGGACGATCTCCTCGACGAAGCTCGTTCGAAGCTCCATGACCTCGAACCCCAGGTTCGAGCGCTGCAGCACGTAGAAGGCGTTCGGCTTCTGGATCTGCCCTTCGATGGTGATCTCCTCGAGGCGGATCACCCGCGGTCCGGCCCGACGCGGAGGCTGCTGCGCCCGCGCTTCGGTGACACCGAGAAAGAGGATGGCGCCTGCCACGACGGCGGCGCCGACGAATCTGGCTAGCTTTCTCATTCCTCCACCACCTCCTCGGCTTCGCCTTCGCCTTCGCGCGCCTGCCCGCGCTGCGCCTCGGCCGCCTTGCGCGCGGCCTCGCGGTCTCGACGCGTCTTCTCGCGCGTGATCGCCCGGTTGGCTTCCTCGATGTACCGGTCGGCCGGGTCGTCGCGTCCGAGGCGCGACGCCATGAGCTCCTTGTAGCGGCCGAACTCCCGGATCGCCGCCTGGAGCTGGTCGAGCTTGTCCTGACCTGGCATCGAGTCGGCCTGCAGGAGAAGGACGCCCATGTTGAAGTGCGCGTCCGCGTACTGGCCGTTCATCCGCAGCGCCTGTTCCAGCACCGCCTTCGCCTTCTCGTACTTCTTGGCACCCCGGTACGCGTCGCCCAGGTTCAGGTAGACGCTGATCCAGTTCGGGGACACGCGCTGCGCCGCCTCGAACTCCGCGATCGCGCGATCGTAGTTCGACCCGCGCAGGTACAGGACGCCCAGGTTGTTGTGCGCCTCCGCGTAGTCCGGCCGGACTCGCACGGCCTCCTCGAACGCCGCGATGGCCGAGCCGCGCGCGTCGCGGCCGAGGTGGACGAAGCCCAGCAGGAGGTGCAACTCCGCGACCGTCGCGTCGACCGTCTTCGCCTGATCGAGGATCTGCTGCGCCAGCTCGTACCGGCCGAGGTGGTAGTTCGCCTTCGCGAGCACGATCATCGATCCGACGTGCCGCTCGTCGCGCCGCAGCGCACCCTTCGCGATCCGGATCGCATCCTCGTGCCGACGGTTCTGGATCAGGACGTCCGCGTACTTGACCTGGATGTCGAGGTTGCGCGGGTACCTCTCGGCGTAGGCACGCACGAACTCCAGCGCCTGGCCCAGCTGCCCGCGCCGGGTCATCAGGTTCGCCGACGCGACCACCGCCCGTTCGTAGTCCGGCTGGATGCGCAGCGTCTGGTTGTACTGGGTCTGCGCGTCCGCGTCGTTGCCCTGGCGCTCCGCGACGATGCCCAGCCCGAACACCGCCTTGAACGCGCGGGGGTCCTCCTCGAGCGCCTCGGCGAAGGCCGTACGGGCGGCCGCGAGGTCGCCGGACTGAAGCGCCCGCAGGCCCTGCTCGTACTCGCCCCGCGCGTCCGAGTTCATCGCGGGCCGTGGGGGTGGCGCCGCGCCCTCTTCGGCGCGGTCCGCCGGCGCTTGCACGCCCGTCGACTGATCCGGCGCCTTCGTCGGCGCCTTTCCCGGCGCCGCAGGCGGAGGCTCGTCGGAGCCGAGCCCGGCGCCGGTCTCGACCTGCGTCGGGTTGTCGGGCATCCCCCCTAGGCCCGGCTCGTAGCCTGGGTCCTCGCCACCGACGCCGGCGCCTTCGCTCTCCCCGCCTCCCCCTGCGCCCGTGCTCCGGCGGCGCTCGTCGCCCCCGCAGCCCATGGCCAGCAGAAGCGCGAGTACGACCCGCGGCGTCACGGCGCCTCCGCTTGCGGGGGAGGCGCGGAGACCGCGTCCAGCTCCATCACGCTGCGTCCGTCGCGCACGAGCGGGAACTCCTCGGGCAGGTACGCGTTCAGCCGTTCGAGCGCCAGCCGCGTCCACTCGTTGTTGATCGCGCCTTCACGCGCCGCCTCGACCGCCACGCGGTACTCGCGCTGCGCCCGCTCCTCCATCGGCGTCACGTTCTCGGCAATCGTCTGCAGGTAAATCTCCTCGGCCTCGGGCCCGAGCCTGCGAACCTCCGCCGGCACCGGCGCCTCGATGAGCTTCTTGGCGAGCCGCTCGTACAGGTACCCGATCCGGAACTGCGCGCCGACCGTCCACGCCGGACGCCGGTAGCCCTTGACCACCCCGTAGTCCGTCTCGAGATCACGCGCCCGCTTCGCCATCGCCTCGATGGACCGCTTGAGCGTGGCTCCACCCCCGCTGATCCGCATCGCCTCGTAGCCCTCCAGCTGCGTCTCGACGATGATGAACTTCGACTGCGCCGCGAACTCCGCCGCCTCGCTGCCCGGCTGCAGGCCCGTGTTCGTGAAGGACGCGATCGTGTCGTTGAGCGCGCGCGTCCGCTCGCGGGTCTGGCGCGACTCGCGTGCGCACTCCCCGATCTGCCAGTTCGCCTTGACGACGAGGAAGGCCGACTCGGCGTCGCGCATGCTGCCGAAGCGCGTCAGGAACGCGCGGTACCCGCGCGTCGCCGCGCCGAAGTCCCGCCGCCTGAAATGCATGTCTCCGACCTTGAACCCCGCCGCCGCCTTCTCTACCTGGGTCGGGCCCGAGGCCTCGCTGTAGCGCTGGTAGTACCCCGCGGCCCGCTCGTACTGCTGCAGCCCCTCGAGGATGATCGCGCTGTTCAGGATCGCGTTCTGCCGGTGCTCGGACTGTGCGAAACGAGGCGAGTCCGCGAGCACGCGGTAGCTCTCGACGGCCCGTTCGAACTCGAAGAACCGGTTGGAATTGAACGCGGTCCGGAAGAGTGCGTTGTCCACGAACTCGCTGTCCGGATACTCGTTCACGATCCGCTCGTACAGACGCGTCGCCGACTCGAATCGGTTCACGCGCTCGTAGGCGACCGCCGCGTTGTTGAGGGCCTTGGCGGCCTCCTCGTGGCGCGGCACTTGCGAGACGGCGTCCACCAGCATCTGCGCCGCTTCCTCGTACAGGGCCTGGTTGTTCGATCTCTCCGCCTCCGTGAACTTCTCCATCGCGCGCCGGAACTGCGCGGCGGTCAGGATCTGCGATCCCTCCTCCTCCGCCTGCGCGATGAACTCCTGCGTGGCGTTCGGCGGCATGCATGGACGGTCCCTCTGCGCGCGCGCGAGCCGCTCCGCCTCGGCGAGATCCTCGAGCGCTCCGGCCATGTTGATCAGGTTGTTCCAGGCGAAGAACCCCGACTCGTGGGACGTGCAGGCGACGGCGTAGATGTCCGTGAACCGCCGTTTCGCCTCGTCCCAGTGCCCGTAGCGGTAGAAGACCTGCGCAGATTGGTACGCGAAGGGCGGCATCCGGTTGTCACGATCGCGCGCCTGCCCCACCCGCTGGATGAACGCATCTCGCGCGGCGCTCAGCTGGACCAGCATCGGCGGGATCGGCATTGCCTGCACCGTGGGCTTGCCGTCTGCCCCGGGCGTCGTCGCGGGCGGCTCGGTCCGCAGCTGGATCCGGTTCGCCTCGACCTCCTGCTCGACCAGCTGTTCGAGGGACTTGACCGCCATGAACGCCGAATCCGCGAGGTACTGGTCGTCCAGGTTCGAGTCCCGGACGTTCGTGTACTCCTGGCCCGCCTCCGCGTACTGGCCCGAGTAGAACAGCGCGTCGGCGAGATTGAAATTCAACTCGTAGGCGTTCGGGTTGTTCGGGTACCGCCGGATGTACTCTCGGTACGCCGCCGCCGCGAGGTTGTATTCGCTGACTGCCCGCCGCAGGAGCTCCGCGTCCTGCCCGGCGAGGCCCTCGCGCCGCAGGTTCTGCGCGGTCCGGTGGTGGTGGACCGCGGTGTCGATGAGCGCCGTCTCGGCCAGCTCCTCCGCCGCGCGGATCGCCTCGGGGTGCTCGACGTTCTGCCGCGCCCAGTCGGAGTTCTCGCCGAACTCCGCGAGCTGTCCGCGCGCCGCGATCGCCTCCTCGAACTCGTTGTTGCGGGAGTGGGCGTCCGCGATCTTCGCGACGATCTGCGGCGCCTCCGGCGCGAGCGGCCACCGGCGCAGCGCGAGCTCGTAGACCTCGATGGCCGCCGGGTACTTCGCCTGGTCGTAGTAGATGTCGCCGAGCTTGTAGTAGACCTCGCGCGTCCAGTCGCGGTCCTGCGGCATCAAAGTCGCGTTCTGCACGCGCATGATCCCGGTCTCGGCGTCCGGCACCTGGTCCGCGTTCCAGTCCTCCTCCGCGAACGAGATCCCCAGGTATTGCACCGCTTCCGCGCGCAACTCCGAGCCGGTGCGCCCGGTCTCCAGCCGCTGGCGGTCGGCGAAGTCCACGAGCGTCGAGAAATGCTGGATCGACTCGATGTAGTCGTCGTTGCGGTAGAACGCCCACGCGAGCTTGTACAGGGCCTTGTCGTAGTACGGGCTGTCCGTCAGCGGCAGCACGCGCTTGTACGAACTGATCGCCAGGTCGAGACCGTTGCGCGAGTAGTCGAAGTCGAAGTGGTACTCGCCGATTCGCAGCCAGGTCTCCGCGATGAATTTGGACTCCTCGCGGACCGGCACGCAGTCCTGGTAGGGATCGACGAAGGGAGCCTCCACGCCCGCGTCGCCTTCCGCCCCACCGAGCGAAGCACTCGGCCGCTCCGCGAGGGCGGGCGCCGCCGTCTGCGCCGCCGGATCCGCGGTCGCACCCGGCTCGTCGGACGCCGGTGCCGCGGCCTCGGCTGCCGGCTCGTGATACTCGTGCTTGTTGTGGCAGACGAGCGCGAGCCACGCGTCGCGAGACTCGTCTTCCCTCGCCGTGTCGTTGAGGCAGTACCCGAGCAGGTAGTACGCCCCGTCGATCAGCCGGTACTGCGGCCAGTCGCGGATGAGGCGCCGGTACATCTCGATCGTGCGCGAATAGTCCTTCGTCGGCTCGGGCGGGAGCTCCTCGATACCGGCCGCCTCGCGCGCAGCGACTTCCGTCTGGAACGAGTCCGTCGCGTTCAGGTACTGGACATACGCGTCCTCGAAGTACAGCTCCGCGAGCCGGAAGAGCGCGTCGGGCGTGTAGTTCGAGTCGTCCGGGTAGCGCCGCAGGAACTCCTCGAAGTAGCGGATCGCGGTCAGCCTCGCCTCCTGCTGGAGCCGCTCCTCCTCGTGGATCTGGCGCTCGTACGTCTCGGAGAGATTCGAGCGGCGGCGGCGGTACTCGCGCCGCACGATCCCGTCGATGCGCGCCCGGAACTCGCCGGCTCTGACCTCCGCATCGCGGACCTCCTGCTCCATGATGGCGAGCGCGGCGAGCTGATCCGCCGTCGGGGCGGGCCGCGTGTCCTGCGGCCCCCCCGCCGCCAGCGACGGAGTTTCGGAGGCCGCGGGCGCCGCGCTCGCGGGCGCCGCACTCCCCGGCGCCGACTCGCCCTGGGTCTGCGCGAGGGCACCGCTCGCGAGCAGAACGCCCAGGACGCCGAACGCGCCGCGCGACGTCACTGCGCCGCGCCTCCCTGCTCCGGGGGAACGACGTCCATCACCTCGTTGAGCTCGTCGTCGAGGGTCTGCAGCTCGCGCTGACGTTCCTCCGTCAGGCTCTCGATGCGGATCCGGTGCTCCTCACGCCGCGCCCACGCCACGTCGATGATGCCGACGTCCGCGCGCAGGACGAGGTCGTAGAACCGCTGTCGGACGTTGCGGAAGTTCTCGAAGGTGACGTGTCCGATGACGTCGGCCCCCTCCGTCTCGAGCTCCGTGAGCCGCTGCCTGTATCCCGCGACCCGCTCACGCTCCGTCGCGAGCTCGCGCAGCACGTCCAGGCTCTTGCGCTCGACCACCACGTCTAGCCGCTGCACGAAGCTCGCGAGGAGGGCGTCCGCCGCGTCGATCTTTCGCAGGACGGAGGCGACCCGCGCCCCCGACCCGCCCATCGAGCCCACGATCCCCTGCTCCCGCCGGACCAGCTCGCGGTACTCGTCGCGAGTGCGCTCGTCGCGCTGGTAGCGGACGTCGCCCACGCCGACTTGCACGCGCCCGTCCTCGATGCCTTCGCGCAGCTCCTCGATCTGACGTCGGTACTCGGCCATCGCGGTCTTCTGCAGGCCCAGCTCCGTCCTGATCTCGAGCGCGTTGCCCAGCGGCTGTCCGGCGGCCTCGGCGTCGCCCACGAGCTTCTCGAGCGCCACGATCTGCGCCTCGAGGTTCTGCACGCGCAACTCGTGGCGAGCCAGCTCCTGCGCCTGCTCGCGGAATCGCCGGAGCATCTGCTCCTCGCGGACCGTGAAGTCGTCGTCCGACGTCGGCAGCTTGCCGATCGTTCGCTCGATCTCGTGGCGGCGCCGCCGGATCTGCTGAAGCTCCGGGTTCGACCTCCCCTCGCCTTCCTCCATCCGCACGAGCCGCCCGCGCAGCTGCACGAGGCGGTTCTCGATTGCGAGCGCGGCCTCGCGGCCGCGCCGCAGGTGCGGGAAGGCGTTGACCCGGTTCGACGGGACCAGGGCGGCCTCCAGCCGGCCGATGAGGCGCTCCGATTCCTCGATGTAGCGCCGGCAAGTGTTGAGGTCCGAGAGCATCCCGATGGCGCGCTCGATGTCCTCCTCCTGGCGGACCCACTGGACGGCGAGGTCCGGGAGGAAGCTCGACGCATCGAAGACCTCCAGGTTCGAACGCACCAGCTCCTCGAAGTACTGTCGCGGATCGGAGTGCTCCTGGATCAGGGCGTCGAGCTCGCTACGCACGGGCTGGAACTGCCGGACCAGGTCCTGGAACGCGTTCATGGCGTTGTCGAACTGACCGTTGCGGAGCAGGAGGTTCCCCCGCAGGATCTTCGCGTCGGGGATGTACCGGCTGTCGGGGTTCGAGACGGTCAGGACTTCCAGCGCTCTCTCCGCCCGCGTGGCGTCGCCCTGCCGCAGGAAAACCCAGGCCGCCTCGTACAGTGCCGCGTCGAAGAAACGCGAGTTGCGCGACACGTCCTGGTACGCCGTGATCGACTCGTCCATGCGGTCCGTCTCGTAGAACAACCGTCCGAGTGCGAGCCGCGTCAGGTCGAGCACCGCGCCCGCGTCCGGCGAGTCCGCCTGGATGCGCAGGGTCCGCTGGAACGCCTCGATCGCCTGGGGGTACAGCTGCTGCTGCACCAGGATGACCCCCTGGAAGTAGCGCGCCTGCAGGTAGTAGGGGCTGCCCTCGCGCACGGCCTCGAACGCCTGCCGCGCCGCATCGAGGTCCCCACGGAAGTAGAGGTACTTCGCCCGCACGTAGTTCGTGGACGCCTCGATCTCGCCCGGCGGCAGCTGGTTGAGACGCGCGAAGTAGTCGTCGACGCCGGCGAAGTCGCGCGTGTGGATCGCGATCTCGATCAGCCGCCCGAGCGACCGTTGCACGTACGGACGGAAACGCCCCTCGTTCGAGCGGTCGAGAATCTGACGGAAGTGGCTGCGCGCCCCGAAGTAGTCCCCGGCGAGGAAGAGCGAGTCCGCGAGATGGAAGAGCGCGTCCGGGAACGCGGGGTGGTCCGGGTAATTCTCGACGAGGTCGAGGAACATGATCGACGCGCGCGTGTAGTCGCGCAGCCGGTAGAAAAGCTCGGCGTCCGTGAGCCGCGTCTCGACGTACTGGGGGCTGCGGCTGTCGGTCTCGCGCAGGAACGTCCCCGACAGGCCGGTCGCGGTCTCGTTGAGCTCGTCCACCGCGCGCTCGACACGACGCAGCCCGGGCTGCGCCCACGCGGGCGTCCCAGCAAGCATCGCGATCGTCAGGGCGGCGAGCCCCCGGAAAATCATCACTCCTCCGGCTGCTCGCCTTCCGACTCTTCACGGCGCCGGGCCGCACCCGTTCCGGCCGATACCTGCTCTGTGTAGCGGATGGCCGGGCGTTCCTCGAGCGGGGTGGTGATGTCCCCGCTCTCGTACGCGATGACATTCAGGGCGATCGTCTTGCCTTCCGCGGCCGTGAAGGTGTGGCTCGACCGGACGCGGAACCGATAGCCCTTCAGGTAGGAGAAGATGCCGAACCCGTGGCCTCGGTACTCGAGCGAAACGGAGAGCGTGTGCTCGCCGGGCACGATGGACCCGTTGAAGATTTCGATCTGCCCCCGCTCCGCGAGACGTCCCTCGTCGTCGGAACGGTTCAGGATCGGTGCGCCGTCGAGGGCGAAGACGGCCTTGACGAGCTTGAACGAGGCGCCCATCTCGTTCTCGTGCATGATGACCGCCTTCGATCCCGCGATCGGGGTCGTCAGCACGGTCTCTGCCAGCAATGCGAGTCGCGCCTTCGAACGGAAGATCGCCTCCTTGAGCTCGTTGATGCGCTGCTCGAGGTCGCGAAGGCGAACGGCATAGCTGCCCGCGTCGTTGCCTTCGGCGGGCGGTGCCGCGGCGGGCGGCTCTCCTGCAGGCTCCGCAGCGGGCTCGGCGGCAGGCTCCGCAGCCGGCTGCTCTCCCTCGACCGGCTGAGCGGACGCCGGGCTCGCGGCCCACAGCAAACACGCGGCAAGAGTCCCTTGCGCCCAGCGCAAACGAACGTCGTTCATGGTCCGTCCTTGGATCCAGGATCCCCGAAAGCGCTTTGCGCCCGTACTGCAACGGCTTTATAGCAGCCGGGTTTTGGAGGGTCAAACCCTCGTTTTGTCGCCGTCTTGCGCTTCCCTCCCCCCCCGGGGCTACACTGCGTCCGGAGCCACGGATTCGGGGGCAAGGGCGGTCGAATCCCCCCACGGGCAAAGCCTGGTGAGAAGAAGTGGGTAGACCGGTCCCCACCCCTGAACGTCAGCACAGACAGGAGGAAGGTGGTGCACGGGCCGAACCGACCGACGAAGCGCTTCTCGTCCGCTACCAAGCGGGGGACGGCGCCGCGTTCGAGGTTCTGCTCCGACGGCATCGGCGCGCCGTCTTCCATTTCATCCTGCGCAGCGTCGGAAGCCGCGAGACCGCCGAAGATCTTCTGCAGGATGTTTTCCTGCGTGTGGTCACCTCCAGCAGGGAGTTCAAGGGCGAGAGCAAGTTCACGACCTGGCTCTTCACGATCGCCCGAAACCTGTGCATCGACACGAGCCGCAAGATGGTCTTCCGCCGCCACGCTTCCCTCGACGCCCCGGGCCGCTCGTCAGAGCCCGGCGACGGGCCGAGCCTCGGCGAGCGGATCGCCTCCGAGGACGCCGACGTGCACCGTGAAGCCCTGCAGGGCGAGGTGCGCCCCCGCATCGAGGCCGCCGTCGAGGCCCTCGTGGAGGAGCAGCGCGAGGTCTTCGTGCTGCGCGAGTTCATGAACCTCCCCTTCAAGGAGATCGCCGACATCGTCGGCGTGCCGGAGAACACGGTGAAGAGCCGTATGCGCTACGCGCTCGAGAAGCTGCGCATCGCGCTCGGCGAGTACGAGGAAGTCGCCAGGGCGCTGCGATGATGATGGACTGCACGCGCTGCGACGATCTCCTGCTCGACCTCGCCTATGGCGAGCTCGACGAGGTCACGACCGCCGCAGCCCAGAGGCACGTCGAGGGCTGCACGCGGTGCACGGCGGCGATGGCCGACGTCCGCGTGGTCCGCGAGGCTTGCCGGGCGATCGAGATGCCCGAGCCGCCCGCGTCGCTCGACGCGCGGATCCTCGCCGCGGCCCACGCGGCCGTCGGCACGGTGACCGCACGGCCGCGCGAGATCACCGTCGATCGACCCATCCCGCTCTTCGCTCGTTTCTTCGACGGTTTCGCTGCGCTCGCGATGAAGCCGCAGATGGCGATGGCCGCTGTCCTCGTGGTCGTCGTCGGCGTCGCCGTGCTCGTCGGCGACCAGGCACGCTTCTCCGACGAGGAGGCCGCGCCCAGCATGGCGATGCGCGCCCCGGCGCCGCCGCCCGCAGAGATCCGACCCGTTCCGCCGCCCGTGGACATCACGCCGACGCTCCCGGGCGCCGCGCCCGAGCAGGCGCCGGCCGCCCCAGCGCCGCCCCCCGCGTTGCGCCCCATCGAGGAGCCGAACGCCCAGCCGAACGCCGGTCCGGCGGAAGTCGGACGCCGCCAGGCTCGCGACGAGGCCGCGCCGTCCGACGATCGCGATGTCTCCCGGACGGACGCCGAGGAACCGGTGCAGAAGATGGCGCCGCGCCGCGAAGCCGACGGCAACGCCCTCGCGCAGGCCCCCGCGGCCGGCGCGGCGGGCGGCGAGTCAGAACGCCGCGCGCGTTCCGCAGCGCCCAGCGCGCCGGTGGGCGCCTCCGCCGGATTCGGCGGCGACGTCGAGACCGAGTCGGCCGAGGAGCAGGCCGCCTCCGGCGCGCCCATGTTCGATCGGGGCGTCGCCAACTACAACCGCAACCGCTACCGCGAGGCCGCCGACGATCTCGGCGAGTTCGTCGCGCGCCCCGGCAACGCGACGTCCCTCATTCCCACGGCCCGCTCGACCCGCTCGCGCGCCTTCACCCAGCTCGGCCGCTGCAACGACGCCCTACGCGAGGTGGACTTCTACACGCGAAGCGGCGGCTCGTCCGGCACCGCCGCGGAGTTGCGCGTCGACGCGGGCGACTGCTTCCGCCGCAACGGCCAGATCGCTCGCGCCGAGGAGGTCTACGCGCAGGCCGAGAACCAGGCCGGCGCCTCCGAGGCGACGCGCTCCCGCGCCCGCCGCAACCGCACCGCCATCGACGCCGCCCAGGCCTCCGAGCCCGCCCAGGCGTCCCCTCCCGCAGCGGTCGACTCCTTCCACTAGACTCGAAACCTTGAAGCTCGTCTCCATCGGCTACGAAGCCCGCGGCGTCGTTGCGATCGGAGTGTTCTCGACCGGCGTCGTCGCCATCGGGGCGATCGGTGCGCGGGGGATCGTCGCCGTCGCGCCTGCGTCCGCCGGCTTCGTCTCGCTCGGCGTCGTCTCGGTCGGGGCGATCGCGGCGGCCGGTCCTTTCGGCATCGGAAGCATCGGAGTCGGCCCCATGTGCATCTCGCTGCTCGGCTTCGCTCCACCCGGATTGGACGCGCTCGTCGCGCCCGGGTGGGGCGTCGTCGGCTGGATCGCCTACGCATTGGCGGCCGGCGCCTGCCACGTCGAGCGACCGAAGGGGCCGACTGCGCCCGAAGGCTTCACGATCGGCGCCGCCCACGACGGCGCGGTCGAGCTGCACGACGGCAAGGTTCTGCAGTCGCCAGCCCCGATCGCGGACGGGCCGATCTTCGTCCGGCTCGAACGAAAGCCCGCGGCATCTGGCGCGGGCTACCGCGAGGCGCCCCCGCTCCTGCTCGCCATCGCACAGACCCTGCCCGTACCCGCCGCGCACGGCCACCCGTTCGACGGCCTGCTCCGCGCACTTTCGGGCACCCTCGTCGGATGCACGTTGATCTCCCTCGCCGTCGGGCTCGTTCGCTGTCTGTGGTGGCTCGGAGCGCTCCTGCTCGGCTAGGGTGACGCCGTGGACGACGTTCGCCGCCGCTGGAAGGACGCACTCGCCGCGGCGCCGCTGCTCCCCGGAGACCGCGAGGCCGTCGCCACGTTGCTCGACGAGGCCGACGTTGCCCTCGAGCCTCTCGCCGCCGCGCTCGAGCAGAACGCCACCCCCGCGAGCCCTGGGTTCCGCGACGTCGCGACCGCTTTTCTGCGCCTCGGCAGGCGCACCGCCGAGCTCGGCGCGTCGCCGACCGCGGCCGGCGCCGCCGTCCCGGCCCTCGGGGCGGCCGCACCGCTCCCGCACGCCGTCCTCTCCGCGCTCGCGGGCGCCTTCCTCGAAGGGTTCGTCCAGGCGCGCGAGGAGATCCTGCGCGAGGGCGAGGTCTCGGCTTCGGCCGACGCGAGCCCCGTCCTCGTCCTCGGCGACGTCGTCGTCGCGCTCCCCACCGGCCGCCTCGGCGAGGACGGCGTCCGCCGCTTTCGCGAGCGTCTCGAGCGCACGGCGTTCCGCTCCAGCGCCCGCGCCGTCGTGATGGACCTCTCGCACCTCGTCGACGCCGACGCCGACGCCATCTCCGAGGCTTTCGCCCTCGACGAGGGCGCCCGCATGCTCGGCGCCCGCGCCGTGTTCGTCACGACCCGGCCCGCGCCGCCGACCGTCGAGACGGCCCCGTCGCTCGACGAGGCCCTACGGCGCGTGGGCGAACGCGGACTGCGCCTGATCGCCCGGCTTTTCCGCAGGCGCTGACCTCCATCGCTCGTGCAGCCAGATCCACTGCTCGGGCCACGAGCGCACGAGCGCCTCTACCGCGAGCGAGAAGCGCGCGGTGTTCTCGCGCACGTCATCGACGCCCCTGCGCGTCACCGGCACTCGCCGGACGACGATCTGCCAGCCGTCGCCGCCCTGCACGCACGCACCGCAGACGACCTCGGCGCCCGTCCGCAGCGCGAGCTCGGCCGCGCCCCTCGCCGTCCACGCCGGCTTTCCCAGAAAAGGCACGAACACCCCCGGCACCCGCGTGTCCTGATCGAGCAAGATCCCGACGAGGCCCCCGCCCCGCAGCGCGCGCAGGATCCGCTTCGCGCCGGCGCGCTCGCCTCGGAAGACGACGCCCACCCCCCGCTCTCGCCGCAGTCTGCGAATCATGCGGGTGAATCTCGGGTCGTAGCTCTCCCGCGCCGTCACCGTCACGCGCCGCCCGGCTGCGGCCATCGCCCAGGCGAGCAGCTCCCACGCCCCGAGGTGCGCCGACAGGAAGATCACGCCCCGACCCGCCGCGCAGGCGTCGTCCAGACGCGATCGATCGGCCTCGTCCATCCGCACGGACGCGAGCAGCGCCGCCGGTCTTCCGATCCCGGAGACGACCTCGAGCGCCGCGCGGCCGAGCGCCGCGAACGAGCGCCGCGCGATTGCGGATCCGTCCGCGCGATGCAGGTGGACGACGTTCGCCGCCGCGATCCTCCGCAGCCGCGGCGCTGCGACCCACGCGAGCGTGCCGAGGACGGCCCCCACGGCGCCCGCGACCCGCCGCGGCACGCGCGCGAAGACTGCGAGCGCGCCGCGGACGACCGCGTGCCAGACGGCGTTGCGGCGCCGCTGGGCGCGGGACCAGCCGGCGGTGCGGCTCAGCATCGGGGCGCCACGGCCGACGATGATAGTGGCAATCCGCCTGCGGGCGTCACCGCCAAACACCCATGATTCCGTGGCCCTGGCCGCCCTTCGGTCCCACCGGTGGGACCGAAGCGCAGGATCGAGCGACTCATGACCGGGCAGGGCCGTCGGCCCTCGCCATGGCGAAGAAGCCGAAGCAGGTGGTCGAGATCACGCAGGCCGCGGTCGGGAGCCAGAAGAAGAAGGATGCGCTGACAATCAGCCAGCACGCGGCGAAGATGCATGGGACCCATCGGAGACCGGGGACGGCCACGAAGACCTGCGGATCGCGCCGCGCCAGGAGAACGAGCAGGAGCGCGAACGCGAAGACGCCGGCGCCGTGGCTGAAGTTGAAGCCCAGGTACGCCGTCCACACGTCGCGCGTGGCCCCGAGGGTGGCGGGCAGCGCGGCCGCCGCTCCGGACATCCGTCGGCGCACGTCAGCGTCGACCGGATGGAAGAAGCCGCGCCCGAAGAGGTCCGCGAAGGTCGCCAGCCCGTGGGCGAGGCCGGCAAGGCCCATCGGAGCGGCGCCGGCGAGCAGCCATCCCGTGCTCGGGCCGGCCTCGCGGGGTGCCCCCGTTGCGCGCGGGGTACGGAGCCATCCCGCGCCGAGCAGGCAAAACGCGGCGGCGAAGCCCAGCAGCGGCCCCCAGAACCAGAAGACCGAAGCGAGCACGACGTACAGCGCGCAGAAGATCATCGCGAACGGGACCGCCAGCGAAAGCGCTCCCCGGCCGCGCTCGGAACGCGACAGCAGGAGGACGACCGCGCCGACATGGGCGATGCCGAGCGAGTGGCTCGCGTTCCACCCGACGGACGCCTCGAAGATCGAATTGCGGCTTCCCACGAGCGCCGCGAGCACGTAGGGGGTCCCGGCCATCGCGCTGCGAAGGTCGAGGTCGATCGGGGACGCGATCACAGGCGCCCACAGATCCGCGAGCCCACCCGCCAGGTGCGCGGTTCCCAGGGCGACCAGAACCCACGCGCCGGCGCGGAGCACCCCCCTTCGTACCGCGGGAGTGGCCCGATCGCTCACGCCCCTTGCGGGGTCCATGAGAGAGATGCGGATCCTGCTCGCCTTCGGGGCGCTGCTGACGCCGGCTGCGGCGCTCGGGCAGCTGCGCGTGCCGGAGGGAGGCGAGATCTTCCTGCTGGCCCCCGAGGCGGCGGCGTCCTGGGCCTGGGACCTGGATGGCGACGGCGCCTTCGACGACTGCGTGGACGAGCCCGAATGCCTCCTCTCCGCCGCGGGGCTCGACGGCCCGGGCGAATTCGAGATCGCGATCCTCGAGGACGACGTCGCCCGGACGATCCCGATCGCCGTCGAGAACGTCGCGCCGACGGTCCTGTCGCAGCCCCCCCTGCTGGCCCGAAGGGGCGGCGCGTACCGGTACGTTCCGGCGGTGGTCGATCCGGCCGGCGCGCTCGATCCGTACACGCTGGCCCTGGTCGACGGGAACTACCCGGGCGGGATGGCGGTTCTCCCCGGAGACGCGGAGAATCCCCCTGCGATCGTCTGGACGCCGAACGTGGCCGACATCGCGGCGAGCCCCAATCAGGTCGAGATGGAGGTCGAAGACGACGACGGCGGGCTCTTCACACAGATCTGGGACATCGACGTCGCCGACAACTCACCGCCCTTCGAGCCGAGCCTGCTGTACCCGCTCGGACGCGATTGCGTCGTTGTGGATCGGCCGAACATCCAGCTCGGCAACGCTTCCGACCTCGACGAGGACCCGCTGACGTACTTCATCGAGGTCGACCCCGACCCGGCGTTCCGGAGCATCGGCCTGCAGGCGAGCGGCCCCTTGCCCGAGGGCGCCGGCGGCTTCACGCAGTGGCAGGTGCCGCGGCCCCTGACGGACGGCGAACTCTACTACTGGCGCGCGTGGGTCACCGACACGATCCAGGAGAGCGAGAAGATCGTCGAGGTCTTCGAGGTCTGCCTCGCCGAGGAGCCGGATCCCGGACCTGGAAACTCTGGCAACCGCACGCCTCCCGCGGACTCCCCTCCTCTGCGCGTGCCCTTGCCCGATCGCGACCCTCGCGGCTGCGCCTGCTGGCCGGAGTCGCCGCGCAGCGACGGCGAACCCGCCGCGGCAGGCTGCTTCCTCCTCTACTGGGCGATCGGAACCAGGCGCGGACGAGCCCCTTCGAAGCCCTCGAGCCGGAAGCGGACGACCTGACCCGGGTAGATCCGCGCTTCCAGGATCGTGGGCTCGACGAGGGTCAGCGCCTCGTGGGCCGAGCGCAGACGCGTCCGGTGCACGACGCGTCCGTCGGTGCGCCGCACGACGAAGAGATGGTCCGGCTCGGACGTGAAGCCGTAGCCGCAGACGACGTACGTCGGCAAGACGAGGAAGACGTTGTTCGACGTGAGCGGCGGCGTGCGCCACAGGACCCTGCCGGCCCGCGGCTCCACGGCGACGAGCGACGAGCACCGCCCGCGCGCGCCACTCGAGTACGATTGGCAGGCCTCGTTGAAGTAGAGGGTCCCGCCCTCGTAGCGGACGTCCTGGATCTCGATCTGGTCGGTGCGCGAGACGAGCGGCCCCGTGTCCAGCGCCCACGCCGTCGTGCCGTCCCGTGCGTGCATGCGGATCGTGTACGCACAGTTGCGCCCGCCTCCCGTGTCGCAGGTGCCCGCGCCGTACGGATCGCGGTACACGGCGAGCAGCCCGTCGGCCGTCTCGTCGAGCAGGAATAGCTCTTGCGTGCCGACCGCGATGTCGACGAACGCCGGCACCTCGATCCCCACCCAGACCCGCTCCATCCCGCGTGCAAGCCCACCCTCGACGTGCGTGCGCAGCCGCCCCGCGAAGTCCTGGCTGCGCGCCCGCGGCGGGGAGTGCACGACGAGGTCCCCGGCACGTCTTTCGGCCGGCACCGGTCGCGGTGCCGGACCCGGTTCCGGTGCCGGTTCCGGTGCCGGATCCGGTTCCGGTCCCGGTTCCGGACGCCGGACGACCTCGACCGACACGTCGAGTCCCGATCTCGCAGGCGAACGTCGTCCAGAGCCTCCCCCGCAGCCAAGCAGGAACGCGATCACGGCGATTCGCATGGGGATTCGACCGGGAATCACGAGGCCACCTTAGCGCGTTTTTTGTCCGACCATGGCCGGCGTGGTACCTCGATGACGGTGCCCATCCTCGTCCAGAAGTACGGCGGATCGTCCGTCGCGGACGTCGAACGGCTCGGCAAGGTCGCGGACAAGGTCGTCGCGACGAAGCGCGCCGGGAACGCCGTCTGCGTCGTCGTCTCGGCGATGGGCAAGACCACCGACGGACTGCTCGACCTCGCACGCCAGGTGACGACCGACCCCGCGCGGCGCGAGCTCGACATGCTCGTGTCGACCGGCGAGCGCGTGTCGATGGCCCTGCTGTCGATGGCGATCCAGGCGCGCGGCGAGGACGCGGTGAGCTTCACCGGCTCGCAGTGCGGCATCGTGACGAACGACCGCCACTTCGACGCGCGCATCCTCGAGGTCCGCCCGTTCCGCATCGAGGACGAGCTGGCGAAGGGCAAGATCGTGATCGTCGCCGGGTACCAGGGGGTGTCCTACAAGAAGGAGATCACGACGCTCGGCCGCGGCGGCAGCGACACGACGGCGGTCGCGCTCGCGGCGGCGCTCGGCGCCGAGCGCTGCGAGATCTACTCGGACGTCGACGGCGTCTACAGCGCCGACCCGCGGGTCGTTGCGGACGCAAGGCACCTTCCTGCCCTCTCGTGGGCCGAGTTGCAGGAGATGGCCGAGGCGGGCGCGAAGGTCCTCAACGCCGAGGCTGTCGAGTTCGCCAAGAAAGCCGGCATCCGGATCTACGCGCGGCAGACGAGTGGCTCGGACAGGGAGACGATCGTGGGCGACGTCGCCCGATCGGAAGGCGGCGTCCGCGCCGTCGTCTCCGAGAAGGCCATCGCGCGCGTGCGCGTGCGCGGCAACGGCAAGTCCCTGCGCGCCGTGCTGACGGCCGCGCGCGAGGCGCAGATCCCGGTCAAGGAGCTCTCCGCGCTCTCGGGTCCGCGCGGCGGCGACGCGCGGGCGAGCTTCGTCGTGGGCCTTCAGAACGTTCCCGACTGGAGCCGCGGCCGCGCGATGTTGACCGCTGTCTCGGATGTCGAGATCGACGAGGGCCTCGGCACGCTCTCCCTCGTCGGCGAGGGGCTTCACCGCGACCCCGAGACCCTCGCGCTCGCGATCGAGACCTGCGACGGGATCGGGGCCGCACCCGTCGGGATCGCGACGACGGCCTTCCGCATCTCGCTTCTCGTCCCCCAGGGGAAGCTCGAGGACGCGGTCCGGGCTTGTCACGCGCGGTTCGTGAGGTAGAAGGGGGGACATGGCTCGCAGCGTCGTGGCGGTGGTCAAGACCCATCCGGACACGGTCCTGGACGACGTCGGCCGCGCGATGCGACTGGCCGGCTACCAGTCCGTCCTCCCGAAGGACAAGGACACCGCGCTCAAGATCAACATCACCTGGCACACCTGGTACCCCGCGGTGAACACGACGCCCTGGCAGCTCGAGGGCGTCATCCGCACGATGCTCGCCGACGGGTACTCGAAGGACCTGATCCACGGCTGCAACAACCGCACGGTCGTCATCAACGCGCGGCGGGGCCTGCAGAACAACAACCTCGGGCCGGTGCTCTCGAAGTACGGGCTGCGCGACGTGCACCTCTACGACCCCGAGATCGAGTGGACGGTCTACGAGCCCAAGGGAAAGCTGCGCGTCCTCCACGAGATTTACCCGAAGGGCGTGGAGATTCCCAGGCGGCTCATCGGCGAGAACATCATCCACATGCCGACGATGAAGACGCACGTCTTCACGACGATCACGGGCGCGATGAAGAACGCGTTCGGAGGGCTCCTGCACGAGCGGCGTCACTGGACCCACTCCGTCATCCACGACACCCTCGTCGACCTGCTCATGATCCAGAAGGAGATCCATCCGGGCGTCTTCGCCGTGACGGACGGGACATTCGCCGGCGACGGCCCGGGCCCGCGGTGCATGCGCTGGCACGAGAAGGACGTGATCCTGGCCTCCGCGGACCAGGTCGCCATCGACGCAGTGGCCGCGAAGATCATGGGCTTCGACCCGATGTCGCTCCGGTTCATCCGGCTCGCACACGAGGACGGACTCGGCTGCGGCGACGTGCGGGAGATCGAGGTCGTCGGCGAGGACGTCTCGAACTGGGACTGGAAGTTCGAGGGCCAGAAGGAAACGCTCGCCAGCCGCGGCCAGAAGTTGATCTACCACGGGCCGCTCAAGCCGCTGGAGAAGGTCCTGCTGCGCACGGCGCTCGCGCCCTGGAGCTACCTCGCGTCCATCCTGTATCACGACGTCTACTGGTATCCACTGGTCGGCCGGCACCGCGTCGCCGAGGCCCGCAAGACCAAGTGGGGACGCCTGCTCGACACCTACGCGTCCGGCGGCGCCGCGAATCCGGCGGTCGCTCCGCGCTCGGAACGGGCCGCGTAGTACACTTCGCGCTCGATGGCCCGCTCGCGGCGCAAGCGCAAGACCGATGCGGCAAGGTCCATCACGATCCGCGTCCGGCCCATCATGGGCCACGAGGAAAAGGACGTCCTGCACATCATCCGGTCGCACGACGAGACGGACGCCCGCTACGCCGCGCGCTATTACGACGAGTACTTCTACTCGCGGGTGCGCGCGATGGATCGCGTGCTCGTCGCGGTGACGAGCCGCAACAAGGTCGTCGGCGTGTCGGGCTACATCAGCGACGCGAAGGAGCCGCGCGGAATCTTCTGGCTCGCCTGGACCTACGTGCTTCCGGCCTACCGCCAGTACGGCGTGGGCAACTCGATCCTGCGCAAGGTCGAGCAGGAGCTCCGCAAGCGCCACGCCCGAAAGCTCTACCTCCACACCTCCAGCCACAGCATCTACAAGGGCGCGATCCGTTTCTACCTGGACCACGGCTTCAAGTGGGAGGGGTACCTGCGCGACTACTACCGCAAGGGCGAGGACCAGATCGTCCTGGGCAAGACGCTGTAGGGCGGGCCCATGCCTGCTTCCCTGCCCGTCGTCCTCGTCTGCGACGACGAGAAGAACATCCGCAAGTCCCTCGAGATGGTCCTCGCGGGCGAGGGCATCAAGGTCCTGCAGGCCGAGTCGGCCGAGGACATGATGAAGATCCTCGACCGCGCGGACGTGGACGTCGTCGTCCTCGACGTGAAACTGCCCGGGATGAGCGGGGTCGAGGCCCTCGCGCAGATCCGCAGGAGCGAGGACCTCGCGGATCTCCCCGTCCTGATGCTCTCCGGGCACGCAACCGTGCAGGACGCCGTGGACGCAGTCCGGCTGGGCGCGACGGACTTCTTCGAGAAGCCCGTCGACCGCGAGCGTGTGCTCATCGCCGTGCGCAATGCCCTCGCCCACGGGCGAATCGCCCGCGAGCTGCGGAGCCTGCGGGCCCAGGTCGAGTCGCGCTACGAGATGATCGGCCAGTCGGACGCCGCCAGGCGGATCTATCGCGAGATCGAGAAAGTCGCCCCGACGAAGGGCCGCGTCCTCATCACCGGCGAAAGCGGAACCGGCAAGGAGCTCGTGGCGCGTGCCATCCACCGGCTGTCGCCGCGCGCCGGGGCGCCCTTCATCAAGGTGAACTGCGCGGCCATCCCTGCCGACCTCATCGAGAGCGAGCTCTTCGGCTACGAGCGCGGCGCGTTCACCGGCGCGACCGGCCGCAAGAAGGGACAGTTCGAGTTGGCGGACGGCGGCACGCTCTTCCTCGACGAGATCGGCGACATGAGCGGCAACGCACAAGCGAAGGTCCTGCGCGCGCTGCAGTCGGGTGAAATCTCCCGCGTCGGCAGCGAGTCCGTCATGAGCGTCGACGTGCGCGTCCTCGCCGCCACGAACAAGGACCTCGGCGAGGAGGTGAAGGCAGGCCGGTTCCGCGAGGACCTCTACTTCCGGCTCAACGTCGTGCCCATCCACATGCCGGCGCTGCGCGATCGCCGGGAGGACATCCCGCACCTCTTCGAGGCCTTCTGCCGCGAGTACGCGCGCGAGAACGGCGTCCCGGTCAAGCCCGTCCGCCCCGGCGTGATGCAGCGCCTGACTGCCTGGTCCTGGCCCGGCAACATCCGCGAGCTGCGCAACCTCGCCGAGCGCCTGCTCATCCTTTCGGGCGCAGAGATCACCGAGGACGACTTGCCCGACGACCTCGTGGCCCCGTCGGGTGAAGCGCCGGCCGTCCTGCCCGCGGGGCAGCGGCCGAGCCTGCGCGCGTACAAGGAAACCATGGAGCGCGCCTACATCCTCGAGGTGCTCAAGGAGACCGACTGGAACGTCTCCCGCGCCGCGATCGTGCTCGGCATCGAGCGCACGAATCTGCACAAAAAGATGAAGGGGTACGGCATCCATCGCGAGACGTAGGCCCGCGATCAGAACATCCAGCCGACCGTCGTGCCGAAGGCGACCGGCGCCCAGCGCGTGTAGGACGCGAGGCGTCCATCCGGATCGATCTCGTGTCGCAGCGCCGTCCCCATCGACAGCGACACCTCGAGGTGCCGGAAGAAGGTGAACCGCCAGCCGAACCAGAAGCTCTCCGAGAACGTCAGCATCGAGCCGACGCTGCGATCCTGCTGCTCGTCGGTCACCTCGAGCCAGGCGAGCTCGAGCCGGCCCGACACGTACGGTCCGCTCATCGCCGGTCCGGAGAAACTGTCGATCACCGACAGGCGCGAGTTCAGCCAGACCCGCGCCTCCGCGCCGAACGCGAGGGTGAGCGACGAGTAGTCCCCGCCGGCCCCGCTGCGGATCGCCGGTCCGCCCGCGATGCTCCACCATGGCGGCGCGGTGAACCGTTCGTACTGCACCGAGACGCCGTCGGCGAGGAATGCCAGGGGGCGGAGCGAGACGGCGTTCTTCGGGGACGGCGCCTCGTCCGCGAGGGCGGCGCTCGAACCCGCCAGGAGACACAGGACCACGACGAAGGACGTCTTCATGGCTCTCCCATCATGCACCTGGCGACTCATCGGTCCTTCCCGATCGTGCGGTCCAGGAAGTCGACGATCGCGAGCCACGACTCGGGGGCGTCGTCTGCGACCGCGAGCTGCTGGTCGCCGCCTTCCGCCGAGGGGTTGAGGAGGTGCCCGCCGCCCTCGACCACGAGCATGTTCGCCTCGTTGCCGGCCTGGCGGAGCAGGCCGCGCATCTCGATCGATCCGCCGATGTCGACGACGTCGTCCTCTCCGTGGACGAAGAGGAACGGCGGCAGGCCGGGTCGCACGTGGGTGATGGGCGACGCGATCTCGTAGACCTCGGGGATCTCGTCCTCGCTGCCGCCGAGGAAGTCCTGCACGAGGTCGGCGTCCTCGCCGCGGAAGTCCGGATTGAACGCCGCAGGGACGGCCGCGGCCGGCAGGCCGGTGGGCCCCGCGTCGCAGTCGGCGGCAATCGCGGGATCGTCCGCCGCGACCGCGAGCAGCGCCGACAGGTGGCCGCCGGCCGAGTAGCCCATGACGGCGATCCGATCCGGATCGACGTTCCACTCGTCCGCGTTCGCCCGCAGGAACGACAGCGCGCACACGGCGTCCTGGGCGGCCGCCGGCCACGGGTGGTCGGGGACGAGCCGGTAGTTGATCGCCACGGCGGCGAACCCGGATCGCGCGAACCGCCGGGCGGCGTCCTGCACCACCTCCTTCGACCCGTAGGCCCATCCCCCGCCGTGGATGAGGAGCACCGCCGGATCCGGGGACGACCCGCCCGCGGGCAGGTAGACGTCCATCGTCGTCCTCTCCCCCCATCGCTCGTCGTACGCAACGCCGAGGATCTCCTCGGGCGCCTCGCACCCGAGGACGCCCAGTGCGACGACGGCCGCTCTCATGCCCGATCCTACGGGCGGCGCGGAGACGATCTACCTCGGGTCGGGATCCGGCTCCGGCGGCCGCGGCAACGGCTCGAGCTGCAAGCGTGGCTCCGCGCCCGGGCGCGTCAGGACGTCGCCGAGCCTCTGCAGCTCGTCGTGGTACTGGCCCGCGCGCAGCAGGGCGAGCGCCGAGAGCGCCAGGGCGAGGCACGCGACGACGAGCGCGACGAGGGCGACCTTCCGGGAAGCCGGTTCCGCGTTCACGACCCGACTCCGTCGGTGCCCCGCGCAAGCGTACCGGTGCGGGTCGTAGGCCCGTGCGGTTGCGCGCTTCCGCGCGCTCCGTTCGACGGGCCGCTGAGCACAAGGCGCG
>Ga0247727_10002799_pt1 | contig 39353 bp, 35 predicted proteins | sample WisWelCaveWW1625_FD_202498 | JGI IMG/M metagenome (GOLD analysis project Ga0247727, IMG submission 202498) | Biofilm microbial communities from Wishing Well Cave, Virginia, United States - WW16-25 | ecosystem: Environmental > Aquatic > Deep subsurface > Groundwater > Cave microbial mat | place... | reverse complement strand
CCGTCGTGTCCGTCTCCGCGAAGAGCCATGCGAAGCGGAGCCAGAGTCTCTCCCTCGACGACCTGGACGTGCGCGTCGGCAAGTCCGAGGTCTCGGACATCCAGGTCACCATCAACGAGGTCGGCACAATCGAGGCGGCCGTGAAGGTGGACGTCAAGTCGAACCTCTCCGGAAAGGTCATCGACCTCCTGGCCCGGGAAGGAGACCGGGTCTCCCGCGGCCAGGTCCTGGCCCGGGTCGAGCCCGACGTGAACCAGGCGCAGACCCTTTCCGCCGTTCGCTCCGACCTCAAGATGGCGGAGATCCGTGCCGAGGATGCCAAGGTAGACCTCGAGACCAACACGCGGCTCCACGAGGAAGGGTACGTCTCGGACCAGGGGCTCAAGGACTTCCGGCTGAGATTCGACACCACCCTCGAGGCTCTCGACGCCGCCCGGGCCAAGAACCGCATCGTCGAGGAGAGCGGAATCCCCTTGAGCGGACAGATCTCGACGACCCAGCGCGTCAACATCGTCTCGCCCATGGACGGCGATGTGATCAAGAAGAACGTCGAGGTCGGGCAGACGGTGGTCTCCGGAGTGTCGTCCTTCAACGAGGGGACGCTGATCTACACGGTGGCCGACCTGGGATCGATGCTGATCAAGGCGGCGATCAACGAGGTGGACGTGGGGCGGGTGCGGCTCCAGATGCCCGTGGTGATCACCGTGGACGCCTTCCCGTACCGGCGCTTCGAGGGGACCGTCACGCACATCTCTCCGGCGGCGCGGCTCAAGGAAAAGATCAAGGTGTTCGACATCGAGGTGACCCTCAAGGAGCAGGTGCGGGAGTTCCGGGCGGGCATGACGGCCAACGTCGACGTGCGCGGCGATCGGGTCGAGAAGGCGCTCGCCGTGCCCGTGGAGGCGATCTTCAAGAAAAACGATCGCGAGATCGTCTACGTGCTGAAGAAGGAGTTCTCGGCTCCGAAGGAAGGGGAGAAGAAGCCGCGCAAGCTCAAGTCGGGGAAATTCGACGTGTCGGACGTCTGGCAGCGCTTCTTCGACGAGCGCGACGTCCGGGTGGGGCTCGCGAGTCTCGAGAGGGCAGAGATCCTGGGCGGAGTCGACGAAGGGGTCCAGGTCGCCCTCGAGGATCCCACGCGACCGCGACAGGTGGAGGAGGACTGATGGCACACGCGTCCGGTCGTACCCGGGGCGAATCCGGGAACCCCATCATCCGTCTCCAGGGTGTCCACAAGGTCTACGACGCGGGGGAGAACGCGGTGCACGCCCTGCGCGGGATCGATCTGGACGTGGAGGCGGCGGAGTACATGGCGATCATGGGACCGTCGGGCTCCGGCAAATCCACGCTGATGCACATCCTGGGCTGCCTCGACGTTCCCACCGAGGGGGAGTATCTCCTGGACACGACGCCGGTGTCGAAGATGTCCTCCCGCGAGCTGGCGCGAATCCGCAATCGGAAGGTCGGCTTCGTGTTCCAGTCGTTCAATCTGCTCCCTCGCGCCACGACGCTCCGGAACGTGGAGCTGCCCATGCTCTACGCCGGGATCGGCCGCGGCGAGAGGCGCGAGCGGGCCCAGGAGGCCCTTCAGAGAGTGGGCCTGGCCGATCGCGCGAGGCATCTTCCGGCCCAGCTGTCCGGCGGGCAGCGCCAGCGCGCGGCCATCGCCCGGGCCCTCGTGAACTCGCCTTCCATTCTCCTGGCCGACGAGCCCACGGGAAACCTGGATACTCGGACCGGTCAGGAGCTCCTTTCGATCTTCGACGAGCTGCACGCTCAGGGGCACACGGTCATCCTGGTCACCCACGACACGAACGTGGCCGCGCACGCGCGCCGCGTCCTCCACATCGTGGACGGCCTGGTGGAAGCCGACCAGACGAGAGTCGTCGAGGCGGAAGGGGCCGTGGCTTGACGATTCACGAATCGGTGCTGGACGGGCTCGCCGACGTCCGGACTCACAAGCTCCGGACGCTCCTCCAGACCCTCGGAGTCGTCCTCGGAGTCGCGTCCCTCGTGGCGGTCCAGGGGCTCGTGGACGCGGGGCGGCGGCAGACGCTCGACTTCTGGTCGCAAACCGGCGGGCTCACGAAGCTCCTGATCGTGAACCGACCTCCCAAGGAAACCAGGATCACGGCGCGCCAGCTCGCGAGCCGCTCGCTCACGTGGGAGGACGCCCAGGCGATCAAGAGAGAGGTTCCCTGGGCTCGTCTCGTCGATCCCATCGCGAGCACACGGCTCCCGGTCCGGTACGGCGACTATCAGAAGGCGCGGGACATCTCGGCCGCCACACCCGACTATCCGTCGGTCTACAGGTTCTACCCGGCCCGCGGGCGCTTCCTGACCCAGGACGACCTGGAATCCCAGTCGCGGGTCGTCGTCCTGGGCGACACCGCGGCGCGCACCTATTTCGGGAACGAGGACCCGATGGGGAAGACGCTCTACATCGGGGACGTGGGGTTCACCGTCGTGGGCGTCATGAAGCGGAAGGAGTTCTACTTCAACGACGAAGACCGCAACGCGCTGGAGTGGATGAATCGCCAGACCTTCATCCCCCTGACCTCCCTGTACGCCCGCTTCACCGGCGACGCGAGCCAGCGCGTGAACTACATCAACGTGGTGGTGGACAAGGCCGAGAACAACCGCAAGGCGACCGAGGAGGCCAGGGGGATCCTCCTCCGGCGGCATGGAGGTGTCGCGGATTTCGAGGTCGTGAACCGAGGGGACCGGCTGGCGCACGCGGAGGAGCAGGGCCGTGTGTTCGACCTGACGTTCCTCGTGACCGGGATCGTCTCCCTCGTCGTGGGCGGGATCGTGATCATGAACATCATGCTGGCCTCGTTCCAGGAGCGCGTGCGCGAGGTGGGCGTGAGGAAGGCGATCGGCGCCCGTGGGACCGACATCGCCATCCAGTTCCTGGTGGAGTCGATCCTCGTGACCTGCATCGGGGGGGCGCTGGGGCTCGCGCTCGGCGTGGGGTTCGCGAAGGGGATCACGGCGCTTCTGGGCGAGCCGGCGATCATCACGGCGAAGATGGCCGTCGTCGGCGTGGTCGCCTCGGTCGCGACCGGCCTTTTCTTCGGGATGTATCCCGCCTTCAAGGCGGCGCGACTGAGCCCGGTCGAGGCCCTGAGGTACGAGTGAACCCCGGCGAGGTCCTCCGCACGGCGCTGGGCGAGGTCCGCGGCCACAAGCTGCGCTCGGGGCTGACCCTCCTCGGGATCATCCTCGGCACGCTGTCGATCACCATCATGACCTCGTTTCTCGACGGGATCGTGACCATGGTCTGGAAGGGTTTCGAGGACCTGGGATTCGACGGCGTCCTGTACGTGGCCGGAAGGGACGCGCGCGACCTCCGAGACCGGGAGATGTTCGCGCGGTCCCGGGGGCTCCAGCCCGAGGACGCCGACCTGCTTCTCGCTCGCGCGGAGCGAATCCGCGCTGTCGCGCCCGTGCAGATGACCGAGGAGATCGTCCGCCGCGGGAGCGTCGAGCGGAAGGTCCAGATCATGGGTGCGACGCCCTCCTACGCGGTCGTGAGAAGCCGCAAGATCTCCGAGGGGCGTTTCCTCGCGGAGCAGGACGAGAGGTCGTTCGGGCGGGTGTGCGTCCTGGGACACCGGCTGAAGGGAAGGCTCTTCGGCACCGAGGACGCGGTCGGCAAGACCGTGGAGGCCGGCGGGAGGCTGTTCCGGGTCGTGGGCGTCGGCGCGAAGCTCGGAAACCGCTTCGTGAACAGCTCGGATTTCGACGAGGAGATGGAGGGGATGTTCATCCCGCTCGGCACCCTCCGGAAGTTCTACACCGGCGACGACGAGCCCCTGGCGTACATCGCGGTCAAGACGGACGAGGTGAAGCGGCTGGGAGACGTCCAGGCGGAGGTGGTCTCCACTCTGAGGATCGCGCACCGCGGCGCCGAGGATTTCCGGGTCGAGAACATCGCGGAAGAGATGCTCCGCGAGCGAGAGCAGGTCACGGAGGTCATCCGGAGCTGGCGGATCGTCCTGGGCTCTCTGGCCGGGATCTCGCTCGTGGTGGGTGGGATCGGTCTCCTCTCGGTCATGCTCATCTCCATCGGCGAGCGGCTCTACGAGATCGGCCTCCGGAAGGCGCTGGGCGCGAGCGACCTCGAGGTGTTCCTCCAGTTCCTCATGGAATCCGTGGCGCTCTCCGCCATCGGAGGGCTCTTGGGCGCGGGCGGCGGGGTCGCCATCACCAAGCTCGCAGGGAGCTTCTTCCCCGGAGGGCTGCCGGTCCAGTTCCTGGGCCTCGCCTTCGCCATCGGCATCTCGGTCGCCCTGGGGATCCTCTACGGGATCTACCCCGCGCTCAAGGCGGCGCGCATGGAGCCGGTGGAGGCGCTGCGGTCTGCGGCGTAGATCCCCAATCACCGGATCGCAATCAACCGGACCCGCAGACTTCATGATCCGGATCATCTCGGCGCGGAAAGCAGACAAGGACGAGCGTAGGCAATACGTGAAGAGGTGGTTGAGATGAGAAAGAGCTACGATTTCTCGAAGGCGAAGCGCAATCCATACGCTCGACGTCTCAAGAGGCAGGTGACGATTCGCCTCGACGACTCGACGATCGCCTATTTTCGGCGTTTGGCGCGGGAGGTGGGCGTGCCGTACCAGACCCTGATCAACCTGTACTTGGGTGACTGCGCTTCGTCCGGCCGTCGGCTTGACATGCGGTGGGTGGCCGCAAGTGGGCGCGGCGCATGACGCGATGAACCTGACGGTCGGAGCGTCGCGCGGACAGGGTCGAGCCGTTCGACAGGCTGGCCGCGAAACGAGACTTGGAGAACGAAGGGTCGATGAAGGGCAAGGCCTCCGGAGTTTGGTGTGATAGCCTTTTCCGATGAGCCCGACGATTTTCAAGAAGGGTGGGCTTCGCTTCTACTTCTTCTCCAGAGAGGAAGTGCGACCTCATGTCCACGTGCAAGGCGAGCGGGGGGAAGCGAAGTACTGGCTGGAGCCTGAGATCTTTCTGGCTCAGAACTACGGCCTCAGCCGTGCCTCGTTGGGAACGGCACTGCGACTGATTCGGGAGCACGAAGATGAGATCCGCGCAGCGTGGAAAAAGCACTTCCGCCGTTGAGGTGACGAACGTCTCCGGGAACGGCTTCTGGCTGCTGCTCGACGGCGACGAACTGTTCATCGCGTTCAGGCAGTTTCCGTGGTTCCGAGACGCCTCGATCGGTCAACTCGTGAACGTCGAGCGTCCCGCCGCGCATCACCTCCACTGGCCCGATCTCGATGTCGATCTCGCAGTCGACTCCCTGAGGCACCCGGAGCGATACCCGCTTGTCAGCCAGCTGCGACCCAACAACGCGCTCCGGCGGTCGGTCTCGCGTGTCACGTCCCTTGCCGAAAAGCGCAAGAGCCGCGCCACGCGTCCCCGCCGCTGAACTTCAAGCGAAACAACATGCGGTGGGTGGCCGCCAGAGGGCGCGGCGCATGACGCGGTGAGGCTGTCGGCCCCGTTGCTTGCCGGCTGCGGGTGGCCCAGGTGCCAGCTTTCCCAGCCGGTGCTGGCAGCCCGCGGAGTCACCTCAGAAACAGCACGACGACACCCGCGAGCGCGAGGAGAGCGCCACCCAGGATCCGCGCCGTGAGCCGCTCCCCGTGGAAGCGGCTCGAAAGGACGAGCGTCAGGATCGGGTAGACCGCCGTGATCGATGCGGCGACCCCGGCCTCGGCGTGCTGGAGCGCGGCCAGGGAGAGGGTGACCCCGAGGAAAGGGCCGAAGAAAGCGCCTCCCACCATGAACGAGGCGGCGCGCCGGTCTCTCAACGGGGCGAGCGAGCGCACCGCGTCCCCGCTCCAGGCGGCGACGATCCATACGCCCAGGACGGCGGCCGCCACGCGCACGACAGTGGCGGAAAGGGGATCGATTCCCCCCTCGAGCGCGAGCTTCGAGATCACGTATCCGGAAGCCTGCCCGAGCGCGCCGAGAACTCCGGCAACGATGCCGGCCAGGACGGATCCCTCGGCATGTGCCGGCACGAGCCGGTCCCGCTTCCCCAGCACCCAGACGAGCCCCCCGAGGGTGAGCCCCATCCCGCCGAGCGCCACCGGGCCGAGCGTCTCGCCGAGGACGAAGACCCCCAGAACCGCCGTGAAGACCGGCGCCAGCGACGCGACGAGCGCCGCCTTTCCGGGTCCGAGGATGACGAGCGACCGGAAGTAGTTGTTGTCCCCGAAGATGAACCCGACGAGGCCGCTCACCGCCAGGAGGCCGACCTGCGCCGGAGTTGCCCAGGTGGGCCAGGGTGAGCCTCGCACGGCCACGAGCGCAATGCACAGGAAGACGGCCGCCACGGTGATCCGCAGGCGGTTGAGGACGACCGATCCCATGCGACCGCCCGCGGCGGCGAACAGGTTCGAGCCGGCGGCCCAGCACACCGCCGTTCCCAGCGCGGCGATCTCTCCGGCGAACTTCATGTGTCGTGCGGGCCCTCCGGTGATTCCTGGCAGCCGCGTGCGAGCAGGCTACCGTAGAGCGGGACGGTCCTTCCCGCCAAGCAGGCAAACAACCGCCGTCAATTTCGCGGCCGACGGTGTCCCGGAAATACCCGAGCTCCATGTCACAGCCGCGCGCGTCGTGGTCGTAGTGCGCCCACACTGGAGGATCGGGCGAGACAATGCGGCGGAGCCCGTCGCCGTCACGGAATGAGAGTAGGATGAGAGATGAGATGGGTACAGATCACTCCCGCCGCAGTGAGACTTTTTCTGGCCGGTCAGCGTCAAGCTGTAGGCGAGACCGGCAAACTTCAGGTTGGGTGCCCAGAGGAGATGTGAGATGACCAAAGACGGTAGACGCATTCTTCTTCTAGCGGTGGCATCGGTAGCAGCACTTGCTCTCGCCGACGGAATCTCACGGTCTATGGTTTTTCCTCGTCTGCATGCCTTGGGGTCGATGCCGATGGGGTGGTGGCTGTTGTCGATGGCTCCGCTGATCGTCGTGGTGATCGCGGCAGGCTCCCTGTGCACGTCAGCGGTCAAGGTCCCTCTCTACTCCGTCGCGATTGCGCTTCCCCCAATGCTGCTCCAGATGGGGCGCGGCCTGTTCCGGGCCAGCGATCCAGGGTACTGGGTTGGCGTGGTCCTACGTACCGTGGTGTGCGTAGTGTTGGTTGGGGCTGTTCATGGCGCGACGCTTGTCATCAAGACGCGGCGGCTGGGCGCCTAACCGCGAGCGTTGACGTCCCCAGACATCGCAGGTGCTGGCGGTTCAGGTCTACCCGAGCCAGGGCCGCCCGCACTACCTCACGCGGGAAGGACCGGCCAAAGGAGTCTACGTCCACCAAACGCCGGGCCGACCCCCAGCTCCTGAATAGGACTTGTGATCACCGACTTCGAGCCAGTTCGTGCGTCCGCTGGCGTTCAGCCTAACTCGCGCGGCTGAACCCGGGCGCCGGTACCGCCCGCGAGTTCGCCGTGCGTGAGCCCGTCCACATGGGTTCTGTTGTCGCAGCCAGGCGAGCCCCGTATGATTGCAACAGACTCATGCTCGAGCGCGACAGACAGGAGGGACCGGTGACTGAGAAACAGAGGGTCTTGGAAGCCGTCCACGGGCTCCCGGACGATGCGACGGTAGAGGACGCGATCGAACGCCTCTGCTTCCTCGCGAAGGTTCGGAAAGGCGTGGGAGAGCTCGACCGGGGAGAGGGCGTACCACACGAGGAAGCCAAGCGGCGGATTCTCGGTGGTTGAGATCATCTGGTCTCCTCAGGCGATCGAAGATATCCGCTCGATCCAGCTCTACATTGGTCGCGATTCCCCACGCTTCGCGGTTCTGATTGCACGGAAGCTCGTGGACGCAGTCGAGCGACTTGCTGCTTTCCCCGAGTCGGGCCGCATGGTTCCGGAGGTCGGCGATCCCGGGATGCGCGAGGTCTTGTGGCGAAGCTACAGGATCGTCTATCGGGTTGGCGGAGCGGCCGTGGAGATCGTGACGGTGTTTCACGGGGCTCAGCTCTTTCGGGGTCCGTGAGTTCGTGGTGCGCCCATCGGGAGTTGATGGAGGCGGAAGCACCGGGACGCGGGCCATTTCCTTGACTGTGGTGCCGGCGTACGGTATCAAACACCGCAGGACGCTGCATGCCATGGGCGATGGTTCCAACGAGAAGAAGCGAAGCCGTTCGGGGGTGGTCTCGCTCTACAGTCGAGAGGGACATCGTCGTGATCGATCCTGAGGTTCTCGCCACCCCCCGGCTGGTCTTGCGGGAGCTCGTGCCCCAGGACCTCGACTTTGTTGCCACGATGCTGGCGAACCCGGACGTCAGCCGCCACTACGAGCGGCATTTCACCCGAGACGACGCGGAGGTCTGGATCGACCGGCAGATCGAGCGGTATCGGCGCGACGGACACGGGCTGTGGCTGGTAGAGGAGCGCCCGAGCGGTGCTCCCGTGGGCCAGGTGGGCCTCGCGCTCCAGGAGGTCGAGGGCATGATCGAGCCCGAGGTGGGATGGCTCCTGGACCGGTCGTACTGGGGCCGCGGCTTCGCCACCGAGGCTGCACGTGCCGTGCGCGATGCCGCCTTCCGGCGCTGGCGGTATCCGAAGGTCATCTCGCTGATCCGCCCCGAGAACGCGCCCTCGCAACGAGTCGCTCACCGGATCGGGATGACGCCGGGGCGACGGGTCAACTTCCACAGCTTCGCCCACATCGTGTTCGCCGTGGCGGCGCCGGCGGAGACGGCTCGGCGCTACACCGCGAACTTGTCGGGATCCCAGCGAAGCCCCAGCTCCGAAGGGGACGCGATGTAGCCCACGAGAGCCGAAGCCGCCACGACCTGCGGGCTCGCCAGGTACCCCTCGCCCCCCACGCCCATCCGGTTCTGCCAGTTCCGGTTGAAGCTCGTGATGGCGCGCTCGCCGGGCGCGAGCGCGTCCTGGCCCTGGCCGAAGCAGGGACCGCACCAGGACTCGCGGATCTGACCGCCCACGCTCCGGAAGACCGCGGCGATCGACTCCCCCCCGAGCCGCGGGTCGGGTCGCTCGATCTGCTTCTTCACGCCGCCGCTCCCGGGGAAGACGACGAACTCCGTGTCGCGGGCGATCGTGCCGTGACCGGCGCTGCGGGCGGCGGAGAGAACGAGAGCGGCGCCCAGGAGATCCTCGTAGCCGCCGTTGGTGCACGAGCCGATCATGGCTTTCTGGAACGTGATCCGCTCCCGCGCGACCTCGTCGGCGGGGTAGGCGTTCCCGGGGCTGAAGGGCTTCGCGACCATGGGGACGACGTCCGGCAGATCCAGGGTCTCGTCGATCTCGTAGCAGGCGTCGGCACCGGGGCGGAGCGTGGGGTAGGGGAGCGGGATCCCGCGCGCGGCGAACCACGCCGTCGTGATCTCGTCCTGGGCGAAGATCCCGTTCTGCGCCTCGGCCTCGGCCATCATGTTCGCGATCGTGTTGCGGAAAGGGATCGGGAGCTGGCGGTCCTGGTCCACGAACTCGACGCCCATCCCCCGGGACTGCCGCGATCCCCAGCGCCGCAGGAGCTCGAGGACGACGTCCTTTCCGTTGACCCAGGCCTGGAGCGTTCCCGTGAACACGACCCGGCGCTGCGGCGCGAGCGTGAAGTAGACGTACCCCGTGGACCAGCCGAAGCCGAGCGTGGTGCTTCCGACGCCGATCCCCATGGCCCCGTAGGCGCCGTATGCCCGGCTATGGGAGTCGGCGCCCGGATAGAACCCTCCGGGGACGATGAGCCCCTGCTCGGGGAAATAGAAATGGAAGATCCCGCTTCCCGGCGCTGCGAAATGAGGAGACCCGATCCCGTGCGCGCGGGCGAACTCCCTCGAGATCTCTGTCTGGCGGTCGTCCGATTCCTTTCCGGTGAATACGAAATGATCGCTTGCGAAGGCGGCCTGGCGCGGATCGATGGTGTCGCCGCCGGTGATCTGGTTGAAGGTGTAGATGGCGAACGGTCCCGTCCCGTCCGATGCCGGCAGGAGATCCGCGTAGACCCGCAGGGTCTCGCCGGGTCGGACCGCGAGGTCCTTGTCCACCCGGTGGGCCCACACGATCTGCTCGCTCGTGGTCATCCTGCGGGCGAGATCCGGATCGGGGAACCCGATGGACGGGGTCGCGCGGACGGAACGGGGAAACTCGCGGCGCCCCACGGCGAAGATCCCTCCGCTGCGGCGGATCTCCTCCTCCTTCGAGCTCAGAGGCACCGGATCGTAGGTCTTCCCGCGCGACACGTTGGTGAGAGACCGCGTTCTGGTGTCGAACCGGAACTCGTCCTGGTCCCGCGCATCGGCCACCGCCTCGGGGCACTGGGCGACGTGGAGCCCCAGGTTGAACGCGTTCCGGCGGAAGATGTCCCCCATGTTGTCGCCGCAGACGATCACCATCTCGAGGCCGGCATCCGCGGCCACGCCCTTGAGCCCGGCCGGGGACATCTCGCGAGACGAGCCGATGGCGAACCGGTCTCCGGCGATGACGAAGTTCTCTCCCCGCCGCACCCGATCGCCGAAATCGGGCATCAGGTAGCGGAACGACCCCGCCTTCCAGCGATCGTCGAGCGTCGCGAGGCTCTGAGAGACGCAATCCGCAGCAGGAGTGATCTGATCCGTGTCGATGGCGTCCAGCTTTTTCTCCGGCCGAGCCGGATCCCAGAAGATCAGCGCGCGTCCGGTGATGACGGCGTCGGCCGCAGCAGTCGCGGGCTCGTCCGCGAGCGCACCCGCGACCTTCTCGGGAGTCATCCCGGGCTTGAGCCGGGGCGGAAGGATCGGGACCATGCGATCGATTGTACCAGACGGTCGAAACCGTCTCGCCATGCGCCACCCGGCTCGCTATACTGGAACGCCCGGCGAGGTCGGTCGATCCTCCAGGCGCTCGACCTCGCGAAGGAGTCTCACATGACCTACGTAGTAACCGACAACTGCCAGGACTGCCTGTTCACCGACTGCGTGGCGGTATGTCCCGTGGACTGCTTCTACGCCGACGACCGCATGATCTACATCCACCCGGACGAGTGCATCGATTGCGACGCCTGCGTTCCCGCCTGTCCGGTCCAGGCGATCTTCAACGCTACCGAGTGCCCCGACAACCAGAAGCACTGGATCGAGGTCAGCGCGGAGAAGACCCGGGCCGGCACGCTCGAGCACGTCACGCAGAAGCGCGATCCTCTCCCCACTGCCGAGGAGAAGAAGACGAAGCTGGGGCTGTAGTCCGGCGCCGTCACCGGCTCGGACGGTACCAGTAGCTCTCGACGCGGTCCTGAAGCCGCCCGCGACCGAGGCTCACTCCGACGCGCGCCAGCATCGAGAAGTAGTGCCAGTCTCCGTGCTCGTCGAACTTCCGTGTGGAGGCGACGGCCTTCGCCGCGGTCAGCCGCGCCAGACGCTGGCCGCGTGACCGGCCGAGCCGCTTGAGACACGAGAGGAACTCCACGTCCTCGGCGAAGAGTCGTTGCTCGTCGTAGCCTCCCACGCGCTCGAAATCCTCGCGGCGGCAGAAGACGACCCCGGTGTCCATTCCCGTGAGGTAGACCATGGGGAGGATCAGGAGGTACGTCGCCCGGATTCCCATGGACCATCGCTCCATGGTCACGCCCGAGGCCCCGCCGACGTACCGTCCCGTCGCCAGAGCTTCGTCGACGGCGTTGAAGGTCTCGGGGTGGACCTGGCTGTCCGCGTCCACGAACGCCAGAACCGGCCCCAGAGCACTCCTGGCGCCTGCATTCCGCGTGGCGGCGATCGAGCGTTTGAGGACGCGAACCACACGGCAGCCGCGGGTGGAGGCGACCTCCGCCGTGCGGTCGGTCGAGGCGTTGTCCGCGAGGATGACCTCGACCGCCGCGGCGCCGCGCGTGTACGCGCCGCGGGCCGCCTCGACGGAATCGAGAAGGCGAGGCAGGTACCGCTCCTCGTTGAACGCGGGAACGATCAGGGAGAAACGCAGGACGGTGGTTTCCGGCGCCATGGCGTCAATCTCGGCCTCGGGCGCGCGGTTGTCCAGCGATGGAGACATTTCTCTTTCTCGTCATCACACGGTCTGGGCCAGAACCTGCAACAGGCGAAAAGAGGAATGTCCCCATCAATCCAAAACCAGGGAAGCGGTGCTGCCGGCGGTGGTGGCATCGCTCGCGAAAACAGCCACGCGAGCGCTCCCCGCCGGCGGCACGGAGACGACGAGGCTGCCACGCGCGTCGGTCGTGCCGAGAGGATGGAGAGTGTCCGGCGCGGAGACCAGGGCGCCCTCGACGGGCCTGCCATCCGGGGATCCCACCTGGATCCGTCGCCCGACACCGGCCTTCAGGCGAAACGCCGCCGAGGTGCCGCGCACGTTCCTTCGATCCTCCAGCAAGTAGCCTGCCGCCGTGACCGTGAGGACGAGTGGCTCACTCTCTCCCCTCGCCATGCGAACCGCCCCGTCCTTCGCGGTCCTTCCCAGGCGCGCCGCCGGGACCCAGGACGGAGGGACCGGCCCGAAGCGCGGCCGGGGAGGGGAGATCCTCGCCGTCGCCCCGGAAAGAGGCCGCCCGTTCTCCACGGTGGCGCGGACGGTGAGGCCGACGTCTTGGGCCAGCTCCGCATCCGGAAGATCCGCGGGCTCGAGGAGAGGGACGAGCCGATGCTCGACAGCCACGAACCCCGGCGCTTCGATCCGCACCGAGTAGAGGCCGGCGTCCGGGGCGTTGATCTCGAAGTGGCCCTCCACGTCGGTCCTTCCGCGTGCCACCGCGTCCGGAAGCTTGCCTTCCAGGTCGAGCCGAGCCTTCGTGATGGGATCCACCGCCCGCAGGAGCATCACGTCCGCCTCGGGAATCGGCTTGCCGGACCCACCGAGAGCGCGCCCGGTGATCGGGATCTCGGCGGCGCGGCTCGTGCAGAAGGTGGCCAGACACAGGATGACCCCGAACGACAGGCGCGGGCGCAGCATCTCGGATCTCCTCCTCCGCGGAACGCTCCGGTCCCGCGGTCGCCGTGATCATACGAGGGAAGGGGTAGAAAGGACGAAAGCGCAAGTGGACCGCATCCCGCGGAGAATGGTCCCTCGGTGCTTCAGGGAGCCGGCCCCTCGCCGAAGCCGGGATCGGCGGACAGCCTCGGCCGGCTGCTCAGGCCCACGGTGATCGACACGGGCGCGGAAACCGCCAGGTTTCCCGCAAAATCGGTCGCCCTCGCCGAAAGGACCTGCGGCCCCCCGCGCAGGGTCGCCCAGATGGTGTACGGCGGGTCGTAGGCGCATCCGATCTCACGGGCCCCGTCGTGAAAGCAGACGCTCAGGATCCCGAGGTTGTCGGTGGCCGCGGCCACCAGGGAGACCGGGTTGTACACCCGGCTCCCGGTCCCGGGAGAGAGGAACAGAACCTGCGGAGGAACCGGATCGTCCGGAAGAGCGACGGCGTGGATCGGGATGGTGCTCGTGTCGCTGTCTCCCTGGTTGTCGACGACGGCCACGAACACCTGGTGCACCCCCGGGGTCTCGAACCTGCAAGTCTTCGGCGACCCGTCGTACGTGACATAGATCAGACCATCCGAGTCGCACTGATGCCAGTACCACGCGATCTCCCCGTCCGGGTCGAAGCTCCCGTTGTAGCGGATCGTCACCGTGACGGGGGCATAGCCATACAAGGGGAAGGCCGTGGCATCGATGATCGGTGGCTCGCCCACCGCGCTGCCCGGGTGAACGACCACGGAGTTGCTATAGGCGACATTGAGCTCGCGGTCGACCATCATCGCCTTGAGGCGGAGCGAGCGGCTCTCCCAGAGATCGAGAGGCAAGCTCAGAATCTGGGACGAAACCCCCGTCTGGAATTGGCTGAAGCCGCTCGAGTACTGCAGCTCCCAGGAGACCGGCCCCCCTTCCGGGTCGGCGGCGGAGAGACTGACCTGGAACGAGGCCGTGTCCGGCGGGCCGTCCACGGGGGCCACGGTCAGGGTGCCGCCGGGCGCGAGCCCCGGCGTCGTGCTCCGTCCTACCGTCACGTTCACCTGATCCTGTGTGCTCCCGCCCCTTCCATCCACGACACCGAACGAATAGGGAACGGTGGTCGTCCGGGAGATCGCCGGGGCGGTCAAGGTGAAGGGGATTGCCGTCGGATATGGAAACGCCTGCGTCAACGCCCAGCGGTAAACGGCGGTCGTCGGAAAGCCGGAAGCGACGTTGGAAAGCACCGCTCGGATGGGGTCGCCGTCCGGATCGGAGGGGTCATACCGGAACGTCACGCGCCGACCGGTTTGCAGGAAGATGTTCGGGTAGTCCCGATCGAGCGTCGGAAAACCATTGAGACTCGGCGCCGAAACGAGTGGATTGGTCAAGGTCTCCAGGAAATCGAGCCTGCCCCCGGTCGTCGAGGCGGCCAGGCCGGGCCCGATCGGGACGACGCTCGCCGGATCCAGAAGGACGTCGCGCGCCTCGAATGCCGACAGCGCCGGGTTCCGGTGAAACAGGGCCGCCGCGACCCCGCTCACGTGCGGCGCGGCCTGGGAAGTGCCCGACAGGATCGCGTAGTCGGACCCCTCGTTCCTGGAAAACGTGGACAGAACCTCGTCTCCGGGGGCTGCGATGTCGACCGATACCGAGCCGACGTTGGAGAAGGAGGTGATCTCGTCGGATGAATCGCTGGCCGCGACCGAGAGGATCGCCCGGTTCGTGAACGATGCGGGATAGAACGGAAAGAAATCGTTGCTTCGTCCGTCGTTCCCGGCCGCGCAAACCAGGAGGAGGTCGGCGGCTTCCGCGCGGTCGATGGCATCCTGGAGCGCCTGGCTGTAGCTCCGCGTCCCCCAGGAGGCATTCACCACGCGAATGTTGACCCCGCTCTGCTTCAGCATCACCACCCGATCCAGACAGTACACCGCGTCCGAGACGGCACCGTAGCCGGACTCGTTCATGAACTTGAGCGGCATCAGACGGGCCGACCAGTTGATCCCGGCGATTCCCACGCCGTTGTTCGCCACCGCCCCGATGATCCCCGCCACATGGGTCCCATGACCCAGAGCGTCTTCGCCTCCTGGCGTGCGCGTCACGCAGTCATAGCCCTGGGTGCCGTCCGTCGGGTCGGTCCAGAGATTGGCTTGCAGGTCTGGATGTGTGGAATCCACGCCGCTGTCGAGGACCGCCACCACCACATCCGAGCTGTCGGTCTCCAGATCCCAGGCCTGGGAAGCCGAGATGGTCGCGAGATTCCACTGGGAATCCCACAGCGGGTCGTTGGGGATCGCCGTCCCACGGATCACGTAGTCCGGCTCGGCGTACAGGACGTTCGGGTTCTTCCTGTACTCGGCCACGGCGTCCTGGACCGCGACCCTTGCCGGAGTTCCCACGCGATAGAGGTCCGGATCTCCCTCGAATCGTTCCGACCGGGCCGATCCGGAGAGAAAGCTCGCCCTCCCGCCCGCCTTGAATTTCACCAGAACTCGCCCTGGATGATGATCCTCGCCCGCCGCCTGACCTTCGAGCGGCGCGAGTGAAACGAGGAGCAGGAGAGGGAAGACTCCAGCCCACCCCGGTCGGTCCTTCAACGAGACCCCTCCTTCTCTTCTTCGATTTACGCCAACTTCGATGGCGGGTCAAGAAAAAGGCAGCTGGCACGACGGGTCGATCGAGCCGATGGGAGCACCCCTTTCCGGTCGCCCCGTGAGGGTGTAGCATCCCGCCTTCCCGTGCCTATTGTCCGGGCTTTCCGCTGATGGCCGAATCCATGCGCCGCAGGCTCGAGAGGGTCGAGGACGAGGGCCTCGCCCCGTACGCTCTCCGCTCCGCGGGGGCGGGGCGCCGATATCCGCTCGAGGACGAGGGTCGGGCGTTCGACTACCGCACCGAGTTCCAGCGGGATCGGGACCGGATCGTCTACAGCCGGGCGTTCCGGCGTCTGCGCCAGAAGGCGGTGGCCGGGATCCTCCCGGCCTACGAGGACCACAGGCGCAACCGGCTGACCCACACCCTCGAGGTCTCCCAGGTCGCGAGGACGATCGGCCGCGCGCTCCGGCTCAATGAAGACCTGATCGAGGCGGTCTCCCTGGGGCACGATCTCGGGCAGCCGCCCTTCGGGGCGGCGGGGGAGCGGGCGCTCGGCGATCTCCTCTCCGGGCGGCGGGATGGAAAGGGGGGACCGGGACTCGGAGATCTCGGCGGGTTCCACCGATCGTGGCAGGGCCTCCGGGTCGTGGACCTCATCGAGAAGCGGTACGAGCACCCGGGTCTCAACCTCACCGATCCCGTTCGCGAGGGGATTCTGAAGGCCGGGGATCCGGAGGGACCCGCTGCCTCGAGCCTGGACGGGGTTCGCGCTGGCCTCGCGCCGACGCTCGAGGTCCAGGTCGTTCGTCTCGCGGACCGCATCGCGACGGCGCTCCACGACCTGGATGACGCGCTCCAGGCCGGGGTCGTGGACGTGGCCCAGGTGGAGCGCCTGGGGGCAGTGGCCAGTCTCCGCCAGAAGCTCGGATCCGCGTATCCCCAGAAGGCGAGCCGCTTCCGGAAGGCGAACGCCATTCACCGGGGGCTCACTCACCTCCTCGTCACCGGATCGATCCTCGGCAGCTCCCAGTCTCTCGCGCGCTGGGCGGCGCGCCATGGGGTAGAGGACTCGGACACGTTCCTGAACATGAGGGACGCTGCGGTCACGGGGAACGAGATCGTCTTCCCCGGCCCGCTCCGGCGCCTCGTGGAGGGCCTGGAGGGGTTTGTGGTGGCGAAGGTGCAGCGAGGCTTCGCCGCCGATCGGGTGGAGGGCCAGGGAAGGCGAGTCGTGCTCGGCCTGTTCGCCGCCTACCACGCCGATCCGGGTCTCCTGGAGGACCATGTCCTGCTTCGCTACAAGGACGCGGCCACGATACGATACCTCCGGGATCTCTCCAGAGCCGACAGAGAAGCCGAGATCGCCGGGCGTTATCGAAAGGATCCGCGGTTGGTGCGGGTCGTGGCGGACTACCTGGCGAGCATGACGGATGGGTTCGCGCTCGCGGAGCACGCCCGCCTGATGGAGATGGGCGCGATCCCCATCCCGAGCGTGGAGCAGCTGCGGCGGGAAGAGAGCTCGTAGGAAAAGGAGGCAGAGAATGGAGCTCAGGCTGCGACATGCCGACCCCGAGGTCGCGGAGGCGTTGCTCCAGGAGACCCGGCGGCAGGCGCTGGGTCTGGAGCTGATCGCGTCGGAAAATTTCGTGAGCGAGGCGGTGCTCGAGGCGATGGGGTCGGTCTTCACCAACAAGTACGCGGAGGGCTATCCCGGGCGGCGCTACTACGGCGGCTGCGAGTTTGCCGACGTGGTCGAGCGCCTGGCGATCGCCAGGGCCGGAAAGCTCTTCGGCGCGGACCACGTCAACGTCCAGCCGCACTCGGGAACCCAGGCGAACCAGGCTGTCTACGCGACCGTTCTCGAGCCTGGCGACACCGTGCTCGGGATGGATCTCTCCCACGGAGGCCATCTGACCCACGGGCACCCGCTGAACCTCTCCGGGAAACTCTACCGGTTCGTCGCCTACGGCGTGAGAAGGGATACCGAAACACTCGACTACGACCGTCTCGACGAGCTGGCCCGCGAGCACCGGCCCAAGCTCATCGTCTGCGGCGCTTCGGCCTACTCGCGGACCATCGATTTCGAGCGGGTCGGCGCCATCGCACGAAGCGTCGGGGCCCGGGTCATGGCGGACATCGCCCACATCGCCGGTCTCGTCGTCACGGGTCGACATCCGAGTCCCGTGCCCCACTGCGATTTCGTGACGTCGACGACCCACAAGACGCTGCGCGGTCCGCGAGGCGGCCTCGTCCTGTGCAAGGAGGAGTTTGCCAAGGGGCTCGACCGAGCGGTGTTCCCGGGCTGCCAGGGAGGCCCCCTCGTGCACATCATCGCGGCCAAGGCGGTTTCGTTCCAGGAAGCGCTCGCGCCCTCGTTCCGGACCTACATCGACCACGTGATCGAGAACGCTCGTGCCTTGAGCGCCGCCATGACCGCTCGCGGGTTCCGGGTGGTCTCCGGCGGAACGGACACGCACCTGTTCTCCGTGGACGCGTTCTCTCGGGGGATCACCGGGAAGGCCGGGGAGGGGGTCCTGGAGCAGGCGGGGATCACGGTGAACAAGAACACGATCCCGTTCGACACGAATCCGCCCATGGTCGCCAGCGGGCTCCGCATCGGGACTCCGGCGGTGACCACCCGCGGAATGGGCAGGGAGGAGATGGAGGCGATCGCCGACCTGATCGTCCGGGCGCTCGAAGCCAGGGGGGATGCGGCCGCCCTGTCCCGAGTCCGGGAGGACGTGGCCCTGCTGGTGACGAGATTCCCCCTCTACGCGAAGCGTCTGGTCGCAGCGCCGAACGCTTGAGCATGCGGGAGGCGGGTCCGTTCTTCGCGCCGGAGGGACCCCTGCAGCAGGCCCACCCCTCCTACGAGCACCGGCCCGGCCAGGAGGCGATGGCACGGGCCGTGGAACGCACGCTTCGGGACGGAGGCGTCCTGATGGTCGAGGCGGGGACGGGTACGGGGAAGACCCTCGCGTACCTCGTCCCGGCTGCCCATTGCGGCCGGCGGGTGATCGTCTCCACGGGAACGCGCAATCTCCAGGACCAGATCATGGGATTGGATCTTCCTTTCCTCAGAGAGCGGGTCGGAATGAGAATCCAGGCGGCCCTCATGAAAGGGCGGGACAACTACCTCTGCCGCTACCGGTTCTCGGAGTTCGAGCGCGAGCCCCTTCTGGAGGCGGCGGAGGAAGCCACGTTCATTCCCAGGATCCGCGAGTGGAGCCGAATCACCGCGGCGGGCGACCGCGCGGAGATCGCCGACCTGCCGGACCAGCTCCGCATGTGGCGGGACGTGAACGCTCGTGCCGACACCTGCACGGGAAGCCGCTGCCCGGAGTTCGAGGCGTGCTGGCTGACCGTCATGAGGCGCCGCGCCGAGGAGTCGCAGATCGTCGTGGTCAACCATCATCTGTTCTTCGCCGACCTCGCCATCCGGACCGCGTTCGGGGCGGTGCTTCCCGACTACGACACGGTGATCTTCGACGAGGCGCACCTTCTCGAGGAGATCGCGACCCTCTACTTCGGCGTCGTGGTCTCGGCGGCGCAGATCGAGGACCTCTGCCGCGACGCCGAGCGCGCCGCGGCGCGCGCCGGCGGTGCGTCGAAGGGAGGAGGCGGGGCCGCGTTCCTGAGGGAAGCGGCGCGGGAGTTCTTCCAGCCGATACGCGAGCACCTCCGCGACGCAGCGGGGCGGGTTCGATTCGACCCGCCGGAGCGCGGTGGACCGGAGGTCGAGAGCCAGCGAGGCGTCCTGGTCGATGCGCTCCAGGAGGTGCGCCGGCAGGCCGTACGGGGAAGCCTCCCCTCGGAGACGGCCGAGGCGATCGGGTCCCGGGCCGAGGAAGTCCAAGCAGCCCTCGTGCGGGTCCTGGAAAGGCACGACCCTCGCTACGTGTTCGGGATGGAGGCGCGAGGGAGGGGAGGAGTGCTGATCACCGCATCCCCGATCGACGTGTCGGGACTCCTCCGCGAGGGGCTCTTCGCCAGGCTGCACGCCTGCGTTCTCACGTCGGCGACCCTGGCGGTGGAGGGGCGGTTCGATTTCTTCCAGCGGCGCCTGGGACTCGTGGATTCCGAGGCGCTCGTCGTCGAATCTTCCTTCGATCACAAGGTCCAGGCGGTGCTCTACCTCCCGCGGGGGATGCCCGAGCCGCGCGAGGCCGGTTTCCTGGCGAAGGCTGTCGACGAGATCCGGGCGCTCTTGCCCATCACACGGGGAAGGGCGTTCCTGCTGTTCACGTCCTACGCCCACCTGCAGCGCGTCCACGAGGCTCTGGCCGCCGACGCTCGCTGGAACCTCTTCGTTCAGGGGGAGGGGCCTCGCGCCGCTCTGGTGGAGTCCTTCAAGGTGACCGCCAACGCGGTTCTCCTCGGCACCACCTCGTTCTGGCACGGGGTCGATGTTCCGGGAGAGGCGCTCTCCCTCGTGGTGGTCGACAAGCTGCCATTCGACGTGCCCAGCGATCCCCTGGTGTCCGCCAGGATCGAGGAGATCCGGCGCGAGGGGGGCGATCCCTTCCGGGAATACCAGACACCTCTTGCCGTGCTGGAGCTCAAGCAAGGTCTCGGGAGGCTCCTCCGGAGCCGAGGCGATCGGGGGATCCTGGCAGTGCTGGACCCGCGCCTGACCACGCGTTCCTACGGGCGGCGGTTTCTGGGATCCCTCCCTCCATATCCCGTCGTGCGCGGCATCGAGGAGTGTCGGGAGTTCTTCGGGAGCCCGCAACCGTGACCGAGAACGCTCGCGACCCGCACCTGTACCTGGTCGACGGCACCTCCCAGCTCTTCCGGGCCTACTACGCGATCCGCGGGCTGACGAACGCCCAGGGTCTTCCGACCGGCGCCGTGTACGGGTTCACGACCATGCTGCGGAAGCTCATCCACGACGAGAAGCCTCCCTATCTCGCAGTCGCCTTCGATCTCGCTGGCCCGACCTTCCGGCATGACCGGTACGCCGAGTACAAGGCGCACCGCCCTCCGGCTCCCGAGGATCTGAACCTGCAGGCCCCGTTCGCCAGGGAGGTCTGTCGCGTCCTGCGCATCCCGGTCCTCGAGGTTCCGGGGTACGAGGCCGACGACATGATCGCGACCTACGCCCGCAGGGCGCGCGACGCCGGGTTCCGCGTCACCGTGGTCGCCTCGGACAAGGACCTCCTGCAGCTCGTCGGCGACGGGGTTCTGGTGCTCAACCCCTCCAAGAACCTCCGGCTGGACGCCCGAGGAGTCGCGGAGAGCTTCGGGGTTCCACCCGAGCGTGTCCGCGACGTGCTGGGCCTCATGGGGGACTCGGTGGACAACATTCCGGGAGTGCCGGGGGTCGGAGAGAAGACGGCGATCGCGATGGTGACCGGGTACGGTTCCCTGGACGAGGTCCTGGCGCGGGCAAAGGGGCTCGTCACGGCGTTCGGTGAGCGCGACGCTCTCCTTTCGGACATGAGCAGCACGGAGCGGGAGCCCACGATCTCGGAAGAGACCGCGAGGATGCTTCGGCAGAGGGCCGAGGCTCTCGAGCAGGCGCTCCTGGCCCTCGGGCGGCACGAGTCGGACGCCGATCCGGGAGGACGCTTCGCCAGCGCGCTCGAGACTCTCCGTCGCTTTCGAGGCGAGGGGACGCGTCCGGGAGAGTCGGGGAAGGACTTCGTCCGGCGCGTGCGGGAGACCCGCAAGGTGCTCTCGGAGCTGGATCGAGGCACGGCGCGGAAGGCATGGTCTTCGGTCCACGAGAACAGAGAGCAGGCGCTCCTGAGCCGGGATCTCGCCACGCTGGACGCCCACGCTCCGGGTGAATTCGATCCGGAAGCCCTGGCTCTCAAGGATCCGGACCAGGATGCCGCCCGCGATCTCTTCCGGTCGCTCGGTTTTCGCGGCCTCCTGGCCGAGCTGGCGGGCCCCACCGAGCCTGTCGAGGGATCTCGCGCGTCGCCCGAGGTCCGTCACGAGACCATCCTCACCGGCGACGCCCTGCGGTCCGTCGCGGAGACAGCTCGTGCCGCCGGGCGCCTCGCGATCGCCTTGGTGCACGGGGGCGACCATCCGCTCCGTGGGTTCCTCGTGGGCGTCTCCGTCGCTTGCAAGGAGCCTGTCGGGTTCTACATCCCGCTGCGGCACGATTCCCTCGGGGCACCCGAGCAGCTCTCCCTCGACGCGGTCCGGGAGATCCTGGGCCCGGTCCTGAGGGACCCTCTCGTGAAGAAGATCGGGCACGACGTCAAGCGGGACCTCCACCTTCTGCGCCGCCATGGCTTGGACGTGGACTCCTTCGATCTCGACACCATGGTGGCGGCGTTTCTCCTCGATCCAGACCGCACGTGCTACCCGGTGGAGCGCCTGGCGGAGGAGTTCCTCGGGTGGTCGGCCTCGGAGGAGGGCCCCCAAGGGGAAGGGTCCCCGCGCGAGATGGACGTCGACCGGCTCGCTCCCTGGGCCGCCCGGCAAGCACTCGCGCGGCTGTGCCTGGAGAGCGCCCTGTCGGAGCGCCTCGCCGCCGAGGGACTCACCGGGCTGTATCGGGAGGTGGACGGAGCGTTGCTCCCGGTCCTGGCGAGGATGGAGGAGACCGGGATCCGCGTGGACGCCCAGGTCCTCCGAGTCCTGGGAGCGGAGATGGAAAGCACCCTCGACGTGGTCCGGCGGCGCATCCAGGAGCTTGCGGGCGTGCCCGTCAACCCGGATTCCCCCAAGCAGCTGCGCGAGGTGCTCTTCGGGAGGCTCGGGCTCACCCCGCGTCGGAAGACGGCCAAGGCGAGAGTCGAGTCCACCGACGCCGCGACCCTCGAGGATCTCGCGGAGGAGCACCAGATCGCACGGGAGATCCTCTCCTATCGTGAGCTGTCCAAGCTCAAGGGAACCTACGTCGACGCGCTCCCCACGCTCGTTCACCAGGATGGCCGGGTCCATACGACCTACGACCCGACGGGCGCGGCCACGGGGCGGATCTCCTCCGCCGACCCCAACCTGCAGAACATCCCGGCCCGCACCGCGATGGGCCGCCGGATCCGGTCTGCCTTCGTCCCCGAGCCGGGCTTCGTCTTTCTTTCCTCCGACTACTCGCAGATGGAGCTTCGGGTGCTGGCGCACCTGTGCCAGGATCCGGAGCTGATCGCAGCGTTCCGAGACGGAGAGGACGTGCACCGGAGAACAGCGGCGAGGATCTTCGGCGTCGCTTCCGATCTCGTTTCGGACGAGATGCGTCGCCGGGCGAAGGCCGTGAACTTCGGGATCCTGTACGGGATGTCCGAGGCGAGGCTCGCTCGGGACCAGGGAATTCCTCGCGCCGAGGCGCGCCGGTTCATTCATGCATACTTCGACCGATTCCGGCGGGTCCGCTCCTACATCGACGAGGTTCGGGAGAGAGCCAAGCAGGAGTGCGCAGTGCGGACTCTGTTCGGCAGGGTCCGGCGCTTCCCCCAGCTTCGCGGGAGGCCCGGGCGGGCCATCGTGGAACAGGCGCTGCGCGCCGCGGTGAACACCACGGTCCAGGGCACGGCGGCGGATCTCACGAAGATGGCCATGATTCGAGTGGAACAGGTCCTCGCGCGAGCGCACCCTCGAGCCCGAATGCTGCTCCAGGTCCACGACGAGCTGCTGTTCGAGATCCCCGAGCTCGAGGTCGAGCGGGTGCGGCCCCGGATCCGAGAGGCGATGGAGGGCGTGCACCCGCTCGCGGTTCCTCTCGCGGTCGACCAGAAGGTGGGGGTCACCTGGACCGAGGTCACCTGAGCTGGGCCGGGAGATCCGATCCCCTCGAGGGTGCCCCTAGGCTTCGTCGTTCCATGAAGCTATATTCAGGCCCGGGCCAGACGGGAGAGGAGGCCGACGTGTCGATTCTTGTGCCGGAGCCATCGCCGCGGAGGAAGGTGCTCGTCGTGGACGACGAGCTTCCGATCCGCGAGCTTCTGGCCGAAGGCCTCGAGTCTTTCGGCTATTCGGCTGCGACCGCCGCGGGCGTGGACGAGGCGTTCGAGATGGTGCGCCGGGGGGACGTCGGCCTGGTCCTGTCCGACATCGAGATGCCCGGCGGCAGCGGGTTCGACCTCGTGCGGCGGGTCAAGTCGTACGACGCCGACGTGGACGTCGTCATGGTCACCGGGGTGGTCGATCTGGCGACGGCAATCGGGTCGATCCGCGAAGGTGCCAGCGACTATGTGACCAAGCCCTTCAACATCGAGGAGGTCCGTGTCGTCATCGAGCGGACGCTGGAGAAGCGGCGCCTCATCCTGGAGAACCGTGCCTACCAGCAGACCCTCGAGGATCGGGTCGCCTCGAGGACGCGCGAGGTCCTGGAACAAAAGCAGAAGATCGAGGTCCTCTACCAGGATCTCCAGGGCGCGTACGAGAGCACCCTCCAGGCCCTCGTCACCGCGCTCGACTTCCGCGACAACGAGACTCAGGGGCACTCCTCCCGGGTTGTCGAATACGCCGTGCTCATCGCCCGGAGGATGGGGATCGATGGCGCACAGCTCGACTGGATGCGGCAGGGGGCGATTCTGCACGACGTGGGCAAGATCGGCGTCCCCGACGCAATCCTGAAGAAGCCCGGAAAGCTCAGCCCCGAAGAGTGGGAGGAAATGAAGAAGCATCCGGAGATGGGTTATCAGATGCTCAAGCACATCCACTTCCTGGAGCCGGCGCTCGACATCGTCCTCTGCCACCAGGAGCGTTGGGATGGATCCGGCTACCCGCGGGGCCTGAAGGGAGAGGAGATCCCGTTGGGCGCGCGGATCTTCGCGGTTGTGGACACCTTCGACGCCATGACATCGGACCGCCCGTACAGGCCGGCGCTGAGCATCCTCACCGCTCGCGACGAGGTACGGAAATTCTCCGGCGTCCAGTTCGATCCCCGGACGGCCGAGGTGTTCCTGTCGTTCGACGAGGAGACATGGAGCCAGATCCGGGAACGGGTTCACAGCCAGCTCTTCAACCTCGAGGAGCAGGTCCGCGTCGTGCTCGGCAAGCCCGTCCGCGTTTCTTGACGGCCCCCCAGGACACTGCTAGGTTGCCACGCCAAGGATTCGGAGGGTCTCGGAGCCCCGTCCAGGAGGATGGCCGAGCATGAAGGTGTCACACCGCGCACGCGCGGCGCTGGCTGCAGGCGCCTGGGTCGCTTGGTCGTTCTGCGCGCCGCTGCTCGCCGCGGGCCCCGGGCACGAAGGGACGACCTCACCGGCCGACCCGACGCTCGAAGCGATCCTGCATCGCTTCGACGAGGTCCAGCGGAGCATCCGGAGCCTGAGCGCCGATTTTACCCAGACGACCGTCAACCCCCTGCTCAAGGCACCCATGGGTGCCCAGGGGCGTTTCTACCTGCAGAAGCCGGACTCGGTGCTCTGGGAGTACGTTTCGCCCGAGGCGATGCAGTTCGCCATCGACAAGGGCGAGTACACGGGGTACTTCCCGGGACGCAAGCACGCCGAGCGACGTGATGTACACCGCTGGACCGAGCAGATCTTCCGGTTCTTCGCGGTGGGGCAGGCGTCCGCGGAGCTCCGGAAGTTCTACGACATCCGACTCGAGGATCCTGGGCCGGACATGAAGGGGAGCTATCTCCTGGTCCTCGATCCGACGAAGCGCCGCGTGCGCAAGCGGGTCGAGGAGGTACGCTTCTGGGTCGGGGCCGAGAGCTGTCTCCCCGACAAGGTGGTGTACGTCAACAAGGCAGGGGCGACCCGCACCATTGTTTTCCACAATGTCCGGCTCAACCCGGATCTGGCGGCGAGCCTGTTCAGCGTGCAGATTCCGCCGGGCGTCACCGTGACCCGCGGGTTCACCGAGATGGGCGGGGCGGGGGCACCGTCCTCGACGCGCTGAGCCTACGAACGGAACTGCTCTCGCAGGCGCCGGAACCGCGCGGCATAGACGAGATCGTACAGGCCCATCCGGTCGGGGAGGAGGCTCAGGCACTCCATCCTGAGTTCCCGCTCGGCGATCGCACATTCCAGGTCGGTGTAGGAGGACGTGACGATCATCGAGGCCACACGATCTGCACCGCGCTGCAGGACCGCGGCGGGGTCGGAGTCGTCCTCGTCCCACGGGAGCGAGTTCCGCGACATTCCCATTTCCTCCCGGACAATGTACGGTGAGGCAAGGGCGCGGGCCAGGCGGCGAGCTTGCGCCAGCGACGCGATCCAGTCAGGACGTTGGGAATGGCAGTCCGACCACCCGGACCCGGGGACAGGACTCCGAGGCCCCGACCGAGAGCCACGTGCCTTCCTCAGCATCCCCTCGCTTGACGTAGGCCAGAGCCACTCCCGCGTTTCGCCCGGGTGGAACGAGCGCGCTCGTGATCTCGCCGACGGCGCGCCCTTCGCGAAAGAGCGTTGCCCCTCGCTCCGGCACGGGAGCACCTTCCGTCGCCACGAGCCCGACCAGGGAGCGCGAGAGCTTGTCGTACGTCCGGAGCCGGGCCACGACCTCCTGTCCCACGTAACAGCCCTTCGTGAACGACACGGCATCCCACAATCCCGCCTCCAGCGGGTTGTGCCCCTCGGTCATCTCGTGCCCAGTTGCCGGAAGTCCCCGGAGGACCCGGCGCGCCTCCAGGGCCAGGTCTCCGCAGCTCACGAAGCCTGCCCGGATCAGATCGGGTGCGAGCGCCGTCCACACGTCCGCTCCTCTCTCGGCCGGGAAGACGAGAGAGAGGCCCTCCCCCGACGAGCCATCTTCTCCCAGGACATGCATGCGCACACCGGACACGTCCCATGGCGTCGAGCCCAGGAGTACGGGCACCGGGACCCCGGCGGCGGCCGCGGTGTCGCGGGCACGGGGGCCGAGGAGGCCGAGCTGTCCGAGAGAACCCGTGGTGTCCTCCATCGCCATTTCCTCCCGGAACATGAATCGACGAAAATGGGAGACGAGCTTCGGCGCCATGCCCTCGCCGGCAACCAGCAGAATCCCGTCCTCGCCCAGGTTGTGGACGAAGACGCGATCCACGATTCTCCCCTTGGGAGTCGTGATCACCGCCGGAACGCCGTCGCCGGGTGACAGGGAGCGCAGGTCCGCCGTGGTGAGTCGATGGAGGAGGTCCAGCGCGTCCTTCCCCGTCGCGCGAGCCCGTCCGAGGGAAGAGCGGTCGGCCAGCACGGAGCCCGCGAGGGCGGCCTCAAGCTCCCGGCCCGCGTCGCCGAAATGAAGGGGCCTTCGCGTCGCTTCGTCTACCACCGCACCGGCTTCCAGCAGACGCTCGAGGAGCGAGGCCCCGGATCGCTTCACGCCACGAACTCCATCGCCGGGACCGTCGGGATGACCCCGGCGGCGGCTCCCTCCTCGAGAAAACGCCGCACCGCAGCTCGGCCGCGCTCGCCGTAGTCTCGCGTGAAGCCGTTGACGTACATCCCGACGAAGCGGTCGGTCATCGGGGCGTCGAGACCGCGCCCGTATTCCCGCGCGTAGGCGAGCGCCTCCTCTCGATGGGCAAGGCCGTACTCGATGCTGTCCCTCAGGACGGCAGTCAAGGCACCCATCGCTTCGACGCCAAGGTCCCTGCGCACGACGTTCGCCCCGAGGGGCAAGGGGAGGCCGTCGGTCCTGTCGGCCCACCACGCTCCCAGATCGAGAACCTTCACGAGACGCTCGCTCGCGTAGGTGAGCTGACCTTCATGAATGATCAGGCCCGCCTCGGCTCTTCTCTCCGAGACGGCGGCGAGGATCCGGTCAAACGGGATCACCCGGTAGTCGAAGTCTCTGCCGAGACAGAGCCGGAGCGCAAGGAAGGCCGAGGTGAGGGTTCCCGGCACCGCGACCGTGCACGCCGCGAGGCGCTCGACGGGAATCGGCGAGCGGGCCACCACCAAGGGCCCATAGCCGTCACCCATGCTCGCGCCGCACGACATCAACGCGTATCGCTCCGCCAGGTGCGCGTACGCGTGCACGCTCACCGCCGTGACTTCGATCTCCCCTTGGGAAGCTCGTCGGTTCAGCGACTCGATGTCCTCGAGGACCTGCCGAAACTCGAAGCCTCGGAGGTCAACTCTCTCCGACGCGATCCCGAAGAACATGAAGGCGTCGTCCGGATCAGGGCTGTGTCCGATACGCACGATCCGGCGCGCGGCTTCCATGGTTGTCCTCCCGACGAGATGCCCCGAGCTCGACAGTGAAAAGGCGATTATACCTTGTCACCGAAGGCTCACAGGGCGACAATGCGGGCGGCACCCGGATCGCGAAGGAGATCGAGTGAGCCTCACGGCGAACCTCAGGGCAGATGCCGACCGGATGGCCTCCCGGCTCGTCGAATGGCGCCGCGAACTCCACCGGCATCCCGAACTGGGCTTCGAGGAGCACAGGACCGGGCGGTTCCTCGCCTCGAGACTGGACGAGCTCGGCCTGGAGGTGCACTCCGGGTTGGCGCGCACGGGGGTCGTCGGGATCCTGAGAGCGCCGAGGACGTCTCGTCCTGCGGTGCTCTTGCGATCGGACATGGACGGCCTTCCTGTCCAGGAAGTGCCAGGCCGGGAATACGGCTCCGAGGTTCCCGGTAGGATGCACGCGTGCGGGCACGACGGGCACATGGCGATGCTCCTGGGAGCCGCGAGCCTTCTCGCCACGCGACGCGAGGAGATCCCTCGCAACGTGGTCTTCTGCTTCCAGCCCGCGGAGGAAGGCGGAGGAGGCGCTCAGGAAATGATCGAGGCGGGTGTGCTCCACTTCGTCGAGACCGCGGAGGCCTATGCCCTGCACCTCTGGTCGCTGTTTCCCGCCGGAACCCTTCACGTTCGCTCCGGTCCGATCATGGCGGCTCAGGACGAGTTCCGCGCGCGGATCGTCGGTCGGGGCGGCCACGCGGCGCTTCCTCACCGCGCCCGGGATCCGGTGGTGGCGGCGGCCCAGGCGGTCACCGCGCTGCAGGCAGTCGTCTCGCGGGCCGTGGATCCCGTGCAGCCCGCGGTCGTGAACGTGGGGTCCCTTCACGCAGGAAACGCGCCGAACGTGATCCCCGAGGATGCTCGCATCGAGGGGACGCTCCGATCTTTCGACCCCGAGGTGCGACAGATCCTCCGCACCCGAGTTCGCGAGACCCTGGAAGGGTGCGCGCGGGCCGCAGGGTGCGCTCTGGAGTTCGAGTTGAAACCGGGATACCCGGCCGTCCGGAACGACCCCGCAGCGGTCGAGCGCGTGCGCGCGGCCGCCACGGAAGTCGTCGGCGCGGCGAACGTCATCGAGGCGGTCCCCATGGCCGCCGCCGAGGATTTTTCGTATTTTCTCGAGCGAGTCTCCGGCGCCTTCGCCTTCCTCGGAGCCGGGAACGAGGCGCTGGGAATCACGGCACCCCACCATTGTCCGAGCTTCGACATCGACGAATCGGTCCTCCCGCGCGGAGCGGAGTTGCTGGCGCGCCTTGCTCTCTGGCCTTCGTAGGAGCGGCGTGCCTCGCACGAGGAAGGGCCAGGTAGACCCCGAGAAAGATCAGGAATCCGCCGCTCCAGTCGGTCATTCCGGGCCTTTCACCGCGGAAGACGGCCGACAGGGTCGCCGCGATGAGGGGCTGAACGTAGATGAACAGCGCGACGAAGGAGGACTCCACGCGGGCGAGCGCCCAGTAGTTCAGCAGGTATGCGCCGGCGGTGGCGAACACCACGATGAATGCGCCCAGGCCCCAGGTGGAGGCGGGCACGCGCTCCGGGTCGAAGGTCAGGAGGTCGGGGAGGGAGACGGCAAGGACGCCGACGGCGCCGAATCCCATGATCGCCGCGGTGGCTCCCAGGGGATCCGTCCGATCGAGGAGCCGCTTGGAGATCACCAGGAACAGAGAGTACGACAGCCCGTTCACCAGGGTGAGGGCGTCGCCCACGAGGGTCCCGGCGGCGAGAGACTCCCACCCGGGACGGATCACCACGAGCACGCCCGCGAGGGCGACGGCGATGGAGGCGACCTTGGCTCCGGTGATCCGCTCTCGGCCCAGGAGAACGGCGAACAGGAGAGTCCAGACCGGGATCGTGGTGTTGACCAGGGAGGAGTGAGTCGGAGAGGTCCGGGACAGCCCCTCCACGAAGCAGATCTGGTTGATCACAACGCCGAACAGGGAGTAGACCGCCAGCCGGGAGAGATCCGATCGCGACCGAGGGATCGGTCGCTTGAGCAGCCGTGCGACGGCGAGGAGCACCGCTGCCGCCGCACACACCCGGATCGAGGCCCAGGCTTTCGGCGGGATGTACTCGAGGACGATCTTGGCGGCCAGATAGTGCAGGCCGAAGAAGATCTGGACGAGTGCGAGCGCCCAGAAGACTCCGCGGGTCAGGCGCGGCCCCAGCGGCGCACGAGGCTGGCAAGCTCCATCGCCTCGGTGAGGATTCCTTCGACCTCCTCCAGGGGCACCTGTGTGGCCGCGTCGCACCTGGCCTGCTGCGGATTCGGGTGGGTCTCGAAGAAGAGGGCGTTCGCCCCGGCTGCCACGCCCACGCGAATCAGGTGCGGGATGAACCGCGGCGCTCCACCCGAAGGGTCCTGGCTCGGGATGCCGTATTTCCGGACGATGTGGCCGGCGTCGAACACCACGGGGTAGCCCAGATCCTGCATGATCGGGACGGAGGTGATGTCGGCGACGAGATTGTTGTATCCGAAGCAGCTGCCACGCTCGGTGAGAAGGATCCGGCGGTTCCCGCTGCTCTCGAGCTTGGAGATCGCGCTCGACATGTTGTGAGGGGCGAGGAACTGGCCCTTCTTCACGTTGATCGTCTTCCCGGTCCGCCCCGCGGCGAGCAGCAGGCTCGTCTGCTGGCACAGATAGGCCGGAATCTGGAGCACGTCCAGGACCTCGGCCGCCGGCGCGCAGTCGGTCTCACGATGGACGTCCGAGAGGACCGGGAGGTCGTACTCGCGGCGGATCCAGGACAGAACCCTGAGTCCTTCCATGAGCCCGGGACCCTTGTAGAGATTCTCGGAGCTGCGGTTGTCCTTCTCGTAGGAGGACTTGAAGATGAGAGGCAGACCGAGCCTCTCCGTGACGAGCTTGAGGTGCTCGGCGGTCGTGGCCATGACGGGCTTCTCCTCGATCACGCAGGGACCGCAGATGAGGACCAGGGGATGCCCCGGACCGATGACCACCTTCTCCGACACTCGAACGTCGCGCATGGGACTCGCCGGGCTCGTGAGACCGTCTTTCTGCAAAGGATTCGGACTATAAGTCGGGCCTTCGGAGGGTGTCAACCTCGCGCGAGGTCTGTCGCGCCCTGGAAAGAGGAACGCCCGACCCTTGGAGGGCCGGGCGTTCCCTGGAAACAGCCTTGCGGCGCGGCCTAGAAGTCCCCACCCATGCCGCCACCCATGCCCGCGTGAGCCGGCTTCTTCTCCTCCTCCGGAACCTCGTTGACGAGCGCTTCCGTGGTGAGCATCAGGCTCGCGATGGACGCGGCGTTCTGAAGGGCGCACCGCACGACCTTGGTCGGGTCGATGATCCCCGCGTCGATCATGTTCATGAACTTCTCGTTCTGAGCGTCGAAGCCCTTGTCCTTCTCGATTTCCTTGACCTGGTTCACGACCACCGAGCCTTCGTAGCCCGCGTTGTTCGCGATCTGGCGAATCGGTTCCTCCAGCGCCCGCTTCACGATCCGGATCCCGATGGCGCTATCCTCGGTCTTTTCCTTCTTCTGGAGCTCGTCCAGAGCCGGAATACACCGAAGCAAGGCCACTCCTCCGCCGGGGACGATCCCCTCCTCCACGGCTGCCTTGGTCGCGTGCATGGCGTCCTCGACGCGCGCCTTCTTTTCCTTCATCTCGGACTCGGTGGCCGCACCGACCTTGATCACAGCCACGCCACCGACGAGCTTCGCGAGCCGCTCCTGGAGCTTCTCCCGGTCGTAGTCCGATGTCGTCTCTTCGACCTGGCTGCGGATCTGCTTGACCCGCCCCTCGATGGCCTTGGCCTTGCCGGCGCCCTCGACGAGGGTGGTGTTCTCCTTGTCGATGACGATTTTCTTCGCCCGGCCCAGGTCCTCGATCTTGACGTTCTCGAGGCGAATGCCCAGGTCTTCCGTGATGCACTTCCCGTTGGTGAGGATCCCGATGTCCTCGAGCATGGCTTTCCGGCGGTCGCCGAAGCCAGGCGCCTTCACGGAGGCGGCGTGGAGCGTGCCGCGAAGCTTGTTGACGACCAGTGTCGCCAACGCCTCTCCCTCGACGTCCTCGGCGATGATGAGCAACGGCTTGCCCAGCTTGGCCACCTGCTCCAGCACGGGCAGCAGGTCCTTCATCGACGAGATCTTCTTTTCGTGGATCAGGATGTAGGCATCTTCGAGGACGCACTCCATCCGCTCCGGGTCCGTGATGAAGTACGGGGACAGGTACCCGCGATCGAACTGCATGCCCTCGACGACCTCGAGGGAGGTCTCGAGGCCCTTCGCCTCCTCGACCGTGATCACGCCGTCCTTGCCCACCTTCTCCATCGCCTCGGCGATGATCGCGCCGATCGACTCGTCATTGTTGGCGGAGATGCTTCCCACCTGGGAAATCGCCTTGCCCGCCACCGGGCGGGAGAGCTTCCGGATCTCGGCCACGCACGACTCCACGGCCTTGTCGATCCCGCGCTTGATGTCCATGGGATTGCCGCCGGCCGTCACAGCCTTGACCCCCTCCCGGAAAATCGCCTGGGCGAGGACGGTGGCGGTGGTCGTGCCGTCGCCTGCGACGTCCGAGGTCTTGCTCGCCACCTCACGAACGAGCTGAGCGCCCATGTTTTCCTTCGGGTCCTCGAGCTCGATCTCCTTGGCGACAGAGACGCCGTCCTTGGTGGACAGAGGCGATCCGAACTTCTTCTCGAGAACAACGTTGCGTCCCTTGGGACCGAGAGTGATCTTCACCGCATCCGCGAGCTTGTTCACACCGCGCAGCATCGCTTGTCGCGCGTCCTCTGCGTACGTGATGGTCTTTGCAGCCATGTGTCTTCCATCCTCCTCGTGTTATTCCGGTTACTCGATGACGCCGAGGACCTCGTCTTCCCGAAGGATGACGTGCTCCTCGTTGTCGATTTTGATTTCCGTGCCCGCGTACTTCCCGAAGAGAATCCGGTCTCCGGCCTTCACCTCAAGGGCCGCACGCTTGCCGTCCTTGTCCCGCTTGCCGCTGCCGACGGCGATGACCTTCCCCTCCATGGGCTTCTCCTTGGCCGTGTCGGGGATGATGATGTTCCCGCGCTTTTGCTCTTTCTCGTCGATGCGCTTGACCAAGATGCGATCTTCGAGAGGTCGAATCTTCATAGGGTCCACACCTCCTCTTCATGTAAATTGTTGAAGCCAAGACAGTTATTTTGCCATCTTGGCACTCGCTGGTGGCGAGTGCCAGCACTATAGAATCGGGTTCGAACGCTGTCAAGGAAACCAGCCCGATGGTCTCGCTCCCCCAGAGCAGACGCGGGAGGCTCGTCGAGACTGACGCTCTGGGGCACACGCGGCGACTCCCGGGCACCATCGTTTTCCGTGGAAACCGCCGAACAGCGGCGTATAAGGTAATGGCATACATCTTGGTACCTGGCCAACGGGAAACAGGACCGAGAGGTCGCGATGGAGAACGAACCCAGAGTTCCGCCTGACCGAGCCGTAGCCCCGCTCGACGCGGATGGCCTCGTGGCGAGCCTCCGGGACGCAGCGCGAGCGCTTTTCCCAGACCAGGTTGTGGATGATCTGGAGATGCGCCACCTGGTTCGCGTGATCACCGAGTGTTCGCTGCTCCTGACGGACGTCTACTCCGCCGAGCGCATCGCCCGGATCATGCGCCGCGACCGCGGATTCCTCTTCGGCATCGTCGGCCGCCTTGTGGATCAAGAGCACCCGGATCGTGGAGGAGTCCTCTCTCGCGTAAGGAGGCTTCCGGACGACGTGCGTATGGTGGGGGACAAGGCGCTGTTCGACCACGGCCTGCTCGGACTCCGCCAGGTCAAGGGCTACGACCTCGAGGATCTCGGATCCCGCGCCTACCGCCTTGCCAGCGAGGCCTTGGAGCTCCTGGCCGAGGATCGCAGGCTTCAGGAGTTCTTCAAGGAGAACCGTCTCCTCGTGCTGCCACTGGAGCAGGAAGTGGTTTTCCTGCGGCAGTGCTCCGAGCGGTTCCCCATCTACGCCAACATCCTCAAGAGCATGCAGGCTGCGTCTTTTCCCAGCCCGTTCTGCAACCCGGATGAGATCGCCACCCGCGTGCCTCTCATGGCGGCGGCCGCGGAGGTTCTCTCCGCGAGGGAGACTGCGACTCCCGCAGCTCCACCCGCTCCGCCGGAACCCTATCTCGACGCGGCCAGGGCGGAGGGAAGCGCGCGGCCTTCGATCTTCCGGGACGAGATGGTCGCGGCGTACGAGAGGATGGCGCTGTTCGCTTCGCTGGACCTCGTCCGCCTTCGCGAGGCCCTGCAAGCCGTGGTGGTGGACCAGGACCCTGCGGTGGGCGCACTGTGCGACGATTTCAGCCTGTTCGCCGCGGGGACGCGGGACCTCCGAAAACCGCCGACATATTTCCTGGTGGGCCCGACGGGAGTGGGGAAGAACCACCTCGTCGAGACTCTATGCCGCTTGCTCGAGGGAGTCTGGGGCATGGAGGTTCCCACCCTGCTCATCGAGGGCCCGAGCTACACCTACCCTTCGGACATCAACGAGCTCCGGGGAGCGACCCGGGGCTTCATCCGATCCGACGAGGAAGGGATCCTCAGCGTTTTCCACGAGCGGTCGTCGAAGGCTCCCTTGAGCATGATCTTGGTGGACGAGGTGGAGAAGGCACACCCGCAGCTCCGGACCTTCTTCCTTTCGATCCTCGATCGAGGCACCACCACCGACAATCGGGGAAAGGTGCTCCGATTCTCCAATTGCCTGATCTTCTTCACGTCCAACCTCGGCTACAGCGACGCCCAGCAGCGCACGGCACCCATCGGCTACCTCGACGAGGAGGCCCGGAGCGACTCCTCCGATCGGGATGTGCGTCTCGACATCCGAAGAACCCTCACCCCCGAGTTCACGAATCGGGTGCGGATGATCCATTTCAACCGCCTGAGCCGTGCGAGCGCCGAGCGGATCCTGGAGTTGGAGCTCGATCGAATCGCGCTCCGTTATGCGGAGGTGCACGGTCTGCGGCTCATCGTGGAGCCATCGGCGCGGGAGGAGCTGATCCGCCGCGGGTTCTCCGCAGTATACGGTGCACGTCACATCGCCTCCGTCCTGGAATCCGTCTGCAACGTCGAGGTCGCCAAGAGGATCCGGAGGGACGACCGAAGTGGCCCCGAGGAGTGGCGGGCCACTCTCAACTGGATCCGTGAGGCCCGGTCGGGGGGGCGTGCCATCGATCCGGAGGAGGTGAAGCGTCGGATCGGGGAGCTGGCGCGGGCGCGGCTGAGCCACGACCGCCTGCGAATCGTCCACGGCCCGAGCGGCTTCGACTACATCCCGGAGACGTCGGAGGGAAGATGAGCGGCGACCGGTCCCTCCTCGAGGTCGTGCAGGGTCTGTTGGAGCGCACCTACCGGATGCGCGCCACAGTCCCGGATATCGGCCGCTTTGTCATCGGCGATGCAGGGTACCGAAGCCTCTACCGGAAAGACGAGCCCGTCGTCTCCGGTCCCGGGTCCCCAGACGGGGCTCGAACGCTCGTGCGCGAAACCGAAGGCAGCGTGCGGGCATGTATCTACTATCCCGACGACATGATCACGACCCTCGAGCGCCACCCCCCGCAGCTAGGTCTCCGCGAGGAGAACGTCGACGCGTTCGCCACCCTCGTCGAAGAAGTGGACCACCTCCTCTGCATCGCCGAGCGGGCTCGGGAGGAGCGCCCCGTCAGCCTCTTCGAGCTGGAGCTGCACGCGAACGTGAGCAAGCATTTGGTGCTGACGCGGTTCCTCTCCGGAGCCAGGAACCTCCTCGATGGACCGCGTCGGGCCTGGCTTCGCTGGCACCTGTTCCACAAGGGGACGCCCAACGATCCCGACCCCGATGTGAGCGCCCGCTACTGCGGCGCAATCCGCTGGGCCCTCCGTTTCCTGGACGCGGGCGCGCGCCTGAGGCCCCACGAGCGCATCGACACGCTGCGCCGTTTCCACCGGGCCAGCGCGGCAGAGAAGCTGGAGTTGATCCGAGGCCTGCGTCTCTGACGGATCAGAGGGAGGGGAGGGGGGGGCGGGAACTCGCCTCCGGTCCCAGTCGCGAGCCGACCTCGCCGTTCCCTCGCAGTCGGGCCGCCTCGTCGAAGAGGGTCAAAGCCTTCTGGACCTGGACGTCTCCCTCGATCAAGACGCGGATTTCGGACTCGGCTCCATGGCGAACCCGGGCAACCTGCGCGCGCAGGCGCAAGGAGAGATCCTCCCGGTCGTTCTTCAGATCCTCGTCCGTGAACGAGGCCTTCCTGGACTCGAGGAACTTCCGGAACTCTTCGAGAACGCTGTCGTTGACCGCCAGCTCGCCCTCGATGCCCGGATGGGCCGCCAGGTACCGAATCGCAAAATCGAAAAGGAGGTTCTCGCGGACGAGGCGGGACAAGAATGTCGATGCCCGCTTCGCTTTGGCGATGTGGTCCGGTGTGATCCCGCCCCCTCCGTACACGACCCGCCCCGAATCCGTATGCCAGACCTCCCGCGGCGCCGCGGGGGAGTCGTCCTGCGGAAGCGACGTCTCGGGATCGAGGAAGTAGTCGTCCAGATCGGAATAGTCGCGCTGGATGAGGCGACCCGACGGCGTGTAGTACTTCGCGGTGGTTACCGCCACCGCGGTGACTCCATCGGAGAGCGGGATGACCCTCTGGACGAGTCCCTTCCCGAACGTGCTCTCGCCGACGACAAGGCCTCGATCGTGGTCCTGGATCGCTCCGGAGACGATCTCGCTGGCGGAGGCCGAGCTGTGGTCCACGAGGACGATCAGTGGGAGATCCGTCCGCTCCACGCCCTTCTGGGCCACGTAATTCTGATCGGAGCCGGCGATCCTGCCACGGGTGTACACGACGAGCTTTCCCGGTGCCAGAAATCGCTCCGAGACCTGCACCGCCTGATCCAGAAGCCCGCCGGGGTTGCCGCGAAGGTCGAGGAGAAGCCGGGTCACTTGCTGTTCCTGGAGGCGCTTCAGCGCGGCGTCCAACTCCTTTGCGGTGGTGGCAGTGAAATTGGAGATGCGGATGAAACCCACCGAGTTCTGCAGCGCGAACGCCACGGGGATGCTCTTGGTGGGGATCTCGTCCCGGATGAGGGTGACGTCGAAAGGCTTTTCGTCACCCGGGCGCTGGATCGTGATGGTGACCTTCGTGCCCTTGTCACCCTTCAGGCGACGAACCGCCTGCTGGACCGTGAGGTCCATGGTCTCCTCGCCCTCGATCTTGTAGATAATGTCACCCGCGTGGAGCCCGGCGCGGCTGGCAGGGGTCCCGTCGATGGGTGCGATGATCGTGAGGGGCTTGTCGGGTCCGCGCTTCGTGATCTGGATCCCGAGCCCGAAGAACTTCCCTCTCTGCTCGTCCTTCATCTCGGAGTAGGTCTCTCGGTCGAGGAAGTTGCTGTGGGGGTCCAGGGTTCGGAGCATCCCCTGAATCGCGTCCTCGACGAGGTCTTCGGAGTCGACCTTCCCCGCGTAGTTGTCTTCCACGAGGGCGAGCGTACGGGCGAAATCCCGGCGCTTGAGATCCGCTGCGCTCTCCCCCTCGGCCTGCGCTGGGCCTCCCACGAGACCGCCCAGAACGCAGCTAGCCGCCAGGACCAGGACAACCACCCCATACGTCCGGACCGACGATCGACTCATTGCAAGCTCCTCGAGAAAGGATAGTGAATTATAGGCTGACCCCGTGAAAGCGGCAACGCGATCGCGACATCCCGCCACATTTCTTGACACCCCCCGGGAGAGAGAAGTAGGCTGGCCGCGAGGGGACCGGGATGTTCGGATCCATCGGCGGGCCGGAACTGATTCTGGTCTTCGTGTTGGCCCTTCTGCTGTTCGGTCCCAGAAAGCTCCCCGAGATCGGCAAGACGATCGGGAAAACCTTGGCTGAATTCAAGAGGGCGACCAACGATTTCCACGCCAGCCTCGAGCACGAGATCGAGCTCGAAAAACTCCGGGAACTGAAAGCGGGCCTGAACTCCCCCGTTGTGGTGTCCGACCTCACGGGTGGAAAGGCGCCCCAGGGCGTTGTCCCGGACGGCGTGATCGCCCAGCAGAAGGGCACCGAGCCTCCGAAGCCAGACGAGCGCTCTCCGGAAAACGCGGTTCGGCTCCCGTTCACTCCCGATGCCGGCTAGAGGGACGGAATCCGACGGTACCATGTCCTTCCTCGAGCACCTCGACGAGCTCAGGTCGAGGCTTCTCCGCTGCATCGTTGCCTACATCGTCGTCTTCGCCGCCTGCTGGTACTGGAGCGGACCCCTTCTGAAGTTCCTGCTACGCCCCATGCAAGAGCACCTTCGCGAGGGCGCGGGGGACATCGTCTTCATCCAGCTCACCGAGCCGTTCTTTGTCTACATGAAGGCGTCCGCCCTGGTCGCCGTTTTCGGCGCTTCGCCATGGATCCTGTACCAGTTCTGGGCGTTCGTCTCTCCCGGCCTCTATCGCCGCGAGCGGATGATGGTCGTTCCATTCCTGTTCTTCGGGACGGCGTCCTTCGTGGCCGGAGGCGCGTTCGGATACACGGTGGCGCTCCCTCGGGCGGCGGGCTGGCTCATCGCGTTGGGCGGGGATTTCCAGGCGGCCCTGACGATGCGCTCAGCGTTTCAGTTCGTGAGCTTCGTCCTGCTCGGGCTCGGAGCGATCTTCGAGCTGCCCATCCTGATCTTCTTCCTCGCCCGGCTCGGTGTGGTGACGCCGGCTTTCCTGCTCCGACACTTCCGCGCTGCCGTCTTCGCCATGGCCATCGTCGCGGCGGTCATCACGCCGACAGGCGACATGCTCACCATGAGCATGTTTGCCGGCCCGATGATCCTCCTCTACCTCCTGGGCGTCCTCATCGCCTGGCTTTTCGGCACGAAGCGGGAAGACTGAACACCGTGCGCGCTCCCGAAGGGTTCGTCGTCGAAACCGGGGACCGACAGACTCTCGTGTGTCGCCGCGAGAGTCTCGCCGACCTTCGCCGAGCCGGGCTCCTGGAGCCACGATCATGGGAAGAGCTCCTCCGCTCCGCTCCCGCCGGATCGGGGCGGGGGAGAACCGCGCGGGTTGAGGTCTCCCGGGGTCGGCGCTGGGTCTTGAAGCGGATGCATCGGGGGGGGAGCCTGCGGTTCCTCTGGAGGGACCGCTTTCTCGGGGCTGGCCGGCTCCTGGCGAACCTCACCACGCCCCTGGAGGCGCAGCGACGAGGAGTTCCAACCGCGGCTCCCGTGGCGCTGCTGTTGTGGAGCGGACCCCCCGGCTTCTATCGGGCCTGGATGGCGGTGGACGAAATCGAAGGCGCCGAGGACCTCCGCGCGCGATTCTCGGGGGTTCCCCTCCCGGCGGCGACGGAAATGTCTGCGGTCCTGGCGTGCGTGCGCAGGATGCACGACGCGGGGATCGACCACAAGGATCTGAATCTGGGGAATCTGCTGATCCGCCAGTCTGTACGCGGCCCCGAGGTCTTCGTCGTGGACTTGGACCGTGCAGTCCTCCACGCCAGGCCCGTCGGTTTCGCCGGGCGCCAACGAGCGCTCCGGCGGCTGGAACGATCCTGGGTGAAGACGTTCGGGGACGATGGATCCTCTGGTGTCCTGGAGGCGTCCACGTGGTACGGCTGGTACGCGGGGGACGACCACGACGTCGCCCGCCGGCTGCGAGCCGGCCGAGCGGCAGGAAGAGCCTGGCTGGCCATCCACCGGATCGGCTGGGCGAGAAAACGCTAGTGTGGTGCGTCCGAAATAGCTATACAATGAGGACGTGACTGTGTTACAGTCGCGCTGCCATGTGGAAACCAGCGAAAGCACTCAAAGTCAGTCGACAGGATCGTGAACTTCTCGAACGACTC
>Ga0247727_10002798_pt1 | contig 39368 bp, 35 predicted proteins | sample WisWelCaveWW1625_FD_202498 | JGI IMG/M metagenome (GOLD analysis project Ga0247727, IMG submission 202498) | Biofilm microbial communities from Wishing Well Cave, Virginia, United States - WW16-25 | ecosystem: Environmental > Aquatic > Deep subsurface > Groundwater > Cave microbial mat | place... | reverse complement strand
CCGGCGCTCTGCTCTGATCATACATCGCGGAAAGAGAGATCGTGTGCCGCGGAAGGGCATAAGTCAGATAGGCGCTCGAGCTATTGACCAGGTTGGTCCGTTCAAGATAACCGGGAGCAAATTGCTCTGGAAAGTTCCTGTCACTCCGGATATTGATATCCGCCTTTCCGGTCAGGGCGGGAGCGAAAGTTTGCTCATGCCGGAACGAGACCAAGTATCGGTTTTCGTCGAGCTCGAGGTCATAGAGGTACTGAGCGTTCAGCGACCCCTTGCCGTCCTCTAGCGCATACCGGTATTCCACCGTCGGACTCGTTCCACGCTTACTCCGGTAGATCACCCCCAAGGTGGCGTCCTGAGAGTCGCTGATGACCCAGAAGAACTGCTCTCCGACAATGGTGCCCTCCTGGGAATTCTGACCGAAAGTCGGGTACAGAAATCCTGTTTGCCGGTCGGCCAGGGGATGTCGAAACACCGGAAGGTACAAGGTCGGAATTCCCTTGATCCAGAACGCCCCATGGGTCCCCCACGCAAACTCTTCCGGATGAATGGTCACCTCGGTCGCCCGAAACTCCCAGTCATAGGGAGGAGTCTGGCAGACCGCGCACGAGCTGTACCGCGCCCCTACCAGTCGATAGGTCCGCTCGTCCTCCCGGTATATCTCTTGGGCGGCAAAGGTCGTCGCGGGCAGGATGAAACCGTGCGCCTCGCGGATAACCCCCTGCCCTGTGCCATAGTTATAGCGGAGGGAGCTCCCCTGGATTTGATTGCCCCGATCGAAGACGAGGATCGAACCCCGGGCAACAAAAGTCTCCTCGTCCTGATCCACGTCCACCTCGTCGGCGTATAGGGTCCAATCCTCACGGGCGATCCGGACATTGCCACGGGCTGCGAGGATTCGCCCCCCATCCCTGCTCTCCACGACATCCGCAGTCACCTGAAAAGCGGTAGGAGCGACCCTGGCGGCAGACTGGCCTATCGCCGGCGGAGGAGACCCGAATACCAGCAGTGCCAAAAGGAGACCCCCACTCAGGCTGACGAACGTTCGACCATCTCTCATGGCGGTCTCCGGCAGCCGGCACAAGTCGGTGGCAGCGATCTCGCTTGCTCCGCCAGATCCTCCCGCAGCATCCCGTGGGCATCGGGAGCCTCGCGACCCCCCGGCGGGAAGAGTCTATCTCATACACTGAACGGCGTGATCTTGCAACCAGGATTGTGTTCGACAAGCGCCTAACTCCGTGGCGGCGGCTATTTCAACCCCACACCGCCGATGCGCCCCCAAGAACCGGCGGTGCAGGAATTCCCTTTCGTCCATTGCTACCCGCCCTTCTTCGTCTCCTCCGTCAGATCCCCAAGACTTTCGATGGCAACCCACTCCTCTCGTATCGGATAGCCGAAAACCTTATGACCGCTCCTCACAGCGGTGCCGATCAGGTCGGGCATGTCGAAAAACTCATCCTTTGGCACGAGGTCTAGGACATCCGGACTCACCACGTAAATGCCACAATTGATATGGAACGGCAACCTGGGACGCTCCTCGATTGCGCTGATTCTTCCCCCATCCATCTGCACGACCCCGTAGGGAACGACGTGTTCGTACTCGCGGATGCCGACGGTGATCGCCGCAGCCTCCTTCAGGTGCGTCTGGTAGAACTCCTGAAAGTCCAACTTTGTCATAATGTCGGCATTCATGACTAACACCGGCTCTGACAGTTCAAAGCGATCGCGGATCAAACGAAGAGGGCCTGCTGTCCCGAGCCGTTTGTCCTCCCGAGAATAGTGAATGTTCACCCCGAACTGCCTCCCGTCCTGGAAGTAAACCTGGATCAGCTCGGCTCGATATCCCACGGCCAGGTAGATATCACTCACACCGTGCCGCTTCAGATTCTCGACTAGGATTTCCAGTATCGGCCGCTCCCCGACGGGGATAAGAGGCTTCGGGACGGCGAAGGTCAGTGGGCGTAGCCGTGTTCCCAGCCCGCCAGCAAGAATGATAGCCTTCATTAGATGTGATACCTCCCGGACTCATCCAGATGTCCTGACTCCTGAAACCAGGCAATGGTCTGTTTCAGGCCTTCATCCAGTGAATACTGCGGCCGCCAGCCCAGGAGGCGGTGGGCCTTTGCATTGTTGCAGCAGAGGCGACGAACCTCACTGCTCCCAGGGCGCAACCGCTGCTCATCGCTCAGGATCTCGATATCTCGGTCAATCAGGCCAGCAATTTTCTTCGCCAGATCGCCGATCGATGTTTCCCCGCCGGTTCCGATGTTCACGACCTCGCCTATGGCCCCATCTGCCTCTGCGATGCGGATAAGGCCACCCACGGTGTCCTTGACAAAGGTGAAGTCGCGAGTTGGCGACGTCGCTCCAAGCGACACTGGTCCCCCCTGCAGCATCTGCGCGATAATCGTCGGGATCACCGCCCGGAGAGACTGCCGTGGGCCGAAGGTATTGAAGGGTCGCGCGATCGAAAGCGGCAGGCCGTATGCATGATGGAAGGCTTCTGCCAGTTTATCGGCCGCGATCTTGCTCGCCGCGTAGGGGGATTGCGCCTGGAGCGGATGCTCTTCGTCGATGGGCGTGTACTGTGCTGTCCCATACACCTCACTCGTCGAGGTCAGGACGACCCGGCGAGGTCCCGTCTCTCGGGCTGCCGTCAATACGTTGAGACTTCCGATTGTGTTGACGTGAACGACCTCCCGGGGGTGCACGAAAGAGTACGGGACCCCGATCAGGGCCCCCAGGTGAAAGACGCACTCCTGCCCTTTCATAGCCCGGTACACGCTTTCGTATTCAGTCAAGTCCCCGGCGACAATTCGGACGTCGCTGGTCAAGGACGACAAGAAACCGACCGAGGCTCGCGAAGTATACCGGACAAACCCCGTCACCCGGGCGCCGAGAGCAACCAGCGCCTCCACCACGTGGCTCCCGATAAACCCCGCGGCACCCGTGACCAGGACGTTTGTGCCTTTCCAGTTCACTGAACCTCCCATGCGTAAGGCGTGAGGCGTCAGGCGTGAGGAGACGGCTTATGGGCCGATTGGTGACGGATCAGGCCGGTCAGCATCTTGTCCACCCTTTCGAGTATCTTATCAAGGTCCTCCCAGATTTTTCCGTCAAGAAACGCTAATCGCCTTGCGACTTCCAGTTGTGTATCCAATTCACTCAGGGACCCCTGGGCCATGTGAAGATAATTCACAAATTCCTTCTTCGTCTGACGCGCCGCCCCCTCGGCGATATTGCTCGGAACGCTGACAGCGGCCCGCCTTACCTGATTCGTGAGGCCATATTTCTCTTCCTTCGGAAAGCTCTCCGTAATCCGATAAATTTCGATGGCCAAGTCCATGGCCACCTGCCAGACATCAAGTTTCTTGTGCGGTTTCTCCACTTCCCCCTTACCGATTTACCCCTTACGCCCTGACCTGTTTACGCTTCCCGCCTTACGCCTTACGCCCTCACCTTTCACCCCTCACCCCTTCACCCGCTGACGCCTCACCCCTCACGCCTTACGCCCCACCTCATGCGTCCCACCCGGCCCGGATCGTGTTCCACACCGACATCCCGATCAGCTTGATATCCAGCCACAAGCTTCGCCGTCGCATGTAGAGAAGATCGTAGCGGAGTTTGTTCCTCGGAGCCATATTATGGGGGCCGTAGACCTGGGCGATCCCGGTGAGCCCCGGGCGGATCTGATAGCGAAGGCGTCCCAAATTCGGGACCTCACGTTCGTAGGCCGCGATGAATTCGGGCGGCTCGGGACGTGGGCCCACGAAGCTCATGTCTCCCCGCAGGATGTTCAGTAACTGCGGCAGCTCGTTCAGCGCCATTTTCCGCAGGATTCGGCCGACCTTCATTATCCTGAGATCATCGGAATGCAATGCGACCGCCTGCGCCACCTGGTCATCGTACCGCTTATAGATCGTGCGGAACTTGTACGCGGTAAATTCCTTCCCGCCCTTGCCCACCCGCTTCTGGATGAACAGGATCGGCTTACCATCCTCCAGGTATATGGCTAGGCTGATCAACGTCCACAGGGGCAAGAAAAGCAATAAACCAAAGGCGGCCAGGACCAAGTCGAAGATGCGCTTCGTTAGTGGTTCGGGGAAAAACGGTCTCAGCGCCTCCTCTCTATCGGCATGTTGCTCGATCTTGCGTTCTTTGTCTTTTTGAGCTTCCAACGCCCCGGCTTCTTGCGGTGCGCACATCAAGGCTTGTGCTCCTTCGCCCCCTCACCCACAGGCAGTTCAGTCAGACACATACAGGCTCGCGGCCACCACACCCTGAAGGGTGGTAAGGAGCTGCCGGATCTCCTTTGGGTGCTTTAGGTGGTAATGGGTCCTGCGTCCACCCGCTTCGTAACGGACGAGGTCCGCGGTCCGGAGCCTGGCCAGATGGGTACTCACAGTCTGTACGGAGCGCCGGAGCTTCTTGCTCAGCTCTGATGGCGTCATGCCGTCCCGCTCAAGCAGCTCGACGACGATGGCGAACACGACTGGATTGCCGAGAATCCGGCAGACTCGTGAAGCGCGGTATGACGTCTCACGCATAATCCGAATTACGAGAATTCTCGAAAGCCGGCAGTGTCAAGTGAGTCAACCGACGAGAGACGACCTGCATTTCCCTAAGGGGGTCAGGTTTCTGTAATTCTCGAAATGCGGGAGAAGATTAGGGCGGAGCCGTCCTCGTATTAGCCACTAACCGGTCCATGAGTTCCAGGTATTGGAGCGCTTTCTCCTCCCGGGAGTAGTGCTTTATGATGAACTCGCGACCGTTTTCCCCGAGTCGGGACCGCAGCGCGGGGTCGCGGTACAGGTCCACGAGGGCTCGGGCCAGATCTGCCGGATCGCCGGGCGAAACGTACATGCCCGCTTGCGCCTTCTCCAGAATCCGACGCGCCTGACCATCCACCCCGAGGACGACCGGTCGACCGCACGCCATGAATTCCAGCATCTTGGAGGGAAGAACGGTAGCAAACAACTCCGCCCTTCTCAGTGGAACCAGGCAGACATCCGACATACTGATAAACGCAGGTATCCTGTCCCGCGGTTGCTGATCTACAAATTGGATGTTGTCCAGTCGGAGCTTCGATGCCATCTCCTGTAACCGTGCTTTTTCAGCCCCCTCCCCGACCAGCAGAAATACAACATCAGGCAGCGCTCCTCTCACCTTACCCGCCGCCTCGAGGACCACATCAAGCCCGTGGGCATAGCCCATAGTCCCGATGTACGACGCAATGAATTTTCCGTCCAGACCCAAGCGCTGTCGCAAGTCATCCGTATCCTCTTGGGGGCGAAACTCCTCGATCTCAACGCCGTTTTCGACCACATCGATTTTCCCCTCGGAGAGCCCCCTCTGTTTCACGAGATTATCTTTCAGCGCCTCTGTCACTACGACGATCCGGTCGCACCGACGGTAGAGAAAGGAAGCGAGCCTCCCCAATCCGCGAATCAAGAAAGAGTCCTCTCGTCCTATGCCGGAGGCCAACAGGGACTCGGGCCAAAGATCCCTCACCTCGAACACGAATGGACAACCCTTGAGGCGGCTGATCCACCATCCGCTCACACCGTTGAGGAGCTGCGGTGACGTGCCGATCACCACATCAGGTCGTCCGAGGAACGATCCTCGCACACATGCCGAAAGGCCAAACGATCCATAGACCGCCATCCGCTCGAGCGGTCGCCGATTCGGAGCCGGGTAGAGCCAGGTCCGCACGACCTCGATCCCATCGATCCTCTCGCACACGGTCAGTCGGCGCATCTGCCGACGGTAATCCGCCGGAACAACGCCCGTCGGGTGATTCGGAAAGCCGGTCAGGACCGTGACCCTGTGGCCGGCCTTCACCCAGTGCCTGGACAGCTCATAAACCCTGGCGCTGGGCGCCCCCATCTCCGGTGGAAAATACTGACTCACATACAGGATCTTCACCCTCTCACCCTCTCACTTCTTACTCTCAGACCCCTCCAACCCTACTACCGCCCGAAGTCCTTCGAGGATCGCGTTCACATGATGGTCCCAGGTATACCGGGCGAGGACTTCTCGACGCGCCTTTTCGCCCAGGTAGTGGCGCCACTCCGGATGCTCGACGAGGAAACGAATGCCGTCGATCAGTTCCTTCTCATCGTCCGGCCGGACCAGGACGGCAAGCTTCTCGCCTTTGGGTTCTCCAGTGGACGGTAAGTCGGGGATTCGCAGGCTGTTCTTGAGTACCTGGCCGATCTGTTCAAGGTCGGATGCAACGATCCCCTTCGCCATCGCCATGTACTCAAACAGCTTCGTAGGCGAGCCGAAGAAACGGCTTCCATCCGGATTAGGCACGTGAGGAGACAGCAGGATGTCGGAAGCCGCAAGATATTGAGGAGTCTCGGCCTGGGGAACTAACCCGACGAAGCGGGCAAACTCTCCTGTCCGGGCAGAAGCCAGAATCTCCCGCACGCGAGGCATCTCGAGGCCGTCTCCTATGAAGAGGACCCGCACTCGGTGCCTGACGAGCCACTCCGGATCTCCGTCGACCATGTGCTGTATCGCCCGCGCCAGTACCTGAGCCCCATGCCACTTCCTGAAAGTTCCGACGAAGGTAACTACCGTGTCGTCCTTTTCCAGTTCCAACGAGGACCGTAACGCCGCCAGATCGTCGGATCGAAAACGATCCGGTGCAAAAATGGCGGGATCGATGCAATTCGGATACGTGACAATGCGTCCGCGGTCGATTCCACGATCGATGAGTTCATCCCGGAGGACATCGGACACGGTAACAACCAGATGGGCATGCTTCAGCATCACATCCTCCGCCATCACGGCAAGATCGTGATAGCGTAGAGGGTGCCCCCAGTGTCTGGCCGCCCAAGCTTCTGACCCATTGTATTCTGCAACGAGCGGCACTTGAAGCAGGCTCGAGAGAACCACGCTCGCGTAGTTTGCCACGGACATCCGATGATACAGGAAAGATGGCCGTCGATCTGCCAAGAACGATGAGACCTTTCGGACGAAGATCCGCTGGTAGCGATAGTTGTTCAGCTCAAAGGGAAGCCCTAACGCAGCCGGAGGTCTCACAGGAAACGAGGTGACCGATGCGTCCGGCAACTCAGGTTTGCCCGACGAGAACACTTGGACCCCATACCCCATTCGCGCGAAGCCGTTGATGACGCCCGCCATATGGCCGACCGACCCCCCCGCCTTGACCCCAAACCAGAGATCCGTCTTGAGGTAAGCAATAAGTCTTCCGCCTACCTGACCGGTTCTCATGCGCTTGGCTCGGGCAAGTCTTTTCAATTCTGACATACACCGGATGCTGGCAATGCCGGAGACCACTGAGGCGTGTAGGAACCTTACGAAGGCCGGAATGGCTTTCCATCGGGGCACCAAAATTTGCCGTCCATCCAGTCCTACCCAAATAATGCTTCGGGCACGAGTGAAAGACCCCAACAGAAGGAGAATGGGAAAGACAGCCTGGGCGTTGACGTCATCTACTGCAAGGAGCAAGCGTTCGCCCTTGACTGCCCTCAGTTTTCGAAGCACCTTTGGGAGTCCAAGTCTTCGCAGCTCTCCAAGCACTAGATAATCCTCAACCCTTCCGACCTCCCGCTCGATTCTCTCCCGAAAGGATTGAGATAATGGATAGCTTACTAGTGCCTGTATCATTGACTATTTAGTCGCCTGAACAATCAGGTACCAACCGAAGTATTGCCCAAAGCGTTCAATAGAGTCTCGCTTCTGAATCGAGTCAGGTAGCAACGACATGACACGCCGCAGCGGCAAGAAATGAGCATAGTCTAAATGGCATGCTTGAAGCTTGACCTCCTTAAATCCTCCAAATAACTTCAGAACTTGCTTTCTACTATAGACTTTGACAAGCGGGACCGCATCAGAATCCCCAGAACGAACCTCGATCTCCGATAGGAGCCTCCGATATCCCTTCCTTAAAAGGCCCATGAGCAAAATACCCCTCAAAACAATCGTGTGAATCCAGTAAAAAGCCGAATCTCGATGATATAAACTGACAATTGCTTTTCCTCCGTCCCTTAACACACGATATATTTCGGCAACGGCTAGTTCGGTTTGTGGAGTATGATGGAGAACACCAAATGCATAGACGCAGTCAAAGATGCCCGTTCGAAAAGGAAGCCCCTCGGCATCACCAAGAAGACATGGTACCTTATATCCTCTCATTCCAAGATTTTGCTGCGTAAGCTCGAGGTGTTTCCGTGAGAGATCGACTGCGTAAGTTTGGGCTCCCTGTGAAGCGAACTGTAGAAGATCTGTTCCGAGGCCTGGCCCAATCTCGAGAACTTTTTGTCTGACGAATCGGTCAAATCCGATGATTGCATGCATCCATGGCGCATAATCGTAGTACCTGTATTGCTTGACTGCGTCAAAGAATTCTAGGGACCCTTCCTTTAGGTCACCAGCATCACTTGCCCCACAAGGATCCCTATTCCACTGCTTCTGCGCTTCTAGCTTCGCTTTATCCATGGACACTGCTCGGAATCAGGAATGAAGCTTCTTGAAATCATCCAGGTCGGAGGGCATTTCCGCTGCAAGAGACTAATGCTTGATCCAGTAATCGAACCAGGCGGTGAGGTTGTACAACGTCCAAAGGTAGAGGCTCGTGTCCCTCCGACGCTCCCGGTGCTCCTGGAAGAGTTTCCCGACATAGTCGTAGTCGAAGAAGCCATAGTGGCGGAGGGCCGAGCTCATCACCGTGTTCTCGGCCACACGGCCGAACTCACCTTGCAGCCACTGCCGCATCGGTGCACCGAACCCGCGTTTGGGCTGGTGTATCACCTCGGAGGGCACAAGTCCTTCGCACGCCCTCTTCAGAAGGTACTTGGGCACGCCGTTCCGGACCTTGTACTCCATGGGTATCCCCATCGTGAATTCCACAAGTTTGTGGTCCAGGAACGGCACCCGGGCCTCGACCGACGTAGACATGGTGATCTTGTCTACCCGCATCAAGAGGAGCTCTGGCAAGCGAAGCTTGAATTCGTTGTAGGTCATCCGGGCCAGGACGTCCGCCCCGGGATATGTTCGGCCGAAATTGTCCTGGAACCATCGGATGACGTTGAATGTGTCCGGCTCGCGATACGATCGAGGCAGAAGGTTTTCACCCAGCACTACCATCGAGTCGCCGGCGCCCAGGGAGGCCGTTTGCGGCACCAGTCGCCGTTTCATCGTATCGAAAAAGACCGTTGCCCCGCTCCAGAAATGCTCCCGATCTCGGGCCGCGCGCTCGACGATGTCCGCGTAAAACTCCAGGCCTGGCCAGACCTTTGCCAAGAGGCCCGCCAAGCCTGCCACCGCATGTTGTAGCCTCCTCGGAAGATAACGTCGGAACGGTGTCCAGTACGTTTGATAAAGGTCCAGATACCGCATATAGCTGCCGTAGCCGCAGAACTGTTCGTCAGATCCTTCACCCACGAGGACGACAATCGTTCCGCTGTCGCGGAGCAGCCTCGAAACGAAATAGAGGGGGATGCAGACCCAATCAGCGATCGGTTCGTCCTGGGTGTAGATTAAATCATCCAAATACCCCACCATGTCCCGCTCATCGATCATCACCTCATGATGGCTCGTCTTGAATCGCTGAGCGACCAGGCGGGCTGAGTCAATCTCGTTAAGATCGGTATGATCTTTGAAGCCCACGGTAAAGGTATCCACCGGGCGGCCCATGCTCTGCGCCATGAGCGCGGTAATGGCGCTCGAGTCGATGCCACCTGACAGGAACACGCCCAGCGGGACGTCCGACATGAGGCGTTTTTCGACTGCCTCGGTGAAACGCTCGCGGATCCCCCTCACGTAAAACTCCTCGCGCTCGGCACTCGCCAGTGCAGCCGCTTGCGCGTGAACTTCCGGGTCGGGGAGCGCATCCCAGTATCGTCGCCCGTCGAGACGGCCCTTCGAATCCGCTCGCAGGTACCACCCGGATGGCAGTTTGAAGATGCCCTTGAACATCGTCATAGGTGCGGGCGTCGTGAGGAAGGAGAGATAGTGGTACATCGCGATCGGATCCAGGCTTCGCGTCGCCTGTGGATGCGCCAGGATGGCCTTGATTTCCGAGCCGAAGAGGAGAGAGCCGTTCACTAACGAAAAATAGAGCGGCTTGATCCCAATGCGATCTCGTACCAGATACAGGCCTCGGGCACTACTGTCCCAGAGCGCAAACGCAAACATCCCCTCGATCCGTTCGAGGAGTCCATCGATTCCCCACTCTTCATAACCGTGGACGAGGACCTCTGTGTCCGAATGTTCTGTCCGGAACCTGTGACCGGCCCCCTCGAGTTGTGACCGCAAACGCATATGGTTATAAATCTCCCCGTTGTAAACGAGCCAGATGGTCCCATCCTCGTTGGCCATCGGCTGCATGGCCTGTTCGGACAGGTCCACGATGGCCAGGCGCCTGAAGCCCAACCCCACCCGCCGGTCAGGAGAGACCCACGTCCTGCCGCCGTCAGGCCCCCGGTGAACGAGGGTCTGGCGCATCGTATCGATCAACTCGGGGGTGAGCTGATCCTGCCCTTTCCCGTCAAAGATGTAGACGCCGGCTATGCCGCACATCTCAGAGACTCGTCATCCCCTCGCCGAAGAACAGACATGTGGGAGAAGAAACGGGACGATACCGATCCCCAGCCTAAGACACCGTGATAGTCTGGCGCGCAGGCCCGGTCGCTGCAGCCTGCGCGAGAGCGGAACGAAAGGCAGTGCGTACTCGGGTGGCGCCATGACGCTCGAGGGCCAACTCATGCGCACGCTGTCCGATCTTCGCGCGGTAGGCCTCATCAGTCATCAGCCGACGGATCGCAGCAGCGAGGGCCTCGTGACTTTTGTGGGTCACGACATGTGCTGCACCCGCCTCCGCAAGATAGCGGATCTGGGCCATTTCAAGGGGCCCGTACGCCAGGATCGGCGTCCCCGACGCCATATACGCAGGAAGCTTCGCGGGAAATGAGAGGCGCAAGTACCGAACCGAGCGCGTGTCGAAGTTCACCGGGAGCACCAGAAGGTCGGCCGCCGTGATCACGGATCTGAAATCGTCCTTCCCGGTCTCGGGACCGATGCGTATCCCCGGACAGGTCTCCAGGACAGAGCGATGCTGCTGGAGCGAATAATACTGGGTATGGATCCGGAACTCGACCGCTAGACCGGAGCGGCGCAGGCCGTGCACCGCCCAGCCGACATCCATCAAACTGCGAAGCTGAGCCACTTCCACAATGGTCCCGTAATATACGATGCGAAAAGGAGTCCCCGCCGACCCCCTCTTTCCCGACGACTGCCATTCGGATTCCTCGACAGGATTGTGGAACGTCACGAAGGGAAGGCCGTACCGGCGCTCGTACTCCTTGCACATGGCATCGCAGATACCCAGGCGAGCTTGCGCCGTCCTCAGCAGGGCATTGAATTCGCCGTCCATTCGCCGTCTCAGGAACGGACCAAACACTCCGCGGCGATACAGATGTTCGGGCCAATCATCCATCATATGAATAACGACAGGGATGCCGAAGCGCTCCTGCAGCAACTTGACGAGTCGTATATATGCCAGGGAGCCGAGTAATGTGTACAGGACCTCCGGCCGAAAGCTTTCCACCCACTCGATCAGCGCGCGAGACAACCTGACCGTTTCCGGCAGGCCATCGCCAGCGAGAGCGAGCAACCATTGGAGGTAACGGATTGTCCCGACTCCGGCGCCACCCCCGGCGCCACTCGTTTTCCCGCTCCCGTCCGTCGACCCCATCTTTCGCAACCGATACCAGGACCGTACTGACTCGGCGAAGGGAATCGCGATCTGGAATTCATCGGTGCCCAGCTTGAAGTAACTTTCACACACGTCCGTTTCAAGCGGAAGGATTTCCGAATGGAGCGTCGCGATGCGGTCGCGCGGCCAGCCACGGAAGAGATTGCTCAGCAGTACACCGCCCCCCGAGTACGCATTGAACGCGCTGGAACTGACCAGTAGCACGCGCGGGAAGTCACAATGCACGATAGACGTCATCTGCTGAGCAGCAGCATCCAGTCCGAACAAAACCTGAGCGGAAGCCAGTCACCCAACGCGTTGTTCAATGGCAACAAGTAATAAAAGGGCCACCGATTCAACCAGATGTCGACGAACCGTCCGCAGAGAAAGGTCCGCCCACGAACCTCTATCACGGTGAAGCCCGCCCGGCGACACATCGCGTAAAGGTCGGGAAGTCGGAAAAACTGCACATGGGGGGAATCGTTATTCAGGGTCCCCGTGATTGGCTCCGGATACGGGCCTCCCAAGCGTCTCCACAATCGGCCGATGAGAGACCGGACCGACCTCGCCAACCGGAGAAGTGTCGAGCTGATCCGAAAACGGACCAACCGCCTTTCGAGCCGTTTCAACTGCTCAAACGGGCCATGGCCATTCGGCACGGACACGATAAGAATCCCCGGCGTATTCAGAAGCTTATTCATTCCTTCGAGATATGTCTCCGGCTCTCGCAGATGCTCTAGAACTTCGGAGCAGATAATCACGTCAAAACGCTCGTTCCATTCCAGGAGATCTTTCAGGTCCCCAACAGCATAACGGACATTATCGTATGGATTCTGCTTGACGGCCTTGTCCACTGACGGCGGATGAGGATCAACACCGAGGATGCGATCACCATGCTGACCCAGGGGACGTGTCAGCGTGAACCCCGTGCCGCACCCGTAATCTAGGATCGACATTGTCTGTCGTCCCTCACCTGCCTTGAAATCCTCGATCCATCCCGAAAACACCTGCACGCGCTTGACGATACCATACGATGTCTCACGAAAATCACAGATAGGAGCTTTGCGCTCTCGCGCGCCAGGCTGTGGACGCGCGATAAGACTCGCGTTCTGGGCGCTGACTGGCACCCCGGATTGTGGTTTGTTCATTCGCATTTAGGCTATCGCCCTCTCTCGTACTATCTCGTCATAGAGGCTTGCAAAGCGCTGCAGCTCCATCTCACGGGTGTAGCCCGCCTCGATCGTCCGCCGGCATTGGTCCGCTATATCAGGTTGCATTTTCTGGGCCAGGAGGAGTCTGCGGAGGCCTTCTGAGAGGTCCTCGACGTCCCGCAGTCGTGCGAGGTAGCCGGTCTCGCCCTCCCGCACCACGTCGGGTATCCCGCCGACCCGGAATGCGACGACGGGTGTCCCGCATGCCAGGCTCTCGATAATTCCCCCAGCGAGATTCTCAACCACTGCCGGATGCAACAGGACATCGGCCGCGGAGTACACAGAGGCGAGTAGGTGATCACTCTGCGCAAATCCCAAACGGAGCGTGCGGTAGCCGGGACTCTCCTCCCATGCTTCCGCCCGCTCCCCGAGGACGACGAGGAGCAAGTTTCGAACGCCCGAGGCGGCGACACGCTCCAGAGTTGGCCGTACGAACTCCCCGCCCTTGCGAGTCCCCGTCGTGGCCACATGGGCGCTGAAGAGCACAACTCTTGCGTCCGGCGGAATGCCGAGGCTTTCGCGCGCGGCTGCCTTTGCGATCGGCCGGAAGACTTCGGTATCGACACCGTTGGGAATCATCCGCACGGGAAACCTGCCGAGCAGTGGACTCTCCTTGACCAGGCCCGCCATCCAGGAGTTCGTCACGACGACCAGGAGCTTCGATCGGTCGTAGATGCGCTTCTTTGCCCTCCACAGCAGGGCGGTGGTGTCGCGCCGCAGTCCGGGATATTCCCCCAGAAGGGGACACGAACCGCAACCGGTCTGCCAGCGTTCGCAATCATGGGAATAGGCACAGTGCCCCGTGAGTGGCCACATATCAGAGAGTCGCCAAACGACCGGCCGGTGGCGACTGATCCGGGGCAATGCCAGATGCGAGAAGTACCCTCCGTGTGTGTTGTAGAGCTGGATAACGTCGGCTGCGCGAAACCACGGGTGCCGAGTCAACAGGAAGGAGGACGGGTACCACCAGTACTGCAGATCGAGGCGGTCGACGACGTACCGACCAAGGAGATCGAGTCCTCGAATGGTCGGCCGTCCGCCGTGCAGAAACCCCACATCGGGATCATTCGTCACGCGCGTCCGGACCAGCATGCGGGATCGATGGCCCAGCTCGCGAAGCCCGCAGTGGATGCGATACGCCGACCGCGCGGATCCCCCCACATTATCCGCCGTGCTGATGTGCAGGATGTTCAACACCCGGTGCTCGTAACCTGGGCCGAGCTTCCTTTCGGCGCCCGCCCATTGCCAAGAATCCCGTTTCCCCCGTACCGAACGTCGATCTCCTCAAGTCCTGCCTGGCGAAACCATGCTTCCACCTTCTCGAATGTCTGTGGAGAGTCGTGCCGGGATGCTAATGCGTCGAACGTATCCAGAACGGCCCATTCGCGTTGCTGCTCTTTGGTCAGCGGAAGGTATGAGTAATTCCAGCACGGGATCAACATCCCCAGAGCAGACCCCACGTATGGAACGCGCTTGATCAACGTATCTAGGGGCAACCACTTTGGCACGTACCACTGAACCGCCCGAAACAGCAGATCGGGTGGTATGCGTTTCGTGATTGGGCGATACAGGTACTTAGACTTGTACGGTGCCAGCACCCAACCTTTCCGGTACACGTCGATCGCCAGGCGTCCCCCCGGCTTGAGATAGGGCACGAGACTCATAAAGGATTCACGGGGGTCTGGTGTATGCTGGAGGACTCCATAACAGAAGACAAAGTCGAACGAGCCAGGGCGAAGTGGCATTCGGTACAAGTCGGCCTGGATAACACAGAGGTTCGGCTGTGGGGCGTTGTTTTCGAGGCAGGCCAGGACAGAACTGCTGTAATCGACCGCATACACGACGGCCCCCGCATCCAACAAGATCTGTGTAAATCGACCGGCCCCGCACCCGACCTCCAAGACACGGGTGCCCTGGATCTCCTCGGCCCTCCATCGAGTTCCTGCATAGAATCGATCCCTGGACAGGCTAGTACCGTTAAACTTATCGATTTGCGTCCGCCGGAACCGGTTCCACTGTTTACCGAAGCTTGCTACGTACTCGCCCCCTTCGTGGAAGCGAGGTATGCAGCCACGGATCGGCACACGGCGACCATCGAGGGAACAAATCAACTCCCCCTTCTGGATTTGCCCCTTTGCCTCCCAAAATCCCGGAGCCAGCACGAGCTCGTGGTCCGTCCCTGGACAGACCAAATGCTTAATGTGATCGTGCTGCACGCCGGCCTCGCCTGAACCGTCCCCACATGTTAGGGTGTCTTCCGCCCGATATAGATCAGGTGCGGCTCGACCACGGGCTGCCTGTTCCTACTAAAGGTTTGTCGGATCAGGCGCAGGACCTTCTTTGGCCATCCTCCGCCCAGCGTGGTCCCCGTGCAGACGACGCACTCCATGCCGTGATTTTGAAGGAGGTTCGTCATGAGGGACGTGGTGAACGAATTGACATGCTGCCACGGATGAAAAATGCATCCGCAATCGGGGCAAATCGTTTTCAGAATCTCAAGATCCTCGTTATGCGGGGTTGTCGCAACCAGGAAGCCCCCGCGGCGAAGACTGCGTCGTATGTCCCCTAGCGTCTCCTCGAGTGCCTTCGCCGGAAGATGCTCCAGTACCTCGACCAGAAAGACCACATCGACACTTGCGTCCGCAATCGGGCTCGGGACCCGTTCGGCCAGGGTGATTCCGCAGAACAGGGGATGGTCGCCGCAGCGCTTCCGAACCTGGTCGATGGACTCGGGAGAAAACTCCAGGCCCTCAGCGCGGATGCCTCGTTGCAAAAGGCGTTCGAGGAGGAAGCCCGGCCCGCAGCCATAGTCAAGTACGCGGACCCCCTGGAGGGGCACATGCCGCTGCGCGAATGCAATGATCGCGTCTCCAGAGTGGCTGCTGAAATAAGCGCGGTCGGCCTGCGGGCTGTTCGACACGTAGGCCCAGAATCGCCTCACGTGCTCCGGCGTCCATTCGACCTCGTGGAGGGCAAATTTCAGCACAGGTCCTGCCACGAGAACGCCGGCACGTCCGTCAGCCGCTCTTCGATAAACAGCAGGTGCCAGAGCTGAAACATCAGGGCCGTCCAGATCTCTGCATGGTAATCCACGCAACCCTTAAGGTGCGGCACCACATACCGGGTATGGAAATCCGGTTGAAAGATGCCTTGTGCCCTCAGGCGTTCAACAGATAACAGCCGATCCGCCAGCGGCCGCAGCTTGCCCCGCAACCACTGCGCCGTCGGGATGACGAACCCCCGCTTCCCCGCTCTCAACAATTCCGGGGGCAGCAAGTCACCCACCGCCGCCTTCAACAGGTACTTCAGGTCCCCCGGTCGTGTCCGGACATGCGCCGGGATCTGATGTACCAGCTCGACGAACTGGTGGTCGAGGAATGGCACTCTGGCCTCCAGCGCGTGCGCCATCGAGAACCGATCGGTCATCAGCAAGAACTCCTCGGGAAGCTGTGTGGCAAATCCCACGGAGTTGATGGCGTCCCGTGGGACTGCCGTTTCAGAAGCCCGGTAGCATTCCTGCAGGACCCGTGAGGTATCCGGGATTGCTGCCGTGTTCGCGCTGAACAGCGATGCTCGCTTTGTCTCATCGGGAAAATAGAAGTAGCGGTTGAAGTAACACCAGCGGAAGGGATCCCGGCGCAGTTCGGGCAAGTGCGCCCACTCCCGTTTCTGCTGCGGGGCGATCCAACTATCGGGAATGCACCTCACCAGCGCCGCGACGGGCTGCCATGCGGGCGCCCACCACGGTGTTATTCCGGCCGCCCCATTGGCGGCGTGCGCCTCGAACCGCGCGAAGCGTCCGTAATCCCCGAACAGCTCGTCGCCGCCGGTGCCCGTCAGGCCTATCTTGACGTGCCCCCGCATGAACTGGAACACATACCAGGATGGCAGTCCGCCTCCGTACGGCTCATCGAGATGCCAGACCATCCGCAACAGGTCCTGCAAAAGGTCATCCGGCTCGAGGATCAACTCATGATGTTCGGTCCCCCAGCGTTCAGCGACCTTGCGGGCCAGGGGCAGCTCGTTCCACTCCTCTTCGCCCGCACCCGTAAAGCCTAGCGTGTAGGTCCGGATCGGACTGACGCCCAGCTCACCCAACAAGCCGACAATCGCGGATGAATCGAGCCCGCCCGAGAGCGAGACGCCGACAGGGACATCGCTGAGGATCCATCGCCGCACCGCATCTCGCAGCCCTTGGCGGACCAGCGCGCACCATTCGGCGCGGCTCCGCTCTTCCTGGCGCCGGAAGTTAGGTCGCCAGTATGAGCGAATTTCAAGGTCGCGGGTCCGCAGATCGTAGCGAAACCAGTGGCCGGGCGGCACACGGTGGATCCCCTGAAAGATCGAGCCTGTATCGGGGATAAAGCGCAAGCTCATATAGTGGAAGAGGCTCTCGAGGTTAATATCCCGAGATATCCACGGTAACCCTAGGAAAGATTTGAGTTCCGATGCGAAGGCGAACTGCGATGGACGGCGGGCATAATAGAGCGGCTTGATCCCGATCCTGTCGCGCGCCCCGAACAGCACACCTCTAGGGCGGTCGTAGATGACGAAGGCGAACATGCCGTTGAGATCGGCGAGCATCTCTTCTTGTTTTTCCTCGTACAGGTGCAGAAGGACCTCGGTGTCGGAATTCTTGGTGGCAAAGCGATGACCCCGCGATTCCAGTTCTGACCGCAGATCCGGCGAGTTATAGATCTCACCGTTGTGGACGATCCACAGTGTCCCGTCCTCGTTGCTCATCGGCTGGCGCCCACCGACGAGGTCTAGAATGCTCAACCGGTGCATGGCCAGGGCGACTTGGGCTTCCTCGTCTCGATACTCGCCCTGATCATCGGGCCCACGGTGGCGGCCGGCGGCATTCATGGCGGTCAGCCACTGCGGCTCGTGCGCGCCCGCGATCCCTACGATCCCACACATCCTTAGCTCACCCCACCCGAACCGACGGTATCGGATTCCAGATAATCGATCTCGTCCGATGCCACCCAGTCGGCGAATCGGCGAATGTCTTCGGCCCGGGCAAACTGCGAATAGTCCTCCACGTGGGGGACCAGGTTGTCACCGAGCGGATGGACCGTCTTCTCGATTGGCATCTTGATCCACTCGAAACTCTGCATGGACCACGGGCGGAGCTTGAACAGGGCGTACGCGAAACGTCGCGCAAGTTCTTGCTGTGCACGGGACATCGGTAATGTCGCATCAATTCGGGAGAGGCGGTGCAGGTACTCTTCCGCCGAGGACGAGTCGACAGTAAAGCCCATACCCGCATACCGACCCGTCCCGGCTGTCAGCACGGGCACCCCGTAGCAGGCCATTTCGATACCGATCGTGCCACGCACGGTCACGCAATAGTCCGTGATCTCGAAGAACGAGAAGGTGTTGATATCGGTATCGGGCGGCACGATCCTGACGTGTTCCGGCAGTTTCCCGACTGCGCTCCGCACCGCGATGATGTCCCGCAGCTCCCCTGCATAGTCTTCGTGCTTCAGTTTCCAGACGAGGTCCGGGTGGAGCTTGATGACCCAGTTGACACGGGGATTCGCACACGCGGCCCTCACGGTCTCGAGGAGCCAGGTCTCGTAGTCATCGAACAAGCCGCGCCCGTAGAAGAAGGTCGCATCCCACAGCACGTGCGAGAAGATCACCGCGGTCTTCTTTGTAGGGTCCAACCCGAGCTGCCTCCGGACCTCCTCGGCCGACTTGATCCGCTTCCCATCATGAAGGAACTTGCGATTGAACCAGCTTCCTTTGCGATAGCTCTCTTCAAACTCTCGCATCAACTCCGCTTCTCGCCCGGGTCCCCAAGGAATCCTCTTCACGCGCTCCCAGCTTCCGTTGTCGAGAGAGAATGGGTGCTGATGGCGGTTGTGTCGGTCCAGACGTTTGAGCACGAAGCCATCCATGCGCTGCGAACCCACGTACTGGACGACCGGAATTCCCCGCGCCACGCACACGCCAAAAATCTCCGCCGCCGGAGACAGTCCTTTCTCGAGAAAAAGCGCAATGCGGGGCCGTTGCTGCGCGACCATCCCCTCGGCGGCCAGCACGTTTCGTTGGATCCTGACCAGCTCTGACCCTACCTCGTTCAGTGTTTCCGCCTGCGTCAGATCGAACTTGGCAAACTTGTTACGATTCAAAACATTGGACAGGGCGATGCGGCCGACATCCACATCGCGATACGTAAGCTCCAAGAGATCCGAGACCCGAGGCCGACTCCGCACAAACTCATGGATCTCGGCCGCCGGTCGAGTGATCGAGTCCATCGCGAGGAATCTTTCGAAGTGAAGGAAGTGTCTGATACCAAAGAGCTGATGGTATCGGCGACTCCAGCTATCTGAGCCGAGATGCACGGCCACGGGCCGAAAATCCCGGAGGCGGACGGCCAGCGAGATGACACCGTCCATTTTGAGGCTCCAGACTGTTTGAAGAGCCGACACGATCCAGGCGACATTTTCCGGGCCCCCGGTTGGTGCGGCCTGCGACAATCGCTGGAAATGCTCGCGGCAGGCAATATAGTCCTGCCGGATGGCGCGCCATTTCTCTCGTTCCGCCGCGTCAACCAGAAACCGAGCCCACTCACTGACGGAGCCCCTCACGCCCATCCAATCGAGCAAGTGAGTTGCCCCAGTCCGGTAAGCGAGTTGCTTGAGATCGCTATACTTCATGACGAGTTTATGGCTGCGCCGCCGTCCAACGATTCAGATAGAATTCCGCAAGCGCGAGGTCGTTCGCATCATCGATATCGACTGAAGCGGCTGGATCCATCTCCAGTGGCAGCACCATGTCTCCGTATAAACGGCCCCCCGAAACCAGCTCCCGCCTCACGACGAGGGTCGCGGGGCCGTTCCGGGCATACACTCGGGGCTTGTCCTGCCGCCGGAGGACCATCGGCTGGTCCAGAAGAGGAACCAGCCGACCCTCCTCGAGACACATCAGGGACGCGGGGCTGAATTGGTGCGGGACCGCGACGACGCTCACCACACTGTCTGCGCCGGTTTCGATCAGGCAATCCACCGCGGCGTCGATATGCTCTGCACGGCGCAGGGGGGACGTAGGCTGCAGGATGACGACGATGTCCGCGAGATATCGTTCGTGGTCCATGACCCAGCCGAGCGCGTGTCGAACGACCTCGATCATCGGCGTTTCGTCGCCTGCAAGATCGGCAGGCCGGCGAAAGGGCACCTCCACGCCGCACCCCGCTCCAACACGAGCGATCTCCTCGTCGTCCGTCGAAAGGATTGTCCGGGTGAGCCGTTTACTCCGGAGAGCTGCCTCGCACGTGTAGGCCAGCAGCGGTCGGCCCGCCAGGGGTACAATATTCTTCCGAGGGATGGACCGGGAACCGCCGCGGGCCGGGATGATACCGAGGATATTCACGTCTCAGTAGCTGATCCGCTTCTGGATGCGAACGTTGCAGGTGGCGAGGATCCTTGCGATCCGCTCGCCGGCGTGGCCGTCACCGTACACCGGATCCGAGGAGTATGGACCATGGCGCACCTGCCGATCGATGGCATTGGCGATCGCCTTACGATCATGGCCCACGTCGATCACATTCTTCCCCTGCTGACGCATGTCCTGCCGGGACCCGATGTTCACCCCAGGCGTGCCGATGAACGCCCCTTCGCGAATGCTGCTGCTGGAATTCCCCACCAGACAGGCCGTCCGTGTCATCAGCCGGACGTATGTTTCAGCGGGCAGATTCTTAAAGAAGTGCATTATGGAATCATCGCTATGTTCCCGAAATTTGCGAATTCCTCGTGCGATATCCTCCGATCCCGCGTCCGCATTGGGCCAGAAGACGATGGCAGGCAGCCCGACGGCCTGAACGCCGAGGAGCGTCTCGGTGATCTGCCGTTCCCCCTCGCCGTACTCGGTCGTCACGGGGTGCTGCGAGACCATCACGAAGGGTTGGTTGAGGTCGAACCTGCCGCCCACACCTTCGGTGAACAGGTCCGGCTCGAGGCCGTCTCGGTCCTGCTCCATCACCTCCCGCACGAGATCCATCCGGGGGCAGCCGACCAGGTGGACGTCCTCCGGCCATTCCCCCATTTTGATGATGCGATCACGGGCCTCGGCGCATGCCGGGAAGTGAATGTGTGCAAACTTGGTGACCGCATGTCGAATGCTCTCGTCGATCGTCCCGCTGACCTCGCCGCCCATGGTGTGGGCCAGGGGGATGTTCATGTACGCGGCGGCCAGGGTCGTCGCCATGGTTTCAAACCGATCACCGACGGTCAGCACGATGTCCGGCCGCAGTTGTTCGAAGACGGTCGGCAACTCAAGCAGACCGAGGCCGGTGGATTTCGCCATCGTCGTCGGGTTTTCCCCTTCGATCAGCATGTAGACCCTCGCCATGGGCGCGAACCCATCCTTCTCCACGACCTCCACCAAGGACCCGTAGCGATCGAGGAGAGCCGATGCCCCGACGACGACCTGAAGTTCCAGGCCGGAGTGGGTCTGGATGGCCCGCATGGCTGACTTGATGCTACTGTAATTCGCCCGTGACCCGATGACCACGCAGATCTTACGCATCACTCCCCCGCGTCCCAATCGATGTCGGTCGGCATCAGCACCTTCTCCGCTGAAATACGCCGGCTGGTCCGCTTGCCCAGCACCTCATGTAACCTGGCCGCCCGGATCCCCGTGCCGGGCTTCTTGATGCCGATCATTTCCCGGGTGAGGCGTGCGCCGGCGGGAATGTCGGTCACCGCCACCAGCGATTTTTCAAAGATCGCTTTCATCCCTTCGTGTCGGGTAACGTCATCCTTGTCAACCGGATTAGCCAGCATCGTCTCGATGGTCCGAATGCCTCGGACCATCTCGGCGAACTCCGGCGGCTCGAGCGAGTGTTTGGCGTCGCTGCCGTACAGATGTCGGCTCAGTGTGAAGTGCTTTTCGATCACCGAGGCACCCAGCACGACGGCCGCATACGCGGCATAATTGGTCAACGTGTGATCCGACAGTCCCACCGGCAGCTTGTAGCGCTCTCGCATCTCCGTCATCACGTTGAGCCCAACCCGCTCGGCTGGACACGGATACTCCGATGTACACTCGAGGACGGTTAGCCGGTCATGGTGGCGCAGGACGGTATTGACCGCCGCGTCGAGTTCAGCCCAATTGCTCATGCCTGACGAGAGCAGGACGGGTTTACCCGTCTGCGCCACGACCTCGAGGTAAGGCAGGTTGGTCACCTCCCCCGACGGCACCTTGTACCGCCTGACCCCGATTTTCTCCAGGAGCTCCACCGCTTCCACGGAGAAGGGGGAGGACAGAAACTCCACCTGAAGCCCTTCGCAGTGGGCTTTGAGCGCCTCCCACTGCTCGAGCGTGAAAGCGGTGCGTTCGAAATACTCGTAGCGCGGCTCGCCCGTGAAGTACGGCGGCATCGGCGCGTCGCGGAGCGTCTCGGCGGAGGCGATGTGGGTTTGAAACTTGACCACGTCGGCACCGCACTCGGCCGCCGCATCGATCAGGCGCATCGCGATGCCGAAGCTGCCATCATGCACCGACCCCACTTCCGCGATGATCAAGGTCTTTGATGGATTATTCAGAGTCATGTTTTCTGTATTGGACCTAGGATTTCAAGAAAGTCCCCAACCGAATTCCACCATGTATTGCTCTCCATCCAGGGCACCCAGCCTTCCACCACAGGAATAAAGTTGTAGTGCTCAACATGTGGCGTACGGAGCTTTTCCACAGATATTCGCGATCTGGGCCTGTACGAGGCAGAACGCTCACAACCAGGGATGTCTTCTCCAGGTCACGCCCAGGACCTCGATAATCTTCGGTAATGCGTGTTTCCCACTTGCGAAATTCAGTGAAGTCCAGAGACTGGTACAATTCCGAACCCTCCAATCGTCGCGCATCAGAGAAACATTCCAGAAAGTGAGAACACAAGTGCGTGTATTCCGGACTTACGTTATGATGCGCAATAATCCTCACGGGACCATAAGCAGTAGCAGCCGCAGAAAGATAGGTCGCAGGGCTGTATTTCGGCCCGTCAATTAGCAAGGCAATTTTACCTCTTACCGACCCAAGTATCCTTGGAAGCTCATAGAATGTGTCGCCCACAATTAGCTCCAAATCGGTATACCGGCCCAGGCGTTTACGGCATTCCATGGCACGGTTGCGGTCCGCCTCAACGTCAATAGAAACCACCCGTATCGCTCTTGCTTCTCCATAGGCACCGATGACAGCTGTCGAGTAGCCGTCACTCCGCCCCGACTCAATTATGCAATCGATTCCAGCCTCTTCGCAATGATACAGGAAAAATGCCATTTCTGACGGATATATCGCGCCTGGAAAATACGGGAAATCTACTGATCGAACAAAGGACAGCAAGCCTGAGGTGATCACGGTACCAGCTGTCTTTCTATTCATTTAACGTATTCTACTATCTGGCTCCTAGCACCGGACTACCCAAGGCTAAGAGCCAGAGTCCGAGGAGGAACATCACTTGGTTTTCGTGGAGCGCTCTTCGAACTTCCGACTGGGGGCCGTCGAAATCCGCATAGAGGCTAATGCCTCAACTGCCAACTCACATATACTATTAAGGCTCTCCTCATGTGAGAAATCCACTCCCTCCACCAGCGATGCTCCGAACCTCCCGGCTTCTCCTGGCTTGGAGCATTCCTCAAGCGCGCGGAGGAAGATACGCATTTCTCCGGGAGATGGGCCAGCTCCATTGGTCTTAACTAAGTTCTGAACCGCCCGCTCGCAATCCTCAACAGTTTTGATCCGAAACGCTCCAGGTGCAGCGTTGTAGCACACCTCGCCGAACACGAGCACAGGCTTACCCCTCATCAGGGCCTCCCAACCTACAGTTCCGGTGCACGTCGCAACCGCAATCGCGCTGTCAATTAAACGAAACGTACTTGTTCTGCTCTCGATCAGTCGCACCTTCGACATCCTACTGAGATCGTCGTAGAACAAGCGCGAACGACCATTGCAGGTCTGTGCAGGGTGTTCCTTTACCCAAACCTTCACATCATCAGGTATCACTGCAGCCAGCATATCTACGATGTTTTTCTGGTCCACGTAACTTCCTGCAAGCGGGGCTGTCGAAATTTCCGGCTGGTAGTGAAGAGGGACGTAGACGTATTTTTCGTCGAACCGCGGTTCTTCAGCAATCGAATCGTAGTACCTTCGAAGCAACTTAGTCCTGCGGGCAAAGCGATACTCCGTAACTAGCCTCGCCAGCTCACCCCAAGGCGACATCGTGCCCTTCAGCAGGGACTTTATTCCCCTAATTTGCCGCGTTACCATCCGAAGTCCACCAAACATGTGGTGATTGAAGCCAAACCCCGGGGTCGTCATGTACCACGGCACTGGATCCTTCAGAACCGAAGTGTACGTCTGCCAGAAACGCTCCGACCCTTCAGTGAGGCTACATCCCAGTGGGGTTGCACCATAGCGCGTCTGAAGCGCCATGAAACGTTCACGCACGTCAAGTGTAGTGTCTTCCAGGTCCCTCAGCGCTCTTACTCGACCAATTGTCCGAATCGACTCGAATGTCAAAAACGGGATCTTCCTCAGCGTACACAAACCGTAGATCACATAGTCAGCGCCCACATGAGGTATGTTAGTCGAGATGAAGAGGTTGATGTCTTTCTCGGAGATGACGTGATTCCAGAACCGAAGATGTTTCAAATAAATAGATTTCCTTAGGTCATAGCTTTCGATCGAGTCCAGTAGTCCCCGGTTCCTTAGGCATCTCCGGTCCAACAATTGAGCCCATCGCAATCGCATCCCAATTTTGCCGAGCTTATCCAACACTCTCAAAACCATAGATTCCCAGGGTGCCATACGCCACACTATTTCCTCGTCAAGTGGCCGGAGCCGGTTCCAGTCCACCTGGTAGTCGCCATAGTGCAGAGCGTTGGCATCATACAGACGGTAGGTAAAGCCAGCAGGTACTTGGACCTTCTCGCCATCTATAATTTCCGCATGTTCGATTTTCAACGGTTCCTTCACTGCTTCTAGGAATCGCGCAGAGAAACCAGGGATGAAGTTGTACAGTATCATCCGAGTGGTCATGGTTATTTCCTAAATGCCTGGTGTGAAGACAAATGCGTTGTGTCTTCGGGCTGTGTCTGGCTGGCTTGAGCGTGGTCGTACACCCCTAATTGCATCCGTTCAACCATCTCCCGAAACCCGGTGTTCCTTTCCATGAGTTCTGTGAAGGTACCGTTATCGACGAGCGTTCCTTCGCCAAGGTAAAAGATCCGATCGCAACGCTGCACCGTGCTCAAGCGATGCGCGATTATGATAAGAGTTTTGTTACCCCGCAGTCGCTCGATCGAAGCGGCAACTTCGGTTTCGGTGATGCTATCCAGCGACGAGGTTGCTTCGTCCATGACCAGAATGTCGGGATCGTGATACAGCGCGCGGGCGATGCCAAGGCGTTGACGCTCCCCCCCCGATAGCCGAATGCCACGCTCACCAATAACTGTCTCAACATTGTGCGGGAGACTGCCGACAACATCTGCGAGGGCGGCAGCATTAAGGGCTGCCATCACACAGCCGTCGTCAATCTTTTCATCCACGACGCCGAAGGCGACGTTGCGGCGAATCGTATCGTCAAGCAGAAACGTCTCCTGGGGAACGTATCCGAAAAGCTGTCGCGATCGAGTACCTTCCGGGAGCACGCCTGAGACGCCGTCAATCCGAACCTGTCCATTCGCTGGAGCGAGCAGACCTAGGATTGTATCAGCCAGCGTAGTCTTACCCGATCCCGACTCACCTACAAACCCAACAACCTCGCCCCGCCTGATGGTCAGACTCACATCACGAAGCGACGGGCGTCCCGCCTCTTCGTACGTGAACGAGACCCGTTCCACGCGAATTTCACGTTGAAAATCCAACTCGCCACGTGAATCCGTTCTCTCCTGGGCGCCTTTGCCTTGATGTCCATGCAACTCAACCGTCTTCATATCCGTCCAGACCACATCTACAGGTACCTCAGTAAGCCGGATCGTCTGTGCAGCGTTCGATATCCGAGCCAGCGCGGGCATTACCCGGTAAGCCGCGGCGCCAATCATTGCGAGCACTGGAACCACCTCCGTTATTCCTAAGCCTCCAAGCAGTAGAATTCCTATCGTACCGAGTACGCCACTAATTACTACAAGCTCCAGGAGTTGCCGAGGTAGCATAGATGCCAGCGCGTTCCGGCGGCTCACTGAGCCGTATTCCCTCACTTGCCTCTCGAATCTCCTCACAAAGTACTCCTCCCGACCAAAAACCTTGATAATCTTTATTCCCCCAAACGCCTCCGTAACCGCCCGATATGTCTCACCTACTAACCTGTTAATCTGAGACCCCCATTCGAGAAAGTGTCGCTCTCCTACACGCCAGTACATGACAAGCGTAGTGCCCAGAATGATCGTCGTTACGATACTCACCAACGGCTGAAGATAACCCACGGCGAGCAGCACCGCGATCAAAACCAAGCTCTCGCTTCCAAGATCAATTAACGCTGAGACACAGTGTTGACCGACATACGAGCAGTTGGTCATCACATTCCGAGTTAGATCCACGGAGTTATTCATCAAGTGATACGTCATCGGCTTCCTCAGGTAGGCCCCAAACAGATCTGTAGCAAGCTGTTCCTGCGTATCCCACTGGATTCGTAATCGCAGCCAAGTTGAAAACATCTGCAAGAGTATCCTTGCCACGAATATAACAAACACCAGCGCACCCACGACAGCGAGATATTTCGACCAGTCCTTTCCTTCGCTTCCGACGAGTAGCCATGCCAACCACGAAAACTCGTTGACGCTGCTCTGATCCAGCATGACCTTAAACAGTACGAACACAGAACCCACTCCCAGAGCATCCAATGCGGCGGAAAGGACTAAAGCAACCGTCAGCACTACAACCTTAGTCCTGGTTCGTGGCTGCATCAGGCTCAGAACCTTGCGGAGCTGAGTGATGATTGATATCTTATCCCTAGCCATCAGACTCTCGATTCGGAAGCACATTCGGTCTTGGAAGTGGCGCAAGGAAAGATCCTTTATATCCCCTACTCTTAAGAGTCCGACGTAGCTCCAACGCAATGTGCCAGGAAAGTAGCAAAACCATTTCAGGTTGATCAGTGTAAAGTTTCGATTCCTCGAGAACTGGAATTTTTGTCCCAGGCATGTATTTACCGATCTTTTGAGACCCTTGAATTTCCAGCACACAGTCCAGTAGGCCGTCATCCAGGCCTAGATAGTTGATCAAAGTACTTGCCCGCGACGGAGCCCCGATGCCGTAGATCCTTGTGCCGTCCCTTTTGAGTCCCGCCAGCAGCTCGTACAGCTCGAGTTTCGAGCGGACCACGCGGTTCCGAAACCCATCGATCCACGAGTCACTGGTAATGCCTGCCTTTCGCTCGTCGTTCAACAGAGCCCCGACCGATGAATCGATGCCATATCTCTCAGATTTACTGGCATAGACTCGAATCGATCCGCCATGGGTCGGAATCCGCTTTACATGGAAGACCCGAAATCCATGCATATCAAGAAGGTTCTCGAGGCTCGTGAGCGAGTAATATCGGAGGTGTTCGTGGTAGATCGTGTCGTACTGCAAGGTGTCGATCAGATCGAGCAGGTAGTGGGATTCCGAGATAAAGATTCCATCCTCGGCCATCATCTCCTCTATGAGGTCAACCGCCTGGTGGACATTGTGGATATGCGCGAACACGTTGGTGGCTGTCACGACCTTCGGCTTTCCATATTGAGCCCTCACCCTCGCTACAGCCTCCCCGTCGAGGAACGTCATTAATGTGGGGATACCTCGACCCTGCGCTATTTTCGCAGTGAGGGACGGCTCGATGCCAAGCACGCGATGACCGCCCTGGGCGAAGTTGCTCAGAAGGGTGCCGTCATTCGACCCGATGTCAACGACCAGCTCGTCTGGCGATAGCCCGATGCGGTCGCGTACTTCCTGATACAGCTCGGCAAAATTTCCCCGTAGGATTCGGGTCGTCCCCGAGGTATACGGATAATCAGGAGGGAAAAGAATGGTCGGATCCACGGCATACCCGAGCTGGACAAGGTGGCAGTTAGGGCAATAGAGCATCTCGGCCGGGAACCACGGCTCGGCGTCCGGTAGCCCACCGACCGGTCGCATCCGGTTGACCGGAGGAAGGTACCCGATAAATAGAACGGAACGGAGGTCCCTGTCGTCGCAGACCTGACAGCAGTCGATTGGGCCGTAATCCTTGAGTCTGTACGAATTCATGGAGCTTCTTTCAGGCTTCATGTGGCGACCCCGGTCGCCGGTACGCGTGCCCCAGCGTCTTCCGACTCATGCGACGCGTACCACTCGACAGTTCGCCGAAGACCTTCCTCAAAGGTCACCCGAGGCCGGAATCCCAAAGCCTCGAGCCTTCGTATATCCGGACACCGGCGCACCGTCCCTCCCCGTGCCTCGGGCCCGGGAACCACCCGAATACGCACATCAAGAAGTGTCGCGATGCGGCCAGCTACATCACGTATCGAGCGCTCCTCAGAGGTGCCTATATTGTAAATACTCAGGTGTTCTCCCCTCTCGATCAGCGTCATTACCCCCGCGATGCAGTCATCGACGAAGATGAAGGCCCGGGATTGCTCGCCCGTCCCTTGAATTGGGAGGGGAATTTCCTCACCCTTCTGTGAAGAGGCCTTAAGTCGCAGCAGCCGCACCGTCAGCTGCGGAATAACGTGGTCGTGCCCCATATGCGGCCCGAAGACGTTGTGCGGCCGGAAGATCAGCACCCGATTGAAGCATTCGCGGCCGTAGTGGATTGCCATCAGCTCGCTAATGATCTTCCCTCCCCCGTACGAATATCGCGGATTAAAAGGATCAGGGATCGACAGCGGAGCCGATTCGTCCGTCGGGACGGAGGGTGGAGTCTGGTATACTTCCGAACTCGACGCGAGGATCAGTTCGCCAACGTCAGCCCGGATGCAGGCATCCAGAACGTTGATCATGCCCCGTACTCCCACGTCCAGGACGTGTGCGGGCCTCTCGTAAAAGTTTTCGGTCCCATTGACGAACGCCAGATGGCATACGCTATCGACTCCCCGGACGGCGCCCTGCACCGCTTCCGCATCTCGGATGTCCGCAGCGACAACCTCAACGCCGTCCTTAGCCTCCGCCAGACGATCCAGCGAGCCACGCGACAGATTATCCAGGACCCTCACCGGATGCCCACGTTCAACCAGATGTCGCACTAGAGGCGCGCCAAGAAAGCCCAGTCCGCCCGTCACAAGATAGCTACGCATCGTTAACCGCTAACCCCAGGGGTCCCGGCCGGGTATTCATCCCCGAGCCGACACGGCCCGCTCAATCTCGTCAGCCAGCATTCCTGCAACCACCGCCGGAGTGAAGTATCGTTCGTAAGTTGCTCGTCCGCCCTTTCGCACGCGCCGATTCACTTCCTGGTTCGTCGCGGCCACGTGGATCATCCGCGCGATCTCTTCCGGAGTGGACCCAACGAGTGCGTTCTCCATATGGCGAATCTCAGGGATCGCCCGGCAACTGTTCTCATGCACGACGAGGCAAAGCCCCTGCGCCCACGCAACCACGTGCCGCGTATAGGCTGCCTGATACGAACCGGCATTGTTTAGAAGGAGAAAGACATCACTCGACCGCAGCTCGGTGTCGAGATCCTCAACGAACCCCCGAAGGACGAGGCGCGGATGCCTCAGCAAGGATCTCAAAGCAGGAACTACCTCGCCCCCTCCGATCACCTGGACCTCGAAGTCGAGTCCCATCATCACCCGGTCAAGCTCTGGAAGCACGTCAGCGAGCAAGAACCTGAGCCCATACGTGCTGCCCGTCTGGCTAACTTTTCCCACGTGACCGAGGATCTTGATACGCCGCTCCGGAGTGCCAATTCCCGGGATCGGATCCTTGCCGCCGAACTCCCGGAAGCCCGGGTCGACCCATACATTATTGACATAAACCGAACGGGGGTGGCCATGGGCAGCGTAAAAGTCGGCATTGCATGCCGTAACGTTCGCAATCACATCCAGATCCCTCATGAGATGCAGGTGGGCGCGCTTGAATCGCGCCAACCAGAGGCGCTGAAGCACAGAGGCGATCACCACCCTACCGGACCATGCGTTCGCTGATGGATCTCCAAAAAGACTACGGTCCCGCAGGCGCGCAGCTGCTGGTCCGAAGTCCAGGTCTCCGTGATATGCGACGCGCGACACGTCCCTGATCCCGTCAGTGGCAGCAACCCCTTCGGGGCTCCAGATCGTGAGGACAGCATCGGCGTGGTGAGTCCGGATTTTCTCCTGCATGGTGTCCCGAAGCACAACAGCGGGGTAATATTCCTTCAGCCCACTTCCCCCAAGTCCCCAGCCGACTAACGAGAGAATCTTGCCGAGCCGCGACTTGGGCCTGCCGGTCAAATGGTATTCCGCCGGGTAGATTGGGGTCAAGACCTGCACCCCGAGAGTTCCTAGATGCTGAAACGCCTCTTCCTCGGAGGGACTCAATACTGTCTTAGTACGAAATTCGTTGAAGACAGGCTGATACATGATTTCGTGTCCGAGCTCAGCCAGACCCGTCATGAGCTGGTAGAGCACGATGTTCACCGCCGTGACCCTTTCCCGATCGTGGTCCCGATACGGTATGTCACCGCCGATCGCGAGAACCCTCATGGGGAACCTACTCCGCGTGTCGCCCGCCCCGAGACCGGACGACCCCCCAAAGGTCGACTAATACCGTCTCAGCCGGGACGACGAGCTCTCGGTACGCCGAGTGCGGAACGCCAACGATCAACACTGGGCACATGACTGCAAGCTCTTCCTTGGTGACAAATGACGGATTATTAACAAACTCGTCGGAGCAGCTGACCTCGGCACCCTGAAATTGTAGGATTTTGGCCAGCTTGTATGAAAGCGAGTCACGGATGTCATCGATGTCAGCCTTGAAGGCCATGCCGAGAATGCCCACTCGGAGGTTCGTCAAGTCAAGCTTCAGATCGTTGCGCAGGTGATCCACGAGGAAACCTGGCAACCCCTCGTTGACCATCATGGCAGCGTGTCCAAGCTGAAAGTGATTTCCGCAGAATGCAGTGAGTTGAAGTGTATCCTTCAACAGACACGGCCCTGCCGCGAAGCCCGGTCGAGGAAAATCTTGTCCCCGTTCATAATTCTGCGTCATGGCCTGATAGATACGCTCGTAGTCGGCGCCCTTCTCCGTGGCGACCATGTAGAACTGGTTTGTGATGGCGAACTGAATATACCGCCATGCGTTGGAGAATAACTTCGCCAGTTCTGCCTCCTGAACGGTCACCGTGACCGTTTCCACACCTAGCCTCCGGAAGAGACCATCTGCACGACGAAGCGCCTCGTCCGTGAAGCCCGAGATGATTTGAGGAAGCTTGCGGAGCTCTCGAATGGCATACCCCTGCACGATACGCTCGGGGCAATAGGCCAGGTGTATGTCCAGGTCTCGGGCCTTGAAAAACTCCTTGAGTCTGTGCGAGGTTCCAGGATAAACGGTGCTCCGAAGGATGATGCAGTGACCAGGTCGCAAATGGGGAGAAAGTTGTTCGGCGAGGTCAAGCATCGGCCGCAGCTTTGGATTAAGATACTCGTCAACCGGTGTCCCAACGGTGATCAAGACGATTTCGGCCCGATTGACCTCGGAAAGACTGTTAACGATGTGCAGACTTCTGCCAAACACCCGCTTGAGCACCGGCTCAGCATCGTGCTCGATGAACGGCATCCTCCCCGCCTCGATGGCAGCGCGCCTGCTCGTGTCGATGTCATAAAGTCCAACCTTCAGCCCGACATCGGCCAACACGATCCCCAGCGGGAGCCCCACATGTCCAAAGCCGCCAATAATGATTACGTCGTACACGCTGTGACCGCTCATGCCCTGGGCCCCTCTTCCAGCCGATCGTTCGAAACATCGACCCACCGATGAGTACGGTGGGACTCTACCGCAGCGTCTATCAGCACCTGGGCGCGAAGGCCGTCCTCAAATGATGGTCTCACGTCAACTTCCCCTTCGGCGACGGCATCGATAAACCGTTGAGCCAGTCGTGCAAACGGAGCAATGCGGCCGTCGGCAAATTCCCGCCCAAGCTGGTATTCTGCCGGTATCGGTATTTCGCGAATGTCCTTAGAGCCGGGACTCCCGTCCCACAGTCGAAAGCCCTTTCCATAGTCGGTGAGGTTGTCGCTCCCAATGATTAGCGCTCTTTCTTCTCCGTAAAACTCGATCCAGTGCCCCTTGCCCACGGGCGCAACCGTAGACATGGTCACACTCACGGGAGTCCCATGTTGGAGCTCGAGGAGCAGGTGGCAACAATCTTCAGCATCGACGGTCCTCCATGCCCCGGACTCGTCAGGCCGACTTGCCACGCGCGTGTTAAGCTGCGCAGCTAGAGACCTGATCGGCCCCAAGAACCATTCCAGGTAATCGAAGACATGGACCCCGAAGGCGCCCAGGAGACCTCCCCCCTGGGCGCGATCGGTCTTCCACGACCACGGCCTGGACGGATCGGCCCAAGTATGAAGAATCCATGTCACATTGACATGCCGTAACGGTCCGATTTCGCCTTTCTCCAATATCTGCTTCCCATAGCACCAGGCCGGAATCTCCCGAAACTCGAAATCCACCATATGTGCGTGCCTCCCTTTCCGGGCAGCATCGAGCATTCTTGCCGCCTGAGCAGTATTTAGCGCCAGCGGCTTCTCGCAGAGAACTGCCTTGCCGGCCGCAAGTGCCGCAAGAGTGATTTCCTCATGAGTGATCGGGGGGGTGGCAATGGTCACCACATGGATTTCCGGGCACTCGACCAACTCACGCCACGAAGCAAAATACCGCGGCAGGGAAAACTCCGTCGCCACCTGACGTGCGAGTTCGGGCCGACGGGAGGCCACTCCGACGACACGTGTATTCCCCAGAGCAGAGAGGCCGGGTATATGAACCCTGCGACCGAACCCTGTCCCAATTACGCCAACGTTGACCACGCTAGAACCATCATCTTCACCTGGCGCTAAGGTATTAGCCTGACAGCGTTTTGGCCAGCGGCCATGCTCTCGTGTCGGTCAAGCCAGAAAGCCACAGTTCGAGGTTGACGAGTTGCCACAGGAACATCATGTGGTTCTCTCGAATCGCCCCGGTCGCAACGATGCGGTCGTGTTCGTCCACAAGCCGTTCGACCGCGGCCACGTTGTAGATCCCCCGCTCGCGAAACGACCGCGAATGAACGAGATCCGTAACCTGCTCCCGCCCCGGGCCGGAAAGCCAGACGTGGGCCGGGGCGTTCCAGCCGGTCTTCTTGATCCGCGTCCGCGTCTCTTCCGGCAGGATCCCCTGCATCGCCTCGCGCAGCAGGTGCTTGGTCACACCATTCCGGATCTTCATCCGCCCGGGAACCCGGAACATGAACTCGACCAGCCGGTGGTCGAAGAAGGGGAGAAAGTGATCCAGCCCGAAAGCGGTCGCCTGCCGGTCCTCGGCCCGCAAGCAGCACGGGACCGTCTCGCGGAATATGTCCTGGTAGGTCCGGTTCTTGAGATAGCTCGAGAAGGGGTGGTCCATAGACGGCTCAAAGGCTGAAAGATTGAAGAATTCAGAATTAAGAGCGGAGGAATAACGTCTGAGGCGTTCGTAGTCGGGCACGCATCGCCCTGGTCGGGAGAAGTCCACTAGGCGAGCAAGGTTCCTTTCCAACCCGTCCATGGTCTTTCGAAAGATGGGATGATCGTGGTACGTGATCCAGAGCTTTACCTCGCGCGCCAACTCCTCCTCCAGGCCTGCCGTACTGAGGTCTGCAAAGTGATAGACGAAATGCTCGTATTCCCCAGCGTTCAGCTCGTCGCCCCCCAGACCGCCGAAGAGGCTCCCGAATCCTTCCTTCGCCGCTTGCTCGCAGACGAGAAAGTGGGAAAGCCACGTGGCTGTTGCCACGGGCTCGTCGTGGACTTCGATCATCCGGCGGACCAATCCGAAAACGTCGGGTGTCCCGACCCGAACGGGATGCCATTCCTTGGCGACTGCCTCGACCATGGGCCGGATGTCATCGCTCTCGTCGTACGTCTTATCGTCATACACCGCCGAGAAGGCGTGCTGCCTCGACCCGCTGGTCTTGACAGCCGCAGCCAGCACCGAAGAGGAGTCCATCCCGCCAGACAGCGTAAAGGCCGGCTCGCTGGCGGCCTTGAGCCGCAAGGCGACGGCGTCTAGAAGCAGCGCGCCGTACTGTTCGGCCAGCTCTGCCTCCGGTGCCATAAACTCAGGCGCATCCTCGAGGGACCAATACCGGGTGGTCGTCACCTGACCGTTGGCAACCCGCAGGACGTGCCCGGCCGGAAGCTGGGCGACCTGGGCGTAAGGCGAGTGGTCCGGCTCGTTGTCGAAATATCGGTAGTGCGACGCGGCGAATAGGGCCACAAATCGCCGGTTCACTTCTCGCGAGACTCCGGGGAGCGCCAGCAAGGCCCTCGGTCGGGACGCAAAGGCCAAGCCACCGGCGGCCGTGGTGTAGTACAGTGGCTTGACGCCGAACCGGTCGCGACCCAGCCACAGCGTGCCCGTCGCCTCGTCGTACAGCGCCACGGCGAAGTCGCCGTTGATGCGGCGCAGCACCTCTGAAAAGCCGTGCTTTTTGTAAAGGTTAACGACCAGCGCCGCGTCGTTCTCTGCGGGACCGAGTTCGTCCCGGTTATAGATGTGGCCATCAAAAACGGCGATCACGTGTCCGGCTCGCGCGATTCCCGGCACCGACCACCCGCACCAACCCATCGCGGCGTTCCCCGCCACTGCGGTGCGGGAGGCTACGGCCTTGTCCGGCGACGACAGCCGCAGCATCACCTCAACTAGCACCTCGCGCTTCTGCCCTTGAGCGTCACCTATGATCCCTGCAATCCTCGACACTCGACGCTACCCCTTCTCTGCGAGAACATGGCACCAGGGCGTGAAGAGGCTGCCGCGGAAGATCAACCTCTCCCCGCCCTCCGTGCGCACCGTGTGGCTCGAGATGTCTGCCGCTCGTTTCGGTTTCGACAAGTCGATTGGAATTAGAAATGGCTTGAAGAACACATTGCTAAACCCATGGTTCTAAAGGGCACACCGTACAATGGAAAAGGGGCGCAAGTGCAAATTGAGGCCCTCGGGATGGGTCTCGGACTTCTCGATAATCAACAGTTCCTGCTCGGCCGGGTGAAAGAGGTCAAATGTGATAAAATCGCCCCCTCCTTTCGTCACCGAGGCGATGTTCACGATGGCCCGGTCGAAGTCGGGTTCCGCGAACAAGAAAAGAACAGCGTTGACGATGACAATGTCGAAGCGTGGCCGCCCATCTAGATCCAAAAGGTCCATCCGGTCGAAGCTGATACCCTCAAGTTCGGGGTTTTGCCGACAGGCCTCGACAATGCCGGGGAACGCATCCCCACCGTGAAGCACCAACCCGGGAACCTGCCGCTTGAGGTGATACAGGAGGTTGCCGCTCGAACACCCGATGTCCACGAGGGACAGCGACCGGCCTTCACCCCGCCTTTTGACGATGTCCCGAACCATCTCGATAATGACCCGATCGCTCTCCCGGATCTGGGCCGCGTACTTCTTCTGGTACTCCAGATACTCGCCGCTCGCATACTCGCCATATGACGAAAGTTTTGACATGACCCGTTCGAAGTTACGTCGTTTCGCTGTAGTCCTTATCGCTTCAGGCTCCGCGAACCGAACATGCTGCACATGAACAGCAACTTCCATCTCTTCTTTTCGTCCCAGGCCAGCGTGTTTGCGTACACCCGCTTGTCTATGTCGGCCAGAACCATCAACGCCGGTGGGACCTCATGCAGATTGGCGAATTCCTGTTGCACCTCGTCAAATCCGTAGTTGCCCAGCTTGTATCGGTATGTAAGAGGGTTCTCGCGGATATTAAACGACACCCTATCGGGCTTGTCCGGTTGTGTAAGCAGGGATCCGACCCCAGAGCCCCCGTCGGCTCCGCAGAAATGCCTCTGGAAGAATTCGACCGTGAAGCGGTTTAGGGTGTACATGTCGAACAGCTCGTTCGAGTGGGTTACGACCATCGTTGCACCGCGTCTAAGAACCCTGGCAGACTCTTTATAGAAGAGGCCCTCCTCGTCATCGCTCAGGTAGGCGATCACGTTGAGCGCAAACACAAAGTCCACACTTTCCGGCGCGATCGACCTCAACCCTTCAACCCCGGCCTTGAAGACTCTTGAATCCCGATCTGTCTTATGAAGCCGTTCGGCGGCAGACCTGACCATTTCCTCAGCCGGATCGAAGGCAATAACCCGTGCGCCTCGACTCAACAGGTATTCGCTGAATATCCCCTCGCCACATCCCAAGTCGACACATATACGGCTTTTCAGATCACAGTCCCCGATGAGCGCCTCAACCATGGCAAGGCGGTGACGGTGATACTGGCCCTCAATCCTCTTTGCGTAGGAAGAGCTCCTCTCCAGCCAATAGTCCTCGGCCCTGACGTCCTTCCCGACTTTTCGAATCGCCGACATTGATGAGTAAGGTGACTAGAACTTCTCTGCGACGAAGAATTTCCAGTAGTGCGGGTAGTCGATGACCATCTCCACTTGCCCGCGCGTATGGCGGTCCTCCACCTCGCGGACCTTGAATCCGTACGATTCGATAAAGCCCATTAACTCGCGCGTGCAGTAGGCATTGATGTGCACCTTCAGGTCGCACCCCTCGTCAAGGTACTTGTCGCGGACGTACGCGTATTCCGCCTCGTCCTTGCACGACTCCCGGAGGATGACCGTCTTACGGGCGACGTTCAGCATCCGCTCGAGGGGACGGTGGAAATTGTCGATGTTCGACAAGACATTCATACAGAGGATATGGTCCGCGGTGCCGTCGAGGTCTTCGATCCGCATCACCTGCAGCCTCTCCGGCGGCAACCCATACTCCGGCAGATACTTCCGGCCGATGTCGATCAGGGACGGCGCGGCGTCGATGCCAAAGTACTCCGCCGGAATTTCCCGTTTTCGGAGTGAATGAAAGAAATAGCCGCTGCCACATCCCACATCGAGCACCGTGTCGCCCGGCGTGACGTGGGGCGCCAAGATCTCGGCCGCCTGTGCCGCGCACGTCATCTCGGGCTCCTCGAGCCGGCAGCGCAGCGCGTAGACGTCCTTCACGCGGCGACTGTGCTCCCAGATGCAGTACTTGAGCCAGCCGTCGTCCTTGATCACGCCCGTCTCCCGACCAGCATGAAGGCAGACGCCATGAAGTATCCCCGCCAGTCCTCCGGATCTTCCATCTGCAGGCTTTCGTGGCGGAAGAGTTCCGGCAGCTCGGCTTCGAACATCGGCGGCAGGCAGTGATAGTGATAAAAGAGGAGTTGGACGTCGGTAAAGCCCGCCGCCGCCAACTGTGCCTTCAGGACGAGGGGATTGTGCGTCCGTGACAAGACCTCGTCGTACCCGGGCTCGCCTGCCTTGCCTCGACGCACGGGCGGCAGGTCCATTCGGAACTGTTTCTCGAGGCTTGCGAGCGTCGCCCGCACCTTGGCCTCGTCTCTCCCCGCGTCTGCTGCGAGGCGCTCGGCCTGGACCAGCTCTTCCAGGAAAAACCGGTAGGAGTAGCGGTTCAGCGTAAACAGAGCAAAGAACGTGTTGCGCGCCTCGAGCACTACGAGGCCCTTCTTCCTGACTGCGCCGCGCAGATTTCGGATGACCTGGACGTCCGCCTCCTCCGGCACGTGGGGCAGCACGCCGATGCAGATCGCCGCATCGAATCGCTTCGCACTCTTCGCTGTCGGCGACCGGAATCCCTCAGCCGAGAGCACGCTCCCCTGCCAGATCCGCTCCGCAGGGACCCCGAACGGCGCAAGGACCCGGCGCGCCTCGGCGACCATCTCCGGCGCCAGGTCGAAGCCGTACACGTCCAGCTTCTCTTCCGCCAGGTGGCGGAGCATGGAGGCAGGACCACAGCCAGCGTCCAATACGCGTCTGACCTTCGCCTCCCGCAGCACACGCTTCAGGAGGTCCACATGCACGGGAGGGTATGGCGCCTTCGTGCCGTAGAAGTCCTCGTAGTAGCTCTTGCTCCACGCCGCATAGCAGGCTTTGACGGGGGCTGTCGGATCGCCCGTCACTCTCGGATCACCTCCTGCGCGCCGCCATCCACATGTGAGACGACAACCCGTGTTCTGCCAGAAATTGCTGAAACGGCCATCCGAGGCGATCCCATTCGTCCACCAGGATACGCTTGAGGAACGGATCGCCGGAAACGTCGCGTTTCCCCTCGAGAATGGCTATTCGCACGAACTCGGCGTCCAGCCGACCCGGCGTGCTTACCTCGAGGACCTCGAACCCGCACGACTCCACCAGCAGAGGCAGCGATCGGGGATTGAAGAGATTGACGTGCTCGGGGTCGATGGCCAGCGAAACGCTGCCGAGCAGCGTAATGTCGAAGCCTTGGCCGTTTGGGCAGGAGAGCACGAGCAGGCCTCCGGGCCTCATTAATCGCGCGCACTGCCGGAGGAATGCGCGCGGCTCGAACAGGTGCTCGATAACCTCGAACGCCGCGGTGACGTCCGCGGCTTCCAGTTCGTCTGTGACATCCTCGATGCGCTTGTTGATCACCTCGACGCCACGGCCGCGACAAGCCCGGGCCATCTCGGGATTCGCCTCGACCGCAACCACCCGTTTAAAGCGGCCCGACGCCTGCGCGAGGGCCGCAAAGGTGCCAAAGCCGGAACCGATCTCCATCAGAACGCCGCAGGGGGTGCGGTGCCGGTCGCAGTAGCCGATCACCCGCTCGAGCCAGGGCTTGTGCAGCTTCTCGCGCCGGACCTCTTCCGAAGCGGGGAAGATATGTTCCGCCCAGTACCGGTAGTTTTCCGAATCGCTGTAGTAGTCGGCCATTACGCGCGGAGACGGCCGCGGCGACATGTAGAGTGTGTCGCAACGGCGGCACGTCACGTACTGAAACGTGAACTTTTCAAACGCGCGGGTGCTGTCGTTCTCCCCACAAGCCGGGCAGGGAACAACCACGAACTCGGCGCGCCGCACCTTGAGCCGCTCGACGTCGCGTGCAAAGGCCGCCTCCTGACCCGCAAGCAACTCCTCGGGGCAGAGCTCTTTCTCGCTCAGGCGTTCCCGTAGCGCCGCCGGCCTCGGATCATAGGCGCTGCTCATTGCAGCTCGTCCCAGAGGTTGTCCTTCAGCCATTCACCGTTTTCCCGGCGCCAGACGCGCGGGTCGCGGAACGTGTCGGCAACGCGGTCAAACTCCTCCTCGGTCATCCCGACGTAGGACAGCCACCGATAGAGATCCCGCGGTTTCACGTGGTCGTACTTCCGCACCAACTCGATACCCTCGTCGCGGGTCATACGGCCGGCCCGGACATCCTTGCACACGTGGTCGGTGCAGCGGCCGTAGCCAAACTTGATGTACTTCAGGTAGTCGTGCACGCCGTTCTCGTGCATGTCGTCGAGATTCGACATACGC
>Ga0247727_10002797_pt1 | contig 39375 bp, 39 predicted proteins | sample WisWelCaveWW1625_FD_202498 | JGI IMG/M metagenome (GOLD analysis project Ga0247727, IMG submission 202498) | Biofilm microbial communities from Wishing Well Cave, Virginia, United States - WW16-25 | ecosystem: Environmental > Aquatic > Deep subsurface > Groundwater > Cave microbial mat | place... | reverse complement strand
AGGTCGTACTTCGAGAGCGAGGGATGCGTCGCCACGCGCGGACCCGTGCTGCCGAGCGCGGCCCATGCGGTGATGCGCTCTTGCTCGATCAGCTGGAGCAACGCCTCGGGGTCGAAGCGCCCGGGCCGGATCACCAGCTTTCCGCCCAGCGAGAGCTGGAGCACGATGTTCGCGTACAGGCCCGACAGGTGGAACATCGGCGGCGTGGCCAGAAAGACCGTCTGCGGCCGGTTCGCCGGGTCGGGCAGCTTCGTGCGCCCTGCCATCACGTCGCCGAGCACCGACTCTGCGCCCGCGAGCGTGGTGGTCTGCACGAAGCCGATGATCGAGCGCTGCGATGCGAGGGCACCCTTGGGCCGGCCCGTCGTGCCGCTCGTGTAGAGGATCACCGACGGGTCGTCCTCGTCGATCGGAACGTCCGGCAGCGCGGCGCCCGGCGCGTGCGAGAGCAGCTCCGCGAAGCCCGACTCGATCTCGAGCACGGGCAGCCCGAGCTTGCCGGCGCGCTCGAGGCGCTTGCGATCCGCAATCAGGAGCTTTGGCTCGCTGTCGGCAATCCCGTAGGCGATCTCGTCGGCCGTCCACCAGCCGTTCAGCGCGGCGGTGATGCCGCCGAGACACTGGGTGGCCCAGAACGCCAGCGGCCACTCGACCCGGTTCTCGGCCAGCACCGCGACGCGGTCGCCCTTGCCGATGCCGTAGCGCTCGCGCAGTGCCGCGGCGACGGAGGCCACCTGTTTCAAGTGCGCGGCGTACGAGATGCGGCGATCCCCCTGGACCAGGTACTCCTTCTCGCCGTGCGCGGCCGATGCCACCAGCAGCTCGCGCAGCGAGCGCGGCCGCGTCTTGAACACGCGCATGCGCTCGCCGAGCACCGTCCCTTCGATGATCTCGAAGGGAGCACCAGGGCCGGTGAGCCTTGCCCTCAGCTCTTCGCGCGCGCTCACGTCTGTTTTTCCGGCAGCTTGCCGCCCATCACCGCCTTGCCGAGCATGGGCTCGATGAGGTGGCCGAAGTTCGGGCCGCGGCGCAGGTGGTGGCCGCCGTCCACGTCGATGCAGGTGCCGGTGATCCAGCTCGACTCCGGCCCGATCAGGAAGCGCGCCAGGTCTGCCACGTCTTCGGGCTCGCCGACGTCGTGCATGGGCGTGTTCTCGATGTAGCTCTGGTAGGTGGCGTGATCGCGCGGGATGCCGGCCATGATCTCGGTCGAGATGAAGCCCGGGCGGATGGCGTTGAAGCGCACGCGCTGCGGGCCGAACTCGTCGGCGGCGTTGCGCATCATCGCCTCGATGCCGGCCTTGCCCGCGGTGTACGCGCCGAAGTAGGGATGCACCACGTGGCCCGCGATCGACGACATGCCCACGAAGGAGCCGCCGCCCGCCGCGACCAGGTGCGGCACGCTGTGCTTGATGCAGAGCATGGTGCCGAGCACGTTCAGGTGGAGCACGCGCAGGAACTCCTGCGTGTCCTGCACGTGGTAGGGGCCGAGTCCCCCGCCGCCGCCCGCGTTGGCGACCACGCCGTCGAGGCGGCCGGTGGGCTCGAGGGCGCGCGCGATCGTCGCCTTCACGTCCGCCTCGTCGGTGACGTCGCAGCGGATCCACTGCACGCTCCCGCCATGTCCGGCGCGGGCTGCGATGCGCTTCGCGGTCTCTTCGAGCTGGGCCTCGCGGCGGCCGCAGATCGTGATTGCCGCGCCGTCGGCGGCGAGCCGCGCCGCGCAGGCGGCGCCGATGCCGGTGCCGCCGCCGGTCACGAGCACGGCACTGCCCTCGAGGCCTCCTGAGGATCGCTTGGGGGTCGGCATGGAATCCCTCGAGCCGGTGTCCATCCCCATGATGGGGTCAGCGGCGAAGCGATCAGCATAGAGGGGCCGCAATCCGCGCGCCCGACGGAGAGGGATTCGTGCCATGCTCGGCCGCGTGAGAGCCCAGCTGCTGCAGGCACTCGTCGCCGTCGCGTTCGTCGTGAACACGCCGGCCGGCGCGACCGCCGAGCCGCCCGCGTTGGCGGTGACCGCGCCGCCGCCGGACAGCGCGACCCACCTGCCGCTGATCGAGGTGGCCGGGGGCGCGGGCCGCGGCGCGGGCGCTGGCTGGGACGTCGTCCTCGTGCTCGACCTCTCCGAGAGCACGCTTCACCCTTCCGGCCTCGACCTCGACGGCGACGGGCCGGAGGGCCGCACCGACCCGGCGCTGCTCGAGCGCTTCGTGCCGAGCGGCTTCGCGGGGCCCGGCCTCGTGAAGCGGCTCGCCGAGGATTTCGACTTCGAAGACACCATCCTCGCCGCCGAGCTGGAGGCCGCGAGCGTGCTGATCGCGCGCAGCGCGGGGCCCCGCCTGCGCACCGGCTTGATCGCCTTCTCGGACCAGGCGCGCGTGCTGGCACCGCTCGGCAGCCCGCCGGCGGCGCTCGATCGGGCGCTGGCGGACCTGCGCATCCACCTCGGCGAACACATGCGCGGCACCCACTACGCAGCGGCGCTCGACGCGGCCCACCGCATGCTCGTGCCCGACCCGGCGGCTGCGAGCGACGGCCGGCAGCGCGGCATCGTCTTCTTGTCCGACGGCGCGCCCTCGCTACCTGTGTTCGATGGGGACCACGGCCGCGACGCGGCGCGGCTGGCGGCGCGCGAGGCGGGGCTCGACGGCATCCACCTGTTCGCCTTCGCCTTCGGCGACGAGGGCGCCGCGGCCACCGAGCTGCTCGCGCAGATGGCCGAGTGGACGGAGGGGCGCTCCGCGCGCATCGCGCAGCCCGAGCAGCTGGTGAGCGCGCTCCGCGAGCTCGCCCTGGTGGACGTGGCGCGGGTGGTGGTTCGAAACACCACCACCGGCACGCCAGCGCGCGCACAGCGGCTCTTTCCCGACGGCTCGTTCGACGCGCTCGTCACGCTGGCCGAGGGCCCGAACGTGCTGCGGATCGAGGCCTATGCCAGCGACGGGAGCGGAGCGTTCGTGGAGCGGACCGTCGAGCGGCTGCCGGGCAGCGCCGCGGGCGACGAGGCCGCGCGCGGCCGCGAGCTGCTCTCGCAGCTGCGCAGGCGCACGGCCGAGATGGAGGCCTGGGCCGAGGTGGAACAGCGACGCCAGGAGCAGCGCCGCTCGCTGACCATCGAGGCCAGCCCGAGGCCATAGGGGGGGCAGCTGGCCCTCGCGAAAAGCCGCCGAACCCGGCCCCTCCCGTGGTAGCCTGGGCCGCCATCCAGGAGGGGAAGCGCATGTTTCGAGGCATCGTCGCTCTGGCCACTGCCGCACTCGTGATCACAGCCGGCGCCGCCAGCGCCGAGCTCGCGACCTGGAACCAGGAACGCGTCGCGAAGTACGCCGAGGAGCTCACGGTCGCGACCAACAACCTGAAGCAGGCGCTCGACGCCGTCGGCATCCAGAACATCGCGCAGCAGAACGCCATGTATCAGGCGAAGGACACGGTGGAGATGTTGCACCGCGCTTCGACCGGCCTCGCCGAGTCGCTCAAGCAGGGCAAGGGCCGTGACGAGACCCTGCCCCGCTTCAAGCGCGTCGACACGCTGCGCCGCGACGCCGAGGAGGACGGTCGCCGCGCCGACATCCCCGAGTCGGTATTCGCGCGGGTCTTCGAGGTAGGGGGCGCGCTGATCAAGCTGTACCCGTACTACATCGACCAGCCGGCGCGCGGGGAAGAGAAGACCGAGTAACGCGCTGGGGCTTTCCGACCGGCTGCGGAGCTTCGTCGAGGCCGCGACGGGTGCGCGCGTCGAGAGTGCCGAGCGCCTCGGCAGCGGCGCGTCGCGCGCCATCTGGGGCCTGCGACTGGAAGGCGGCGGCGAGCGCGTGCTCCGCGCCGACACCGGCGACGGCCCGCTGGCCGGCACCGAGCTGACGTTGGCACGCGAGGCGGCCGCCTACGCGGCGCTCGGCGGCGGCCTGCTGCCGATCCCGCGGCTGCTGGCGACCAGCGCCGCGGGCGACGCGCTGCTGGTCGAGTGGGCACGGGGGCGCGACTCGCTCGACGAGCTCGAGCCGGCGGCGCGAGCGCGCGTGATGGACGGCTACGTGGACGCGCTGGCCGTGCTGCATGGCATCGACGCCGGGCGACTCGAGCTGCCCGGCTTCGCGCGGCCCGAGCGAGGGGATCCGGCGCGCCCGGAGCTCTTGCTCTGGCGCCGCGTGTTCGAGAGCCGCGTGCGCCGCCCCGTACCGCTCGCGCGCTTCGCCTTCGCCTGGCTCGAGCGCAACGCGCCGCGCCGCGCGGATCGCATCTCGCTCTGCCATGGCGATGTCGGGCCCGGGAACTTCCTGCACGAAGAGGGGCGCGTGACGGCGCTGCTCGACTGGGAGTTCGCCCACCTCGGCGACCCGCTCGACGATCTCGGCTGGCTCGCGTTCCGCGGCCATCACCTGAACGATGGCATCGGCGACCTCGGGAGCCAGCTGCGCCGTTGGAGCGAGCGCACGGGCCTCTCTGCGGAGCCGCAGCGCATCGCCTGGTACCGCGCGCTCGTGATGCTGCGCATGCTGGTGTCGTGTCAGGCGGCGCTCGACTCCGGCGCCGCCTCGCTCGACCGCACGATCTACTTCTCGCTGTCGGCGCTGCTCGGCGTGCTGCTTCCGCGCGCGCTGGCGGGGCTCGCGGGCGTCGCACTCGACCCCGCGCCCGAGGCGCCTGCTGCCGCGGCGAGCGACGAGGCGGAGGTGCTGGACTCGCTGCTGGCCGAGCTCGGGGGCAACCTGCTGGCGGCGCTGCCGGCGGCACAGCAGGGCCGCGCGCGCGGCCTCGCGCTGCTCGTGCTCCATCTCCGAGCCGCCGACCGCTTCGGCGCCTCGGTGCGCACGGCCGAACGAGAGCTATTGGCGCGAGCGGTCGGCCGCGACGAGCCCGAGCCGCTGCGCGCACGCGAGCTGCTCTCGGCGCGCGTCGCCGCCGCGCCGCCGGCGGAAGACGCCGACTGGCTGCGCCTGTTCGCCGAGCTCGGCGCGCGGCGCATCGCGCTCTGGCCCTTTCTCGCCGGCCACGCCGCGAAGCCGCTCGCAGCGCTCGACTGATGGCCCGGCTCGAAGACGATCTCTTCCATGCACCGAGCGGGGCGGAGCCCTGGTGGACGGAGACCTGTTGGTTCTCCTTCGGTGACCCGCGGCTCGACCTCTCGGGCACGTTCTATCCGCTGTTCCGCAGGAACCTCGGCGTGGCGGCGCTCGGCGTTGCGATCTGGGATGCGAGCGCACACGAACCGTGGCGAGCGCGCTACCACCGCACGCACTGGCACCTGCCCTTCCCGAGCGGCGAGCTCAGCGATCTCTCGCTCGCAGGCCTGCGCTACGAGACGCTCGAGCCGGGCTGGCGCTATCGCGTGCGCTATCGAGACGGCGATCTGCTCGAGGTGGACCTCGACTATCGCGGCCTGATTCCGGTGCACGAAGTCGGCGTCGCCGGCGGGCGCGGTCACCTCGACCAGCCGTGCCGCTTCGAGGGCATCGTCACGCTGCGCGGCGAGCGGCACGAGGTCGCCGGCTACGACATGCGCGATCGCAGCTGGCAGCTGCGCGCGGACGACCGCAGCACGCGCGCCGGCTACAGCTACGGAATCCACGGCGCGCGCGACGCCTTCCTCGCCATGAGCTTCCGGATCGGCGCCGAAGACCGCGTGGTGGCGGGCTTCTTGCTGCGGGACGGGGAGAAGGCGGATCTCGTGAGCGGCACTCGCCGCACCCTACGCAGCGCAGCCGGCTTCCCCACGGAGGTCGTGATCGAGGCGCGCGACGCGCGCGGCCGCGAGCTGCTCGCGCACGGCGTGACGCGCAACCGCCTCGCGCATCAGGCCAGTCCGGGCCTGTTCGCCTTTCTGAGCTTCACGGGCTGGGACTTCGCCGGCGGCTGCTACGGCCAGGATCAAGACATCTGGTCGGCGGACTGGTTGGCCGCCGACGGACTCACAGGCACGCGCTGATCAGAAGCGGGGCGAAGATGCCCGCCAGCCGGCTCCCGGACCGGCAACGGTGCGCTTCAGCGGCGCGCCCGTTCGACCGAATCGTCCTGGGTCTTGTATCGGACGGCGTGTGAATTCGGCACAGCTCCATCATCTGCTGCCCGCGCTGATGCTCGGCGCGGCCGCGTTGGCCGCCGGGCTCGCGTTTCGCCTGCGCTTCCGGACGCTGCCCGGCGCCCTCGCCCCGGTTCTGCTGGGGAGTCGGCACCGGCTCGCGCCCGTCGTGTCGGTGCTGCTCGCGGTCGGACTCTGGCTCGCCGCCCATGCAATCGATTTGCTCGTATCCGACTTCGGCGCGAGCGCCTGGCTGTACCGGGCCACCTGCCTCGGCATGGCCGCGCTGCCCCCCGCCCTGCTCTGGAGCGCGCTCGAGGCCACCGGAAGCGACTGGCTCACACGCAAGGTCCGGATCGCCCTGCTGAGCGTCCCGACGGTCACGATCTCGCTCGCGCTCACGAGCTCGCAGCAGCGGCTGCTCTACTTCGCCGAGTCGCAGAGCGAGTTCGGCCCGCTCTCCTCGATCTCGATCGCAGCGGGCCCCTGGTTCTGGGTGCAGGCCGCCCTCTCGTACGCTTGCGCGCTCGTGGCGTTCGCAGCCTTGGCGCGACACTACGCCGCGCTCAGGCCCCGCTGCACTCAGGAAGCCGTCAGCGTACTGCTCGCGATCGCGGCGCCGGCCGTGGCCGGCATCGTGAGCCTTGCCCCCGGAACGGAAGGCGTCGATCTCGAGGCGCTCGCCCTGAGCGCCGGCGTCGTCCTGCTGGCCGTGGCACTGCGGCCCGATCCGCTCGAGTCGCTGCTCGCGCGCGCGCAGCAGGCGCTGCTCGACGCGCTCGGCGACGCGATCTTCCTGCTCGACTCGCAGCGCCACGTGATCTACGCCAACCGGGCCGCGCAGGATCTCCTGCGCAAGGCCGCACCCGACGAGCCGTGGCAGCCCGGCCGCGCGCTCGTCCACTACTGGCCGAGGCTGGCGACGCAGATCCGCGAAGGAACCGACCGGCGCGGCGAGGCCACGTTGAACCACGGCGGCGCGACCTGGTTCTACGAGATCCACTTGAGCGATGCACCCTCGACCGACCGTGTGCGCGGAGCGCAGCTCGCGGTGCTCCGAGATGTGACCGAGCGCCGCCGCGCGGAGCGCGCCGTGCGGCACCTCGCCTTCTACGACGGCCTGACCGGCCTCGCGAACCGGCACCTGTTCGCCCGCCAGCTCGGGCAGGCGCTCGCGAGCGCGCGCGAGCGCGGCCGAACCCTGGCCCTGCTCTACATCGACCTGGATCACTTCAAGAACGTGAACGACTCGCTCGGCCACGCAGCCGGCGACGAGCTGTTGCGCGCCGTCTCGGACCGGCTGCGGCGGGTGGTGCGAGCCTCCGACGTCGTCGCCATGCTCGGCCGCACCAAGGCCCAGGGCAGCCTGGCGCGGCTCGGCGGGGACGAGTTCGCGATCCTGCTCCCGGCGGTGCCCTCGGCGGAAGTCTGCGGCGACGTGGCGCAGCGCATCCTCAGCCAGCTCGGCGAGCCGTTCGAGACGGCGGGCCAACGCGTGGCGGGAGGCGCCAGCATCGGCATCGCCTTCTTCCCGCAAGACGCCCCGGACGCCGAGACCTTGATGAAGAATGCGGACGCCGCGCTCTATCACGCCAAGGAGCGGGGACGCAACCAGTTCCAGTTCTTCCGCTCGGAGCTGAACAGCGCCGCGCAGCGGCGCCTGGAGATCGAGCGCGAGCTGCAGAGCGCGCTCGCCGAGCAGCAATTCCGCCTGGTGTTCCAGCCGCGCGTCGACCTGCGCACGGGAGCGCCGGCCACGCTCGAAGCGCTGATCCGGTGGAAGAGCCCCGCGCTCGGCGCCGTGCCGCCTTCGCATTTCATTCCGATCGCCGAAAAGACCGGACAGATCGTGCCCATCGGCAGCTGGGTGCTGGAGGAGGCGCTGCGCAACCTGCGCCGCTGGCGCGACGCCGGACTGGCCGGCCTGAGCGTGGCGGTGAACCTTGCGAGCGAGCAGCTCGAGGCGCCCCGCTTCTTCGAGGGGGTTCGGGATGCCCTGAAGGCGCTGCGGCTCGACCCCTCGGATCTCGAGTTCGAGATCACGGAGGGCACGCTGCTGCGCCAGGACGAGAGCATGCTGCGCCCGCTGCGCGAGCTGCGGGGCATCGGCGTGCGCATCGCCCTGGACGACTTCGGCACCGGCTACTCGTCGCTCAGCTATCTGCAGCAGCTCTCGCCCGACGCGCTCAAGCTCGATCGCAGCTTCGTCAGCGATCTCGACACCAACCGCACGTCGGCGGGCATCGTCGCGGCCGTGATCTCGATGACGCACAGCCTCGGCATCCGCTCGGTGGCCGAGGGCGTCGAGCGCCGCGAAGAGCTGGAGCGGCTGCGCGAGCTCGGCTGCGACGAGATCCAGGGCTTCCTCTATTGCGTGCCGCTCGAGGCCGACGAGGTGTTGCCCTTCCTGCTCGACCATCCGCTCTGGGACACCACTTCGGTGACGAAGCACAGCGCCGAGTAGTCCGGCCTCCCCTACATGTCCCTCACCGCGCGAATGAACGGCTCGAGCGCTGCGATGTGCTCGCGGGGCGTCGTGAACCCCGCCGTCTTCTCGCCCATCAGCGCCGCGCCCGTGTCCATCGTACGCATCGAGAAGTGCGTGGCGCCGAGCGCCTGCCACGTCTCGGCCGCGCTGCGCCAGCGCTCCTCTCCCTCCGCGTAGCCGATCACGCTCTCGATGCCGAAGGGCGCTACGGCGCGGCTGGCAGCGGCGAGCGCCTGACGCAGCGCCTGGCAGAGCGCCTGCATCGGGCGCGAGGCAGCGCCGAACAGGAAGCCGTCGCCGATGCGCGCTGCACGGTTGATCGCGGCCGGTGTGAAGCCGCCGAACCAGATCGGGATCTCGCTGGGCGGCGCGGGCAGGATGCCCGCGCGATCGATGCGGTGGTAGCGGCCCTCGAAGTCGATCGGAACGCCGCGGAAGAGCTGGCGCAGCACCTCCACCTGCTCGTCGAGCCTTTTTCCACGCGTGCCGAAGGACTCGTTCAGGGCCTCGTACTCCACCCAGTTCCAGCCGCTGCCGACGCCGAGCCGCAGCCGCCCGCCCGAGAGCACCGCCACCTCCGCCGCTTGCTTCGCGACCAGCGCCGTCTGTCGCTGCGGCAGGATGATCACGCCCGTCGCCAGCTCGAGCGCCTTCGTGAGCCCTGCCAGGTAGCCGAACAGCACGAAGGGCTCGTGGAAGGGATCGCGCTCCGTGTAGGGCCCGGTGAGCTTCGGCACGCGGCCCTGGTGGACTGCCCCGAGCACGTGGTCGTAGACGATCAGGTGCGAGTAGCCGAGGCCCTCTGCCGTCTGCGCGAAGTCGCGGATCGCGGCGGGGTCGTTGCCGATCTCGCAGGTGGGGAACACGGCGCCTAGCCTCATCATGCCTCCGGTCGAGCGTCGGACTCGACGTAGCGCGCGAGCAAGGGCTGGACGCGCAGGGTTCCGGGCACGCGCTCGCGTCCGATCATGCGGTCCACCTGCTCGTGCAGGTGGTAGATGCGCCGCTCCTGGTAGGAGCCTCCTCGCGCCCGGCGAGCAGCCAGCAGCGCCGCCACAGCCAGTCCCTTTCGAGCGCGAAGAAGGCGGCGTCCGTGTAGCGGCCGGCCGCGAGCGGTGGCAACGCGGGAAAGCCGAGCGGCGGACCCTCGCGCGCGGCTTCCCATGCGATCTGCACGCGGATGCGCTGCTCGAGCGAGGCGTCGATGGCGGTGGCCCTCCGGTCGGGGGATTCTCTGACGCTCATCCACCAACGTCAACCGACGGCCGGGAGGAAGCGTGGGCAGGCTCGAGCACAAGGTGGCGCTCGTCACGGGCGCGGGACAAGGCATCGGGCGCGGCATCGCGCGGCGCTACGCGCGCGAGGGCGCGCGCGTACTGGTGGCGGAGTGGAATGCGGAGACCGGCGCGCGCACGGCCGGCGAGCTGGCTGCGCTCGGCGGCGAGGGCCGCTTCGTGCGCACCGACGTCGGGCAGCGCGAGCAGGTGAATGCTGCCGTCGGCGCTGCGCTCGAGGCCTGGGGGCGCATCGACGTGCTCGTCAACAACGCCTGGGCCGGGCCGCCGCTCGGCCGCGTCGAGTGGAAGACCACGGAGGAGATGGAGAAGTCACTGCGCGTCGGCTTCCTGTCCAACTTCTGGTCGATGCAGGCCGTGTTCCCGCACATGAAGAAGCAGGGCGGCGGCCACATCATCAACCTGTGCTCGCTGAACGGCGTGAACGCGCACATGTACACCGTGCACTACAACGCCGCGAAGGAGGCCGTGCGCGCGCTCACGCGCACCGCGGCGCGCGAGTGGGCCGCATACAACATTCTGTGCAACATCATCTGCCCCGCGGCTGCGACCGAGACCTACCGCGCCGTGATGGATGCGCAGCCGGAGATGGAGAAGCAGCTCCTCGCGGCGCACCCGATGCACCGCATGGGCGACCCCGAGCAGGACATCGGCGGCGTCGCCCTGTTCCTCGCCACGGAAGACTCGCGCTACGTCACCGGCAACACGCTGTTCGTGGACGGTGGCTCCCACATCAACGGCTCACCCTGGGCGCCGGAGCTGCCGGAGGAGATGCCGCGCTGACCTCAGCCGACGCCGCCACAGACGGGGACGTTCGTTGACTTGTTGACTCGTTAGTCAACAAAGTCAATGAACGTCCCCATCCTTCCCGCTCTCCCCCGCCGGATCCTCCAGTCGGTACACCCAGAGCGGCGCCTGCGTCGCGCCTGGGATGCGGCCCACCGCGCCGCCGATCTCGATCGCGAACTGGCGTCGCAGCACGGGCGCCAGCAGCGCGCCAGTCTGTGTGTCGTCGCTCACGGCCACGGCCACCTGTTCGTACACGCGCCCGTCCACCTCGACGCGCACGCGCGGGTCGACGTCGAGCCGCCGCACGAGGTCGTCGCCGAAGAAGCCGGGCAGCAGCAGATGCAGGCGCCCCTCGTGCGCCAGGAACCAGACGCGGCCCGACCAGGGCAGCGCAAACGCCCGGCTCTCGACCAGCAGGTAGGGATCGCGATTCGCGAAGCTCCAATCAACCGGGGTTTTGCTCGCCGGCTCGCCCGCGAGCCGACCGCCCGGGATGGGGCCGAGCGGTCCCGCATGGAGCAGCCGCGCCCACGTGAAGAACGCGCCCGCGCAGAGCGCGAGCAGCAGCAGCGCCCACGCCGCCCGCCTCACGCGCCCGGCTCCGGCGCATCGATGCGCCACGTCCACAGCTCGGCGTGGTCGTCGCCGGCCGCAGGCGGACCGATCAGCGGACGCGCCTCTTCGACGTCGATGCCGACGTACTTGCGCAGGAAGGCGCGCGCCACGGCCTCGCCTTCGGGCCCCGCACCGATGCGCACGGCGCGCCCCGCATGGAGCGCGTCACCGACGCGCAGCCGCACGCGTGAATCGCGCCCGAGGTTCTGGACCCAGCGCTTGCGCGGCGCATGGCGCGCCATCACGTAGAGCTTCCCGTCCGCGGCAACGCACAGGATCGTGACGGAGTGACGCAGCAAGGCGCCGCGCGTCTCGATGCCGATCAGCGGATGCGCGTCGCTGAATGACCAATCGGCCGGGAAGCTCGCGCTCGCCGCGCCGAGGAACGGACCACCCGCGAGCACGCCCTGCGGGCCCCACGGTCCACACGCCAGCGAGAACCATGCGAGCAGCCCGAGGGCCGCCGCCCTCACCGCGCGCACGCCTACCTCTTCCACCCGCGCGGATTCGCTGCGAGGTCGGCCTCGAACCGGCTCATCACGCCCTCGAGCCGCGAGAGCTCTTCGGGTCGCTTCGCCGAGATGTCGTAGGACTCGTCGGGGTCGCGCCGCAGGTCGAACAGCCAGGGGCCCTTCGGAAGCAGCGGTACGACGGACCAATCCCCGGCGAAGCCGCCGAAGTAGCCGTGGCGGCGATGCGCCTTCCAGCGCCCGCTGCGCACCGCATAGAGCGAGCGGTCGTGGTAGTAGAAGATCGGACGCTCGGGCAGCTCGGCGCCGCGCTTCAGCAGGACCGGAGAGAGGTCGATGCCATCCACGATGCGGTCCGCCGGCAGCGGCAGACCCGCGAGGCCGAGCGCGGTCGGCAGCAGGTCGATGGAGGCGGCCACGTCCTCGATGCGCTGGCCGGCCGGGATGTGCCCCGGCCAGCGCGCGATCAGCGGCACGCGCATGCCGCCCTCGAGCACCTCGTTCTTGCGGCCGCGCAGCGCACCGGCGCTGCCCTCGTACCACGGACCGTTGTCGCTGGTGACGAGCACCAGCGTGCGCTTCGCGAGTCCGAGGCGCTCGAGCGCATCCACGATCGCCCCGGTGCTCGCGTCGAGATCCGCAAGCACGTCGCCATAGGTGCCGGCAGGGCTCTTGCCCGCCTGCGCCTCGGACGCGTGCAACGGCTCGTGCGGGAAGCTGTGCGCGACGTAGAGAAAGAACTGGCGCTCCCGGCTCGCCTCGATGAAGGCCACCGCCTCGTCCGTGTAGCGCCGGGTGAGCGTGCGCTGATCGACCGGGTGCGCCTCCACCAGCTCGCGGTCGCGCCACAGCGGCAGCGGCTGCATGTCGTTGCTGTACAGCACACCGAAGTAATGATCGAAGCCGAAGTCGTTCGGCAGCGAGGGCGCCTCGTTCCCGAGGTGCCACTTGCCGACCAGCATCGTGGCGTAGCCGCCCGCGTGGAGCGCGTCCGCCAGCGTGATCTCGTCCGCCGGCAGACGGGTCGGCCGGCCGTACGCGCGCATGACGCGGTCGAAGGGGTGGCCGGTCGGGAACACGATCTGGGTGAGGCCCGTTCGGATCGGCCAGCGCCCGGTGAGCAGGCCCGCACGCGAGGGCGTGCAGTACGGCGCCGCCGAGTAGAAGTTCTCGAACACCGCGCCTTGCGCCGCGAGCCGGTCGAGACGCGGCGTCGCGGGCGCCTGGCTGCGGTAGGCGCCGAGGTCGCCGTAGCCGAGATCGTCGAACAGAATCACCACCAGGTTCGGCCGGTCCGGCGGCGGCGTCTTCGCGGCCTCCGAGAGCGCCCCGAGCGCCGTCACCTTCGAGCGCATCGAGTCGAAGTCTTCCTTCTGCTCGTAGCGTGCGATGCGGAGCGCGATCCAGGCGGCGCCGATCAGCGCGGCCACGAGCACGAGCAGCACGAGACTGCCGAGAAATCGCGTGAGACCGCGCAGCACGCGGCCGAGTATACTCGCGCGCCACGAAACGAGGAGCGCATGAAGCTCGGCCTGGCCCTGCCCTGGGCGAATCCGCGGGTGAAGCTGCCCGTCGAGCGCGTACAGCTCGCCGAACGGCTCGGCTTCGATTCGGTGTGGACGGCGGAGATCTACGGGCAAGACGCCATTACGCCCCTCGCCTTCCTGGCGGCGCACACGCGGCGCATCCGGCTCGGCACCGCAGTGATCCAGGCCGCCGCACGCACGCCCGCCGCCACCGCGCTCGCCATGGCCACCGTGGATCAGCTCGCCGGCGGCGGCCGCGCCATCATCGGCGTCGGCCTCTCCGGCCCGCAGATCGTCGAGGGCTGGTACGGCCAGCCCTGGGGCGACCCGCGCGTGCGGCTGCGCGACTACGTCACGATCATGCGCAAGGTGCTGCGGCGCGAAGGCCCCGTCTCGCACAACGGCCAAGAGATCATGCTGCCCTATCGCGGGCCCGGCTCGTCGGGCCTCGGCAAGCCGCTGAAGTCGGTGCTTCACACCGACCCGAACACGCCGATCTACCTCGGCACCGGCACGCCTGCAAACGTGAAGCTCACCGCCGAGCTGGCCGACGGCTGGCTGCCGATGGGATACAACCCCGAGACGAAGGCGGTGTACCGGCCCTGGCTCGAAGCAGGGCTCGCGCGTGCCGGCCGCAAGTGGAGCGACCTCGCGATCCAGGCCGGCTGCCAGGTGAACCTCACGCACGACGTGAAGGCCGCGCTCGACGCGCAGAAACCCTTCACCGCTCTCTATGTCGGCGGCATGGGCGCGAAGAGCAAGAACTTCCACAAGGAGATGATGGCGCGGCGCGGCTACCCCGAGGCCGCCACGCGCATCCAGGAGCTGTTCCTCGCCGGCCGCCGCGAAGAGGCGATCGCCGCAGTACCCGACGAGTACGTGGACCAGGCCGCATTGATCGGGCCTGCGGAGCGCATCCGCGAGCGCTTCCGCGCCTGGCAGGAGCTCGGTGTCGACGGCCTCACGCTGCACACCGAGCAGGACGAGGCGCTCGAGCTGATCGCGAAGCTCGCGGGCTGCCAGCCGGTGCGCGCGTGACGAAAATGCGGCGCGAGGGGGGCCGAAGGCGCCGCGGAGCGGCGCCGTCAGGCGGCTCAGCTGCGACGCGAAGCGTCGCCAGCTGCAGCCGCGCGCCGAGCGCACCGCGACGACCGGGCTTCGCTCGGCCGAGCCCGGCGCTCGGCGAGAGGACTTAGCCCTTGGCAACCGGGATCGACGCAGTCCTCTTCGACTTTGGCGGCGTCTTCACTCCGTCCCCGTTCGACGCCGCCGAGCAGCTCGGCGCCTCGCTCGGCGCGGCGCCCGGGCGCGTGCTCGAGATCGTCTTCGGTCCCTACCACGAAGACACCGACCATCCCTGGCATCGCCTCGAGCGTGGCGAGATCCCGCTCGCGACCGCGCGCGAAGCGATCATCGCGCTCGGTGCGGCCGAGGGCATCGACACCGACCCGTTTCGCCTGTTCGCCCTGATGGGCGCGGGCGGCGGGGCACACGCCCCGATGGTCGAGCGCGCAGAGCGCATCGTCGCGCGTGGCTATCGCACCGCGTTGATCACGAACAACGCGCATGAGTTCCGCGACGGCTGGCGCCGCCTGGTGCCCGCCGACCAGCTGTTCCAGGTGATCGTGGACTCGAGTGAGGTGGGCATGCGCAAACCCGATCCGCGCATCTTCGAGCTGACGCTCGCCAGGCTGGGCGGCATCGCGCCCGAGCGCGCGCTCTTCCTCGACGACGCCGCGAGCAACGTTGCCGCGGCCGAGAAGCTGGGCATCCAGAGCGTGCTGGTGCGCTCGGACCTCACGGGCGCGCTCGCCGCACTCGACGCGCTGCTCGAGGCCCCGCGATGAGCGCAGCCAACCCCGAAGACCCGCGCGCCGGCGCCGTGGCCGCACGCGTCGGCGGCGGCCTCGCGCTACTCGCCGCCACCCTCTACGTGCTCCGGCCCTTCGTCGTGCCGGTGATCTGGGCCGGCATCCTGGCCTACGTCACCTGGCCGCTCTACCGCCACGTGGCGCGCATGACGAAACGCCCGCGCCTCGCCGCCGGTCTCTTCACGGCGGCGGTGGGGCTCGGCGTCGGCATCCCCGTCGCCTGGGTGTTGGTCGCGCTGGCGGGCGAGGCCACCCAGCTGATCGGCTCGGTGCGCGAGTGGCTCGACGCGGGAGCCGTGCTGCCGGATTGGATCCTCGCGCGACCGTGGCTGGCCGACCGGCTCGCCCAGCTGAGGCAGGACTCGGTCGTCGACCCGAGCGCCGTGCTGCGGTACGTCACGAGCTATGCCGGCCAGGTGTCGGGCCAGCTCGCCGCGATCGCGGGCAGCCTCGCCGGCAACGCCTTCAAGTTCACGATCAGCGTGCTGTGCCTGTTCTTCTTCTACCTCGACGGTGAGAATCTGCTGTCGCAGGCCTCGCGCTTCACGCGCATCGCCTTCCCGCGTTCGCCGCAGGTCCTGGAGCACGTCGGCAGCGTGGTGCGCGCGGTGGTGTTCGGGCTGATCGGCACCGCGCTGGTGCAGGGCATGGTCGCCGGCATCGGCTACGCGCTGTTCGGCGTACCCTCGCCCGTGGCGCTCGGCGCGCTCACCTTCGTCGCCTCGTTCGTGCCAGCCGGGCCCGCCGTGCTGTGGGCTGGGGCAGCGATCTGGCTCGCGGTCGGCGGCAAGACCACGGCGGCGATCGGCATGGCCGTCTACGGCTTCCTGCTGGTGAGCTCGATCGACAACGTGCTGCGGCCGATCCTGATCAGCGGTGGCCAGGTGCCCATCCACTTTCTCGTGGTGTTCTTCGGCGTGCTGGGCGGCCTCGCCTCCTTCGGCATGCTCGGCCTTTTCCTCGGGCCCGTGCTGCTCTCGGTCACCATCGCCCTCGCGACCCAGTTCGGGCGCCGGCACGAGGAGCCGGGCGCTCCCTAGCGTGTGTCAGGCGGCAGAGATCGGAGTCCACATGGAACGCATGCGGCAGCCCTCCGCGTTCGCCGAGGTCGCATGCGCCGCAGCCCTGCTGGCCATCGCGACCGTGCTCTTCGTCGCCTTGGCTCGCCAGGACTGGCCGGGTATTCCGCATCCATGCCTGGCTCGAGCGGACTGCTATTGCGAGGCTCCGCGAGCTGGATGGATCCGGCAGCCCGCGAACTCGTGGTCCTGCCTCGCTGGTGTGTTCGTCGGCTTCGCCATCGCCGCCCATTCCAGTAGGAGCAGGCGCTCGGGTCGCACCGCCCAGGCCGCCAACCGGATGCAGGCCGGGGGCTTCTATCCCGCTCTCTACGCCTGCATCGTCGTCTACTCAGGGATCGGCGCAGCGTTCTTCCACGCTTCGCTCACCGACTGGGGCGGCAAGCTCGACATGGCGTCGATGATTCTCTCGTTCGGGTTCTGGCTCACGTACAACGTCACTCGGGTCTTCGGCCTCACGAAGACGCAGTTCCTGGCCTCGTTCATCGGGCTCACGGCGGTGCTCCTCGTGCCCCGCGTAGTCTTCAACGTTCTCGGATTCGAGATCTTCGCCGGGCTGACTACCGCAGTACTGCTGAGCGAGATCGTGGTCGCGCGAAGTCCGCTACGCGTCCACCGTTCGTGGCTCTGGGTGAGCCTGGTCCTCTACCTTCCCGCACTCGGCGTGTGGTGGCTTTCGCTCTCCGGACACGTGCTTTGCGAGCCGGCCTCCCTGCTCCAAGGCCACGCGCTCTGGCATGTCATCACCGCACTCAGTCCGGGGGCGTTGTATCTCTATTTTCGGAGCGGCGAGCGCACGCCGCCCGCCGCCTAAGAAGCGGCTGCGCGCCGGGCGGGCAGCCGTCGGACGGCCGGTCCGGTGTTCGCCTCGCGTCCGCAACCCAGCGGCGCGTACCAATTGGCCCCTGCGGCCGAGCCCCTCTGCGGCGGGCATTTCGACGGAGGGACGGTTCTCCACTGCGCTGGTCGAGGAAGTCGCGCTGGTCGCCTTTTGACCGGCGACGTAATCGCTGTGCTGGAGGATCACGAGAGCGTCACCTTCATGCACAACTACCCGAAGCAGATTCCGTTGCCCGCATCAGCGATCCATCGCATCGTCGCGTCCATCGAACCCTTCGAGTTCGACCGAATCTACGGCTGCTGGCCCCAGAACGTGATACCCGCCGGCGGAAAGCAGGTGGTTCTTCGTTCGGCTGAGCGATACGTCCAGAACGTTGCCACCTGAGGAGCGTTGGTTCGCCTCTTGCGGCCCGGCTGCCCAACAAGCGGCCGCCGCTCGAGCCGCGATCCTACGGCCGCGCGAAGCGGCGCGCTTCCGCATCCCAGGCGGGCGCAGCGGCGAGCGCGGCGGGCGCCTGCTCCGGCTCCGCCACCACCTGCCACATCGCGAGGTGGCGCTCGTCCATGAAGCGCTGCGCGACTGCGCTCTCGAGCAGCGCGAGCAGGGGATCGAAGAAGCCGGCAGTGTTCACGAGCACGATCGGCCCGAGGAAGATGCCGAGGCGCTTCAGGCTGATCGCCTCGAGCAGCTCCTCCAGCGTGCCCGAGCCGCCGGGCAGCGCCACCACGCCCTGGCTGCGCGAGAGCATCTCGTGCTTGCGCGTGCGCATGTCGTCCACCAGGTGCAGCTCGGAGAGGCGGTCGTGGCCCCACTCGAGCTCGGCCATGAAGCGCGGCAGCACGCCCACCACGCGGCCGCCGCGCGCGAGCGCGCCGTTCGCGACGGCGCCCATCGAGCCCGTCGCACCGCCGCCGTAGACCAGCGTGAAGCCGGCGTCCGCCAGCGCGGTGCCGAGCCGGAAGGCGGCAGCGTGGAAGACGGGCGCGCAGCTCTGGCTCGATGCGCAGTAGACGCAGACGCTGCGCCCCTGCGCCTCGCTCATCACAGACCCTTCGGGCTGCCGTGGCTCACGGAATGCGACTCCGCGCCGCAGCGCGGCCCGCGCGCCGGCCGAAGAAGGTGGCGTCACCGAGCGAGAGCCCGCTCGAGTAGCTACCGACGGAGAGGCCCGAAGTCGCGCGGCCCGCGGCGAACAGGCCCGGGATCGAGGCGCCCTCGGGATCGAGCACGCGACCGTCCACGTCGGTGGCGAGACCGCCGAGCGTGAAGGCGGCATAGATCGCCTTCTCCGTGGTGCAGTCGATCGCGCCGAAGGGCGGAACGGTGAGCGGCTTCAGGTAGTCGGGCTGCTTCCCGAACACCGGATCCTGCCGGCGCTCGGCGTGGCGATTGTAGACGGAGAGCGTCGCGACCAGACTGCCCTCGGGCAGGCCGAGCTCGCGCTCTAGCTCCAGAGGAGTCTCTCCCACCGCGGCCACGCGCTTGATGTAGTCGGGCTCTTCGAAGACCTCGTCGTCCACCACCAGCCAGGCACGACCGCCCGCGTGGAAGAGCGCCGCCTCGCCGAGCCGGCCGTAGTAGGCGTCCTCGTTGATGAAGCGCTGGCCGTGCGCATCGATCAGCACGCCGCGCTTGAGACCCCAGGGCTGCGTCACCGGCAGCGAGATCGAGGCCTTGTCCAGGTGCAGCGTGGCGGCGCCCGCGGCCATGCCGAGGCGGATGCCGGAGCCGTCGTCACCCTCCGCACCCACGCGCACCTTGCAGCGCAGCGCGAGCGGGACGTAGCGCTGGAGCATGTCGTCGGCGTGGATGAAGCCGCCCGTGCTGAGCACCACGCCGCCGCGGGCGCGGAAGGCTCGCTCCTCGCCGAAGCGCTGGGCGACCGCGCCCACCACCGCGCCGTCGGCGCCCTGCACGAGCGCCGTGACGCGCGTATCCCCTTCGATGCGCGCACCGCTCGCCCGCGCGCTCTCGATCAAGTACTTCATGAGCACGTGGCCGGTCTGGTGCGGATGCTGCGGCACGTGGCCGCGCGGTGCCGGCTTCGCGGTGTCGCAGAAAGGATGGCAGCGCTCGGAGCCCGACCAGACCAGGCCGTCGTCCGTGGGCGGCTCGCCCGAGACGCCGAGGTAGAAGGTCTCCTTGAAGGGCACGCCCTGCGCCACGATCCAGTCATAGTGCGCCACGCTGCCCTCGCAGTAGAGGCGCATCTTCGCCTCGTCCGGCGCGTCGCCGACCGAGGCCATCAGGTAGGCGAACATGGCCTCCGGCGAGTCCTCGAAGCCGCACGCGCGCTGCAGCGCTGTGCCCCCGCCCAGGTAGAGCACGCCGCCCGACAGCGCCGAAGTGCCGCCGCCGCCGCTCGCACGCTCGAGCGCGAACGTACGTGCGCCCGCGCGTGCCGCCTCGATCGCGGCGGCCGCACCGGCCGCGCCGAGCCCGACCACCAGCACGTCCACTTCCTCGTCGAAGCGGGAGATCTCCGAGAGCGCACGCAGGCCGCTGCGCATGCTCAGGCCCTGGGTGAGAGCCGGCCCGCCGTCCAGCCCGCATCCACGGGATAATCGCCACCGGTGCAGGAGAGGCTCTCGTCGGATGCGAGGAACAGGATCATGCGGGCCACGTCGCGCACCAGCTCGATAGGCTCGCGCGAGCGCTGGTACGGGATGACGCCATGTGCGAAGGCCAGGGTCTTCTCGACGTCGATGCCGGCCGGCACATAGGGCGCGCGCATGGCGGGACCGCCCACCTCGGGGCAGACCGTGTTCACGCGAACCCCGTGCTTGCCGAGCTCGAGCGCCGCTACGCGCGTCATCCCGCGCAGTGCCCACTTGGTGGCCGCATAGGCGATGATGTGCGGCTTCGCGCTGAGGCCGTCCACGGACGAGACGTTCACGATCGAGCCGCCGCCGGCCGCCCTGAGCGCCGGCAGCACGGCGCGCATGCCGAGGAAGGGGCCGATCTGGTTGACCTTCACGTGGCGCTCGAAGTCGGCGAGCGTCGTCTCTTCGAAGGGCTTCATCTGGAGGATGGCGGCGTTGTTCACCAGCACGGAGAGCCCGCCGAAGCACGCGAGCGTGCGCTCGACTGCGTTCGCCCAGTCGGCCTCGGAGGAGACATCGAGGCGCACGAAGGCGGCCGCGTCGCCGAGATCCTTGGCAACCGCCTCGCCCTCGGCCTCGAGCAGGTCGCCGATCATCACGCGCGCGCCCTCGGCCACGAACAGCCGCGCCACCTGCTCGCCCGTGCCACGCGCCGCTCCGGTGACGATCGCGACCTTTCCGTCCAGCCGGCCCATTTTCCTATTGGACACCAAAAAAGAGCTTGTCGAGCGAGACGGCGCCCGGCCCGATCAGCAGGAACATGAAGCACACCACCGCGAGATTGATGGTGTACTCCGCGCCCGGCGGGTTGTTGGTGATCAGGTAGCCGGCGCCCTTGTGCCCGAGCAGGCCGGCCACCACCATCGTGCCGATCAACACGACGCAGGCCGGGCGCGTGAACAGGCCGAGCGCGAGCAGCGTGCCGCCGCCGAGCTCCGAGAGCATGGCGATGCGCGCCTGCAGCCAGGGCGCCGGCACGCCGAGGCTGCGCAGCCAGTCGGTGAAGCCGGCCAGGTTGCCGGTGCCGACCAGGCCGAGCTTGCCGAGCGCATGGATCACGAAGCAGACGCCGATCGCGACCCGGCCGACGAAGACCGCGAGGTCGACGAGGCCGGCGGTGCTGCCGGTGAGGAGTGTGCCCCAGTCCATTGGTCCTCCACTGGACGTCTAGATACCAGAGCAGGGAGCGCCCGGCTCCGGTGGGAGCCGGGAGCCGGGACGTTCATTGACTCGGTTGACTTGCGTCCCCTCCGAGCTCCCAACGAGTCAACCGAGTCAATGAACGTCCCCGCTTCATCGCGGCGCCTTGCCGAAATCGACGAAGATCGGCGACGACCAGGCGCGCGGCTCCTTCTCGCCGAGGCAGTCGTCGGCGTCGCCGCCCTCGCCGGGGCAGAGCGTCACGCTGGTGCAGTTGCCCGCTTCGTCGTAGCTGCAGCGCAGGTTGTCGCCGTTCACGCCCTGGATCGGTGCCTCGAATACGCGGGCGTAGTAGACGGCGTCGCGGCCGTCCGCGGCGAAGTCACGGTCGGGGAAGGTGTGAGTGCAGCCGGTCGGGTCGGGCTCGCAGGTGATGACGCGCCAGGGATCGCTGATCAGCCCACCTACGGCTTCGCCCTCCTCGAGCTGCGGCCGGATCTTCACCACCTCGATGCGGGTGATGCGCCGGCGCTGATCGGACGGGTGGTAACACTCGCCCTTGCAGATGCGTTCGAGGTCGTCCTCGCCGAGCGCGCCCGCCGCGCTCTCGGGGCAGCCGGGCTGCTGCTCGAAGGAGCCGACGGCTCGCACCTGGAAGATGGGCGCCTCCGTCATCGCGACCGCGCCGCCCATCGGCAGCGTCTTGCCACGCGAGCCCGGCGGGTTCAGCAGCTCGAACCAGAGCAGCGTGCGTTGCCCGGTGGTGCCGTAGATCTCCTTGCGCTCGAGCGCATCCCAGATCGCGCTGCGGTCGCGCCCTTCCGAGTGCACTGCGACGAGACCGCCGGTGGTGAGGAAGGAAGCCTGGCGCTCCGTCTCGAACACCTGGAAGCTCGGCGCATCGAACGAGAAGGGCCGCGACTCGGCGCTCGGCTCTTCCGGGGGCGGCTGCAGCAGGCGCGCGATCGGGCCGCTCCGCGGGCCAGCGCTGCCGAGCGATTCGGTGAAGCCGCGGCGATGGACCTCCTTGTAGCCCGTGCCCGGCCGTGCGTAGTGGTTGTCGCTCGACGCCATGAAGCCGAAGCGGAAGCGGCGCGGCGAGAGCGAAGCGTCGTCGAAGTTGCCGAGCGCGAGCATGTACTGCGCGGAGCTCTTCGGCCGGTAGTGATAGGCGGGCTCGCGGCAGTCGCGGCACTGGCCGGCGTCGAGCCAGTCGCTGCCGCGCGCACCCGGCACCGTGCGGTGCGCCGCCACGCCGGCGGCTGCCGCGTTCGCGCGCGCAGCGCGCTCGCGCCGCTCGCACTCGTCGGGTTGCAGGCCGGCGGCATCGCAGCGCGCGCGGATGATCTGCCCCGCACGCACGCACATCGGCAGATAGTCGGGGCGGGCCTCCGGGCACAGCGCCTTGCCCGCGGCGTCGAACTCGACCTCGCGCCAGCCGCGATACACCTCGGAGTCACCGTGGCCGGAGTAGACCTCGAGCAGACGCTGCCGTTCCGGATCGTGCTGCGCACCCACCAGCTGCTTGTCCCAGGCGGAGCCGGGCGGCGTGTAGAAGCCCCACGTCGTGCCGTGCGGGATCACGAGCGCGTCGTGCCCCCACTCGCGCAGCTTGCGGAACAGCACCTCGGGCGTGGCGGCGGACTCCGTGCAGTCGGCGGGCAGGTCGTGCACGTTGGCGTCGGGATCGCAGGCCGGCACCGCGGCGCGCTCTGCCTGGTAGCGGGCGAAGTCGTGCAGCCGGCCGCCCACCAACAGCGCGAACACGCCCAGCGTATAGGGCGAGCCGCTGCCGGTCACGAAGCGCGCCGCGTCGATCGGGCGCCGTGGGATGCGCTCGTCTTCGGTGTGCGCGAGCACCACGTTCTTGTGTCCGTAGTGATCGGCCGGCGTGGTGCCGACCTGCGTCCACTCCCAGCCGAGGAAGGCCACGGTGTCGGGATCGGCGGGATCGCCCGCAACCGCGTTGCACTGGCGGATGGCATCGACTGTCTCGCGCCAATGCGCGGGCGTGATGGCTTCGGCGTGATCGTTGATCGACCAGAAGTCGAGCGCCGAGCAGTGGCGCGCGAAGTCGCAGGCATCGCTCGGCGGATGCGCACCCTCGCTGCCGAGCGGCGGCAGGCTGAACAGGAAGGCGTCGAGCGAGAAGGTCGTGTGTACGTGCAGATCGCCGAACAGGATCTGCTTCGGCTTCCACACGCCGATGTTGGTGGCGGCCTCGCGCAGCGCCTTCGCCTCGGCACGGCGCAAGGGCTCCGGGCGCATCGTGAGCGACGGCTCGCCCTTGCCTTCGTGGGCGCCGAACCAGCCCTTCCCCGCCGCCCAGGTCAGCAGCACGGCCGCGGCGAAAAACGCGAACAGACCGAGGCCGAGCTTGCGCAACACGTCGCTCCTCCCGGTCGCGCACGCTATCACACGTGCAGCGCCCGGAGGACGACATGCTCCGCCTACACACCGCCACCACGCCCAATGGCCGAAAGATCTCGATCGCCCTCGAGGAGCTCGGCCTGCCCTACGAGGTTCGCCGCGTGAACCTCGAGGCCGAGGAGCAGCTACGGCCAGACTTTCTCGCACTGAACCCGAACCACAAGATCCCCGTGCTCGAGGACGACGACCTCGTGGTGTGGGAGTCGGGCGCGATCCTCTTGCACCTCGGCGAGAAGCGCGACCCGGAGGGCCGTATCCTGCCGAAGGAGCCGCGCCGGCGTCTCGCCGCCATCCAGTACGCGTTCTTCCAGGCCGGCGGCATCGGCCCGAACCTGGGCCGACTCGGCGCCGCGCTGCGCAAGCCAGGCGAGAAGAACCCCGAGATGATCGAGATCTTCCGTGCCGAGGTCGCGCGCCTGCTCGGCGTGCTCGAACGCATCCTCGGCGACGGCCGCCCCTTCCTCGTCGGCCCCTACTCGATCGGCGACATCATGCACTACCCGTGGCTCGAGCTGCTCCTCAGGCTCGGCGCGAAGGAGATCACCGAGCAGAAGCGCGTCGTCGCCTGGCTCGGACGCATCGCCGAGCGCCCGGCGGTGGTGCGCGGCATGAAGGTCCCCGAGTAGCGAGCAGGAAGCGAGGACGTTCGTCAAGTTGTCAAGAAATCGACTCGCCCAGACTGCAACAACTTGACAACTTGACGAACGTCCCCGCTTTCGGGCTAGGAGAGCCCGAGGCCGTCGATCAGCATGCGGGCCCAGGGCACGTTGCGGTAGGCCTCGATCAGGAACAGCGTCGCGATGTAGGCGATGCGGGCGCGGCGTTCGTCGTCTCCACACTGCGCGACCCCGAGCGTCATCAGCAGGAAGCCGAAGCCGCGCACGGTGGCGAAGGCGAAGGTGGTGGCGCCGAAGGCGATCAAGAGCGCGTTGCGCCAGCGCGAGGGCCGCGGCCACAGGAACGCCGCGGCGATGCCCGCCTCGATCACGGCTGTGAAGGCGGTGAGCGCCAGCGCGAGCGGGCGCAGGCCGGGCGGCTCGACGAAGGCGCCGGGCCAGCCGCTGCCGGTCGATAGAAATGCCGTGAGTGCGGTGTCGAAGGCATCGAGCGCATCCCAGCTGGCGCCGCCGACCAGCACGGCAAGCTCGTGGAAGCGCGGGTCCGAGAGCAGCGTGACGCGGAAGAAGGTGCCGTCGAGCCAGTCGGGCGAGAGCACCAGCTTCCAGAGCGTCGCGAAAAGGAAGGTGGCGCCGATCAGCAGGCGCGCACTCGTGCGCAAGGCGCGCGCCGGCTCGGGCGCCACGAGCGCCAGCGCGACCGAGAGCGTCGTGAAGGCGCGCAGGTAGTCGTGGTTGTCGGAGAAGGGCCAGTTCCAGAACAGCGGCCAGCCGACCAGCACGGTGAGCCCCGCCCAGTAGCGCGCGTCGCGACTGAGCGCCGGCCAGAGCAGGCCGAGCCCGCACGCGATCTGGAGCGGCACGCGCTGGAACCAGAACCACGGCACGTCGAGCAGCAGCACGAGCAGGCAGACGCGCAGCACGAGGTCCATCAGCGGCTCTCCGCGCTCGCCACGAGCACGCGCTGCGGCCGCAGGTCGCTGGCTGCGAACTCCGTGCGCCACACCTCGACTCGCAGCGCGCCGAGGCCCGGCGAGCGCGCGCGCAGCTCGGTCGCCAACCGCAGCAGATTGGCCTGGCTCGGCGCCTCGCGCGCATGGCGCTCCCGGCGCTCGAGATCTCCGGGCAGCACCACGCGCCGCTCCGCGCCGGCCGCGAGCTCGAGCACGTGCACGTTGCGGAAGCCGCCATGATCGTTGGTCGAGAACATGCCGAAGCCGCCGCCCTTCCAGGGCGAGAGCCCGTAGCCCACGTAGCCGGCGATCTGCGCCAGGGCGAGGCCGACCAGCAGTGCCGGGGGCACGAGCGCGAGCCGTGCGCGCAGCGGGAGTCTCATCATGCGGCGACGATCCCAAAGCGTCCGGGCCGCTTCAAGCAGAGCGGGGAGCCGGCCGATCCGTCTAGCGCCGCATGATCTCCCTCCACACCATGGCGCCGATCGCCACGCCCGCTTCCGCGGCGGCGGCACGCACACCCTGGAACCACTTCCGCCGGCGCTGGACGGAGTGGATGATCGGGCGACCCGAGGATCGCCTGCTCGCCGGCCTCTGGACCGCGGGCGAGAGCCGCGCGGCGCTCTACCTCGGGCTGTTGCTGTTGCTGCTGCTGCCGGCCGCGATCGGCCTCGGGCTGGGCCCGACGCAGGCGACCGGCCGCTTCGTGCTGTTGGCCACCGCCGTCGCCGCCGTGTTCTCGGCCTCCGAGGTCGAGGTCCAGCGCCGGACACGCGGTGTCGCCCTGCTGCCGGTGATCGCGGGGCTGGTCTACGGCCTGGCCGTCAGCGCCGTGTTCGCGGCCGTGCTCTGGTCCGACCTGCCGGGCCTCTGGAGCCGGCACACCACGGTGTTCCTGACGTTCCCACTGTTGATGCTCGCCACCGGGCTGCGCGGAGATCCGCGCCTCTGCGTCGCCACCGGCGTATTCTGCTCGCTCGGCTTCCTGGGGGTGGTGACCGCCGCTCCTTCCCTGTCGGGTGGCAATCTCGAGAAGGCGACCGCGCTGGCACGCGAGCTCGACGCGACCAACGTGAGCATCCAGCTGCTGATCCTTGCCTGCACGACCGTGTTCGCCGCCGCCAACGCCGATCGCGAACGCACCCTGCGCCGCGGCGCCCATTGCGATCCGCTGACCGGCCTGATCCGCGCGGAGACCTTCGAACGCTGCCTCGAGCGCGAGACGCTGCGCAGCGTGCGCTCGGAGCTGCCCCTGACACTCGCGCTGATCGACCTCGATCGCTTCCGCCAGCTGAACGACGCCCACGGACACCCCTTCGGCGACGCGATCCTGCGCTGGGTCGCGGACCTGCTGCGCGAATCGGTGCGCAACACGGATCTGGTCGCGCGCCTTTCCGGCGAGCGCTTCTGCGTCTGCTTCCTCGACTCCGAGCATCCTTCGCTCGTCGGCCGCCTCGAAGCCCTGCGCCGCGAGGTGGCCGAGGTCGAGATCCGCCGTACCGGCCTCGCCGAGCCGGTGCGCCTCACGCTCTCGGCCGGGCTCGCGCGCTTCCCGCGCGAGGGCACGCACGTGGAAGAGGTGATGGCGATCGCGCTCGAGCGCCTGCACGCCGCCAAGCGCGCGGGCCGCGATCGCGTCGTCGCCTAGCTGCGCGGCCGGAGCAGCCGTGCCTCGCTGCGCAGCTCGAGCTCCGTCCAGTGGAGCTTGTAGTCCATCCGCGGTCCCATGTCGTAGCGCGCCACGCCGTCTTCACACAGCCAGCCGATCTGCTCCAGCTGCAGCAAGTTCCCGATGGACAGGGCGCGACACTCGTCTGCGTAGCTGAACTGCTGGCCGCGGTAGTACGGCCCCGCGATACCGCCGAACACGAAGCCGATGTCGCGCTCACCGTTTCTCGCGAAGATCACGCGAGCGGAGCCGGAGGCCGACAGCCGGCGCAGCATCAGCCGGTAGAAATCGCTTGCCTGGGGCTCGGCCATGCCGCAGCGGGCGATGCCCTTCCAGCTCGCCTGCTCGACGCGCAGCATCCGCTCGTAGACGGCTTCGGCCTCGGCGACGCAGCTCGGGCGCTGGCGCTCGAAGCTCACACCGCCCTCGGCCGCGCGCCGCGCCGCGCGCCGCAGGTTGTACCGGAAGCGGGAAGAACGCCGCGACAGGAAGCCGTCCACGCCGCCGGCGAGCGAGGCGCTGCGCAAGATGGCGGGCGCGAGGCGCACGACCTCGAAGCGCCGGGAGAAGGTTCCCGCCACGCTGCGCATCAGCTTGCTGCCGGGCAGCAGACCGCAGAGCAGCACGAAGGGCGGCGCGTTCCGGTGCTCCTCTTCGCCGAGGAACGCGCCCAGCAGTAGAGCGGCGTCGGGGCCGAGCAGCGGACAACCGAAGAACCAGCTGGACTCGATCGGCTCGATCAGTGTGCCGACCCTCGGGTGCCAGCGCTGAGCAACGGCCAGCAGGCTGCCGGCGGATGCGCGGAAATGCAGCTCGCGCTGCGGGCTGAACGCTTCGTGGAACGAGAACTGCCACTCGCTGCGGCAGCAAAACGGATCGGCTTGCGGCGTGGCCCCGGCCGTCTGATTCAGCAGCGAGTCGGGCCGGTCGAGCCCCTCGAAGGCGGCGGGCGAGAGCGGGCTCTTCACGGCGTGCCACGTCGGATCAGGCGCAACGGCAGCAATGCGGGCTGGCTCTGGTCGTTGCCGTCGGACACGAGCAGCACCAGGCGACCGCCGATCGCGAGCTCCGGCCCGAGCGCGAGACCTTCGAAGTTCTGGAAGCCGCCGCTGCGTTCCCAGAGTTTCACTTTGCGCACGGTCCGGAAATCGTCTCGATTGCGCAGCCTCTCGATGCCGCTCACGTCCGTGGCGTTCTCGAAGGCGACCCGGAAGACCCGCGCGGAGAAGCCGCCGCCGGTGAGCGCACGCTCCAGCACGAGCAGCTCGCCCCCGGGCGCCGCCAGCACGTCGACGACACCGACGAAGCCGATCCCCGGCTCGGTGCGGTAGGCCCACTGGCCGGCCGCCTCGAACTGGCCGTCGAGCCGCTGCAGCCGCACCAACCCGCCACGCAGCGCGCCCGCGGTGGCGCCATCGAGGCGCAGCGGTCCCTCGTTCGCGATCCAAGCGCTCTTGCCGTCGGGCGCGATGGCGATGCCTTCGAAGCCCTGGTTCTTCCGGATGCGACCCGCGAAGAGGGGCGGCAGCGGCAGGGTGCGGCGCAGCTGCCCGCTGCTCGGGTCGTACTCGCGCAGCTCGTGCACGGCCTCGTCGGTCACCAGCACCGAGCGCTCTCGTTGGCGCCAGGCGATGCCTTCGATGTCGTGCGCGCCCTTCAGGGTCACGAACTCGCCGGCCTCGACGCGCTCGATCGTGCCGCGCGTGTCGTCGAGCGTCACCTCGAGCGGAAACAGCCGCGAGCGACCGTCGTCCACGGCGAAGTAGCGCGTGCCGCCCGCCCAGGTGATGCCCGACAGCTCGGCGTTGCCGATGCCCGGCACGACCACCGGGCCCGTGCCGAGCTCGTTCAGCTGCAGCGACTCGGCCGCCGTCGCAGCCGCAGCGCACTGCAGCGCGAGCAGCAACGCGGCTGCGCGCGCGCACCACCTTCTCGCGCCCATTGCCCCCCCCGAAGCCGGAGGCGAGGCTAGCGGCGACTCACCGGAAGCGCCCCGAGCGCGTGCTGCGCGGCGTGCGGGAAGACCGGGTCGGGCAGCAGCGCATACTCGGCGAGGCAGGCCTCGGTGAACTTGATGGCGTGGTCGTCGCCGTGAAAAATGGCGGCGTCGATCAGCGCGACGCGCTCGATGCCATCCTCGGCGAGCTCACCGGCGAAGGGCGGCGCCGTCCCGAGGCTCGCGTAGAGGGCCGCGCCCGCCTGCCACGCGTAGCGCACCAGCTCGCGCCCCGCGGCCGCCTCGAGATGCGGCACCAGCGAGCGCAGCGCGGCGGCGCTGGTGACACCGTGCACGAAGGTGATGCTGGTGAGGGGATCGCGCGCATTGCCGAGGTAGACGCGCGCGAAGGCCAGCGTGAGCTGCGACAGGTCGCAGTCGGGATCGATCCAGTCGATCACCGGCGCGAAGGGCGCGAAGCCAGTGAGACCTCCGAGCGCGGAGACGATCGAGCCGCGGAAGCTGCGTTCGCCCGCGGGCTGGAGCGGCAGCGCCGCCACCGCCTCGGCGGGGGCGTAGCTGCGAGCCGCGCGTTCGACCGTCGTAGGTAGCGTTTGATACGTCGTGGCCCAGGCGCCGAGCGCATCCCCCAGCTCGCTGAGTCGTTGCGGTGTCTCGCGGCGCGCGAGCGCGCGCGCTGCGTGGGCCGTGCGAATCAGCCCGTGCGTCGCGTCCGCGCAGGCAGCCGGTGCAAGGCGGGGCAGCCAGCGCGCCAGCACCTCGCGCCAGGGCGCTCCGGCGAGCTCGGCCTGGAACAGCGCCATCCAGTCTGCGTAGCGACCGATGTTGCCGAGCGCGTCGCGCCACGTCGCGTGTGAGATCGGCGTGTGAGCCGTCTGGCGCGGCAAGAGTCCGGTCCGGTACGACTCGAGCCAAGGCAGCACCGCGTCGGGGCGCCCGAGCGCGCAGAGCGCCTCCGCCACCATCGGGGCGTGACTGGTGAAGCCGTTGCTGAGGAATCGCCCGTACCCGGCGAGCACATCGAGGGCCTGGTCGAGAGCTTCGTCGCTGGTCATCTTCACTCCATGCGTTCGCCGAGGAAGGCGCCGACCCGCTCTGCGTACTCTTCGGGATACAGGACGTTCGTGCGCGAGTGCGTCCCCCACGTTCCGGCGCTCGCGTAGAGCGGATGCTCGGGCGGCGGCGCCGGGCTCACCCACACCTCGGCCACGCCGGCCTCGCGCGCGAGCCAGCGCAGCTGGCGGCGCGGCACCTGCGGATCCTCTTCGTTCGTGATCAGCAGCAGCCGCCCGGAGAGGGCGGCGACGACGTCCACCGCACGGCCCTGCGAGAAGTCGATCCCGTGGATGTGCCGCGCGCTCCACAGCAGCGAGCGCACCAGCAGCTGCGGCATCCCGGTGGCGCTCGGCAGCGACACCCTGAGGCTGCTCTCGAGGTCGGCCCAGGTGGAGTCCGCGACCACGGCGCGGATGCGCGTGTCGCTCGCGCCGGCATAGATCGCGACCTGGCCGCCGAGGCCGAAGCCCACCGCGCCGATCGGCAGCGCGCCGGCCCTGCGCTCGATCTCGTCGAGCCAGGCCGGGACATCCTGCGCGAGATCGCCGCCGACCGGCGTACCCCCTGCGTCGCCGGAATCGCCGTGGCCGCGCAGATCCGGCGCCAGCACGTGATAGCCCTGCTCGTGCAGCGCGCGCGCCAGCGCCAGGCCGTTGCTCCACAGGAAGGAGCGATTCGAGCTGCCGTCGTGGAGCAGCACCACGCTGCCGCGCGCGGCGCGGGTCGGGATCCACCAGGCCACGAGCGGTACCCGCGCAGCGCCGACCTCGATGCGCACAGTCTCGAAGCCGAGCCCGACGTCGGCCGGACTGCCGGCGAGCGCCGAGCGCACGGGCAGCAGCCCGAGCGGGATCGCCAGCCAGCCGAGCGCGGCCGCCAGCGCGAGCCCCACGAGCCAGCTCTTGGGCCTCATCGCGCGCCCTCGCCGCTGTAGTCGTTGCGTTCGGCGCGAACGGCCGTCTTGTACTCGACGAACTCCCAGTCGTTGCCTTCGGCGTCGGCGAAGTAGACGCGGCGGCGCGCCGGATGCGCGTTCGGCACCGTGGTCTCGCGATAGCCGGCGGCACGCATGCGCGCGCGCAGCGCCGCCACGGCGTCCACCTCGAAGCCCAGGTGGTTGAGGCCCGGCGCACCGGCGTAGGGGACGAAGGGCGCGGCCGGCTCCGCCGTTGCGGCGAGCAGGGACAGGTAGGTCTCGTCGTCGCCCACGTGCGCCCAGGCATGGCCGGCGCAGTCGGCGCCGCGGCCGCGCAGGCGGAAGCCCGGGAAGGCGGTGGTGAGGAAGCGGATCGCGGCGTCCACGTCGCGAACCGACAGGTTGGCGTGCTCGAGGCGGATCGTCATGCCGGTCTCCTTGGGCGCACTGGAGAGCTTGATGTGCGTCCTGCCATCTGGGCAACGCGCTGGCTACTTCATTGGCAGGCAGATATTCTGCTGGCCGCATGGACGATTCGGGAGCCAACCTGGCCGCCAACGCGCGGCGCCTGCGCGAGGCGCGCGGGCTCTCACAGCAGCAGATGGCGCGGCTCGCAGGGATTCCCCGCCCCACCTGGGCGAGCCTCGAATCGGGCAGCGCCAATCCCACGCTCTCTGTGCTGGCGCGCGCAGCGAGCGCGCTCTCCGTCTCGATCGAGGAGCTGATCGGGCCGCCGCGCACCGCCGCGCGCATCTTCCCGGCGGCTGCGGCGCAAGTGCGCCGGCGCCAGGGCGCGGCGATCCGGCCGCTGGTGCCGGAGGCCATCCCCGGCCTCGAGATCGCGCGCATGGAGCTCGCGCCCGGCGGTCAGCTCGGCGGCATCCCGCACACGCCCGGCACGCGCGAGTACCTCACCTGCGAGAGCGGCCGCATCGAGCTGGTGGCCTCGGGTGAGCGCTGGGAGCTCGGCCCGGGCGACGCGCTGGTGTTTCGCGGCGACCAGCGGCACGTTTATCGCAACCTCGACGCGCGTCGCTCTGCGGTCGCGATCAGCGTGGTGTGCTTCGCTTCCACACCGGTGAGGTGACATGGACAACGCGCTCCTGCTGTTCGTCGTCGCCGCCCTGTTGGTCGTGCTCGGCATCGTCGGGCTGCTGCTGCCCGTGCTGCCGGGGATGCCGCTGCTGCTGGCCGGCCTGGTCGTCGCCGCCTGGGCGGAGGACTTCGAGCGGGTGGGCTTCGGCACCCTGGCGGCGCTCGGTGTGCTCGGCCTCCTCGGCTTCTTCATCGACTTCGCGGCCGGCTCGTTCGGCGCGAAACGCTTCGGCGCATCGAAGGCCGGCATGGCGGGCGCCGCAGTGGGTGCGCTGCTCGGTCTGTTCTTCGGGCTGCCCGGGGTGCTGCTCGGCCCCTTCGTCGGCGCCGTAGCGGGCGAGCTGCTGGCGCGGCGCAGCGCACAGGCCGCCGGCCGCGCCGGCGTCGGCGCCGCGCTCGGCCTCGCGCTCGGCGCCGCGGCCAAGCTCGCGCTCGCCTTCACCATGCTCGGCGTGTTCGCGCTCGCGCGCTTCATCGAGTGAAGCCGAGGGGAGCTCGCGCTGGCCAGCAAGAGGAGGCGCTCAACGTCGGTGTCCGGGCCGGGTGGAGCCGGTCCCCGCGCAAGCGCTCGAGCGGAAGCAGCCGGACCCGCGCGCTCGAACGGCGGCACGTTGACAGGGTTGCCGGAAATCGGCCGATCGGCGCATGGCGGTCGCGTGTCTGCTGGCCTTTTTCTGGCCCGGATCCAATTCGTGGCAACCCTGTGAGCGTCGGAGCGGATGACGCGCCCTGCGTCTGCGAGCCCAGCGCCGGAGCGGGGACCGGCCCACCCGGCTTACCCCCGCGCCACCCGCTCCGCCGACTCGGACGCCGCCCGCAGGCATTCCTCGACCTCCGGGATCGGATCGTCGGGGCTCTCCTCGTACTCGAGGCTGAGCGCGTCGTCGGGCCCGAACTCCACCGCTCGCAGCGCACGAAAGAACCTGTCGAGGTCGAGCTTGCCCTCGCCGAGGATGCAGCCAGCGGGGAACAGCCCCTCGGAGCGGTAGTCCTTGAGGTGCACACCGTGCACGCGCGGCCCGAGGCGCCGCACGGCCTCGACCGGATCCTCGCCGGAGCGGATGAAGTGGCCCGCGTCCACGCAGGCGCCGAAGCTCGGATGACGCCCGGCCAGCGTCGCCTCGACGTCGGCGATCTTGTCGTAACGGAAGTGCGGCCCGTGGTTGTGGATCCCGAGCTTCACCGCCGGATGCTCGGCGCAGAGCCGGTCGAGAGCGTCGAGCGCCTCGTCGTCTGGCATGATGGTGAGCAGCGGGATCCCGGCGGCCTTGGCGAAGGCGAAGAGGCGCCGCGCTGCGGCCTCGTCGGCGACGCCGTGCACGCCGCTCGCCGCGAGGCGGATGCCGCGCGCGGCGAGCGCGGCCTGCACGCGCGCGATCTCGCCCGCATCCTCGGTCAACGGGAAGTGCGAGCCGAACTCGTAGAACAGCAGCTTGGTCTCGGGGATCAGCTCGACCGCCGTGAGGCCGAGCCGCTGCACCGCGTCGAGCATCGGCAGGAGCGGCAGCTTGCGCAGCGTGAAGCTCTGGATCCCCAGCGTGAAGCCGCCGTAGCGCAACGCGAGCGGCGCCTCGGCGGCTGCGGCTCGCCGGGGCCAGAGCGCAGACGCAGCCAGCGCGGCGCCACCCGTGAGGAGCGCGCGTCGCGACAAGCCGGCGTGCGTGGCGGACATCGCGCCCACGCTACCATGCGCCGGTTCGCCCGACCCCCGGGCCCGCGAGGAGCCGCGATGCTCTCCCTGCTCGACGACTACCCGATCCACCAGACGCCCGAGCCGATCGCACAGCCGGCGTCTTCGGATCGCAACGTCTACGACCGCTACTGGTTCAACGGCTACGCAGGCGACGGCGAGTTCTACTTCGGCATCGGCGCGGCGCTCTACCCGAACCTCGGCATCATGGACTGCGGCTTCTCGATCGTGCGGGACGGCGAGCAGCACGCCTTCCATGCCTCGCGGCGCGCGCCGCGCGAGCCGAGCCGCGTCGAGGTCGGGCCCTTCCGCATCGACATCCTCGAGCCGATGAAGCGGCTGCGCGTCGTCGTAGAAGACAACGAGATGGGGATCGCCTGCGACCTCGAGTGGATCCCGCGCACCGCCAACATCGAGGAAGGCCGCCAGACGCGGAAGGCCGGCAAGAACACGATGGACGCCACGCGCTTCAACCAGTTCGGGCGCTGGCGCGGCACGATCCGCTACGCCGGTCGCACACTGAGCGTGGATCCGAAGCGCTGCTACGGCACCAAGGACCGCTCGTGGGGCATCAGACCAGTCGGGAATCCCGACCCGGGCGGCGCGCCGCCGACGCAGCCGCCGCAGGTGTTCTTCCTGTGGGCGCCGCTGCACTGGCCCGAGCGCTGCACGCACATGGGGCTGTTCGAGAACGCCGACGGTCACCCGTGGCACTGGGACGGCATGATCTGCCCGACCTACGAGAATCCGGACGAGATCCCGGGCGTCGAAGATCCGGGCACGCGCCTGCTCGGCGGCGTCGAGCACCGCCTGGTCTACCTGCCCGGCACGCGCCGCGCGCGCTCGGCCGAGATCACGCTGATCGAGAAGGACGGCCGGCGCCACGAGATCGCGCTCGAGCCGCTGCTCTGCTTCCGCATGAAGGGCATCGGCTACTCGCATCCGAGCTGGGGCCACGGCATGTGGAAGGGCGAGCTGGCCGTCTCCGGCGAGAGCTGGCAGACCGCCGACCTCGACGAGATGGCGATCGAGAACCAGCACATCCAGCAGGTGGTGCGCGCGACCAGCGGCGGCAAGCAGGGCATCGGTGTGCTCGAGCAGATCGCCTTCGGCCCGCACCACCGCTACGGCTTCAAAGAGCTGCTCGACCCGGCACGCTAGGAGTGGAGATGAAACGGTTCGAGGGCAAGGTGGCGCTGATTACGGGCGCTGCGTCGGGGATCGGGCGCGCGACCGCGGAGCGGCTCGCGAGCGAGGGCGCGAGCCTGTTCCTGGTGGATCTCGCGAAGGAAGGGCTCGAGGAGAGCGTGAAGCGCTGCGTCGCCGCCGGCGCACAGGTCGAGAGCGCGCCCTGCGACGTGTCGCGCGAGGAGCAGGTGAACGATGCCGTCGCACGCTGCGTCGACCGCTTCGCTCGGCTCGACGTGCTCGTGAACGTGGCCGGCATCCTGCTGCTCGCGCACACCCACGAGACCACGCTGGCGCAGTGGCAGAAGATCCTCGACGTCAACCTCACGGGCACCTTCTTGTTCTGCAGGGCGGCGCTGCCGCACCTGCTCGCGAGTCGCGGCAACATCGTGAACACCTCTTCGACCTCGGCCATCAACGGCATGCCTTACGGCGCGGCCTATGGCGCCAGCAAGGGCGCCGTGCTCGCGCTCACACGCGCGCTCGCGGTCGAGTACGGCGGCAAGGGCGTTCGCGTGAACGCGATCTGCCCCGGCTCGATCAAGACGCCGATGGGCAGCGGCGGCAACCTGCCGAAGGACGTGAACTGGGAGCTGCTCAAGCGCGCCATGCCCCTCGACAAGCCGCGCGGCCCCGAGGTGGTGGCGAGCGTGGTAGCGATGCTGGCCTCCAAGGACGGCGAGCACATCAACGGCGAGTCGATCCGGATGGATGGCGGCACGCTCGCGTGACTCCGCAGCAGACCTCCGACCTGCTCGAGATCCAGCAGCTGATCTACCGCTACGCCTGGTTGATCGACACGCGCGACTTCGACGGCCTCGCGCGCGTCTTCGCCCCGGGCGCCGAGGTTCACTACAACGTGTTCGGCGGCGTGAAGCAGGCCTTTCCCGCGATCAAGGACTTCCTGCGCATGGGCCTGTCGCTGCATCGCGTGACACAGCACCAGATGAGCAACCCGCTGATCGAGCTGAGCGGCGACAGCGCGTCTGCGCGCACCTACGGGACCCTGGTGCACGTGCAGGAGCTGCTCGACGGCAAGCCGAGCTACGTCGTGCAGCACGCGATCTATCACGACGCGCTGGCGCGGCGCCCCGAAGGCTGGCGCATCACGAGCCGGCGCCTCGACAACCTCTTCGTGCAGGGCCGCTTCCTCGGCCCTGATCGCGTGAAGAGCTTCGAGAAGCCGCAGCCGTATTGAGCTCGCCCTTCCGCCATCGTGGGATCGTCGAGGGCTTCTACGGCCGGCCGTGGGCGCATGCGGACCGGCTCTGGTGGATCGAGCAGCTCGGTCGCCTCGGCATGAACACCTACGTGATCGCGCCGAAGGACGACCCGCTGCAGCGCGAGCGCTGGCGCGAGCCCTACCCGGCCGAGCAGCTGGCGCGCTTCGCCGAGCTGGTCGCGCGCGGCAGCGAGGCCGGCGTCGCCGTCGGCTTCGCGCTCTCACCCGGGCTCTCGATTCGCTACGCAGATCGCGGCGACGTCGAGACGCTGCTCGGCAAGCTGCGCGCCTTCGCGGCGCTGGGCTCGCGCTGCCTCGCGCTCTGCGTCGACGACGTGCCGACGGAGCTGGCGCATACGCAGGATCGCGCGACCTTCGGCTCGCTGGCCGCCGCGCACGTCGCGCTCGCACACGAGGCGCGGCGTGCGCTCGGGCCGGAAGTCTTGCTGTGGCTGGTGCCCACCGACTACAGCGGAAACGATGCGTCGCCGTATCTGGAAGAGCTCGGAGCGCAGCTCGACCCGGGCATCGAGGTCGGCTGGACCGGCCGCACCACGGTGCCGCCGAGCGTTGGCGCAGCGGAAGCCGCTGCCCGCGCCGCGCTGCTGCACAGAAAGCCCCTGCTGTGGGACAACGTGCCCGTCACGGACGGTCCGATGCGGACGATGCTGCACCTCGTGCCCTATTGCGGGCGCGAGGGGAGCCTCGCCGAGCAGCTGTCGGGCGTGCTGCTCAATCCCATGCAGCACGCGCGCGCGTCCTATGTCGCGATCGCCGGCGCCGCCGCGTTCCTGCGCGATCCGGAGCGCTTCGACGCCGAGGCCGCCTGGCGAGACGCGGTGCGCACGCTCGGCGTCGGCGCCGAGCACGCCTTCGAAACCTTCGCGCTCGCCCACCGCTTCTCTCCCCTCACCCCCGACGACCGCGACCCCGCCCTCGAAGCCGCCTGGCACGCGTCACGCAGGGGACGTTCCTTTTCCGTCACGAACGAGCTGCGCGCGCTGATCGAGGCACGCATCGCGGCCGGTGACGCGCTGCGCAGCGGGCTCGAAGATCGTCGCCTGCTCGCCGAGCTCGAGCCCTGGCTGGCCGGCCACGAGCGTGAGTCGCGCCGCATCGCGGCCGCGCTCGACCTGCTGGAGACGCTGGCCGGAGCGGGCGACTCGCTCGCGAAGTCGCTCGCCTGGATCCGCTGCGAAGGCCGGCTCACCCGGAATGCGCCCGCCGCCACCACGAGCTACGGCCCGCGCCGCGTGCTCTATCCGCAGCTGGTCGGCCTGGCCGCCGGCAGCGCGCACTTCGGCGACGACCCGGCGTTGTTCCAGGATCGCTGCCTTGCGGACGAGATCGTGGACTTCGCCGCCGCACGCGCACAGGACGCCGTCGGGCCGCGGCGCTGAGAGGTCAAGCGGCGCGTTGCCGCGAGCGCCGCCACAGCTCCTGCAGCTGGCCGAGCAGCAGCCCCACGCCGACCAACGCGATCACCCCGCCGGCCGCGCCACCGACGAAGGGCAGGATGCGGAGCACGAACACCACGACGAGGCCCAGCGCGAGCGCGATGCCGAACTCGCGCGGGCCGTCGCCGCGCGGCCCCACCAGCGCGCGCCCGACCAGCGCTGCCACCACCACCGCACCGAGATAGAGCCCGATCGCCCAGACCGCGAGCCCGATCAGCGCGAGCGGGATCCCCACCACGGTCAGCGCCAGCAGCAGCAGCGCCAGCGGGCAGAGCACGGCGAACGCGAAGCCGAGCCCGAGGGCCGTTGCGAACGCACGGCCGGTCTCGATCTGCGCGCCGAAGGCGCTCGGCACGAGGGCATGCAGCAGCAGTCCGATCAGGAAGGAAGCGGCGAAGCTGATCGCCAGCCAGGTGTAGAAGCGACCGTCGCGATAGCGCGACCACATGGTGCGGCGTTGCGCATCGAGCACCGTGACGTCGGTCGCCCCGGCGACGACGGCGCCCTCGGCGACCTCGAGGCGCTCGGCCGCGGGCAGGTGCGCGCGCAGGCCGCCGCCCACGCGCCCACCGGTCCGCAGGGACGCGCGTTCGGCCCAGATCTCGAGGTCACGCCCGACCTCGCCCGTGAGTTCGACGTGCCCGCCCCCGGCCGCGAGGTCGCGCGCCAGCTCGCCTTCGACACGGATGCGCTCGCCGCCCAGGAAGGCGTCGCGCGCCACGCGACCGCCCTCTGCGATCTCCACCTGCTCGCCCGCGAGATACGCACTGGCGCCGATCGTGCCCTCGATCACGACGCGCTCGCCGATGGCGATCAGGTTGCCGGCGACCTCCCCGCGCAGCTCGTGCTCTCGCCCGAGCGCGAACACACTGCCCTGCACCTCGCCGCGGATCGCTACGCGTTCACAGAACGCGAGCACGTCGCCGACCACGATGCCGTCCACTTCGAGCGACTCGCAGCTCACGGCGAGCGTGCCCTGGTGAACTTCGCCCTTCGCGATGCGCACTGTTCCGCCGTGCTCGTAGCGGGGCACGGCGCGCGCGGCGTCGGCTCCGGCGAGCGCGAGCACCACGCCTGCAAGCACGGCGAGACTGCCGGCACCGAGCTGGCGCCGGAGCAACGCGCCGGCGAGGAAGGTGAGGATGGCGGCGAGGCCGGCCAGCGCCGCCAGCGCAGTGGCGAGCTCGAGCCAGCCCGGCGCGCGATCGCGCAGCAGGAAGATCGTGTCGAAGATCATTTCGTTCACTCCCAGCAGCGAGGACGGGCGCAGCCAGCCCAGCCCCGACGGCAGACGCATCTCGACCAACGCGGAGCCGACCGCCGTCGCGAGCGCGGTGACACCGATCGCAACCGGCAGCCCATACGCGAAGCCGCGCGCCGGCGCGGCCGCGGAGACGGCCGCTCGCGACGCCTCGCCCTCGCCCTGCAGCAGCGCCGACAGCGTGCGCGCCTCGCCGCGCAGCGCGAGCACGCGTCCGCGGCAGCGCTCGCAGCCGACCAGGTGCGCTTCGAGCTGCCGCTGCTCCGCGGGCTCGATGCCATCGTCCACGTAGGCGGCGACCCGCCACTCGGGGGGACAGCTCATGCGAATCCTCCGCCGCGCAGCGCCTCGCGCAGGCGCAGCTTGGCGCGGAACAGGAGCACGCCGACCTCGCGCGTGCTCACGCCGAGCAGGGTGGCGATCTCTTCGTAGGGCAGCTCGGCGAAGTAGCGCAGCACCAGCGCTGCGCGCTGGCGTGGCGCCAGCGCATCGAGCGCGGCGAGCAGCTGATCGCGGCGCTCGCGTGAGAGCGCGCTGCCGAGCGGCGTGGGACCGGCCGCAGGCAGCGTGTCCTCAGCCAGCTCGGCGGGGTCGAACAATCGCCCCTCGAGCGTACGCCGGCGCAGGCGATCGATGCAGTGGTGCGCCGCGATCGCGAGCAGCCAGCTGCGAAAGGCGCGGCGGCGGTCGTAGCCGGCGATCGCCTCGCGCGCGCGCAGGAACACCTCCGAGCGCGCGTCCTGCGCCTCTTCCTCGGAGCCGAGCAGGCGCCGGCACAGCCGCGCGACCGGCTGCGCGTAGGCGCCGTACAGCTCGGCGAAGGCTTCGCGGTCGCCGAGCGCAACGCGCCCCAGCAGCTCCTCGGGCTCGCGCCGCCGCTCGCGGTCGATCGCTGCTCCTCCGGCGGCCAGGCAGGCCGTTGTCGCCAGCATCCTGACGGGTTGTACGAACGAGCGGGGTGTTTTCTTTCAGGCACGCGGGCGCGGCCCGCGCGACCCGCCGGCTCACAGGGTTGCCGGGAATTCCCTTCCCGAGGTGAAGAAGACGCCTTCGGGGGCGACCAGCCAGTAGACGCGCGAAAGCTTTCGCGCTGCCAGCAGCCGGCTGATGTTGTGGGCCAGCACC
>Ga0247727_10002796_pt1 | contig 39391 bp, 31 predicted proteins | sample WisWelCaveWW1625_FD_202498 | JGI IMG/M metagenome (GOLD analysis project Ga0247727, IMG submission 202498) | Biofilm microbial communities from Wishing Well Cave, Virginia, United States - WW16-25 | ecosystem: Environmental > Aquatic > Deep subsurface > Groundwater > Cave microbial mat | place... | reverse complement strand
CAGGGAAAGCTGATAAAACAGCGCACGTTGCGGATTCGATTCCCCCATCATCGGCAGATCCTCCTGCCGAGTATCCTACGCGATTCTAGACTGATTTTGTCAGCAGCCTGCTAGTCGGCGCCTTCGAGGGCCGCCAAGACTTGGGCGGGGTGCTTCGCGGCGTCCGCAACGCGTTTCCAGTGTTTTTGAACCACGCCATCCGGTCCGATCCACAGCGTCGAGCGGATGACACCTTCCGTTTTTTTTCCGTATAAGATTTTTTCGCCCCAGGCGCCGTATTTTTTCATCACGCTCTTCGCTGGGTCGCACAGCAGTTCGAAGGGCAGTTTGTATTTGGTGGCGAATTTCCGGTGGGAGTCCGGCTCGTCCGGCGAGATGCCGAGGACGACGGCGCCTCGAGCTTTGAGCGGTTTCCAGAGATCGCGGAAGCCGCAGGCTTCCTTGGTACAGCCCGGCGTGTCGTCCTTTGGATAGAAATAGACGATGACGTTCTGTCCCGCGTAGTCCGCGAGGGATACTTTTTTGCCCTCGCTGTTCGGAAGCATGAAAGCGGGGGCGCGCTTGCCTTCGACGATGGCCATCGGGGCCTTTCCTCTGGTATGCACGGCGCAGTCCATCTGCGCTGGATGCGCGCAGCATAGCCCGCCCTTTCTCACCAGGCCGCTACTGCGGGCCCGACAACAGCGTAAAGGCCGCGGCGCCCCCGTTGCTGCCTTTGCCGCGTGTTGCGAGGTCGGCACCGAACGTGCCCAGGAGTCCGCCGTAATCCTTGTCTACACTCGGACCTGCCGTGAACAGGATGAATGGAGTCCGCGGCGATGAAGGGAGAGGGGTGTGGGGGTGCGGCGCAACCTGTTTCGAGACCGGCGCAGGCAGCGACGGAGGCGCTGGGGCTTGGGCGTACTTCTCGCTGCTGCGGTGCTTGTATTTGCCGCGGTGCGGGAGCGCATCTGGCAGGTTGCAGTCAGCGATCCACGGCGTCCGCTGCTGTGTGCCGTAGATCCACAGCCGCCGCGTCTGGTGCGTTACGCGTCGGATCGCTTCGAATCTCCCGGAGGGCCGTCCTTCGGTCTCGTGTTGGAAGATCGGGAGGGAGTTCCGGCGCGCGTCTTCAATTTGACGGCGTGGGGAAATCTTTCGGCAGATTCGAGCGGCGAGGCTAGAGATAGAGAAGAGGGGCTCTACGGGCAAGCTTTCGAGTTAGCGCGAGAGCGCTGGAGCGCCTATTTGGGCGCGACCCGCAGCGGGCAGCTTGGATTGGATCCCAGTTGGGAAACGTTTTCTGAGGAGATTGTTCCCGATCAAGTTTGTGCACCGATTGCTGCTAGTCGTGCGGAGCTCGTGGCTGGCGAAAGGCTGATTATCGGGACCGCATTCAATTACATCGAACACGCTGCTGAGGCAGGGGGACGAGACGTCTTCTTCTTTCCGAAGCCCGTACTGCCAACGGGGCCTTACGACTCCCTGGTCTTGGGCGCGGAGACGACTTTGCTCGACTATGAGGTGGAGTTGGGCTTGGTGCTGTTGCACGACATCGATCTAGCGGCGCTGCCATCAGCTCTGGAATTGGACGAGCGTGTAGCGTACTTCGTTGCGAACGACGTGTCCGACCGCGAGGCCATGCTTCGCGCGCAACCTTTCTTCGGAGGGCCACGTGTCACGGCGGCGGGCAAGGTGCAGCCTGGTTTCCTCCCGAGTGGTCCGTGGCTGGTTCATGGACGCGATCTTCACCCCTTCTCAGCAGCCTGCACGCGTTTTTTCGAACTCGCGCTCGAAGTCGAAGCGGATGGAGTGCGTACGCTGCGTCAACTCTCGCACACGGGTCGGATGCGCAAAACACCGCGTGAGTTGTTGCTCTCCTTGGTGGCTGCTCTGGGCGTGAATTCAGCTCAGACTGCGGAAGGCGGTGGCGCGCTTTCTGCGGAGGCGGAAGCGCTGACGCGGCAACTTGGCCTTGCGAGTGGGAGGCCGCTGCTTCCGCGCGGCAGCATTTTGCTGACAGGGACACCTGCCGGAACTGCGTTCCGCTCTCCCCAGCGTGTGCGCACCCTCGTGCGGGCGCTGTTGCACCTGCGAGCGCCGCGCGAACAGTGGCTCGACGATTTGCAACAGTCGCGGCGCGCGCAGGGTTACTTGGCTGCCGGTGACCGCGTGTACGCGAGCATCCAGTGGCTTGGTTCCCAAAACTGGCCTGTCGTCGCGCGGCGGGAAAAACAAACCTCCGCCGCGAAACATTGCGAAATCTCCTCTCCGGTGTTCTAGCCCAATCGGGAGTCCCCCCGGCTTTGCCAGGGGAGCAGTCACCCCGGCGGCGTTGCTAAAACCCCGCGCAACAGGCCAGGAGTGATATGGCCTCAATGGTTTCCTCGAGCAGGGCTTGGGAAATTCTCCCGCTCTCTTGCGGGTTCATTGCACGCTCGCCGAGTTGCGCCGCCATGTCCTTAGGCTGCGGTTGATCTAAAGAATCTCAACTCCTCGGCCGTAGAGTTGCCAGGTTCCAACTCTGTCGGGTGGAAGCCGGAGCAAGAGCGATGTTCTTTCGGAAACACAGTCCCGCACCGCAGGGAGTCGTCGGCATCTTTATGGACCCGCGCGGCTTCGGGTTGGCGCGTGTACGCCCCAGCGCCGACCGGCGCCACGTGCTGGATCTTTGCGACTTTCGCTCCGTCGATTCGGAGGTCGATTTTCCCCGGGCGCTGGCTGCAGCCGTGCGGGAACACAAACTCGAAGGTTTGCCCTGCGTCTGCGTGCTCTCAACCGATGAATACACGCTGCGCTTGATCGATGCCCCCGACGTTCCCGATGCGGAGCTCAAGGATGCCGCCCGTTGGTTGCTTAAGGACTCGATCGACTTCAGCATCGAGGACGCCGCCATCGAGGTGATTCGAATTCCCAAGCGGGACGAGGACCAGGGTTACGAGCGCATCTATGCCATCGCTCTGCGCAAGTCGCGCATCGAGAGGATCACGGCGCTTTTCAAAACCAGCGGCCTCGACTTGCTGGCTATTGACATCGACGAAATGGCGCTGCGCAACGCCGTCTATCCGTTCTTGGCGTCGAACGGCGCGACGGCGGTTCTCCAGTTGGGTTCAAAGGCCAGCCTGCTCGAGATCATCCGCGACGGAACCTTGTGCATGGCCCGCAGCGTCTCGGCCACGCTCGAGCTGCTCTCGGATGCGGGGGGAGCCTTCGACGGGTCGTTTGGGGGATTCGACGGAAGCGGCGACGGCTTGTTCAACGACGATCTCGACTTGCCCGCGGACAGTTTCCAAAACTCCGAAGTGGATGTGGTCTCGGAGAGGCATCAATCCGGTGGGATCGATTCTGGCGCAGAGCCCCGCGCCGGCTCGGCGAATCTCGAGCATTTCCTCGAGACGCTTCTGCTCGAGGTGCAGCGCTCCCTCGATTACTACGAAAGTGAGTTCGGGCGAAATCCGGCAACGAAGCTTTTGGTGGTTCCATCGGAAGAGGAGATCCCTTCACTGATCCCGTATCTCTCGCAGAATCTGCATCTCGATGTCGAGGCGCTCGAGCTCGAGCGGGGACTGGAGATGCCGAAACAACTGCCCCATTCGCTGCAGGGGCGCTGCATCGCAGCGATCGGCGCGGCCCTGCGCAGTGAGGAACTCCCACAGATCAACTTTTTGGACAGAGGTCCGGACTTCAATCGGCAACCTTTTTCCGCGCGGGCGCTGCTCCAGCAGGGCGGCGTGTTCCTGACGGGTCTCGCTGTCATCAGCGGTATCGCACTGTGTCAAAAACAAGGGCACCTGTCCGAAATCCAAAAGCTGGAGGAGCACAGCCAGGTTACTTTGGAAACGGTTAACCAATTGGAAGCCGCGGCCAAAAAGCGCGAACAGGACGCGAATCTGGTAGCAGAAGTCGAGGTATTGCTCGCCGAGCGCAACGCCAAGATTCAGCACCTGCAGTCCGTGGAGAGCCGCCAATTTCAGGCCGGAATGGGCTTCTCGAATTATCTGGAAGGGCTTGCGCGCAATCCCGTTGAGGGGCTGTGGCTCGAGGTCATCGAGATCTCAGAGCGCGGTCAGGGGCTTTTGCTGTCCGGTGTGGCGCTGCAGCCGTACCTCGTGCCGCGTTTGCTCGACGCACTGCGCAAGGAGCCTGCTTTCGAGGGCAAAGAATTCAAAGGCTTCGAAATGCAAAGCCCGACGCAGGACCAAGTCGGCATCAAATTCTCACTGCAAACGCATCCGGGGAAGTGATCGTGGACTGGATCAAAGATTGGCTCGAAGATTGGGAAGACAAGCTCTCCGTTCTGATCGAGCGCTACAACGCTTTGAATTTGAGGGAGCGCGCGATCATATTCGGCGCAGTGCTCGTCGCCGTCTATGGTCTGTGGTCTTCCTTCGTGTTGACGCCAATGGAGGCGGACGTAGAACTCATCACCAAGCGCTACAAGGAACTCCACCAAAAGGCGAAATCCCTTCAGGAGAGCAGCGCCAGTGTTAGCCAGGATCTCGCATACAATCCCAACGCGGAAAATCAGAACAAGAAACGCACTCTCGAGCATGAGATCGCGCGCCTCGATGAAAAACTGAGCAAGGCCACGACCGGTATGATCCGACCTTCTCAGATGGTGGACGTCCTGGAAGACCTGCTGCAGGAGCAGGAAGGGTTGCAGCTGGAAGGTATGCAAGCGTTGGAACCGGAACCTCTGTTTGCAGAGGATGAAACCGGCGAGGGAGACGGATCGCCGGGCGCCACCGCGGAAGCGTTGGGTGCGACGGACATGCGTGCGCGAAAGCCACAGACTCCCAACCAAGAAAAACTTTACAAACATTCTTTCGTGATCGAGTTGCGCGGCGAGTATTTTCCGGCGCTGCGTTACTTGAAGGAGATCGAGGCTCTCGAATGGAGTCTTTCCTGGGAGAGCCTGCGCTACGAGGTCACGAGCTATCCCGAGGCCAAAATTACGCTCAAGGTGGGAACCCTGAGCTCGGCGGAGGGCTGGATCGGTGTCTAGCAATCTGACTCAAGGCGGCGTGCGCATTGTCATCGCACTGCTGCCGTTTTTGCTCGGGGGCTTTGACGAGAGCGGGCTCGTCGATCCCACGCGGCCGGCTGATTTTAATACCGGCATAGGGGAAACGGATGAAACGGCTGAAGAAGGGCACGTCCTCTCCGCGATTTTCGTTTCACAGGACCGCCGTGTGGCGGTTATCAACGGCCAGCGGGTCCAGGTCGGAGACAGCGTCGCCGGCGCCGAAGTGCGCGCCATTCATAACACGAGCGTCGAGCTGCTCGTGCGGGATAAGCCGGTAGTTTTGAGTTTATTCGGCGGTTCCATGAAACAGCCGCCGGCGGAGGAGCGCTGAGGAGAATCATGGAGCCGAGAACACAAAACTTCGTATGGATCTTCGCTGCAGCGAGCGTGTTGTTTGTGGCAGGCGGTTGCACCGGCACGGCCAAGCTGAAGCCTTTTGATCCTACGCCGCCGGATCCAATTGCGCACACCTTCGAGGAACCGCTCGAAGCCCGCGGTGAGAACGGAAACGCTGCACAGGAGCCGTCCGAAAGCGTCCTGCGCTCTCTCTTGCCTCCGATCTCCGAAGTGCTTCCGGAGGCTTCAGGCGGCGAGGAAGAATCCTACGCGGAGCGACGCTTCGACGTCGCTGTAAACAACGCGCCAGCGCGGGATTTTTTCATCGGCATGGTCGAAGACACGCCCTACAACATGGTTTTACATCCCGACGTCGCGGGCGAAATTTCGCTGCACCTGAAGAACGTGACCGTGCGCGATGTACTCGACACAGTGCGCGACATCTACGGTTACGATTACCGCGAGACGCCGCAGGGTTTTCAGGTCTTGCCGGTGACGCTGCAAACACGCGTTTTTACTATCGACTACCTCTCTATCCAACGTTCGGGGCGTTCACAGACGCGCGTGAACGCTGGGCAGTCTCAGAGCTCTTCCGATGCCGACTCCACTTCTAGTGATGACGACAGCTCAAGTAGTGGGGGGGGGACGAGCGGTTCTGGTTCCGGAGCCTTGGTAGGTCTCACCGAGGTGAATACAGAATCCGAATCCGATTTCTGGCCCGAACTCGTCGAAACGCTGGAAATGATCATCGGCCCGGGAGAAGGGCGGTCCGTTAACTCGAGCCCGCAGGCCAATCTGGTCACGGTGCGCGCGTTTCCTCACGAGCTGCGCGATGTAGAGGCCTATCTCTCTACGGCACAGGGCAATCTCCAGCGCCAGGTTCACATCGAAGCCAAAATTCTAGAGGTCCAACTCAGCGATCGCTACCAGCAGGGGATCAATTGGGGCGCCGTGCAGCGCGATACCTTGAAGCTTACGCAAACCGGCGGTGGCACCAGCTTGGCCGACGACGATGGTCTATCCGATATCGCCGGACAGACGGGTGTGCTGGATCCCAGGAATTTGGATTCCATCGAGGGGGCATTGGCCTCGGCCTTCGGCGGTGTTTTCACCTTGCAGCTCACCACCGACGACTTCACGACGTTTATCGAGCTGTTGAAGTTGCAAGGCGATGTCGAGGTGCTCTCCAGTCCGCGCATTTCCACCTTGAACAATCAGAAAGCCGTCATCAAAGTGGGCAGTGACGAGTTCTTCGTCACGGAAATTTCGACGACGACAGTGACGGGCACGGCCACCACGACGACGCCGGACGTCACGCTGACGCCGTTCTTCTCGGGTATTGCACTCGATGTTACGCCGCAGATCGCCGGAGATGATGAGATTATTCTCCACGTTCATCCCTCGGTGAGCCAGGTGACGGACCAGGTCAAAACCATCAACCTCGGTGGAGACGCGGAATCACTTACGCTGCCGCTCGCGCTCACGACCGTACGCGAGTCGGACAGCATCGTGCGGGCTGCCAGCGGGCAAGTCATCGTGATCGGTGGCCTCATGGAGGACAGCTTGAGCGAAGAACACGCCAAGGTCCCGATCCTTGGGGACATTCCTTACCTCGGCGCTTTGTTCCGGCAGACGGGACAGAACGCTCGCAAGACCGAGCTCGTGATCCTGCTGCGGCCTGAGATCATCGAAGGCGAGCAATGGGCAGGCCAGGTGCGTCGAGAGAGTGAGCGCTTCTCGCGCATGAAGCGCGGCCAACATCGGAAGATCAACGAGCTCGATTTCGAGCCACCGTTCGAGAAGGTAACGCCTTAGGCACGGAGGCACTGGAGCGTAGCGATGTACCTACAACACTTTCGGTTACGAAACTATCCCTTTACGCTGACACCGAACACGCAGTTCTTCTTCGATGCGGGTGATCACCACGACGCGCTGAACGTGCTGCGCGTTGCGCTGCAGAGCGGCGAAGGCTTCATCAAGGTCGTGGGCGAGGTTGGCACGGGCAAAACCATCCTGTGCCGGAAACTCTTAAACGAGCTGGAGAAGAAGTTTGCCACCATCTATGTGCCCAATCCATTCCTGACACCGACGGGGTTGATTCTCGCGGTGGCGGAAGAGTTGGGGCTCGGGGATTTGTCCTCCATCGACCGGCACGCGCTGCTCAAGAAGATCACGTACCGCTTAGTGGAGCTGCACCGCGCCGGTACGCGCGTTGTCCTGTTGGTGGATGAAGCGCAATCGCTGCCGGACGCCAGCATCGAAACCTTGAGATTGCTCACCAACTTAGAGACCGAAACCCAGAAATTGCTGCAAGTCGTGTTGTTTGGGCAGCCCGAGCTCGACCAGCGTCTCAAGCAGCCACTGCTCCGCCCCTTGCGACAACGCATCAGCTTCGCGGCGCGGCTCGCCCCGATGAATCGCTCGCGCATGCGCGCCTACGTCCTGCACCGCTTGGCGATGGCTGGCTACGCGGGAGACGCACTGTTCACGTCGGTGGCTCTGAACGAGTTGTATCGCGCCAGCAGCGGAGTACCGCGCGTCGTCAATATTCTGTGTCACAAGGCGATGATGGCAGCTTATGGAAGGGGCGAGCGCCAGATTGGGCGGAAGCACGTGCAGCGGGCCGTCGCAGATTCGCGCTCGCTCGTGACGGTGCGGCCGCTCTCGCGTCTGCTCAGCGGGATTTGGTCATGAGTTTGATCAATGAGGTGCTCAAGGATTTGGACCAGCGCGGCGAGTGCCACCGCGACCCGGTGCCCGCGGCTTATTTGCGGCAACTGACTTCGCCCCGCAAGGATTTCTCTCGAGCGCCGGTCATCAGCGTTGTTCTCGGGGCGGCGGCGTTTGCCTGCGTGGGCTTGGCTGTTTTTGCATTGCCGCGCCTGGACACGAATTCTGTGGCCGAGAACGAGCAACTCCTAACGCGGGTCGCTGGAGAGAACGCTCCCGCGGTCGCTGGGCGCGCCTCCGTCAGCGCGCCGCCTCCGGAGCGTGCTGCCGCGCCTGTCGCTGGCGCGGCGGTGTACCTTGACAGGTTGGAGGTGGAAGCAGACGAGGTGGGCCAGACGCGGTTGCGCTTCTTTTTGAGTGGTGGAACGCCGCAGGAGATTCTGCGCAGTTTTGGTCCCATGCAGCTCGGGCTCGTCTTGGAGAATACAGACTTTCGCGGTGGGCTCGATCCGGATGCTTTGGCGGGCGATTTAGTCCGTGCGGTCGATTTTTATAAGCGCGGTGCGGATCTCCATGTGCAGATCCAGTTGAACGCCAGCGCTCAGGCGTACAGTCAGTTGATCCCCGTCGGAGAAAACGCACAACTGATTCTGGATCTGTTACCGGAGGGGAGTGTGTCTCGGCTTCCGGCGGCAGGCGCGGCCCGCACACCGGACGTGGCGAGCCGCCGAGAACGCGCCGCTGAGCACGCTCTTGCCGGCGAAGCTTTGGCGGGCACCCGTGTGCATGTGGACAATCGCAGCGAACGCATCGGCGCTGGTTTGGTGGGCACCCGTCTGCACCACAGCGGACGCGACGACGCGGCTCCCGAATCGCCGCGCATCGAAAAAATCGAGCGGGTTCCGAGCGAAAGCGAGCGGGCGGATGCAGCCTTTGAAGCGGCGCTGCAGTGGGCGCGGCGGGGTGGTCGCGCGCAGGCGATCGCCGAGGTGCGCCGTGCCCTCGAGTGGCTGCCGAGCCACGAAAACGCGCGCCTGCTCTTGCTGCGCCTTTTGGCGGAGAGCGGCCGTTTCGACGAGGTCGATGAGTTGTTGGCGCAATATCTTGAAGAGGATCCCGCCCGGGCGGATTATCTCAAGTTGAAGGCGCGCATCCTGGCGGAACAAGGCGCCTACGGCGAGGCCGCTGCACTCTTGCAGGGCCTCGATCTGCGCATGTCTCAAGACCCCGACAGCTTCGCGCTGTTGGCGGCGACCCAGCAACAGCTCGGAAACCACGCGGAGGCGATTCGTCTCTACCGCCGCGTGCTGGATTTTGATCCCGGGCGGGGGCATTGGTGGTTGGGCTTGGGGGTTTCGCTCGAGGCGGAAGGCCGGCGTTCCGAGGCGCTCAGCGCCTACCGCGAAGCGCTGCGTGCAGGCGGCCTCGCAGCGGCGCCGAATCGCTATCTCGAGGCTCGAGTTCGCGCGCTGGAGAACCGATGATCGCGATGCGGAGCCACCATGACGAAGAAGATCCGAATCGGTCAGCTTTTGTTGAGCCGAGGACTGATCACCCAAGATCAGCTCGATAAGGCACTCGCCGCTCAAAAAAACACTCGCCGTAAACTCGGCAAGACCCTCATCGATCTCGGCTTCATCAGCGAGGCCATGCTCGCGGAGCTGCTGTCGAAACAGCTCGGTATTCCCTACGTCGACATCCGTCACTACAAAGTGGACCTCAAACTCGTGCAGCGTTTGCCCGAGGTCCATGCGCGCCGTTTCCGTGCCCTGGTGTTGACGGAGAATCCGCGGGGTTACATCGTGGCGATGGCGGATCCCCTGGACATCGTCGCCGCCGACGAGATCAAGCGCATTCTGCGCAAACCGGTGCGGCCCGCGATGGCCTCGGAAGATGACCTGCTGCGCGCCCTCGATAGCTACTACACCAAAACGGAGGCCATCCAAGACCTCGCGGAGGAACTCCAGCAAGAACTGGGTCAGAGCGACGTCGATCTGGATAAGCTGGTTGCCGCAGATGACGAGGCCAGCGACGCAACGGTCGCCCGCTTGGTGCAGTCGCTGTTCGAGGATGCCGTGCGGGTTCGGGCTTCCGATATTCACATCGAACCCGGCGAAAATTTGCTGCGTATACGCCAACGCATCGACGGTGTGCTCTGCGAGCACGTGATGAAGAACGCGCGCATCGCTCCGGCGCTGGTCTCCCGTCTCAAGTTGATGGCCAAGCTCGACATCTCCGAGAAACGCCTGCCTCAAGACGGGCGCTTCCATATCCGCGTCAAGGGCCGAGAGATCGACGTGCGCTTGTCCACCATGCCGATTCAATACGGTGAATCCGTGGTCATGCGTTTGCTCGATCAATCCAAGGGCTTGGGGCTTGATGAAATCGGCATGCCGCCGCAGGTTTTGGAGCGCTTCCGCGAACTGCTGCGCAAGCCCCACGGCATGATCCTGGTCACCGGCCCTACTGGCAGCGGCAAGACAACCACGCTCTACGGAGGTCTATCCGAGCTGAACCAACCGGAACGCAAGATCATCACCGTCGAAGATCCGGTGGAGTACCGCCTGCCGCGCATCAATCAAGTTCAGGTGAACACAAAGATCGGACTCACGTTCGCCAGCGTTCTGCGCACGGCGTTGCGCCAGGACCCGGACGTCGTACTGGTAGGCGAGATCCGCGACCAAGAGACGGCGGAGATCGCTCTGCGCGCAGCGATGACCGGACACTTGCTGTTGGCGACGCTGCACACCAACGACGCGATCTCGACGGCGATGCGGCTCGCCGACATGGGAGCCGAGGGTTTTTTGCTGGCAGCTTCCCTGGAAGCTGTGATCGCTCAGCGCCTAATGCGCAAGTTGTGTCCGGATTGCGCCGTTCCCCATGAACCCTCGGAGCGCGAGAAGCTAGCCTTGGTGACGATCGCCGGCCCATCGGCGGCGGACAAGATATACGCCTGGGGGAGGGGCTGCACCGTCTGCAACAACACCGGTTACCGCGGGCGCATCGGTATTTACGAGCTGCTCGAGATCGACGCCCCCATGGCCGATGCACTGCGCAGAAACGACACCGCTGCTTACGTGAACGCGGCGCAGAACTGCTCCCACTTCCGCAGCTTGGCCCAGTGCGCCTACGATGTGGCACAGGAGGGACAGACTTCCGTGGAAGAGGTATTCCGCGTCACCGGCGGAGTCGACGACGATAGAGACATGGACGCGGTAGAACACGTGGCGGCGCAGGCAACTACCTCGCTACAAGACTTGAGCGGGTCTTAGGCGATGGCCTTGTTCCGCTACAAGGCGAGGGATCGTGCGGCGAGGGTCGTAGAGGGATTACTCGAAGCGGAGTCCGCCAACGCCGCCGCAGGCCAACTCATCCAAGGCGGTGTCACGCCGGTTTCCATTGTGGAGTCGAGGCCAGAGGAAAGCGCGGACGACGTTATGAAGTCGTTTCGCCGGCGCTTCGGTCAGAAGAAGATTCGCTCCCAAGATTTAGCGGTCTTCAGCCGCCAAATGTCATCTTTGGTGCGCGCGGGCGTGCCGCTGGTGTCGGCCCTTACGGGATTGGCTGAATCGAGCGCGAACCCGAGCATGCGCAAGGCGCTCAAGGACGTGGCCGAGCAATTGCGCTCCGGCTTTACGCTCGCCGCTTCGCTGCGCATGCACCCCGAAATTTTTTCTAATCTTTTTATCAGCATCATTCACGTTGGAGAGAGCACCGGTCGCCTGGAAGAAGCCTTCGTCCAATTGACCGATTACATCGAACTGGACGACAAGAGCAGCAAGCAGATCAAGGCAGCTACCCGCTATCCCATAATCGTTGTGGGCGCCATGGTGATCGCGCTGTTCATCATCAACCAATTCGTTTTGCCGGCTTTCGTTGATATGTTCGAGAGCATGGGTTCGGAGCTGCCATGGGCGACGCGAGTGTTGATCACGCTTTCCGATCTCACGCGCGCTTATTGGGCTTACACGGCGGTGATCTGTTTCTTCGCTTTTATGGTTCTGCGCGGCTATGTCAACACCAAGGAAGGTCGCCTGTACTGGCACCGCATGCAGTTGAAGATCCCCGGTTTCGGCGACCTGCTCGAAAAGGCGACGATCGCGCGCTTCGCTCGCTCGCTCGCCATGGCGCATCAGAGCGGTGTGCCACTAATCCAGTGCCTGTCACTGGTGTCCAAAGTGGTGAGCAACGACTTCGTGGCGGCGCGCATCCAGGCCGTGTCCGCGGCAATTCAACGCGGCGAGACCATGACCCGGGCATTGGCTGCCAGTGAACTCTTCACGCCTCTCGTCATTCAGATGGTCTCCGTGGGGGAGGAGACGGGCATGCTGGGCGAACTACTTTTGGAAGTGGCGCGCATGTACGAAGACGAGGTCGAATACGCCGTGAAGCGGATCGGGGATCTCATCGAGCCTATCCTGATCGTCGGTGTGGGGGTAATGGTCCTGATTCTGGCTTTGGGTGTTTACCTGCCGATGTGGGACATGGCCGCAGCGGCCAAGACTGGGTAACTCCGATCCGACAAATTCGCGCTTAGAAGGAGCGCTTGGTGAAGGTCGCAGCTCCTCCCAGAGTTATTGATGTCGTCGCTGCGACCTTCACCAAGCGCTCCTTCTAAACACCCAAATCTTCGAATCTCCGGGATAGCACGCAGCCCTTACCTGATCTGCAACTTTAGGGGCTAAAGCTAGGGATCTTTGGCCGCGCCGGTCGTTGTGGGTTCCACCGATTCTCCGGCCCGTCCCACCCCCGGTAAATTCTGCTCAAGTCACCGAGTAGCCCTTCCGATGGAATCCTCGAACGTGCCAATGCGGATACCGCTGGTGTCGAGCGGCATCGCAAAAGATTTCTCTAGCAATGCTCCAATCGGAAAAGGATCGGAAAGGAAAACAGCCATGGGTCGTGCAAAGAACGGTTTTACACTCGTCGAATTGATTGTGGTGATTGTCGTGCTGGGTATTCTGGCGGCGACGGCACTGCCGAGGTTTTTGAATCTAACCGATGACGCCCACAGTGCCGCCGTCAGCGGCGTCGGTGGTGCGATGGCAGCGGCCGTGAACATCACGCACGCCGGCTGGCTCGCGGATGGCGGGACCGCAGCGATCAACAGCGTCACCCTTGAGGGTGGCCAGGTCGTCAACGTGAGCGATGAGGGCTGGCCCGGCGACGACGCGATTATCGCACAGGATTGCGTCGACCTGTGGGGCGACATTCTCCAGAATGCTCCGACGGCCGACAGTGTGGACGGCGCGACCGAGGATTACTATGCGACCGCGGCGGATCCGTCCTGCACGTTCCGATACGAAGGAAATGGCGCCGGTACCATGAGCATTACGTACAACTCGAGCACTGGTCAGGTAACCATCGACGACACGCCGTAAGCGAGGAATCCGACGCTTCAGAAGTTGAGGTGGTTGTAAGTACTAGAGGGGGCAGTGGGCCGAAGGCGCGTGAGCGCCGCGGTTGACTGCCCCCTTCGTATGTGGAGTGAGAAGTCGGTAGTAGAGCTCATCAAACTGCGTAGTTTTGTATCGGTCAATGCTCGGCACAGGGTTTACCAAGCTTGGCTGGTCCTTGGAAGTAAAGAGTGAGGATGGGAGATGCCCACTCTTTTCCTCGGAGCCGCAAGGGAACTGCGATGTCCATGAACTCGATTTGAGATGCTTCGCCTTCCAAGGGGCATGGGTCGCTCTGTAGAAAGGGGTCTATATTTTCCAGGGCAACTGTCAAGAGAACATCCTCGTTGAAACGCCCAGCCGATTCACTGGGGAGTGGGATCCATGCATCGGGCTCTCGTTGGTACTCAACTTGGAGAGCGTGCAGCTCTGCTTGTAAGGCAGAGCCGTCCCAATCGGTGACTCCGTTGATGACGAAACGGAAGCACAGGAAAGAATTCTCTCTGCTACCCAGCGCTTCGGGAGAATAGATGAGATCGGACAACCACGGCGTTTTCCAAACGTAACGCTGGCGAATTCCATCGACGCCCTCAAGTTGCTCAAGGTGCTCCCGACATACCGGACTTCCCGGTTCACCGCCGGCTAAAAAGGCGGCGAGCAAACTGGGATCCCTTTGCAAGGCGAACTCGTGAAGAAGATACGATTTCTTTGGCCAAGCGAACGGAGCCATGGCCGCCAGAAAAATTGGAAGAGCAACACCGAGAGTTAGTTGGAACCTACGCTTGAATTGCGGCGATGGAAATCTGTTGAACAGGTGCCATCGACGTCGAGCCCGCGCGCAAATCTCCGCGATTGCACTGATCCCGCAGCCCGCTGCGACGCCCCATGGAACAACCACAAGTAGGGCGTATTGAAGCCATTTCACAGGCCATAGCACCAGGAAGAAGCATCCTACGAAGAGCCACCAAGCGAACACAGGATAGAGTCGAAAAAGCTTCCACAGCCCCACAAATGCTAAACAGATTATGTAGGACCCGATGTTCCATGGTAGATCTATGAGTAGGTGTTTGAGAGATTCCCATGGTGATTCTCTTGTTTTGGCGACGAGTTCTGCTTGGTCAAACCAGAATTCAATGGCTTTAGTCAGATTGCTTGTTAGCGAGGACTGCGCCGTCGCGTTAATTAAGAAAAATGTAAGAATAGAGATCAGACCCCAGACGAGAAGAGCGATGATCTTTTGTCCGCTTCGGTGTCGCAGCGACCGCACCAGGATATCGAGAGCGACGGCGATGCCGGGAATGGCGTACATGAATTTGGAAGAGGCTGCGAAGCCGAGACAAGTCCCGCTAATCAACGCCCAACTATCCAAGTGATCGCCGCTCTTCGAGCGGAGTGCCCGGCTCCGCTGGTAGGCTAGGATCGTGAGCAGTGAAAACAACAGGGCGACGGGTTCGAGCATGACCTCTGAGGTGTACTTAATCGCTAGCGGGTGTGCGGCGAGAATAAAACCGGCGGGTAAATTGACGAGCGAGGTGAGAATGACTGAAGCGACGCCGAGCAAGGCCGCTACGTGGCGCAGTGCGATCAGGCTTTGGTGCCAACAGGTTTGACCGCAGTCGATGTCGCGGACTGTGGAGGCGAGGCCAACGCCGTAAACGAATTTTGCAAGTGGAGGGTGCTCTGGATTGGAGTCGGCTTCCAATGCTTCAAGCCAGTTCCCCTGTTTGATTTCCCTGGCGATGTTTCGTGCAGCCAAGAGATACGGTGGTTCATCCCAGTCGTGTGAATGTTGCTGCAGATAGCGGTAGCGGAGCAGTCCCGCTGTCATGGCAATGCTCAGGACCAAGCTGAAGGTCCACAGGGAAGACGCGGATAAGCGATTCTTGAATTTTTTTTTCTCTGTGTACATTCGGCTTGCCTTGAAAGCCGCCAAGTCTAGCCCGCACTATTCATGAAGTTGTCGGCGATAGTAATTTTCGTGGCTCCCTACTGGATTGGGTGCGCTACCAGCCGCTTTGGCACCCCCTCCGAACTGTCGCGGGATGCATCGAACTTCGCCAACACCGGCTTCGAAAAACAAAGACACTCTGTGTCGTAGAATCCTTCATTGGGAAGGCTCTTCTTTTTGTGACGAAACCGTTGCTGATCTTGAAAGCTGCACCGGAAATGTTACGTCACCCCGACTGAGAAACGGTACGTTGGGGACGCAGTGCTCAATAACGCGTTTCTATCACAAAGAGGGCCTTCTTATGTCAAACTTTATGAATGATTCGGGCAAAGAACGCTTCCTGTGCAGTTGCGCGGTTGATCGAATAAGCGTTTGCTCGACCTAGCGGCGCACGGAAGCGGATACCTCGCGCTCTTCGGCTTCCTCTTCCCCGCGCTGTTGCTGGCGGCGCAGAAAGGTCGGGACGTCCAACTCATCTTCGAAGGGCGAGACGAAGTCCGCGGCATTCTGCGCATGTGCCGGCGGCGCGGCTTCCGCGGCGGCGGGCTCCGCGGTGCGCGCGAAAGCCGCCCCGTGTGTGGCTCCGGTCGCGTACGCGGCGCCGCTGGCTGCGTGGACTTCGGGGCGCAGCGGTGCAATCGGCACGAACTCCTCGCGCTCGCGGCTGTCGAAGTCGCGGCCGCGCCGGGCGCGGTCGTCGTCGAGGCCCGTGGCGATGACGGTGACCCGGATTTCGCCCTCGGGCATTTTCTCGTCGACCACGGCGCCGAAGATGATGTTGGCGTCCTCGTGGGCGGCTTCCTGCACCAGGGTCGAGGCTTCGTTCACCTCGAAGAGCGTCATATCGCTCCCACCGGTGATGTTGATGAGCACGCCGCGGGCGCCCTGGATGGAGAGGTCCTCCAAGAGCGGGCTCGAGATGGCGGCGGCGGCGGCGTCGATCGCGCGGTTTTCGCCGCGGCCGATGCCCGTGCCCATGAGCGCCATACCCATCTCGTTCATGATCGTGCGCACGTCGGCGAAATCGAGGTTGATGAGCCCGTGCACCGTGATCAGATCGGAGATGCCCTTCACGGCGTTGAAGAGTACGTCGTCCGCCAGTTTGAAAGCGTCTTGCATCGAGGTCTGTTTACCCGCCAAGGCGAGCAGGCGGTGATTGGGAATGGTGATCAAGGTATCGACGATGCGGTGCAGTTCTTCCAGGCCGCGCTCCGCGTGGCGCATGCGCACGCGCCCCTCGAAGGGAAACGGCTTCGTCACCACGGCGACGGTGAGCGCTCCGACTTCGCGGGCCACCTCCGCTACGACGGGGGCGGCGCCCGTGCCCGTGCCGCCGCCCATGCCGGCGGTCACGAAAACCATATCGGTATCGATCAGCATCTCGCGCAGGCGGTCGCGGGCTTCGCTGGCGGCGGCGTGGCCGCGCTCCGGGTTCGCACCGCAGCCCAGGCCGCGTGTGGCTTCAATCCCCAGTTGGACTTTGAGGGAGGCCAGGTTGTGCTTGAGTGCCTGGGCGTCGGTGTTGGCGGCCACGAATTCCACGCCCTGCAGGCCGCCGCGGATCATGGAATTCAGGACGTTGCCGCCCCCGCCGCCGACGCCGATCACCTTAATGGAGGCTTTGAGGCGTGCGCCTTCTTCGATCTCGAGCAGGTCGCCGCCGTCCTCGGGGCCGACCTCGAGCAAGTCGAGCGGCTCCGGTTCTCCGGCTCCTGAATGTGTGGCATGGCGCTTATCGCGTTTGGACTTGTACATCATCTCACCCCCCGGCGACGGAATCTATCACGATTTGTCGCGTTTCGCGCAACCTCCAGGTATGAGTTTTACCCCAGCTTGTCTCAGACTCGTTTACTCAAAATCGGAATAGAACCAATCCCGCATACGCTGCTTCACGCGGCGGAAAACCGATTCATCGCGGATGCGGAAACGGGCCGATGCGCGCACTTGGTTCTGGGAAAATCCGAACAACACGAGCCCCACGCCGGTCGCGTACATGGGGCTCTTGACGACCTCCTCGAGCCCCCCGATGTGCATCGGGGTACCCAAGCGGACGGGAGCTTCAAAGATTTCCTCAGCGAGGTCGCCGATGCCCGACAGCGCCGCGCAGCCGCCGGTCACCACCAGCCCTGATGGAATGCGTCCGATGAGTCCGGCCCTTTCGACTTCCCGGCGGGCCAGAGACAGGATTTCGTCGACGCGCGGTTCAATGATTTCGCACAGGACCTTGCGCGAAATCGAGCGGGGCTTGCGCCCACCCACACTGGGCACCGTGATGACGTCGTCGCTGGGCACGAAGCGGGCGGCCGCTACGCCGAAGCGCTTCTTGATGCGCTCGGCTTCGCTGAAGGGCGTGCGCAGGCCGACCGCGATGTCGTTCGAGATGTGGGAACCACCCAGGCCCAGGACCGATGTGTGCTTGATCGAGCCGTCGGCGAAGACCGCGATGTCGGTGGTGCCGCCGCCGATATCGATCAGGCACACGCCGAGGTCGCGTTCGTCCGGTGCCAACACGGCTTCGGCGGAGGCGAGGGGTTCGAGCACGATGTCCACCACGTTGAGCCCGGCCTTGTTGGCGCACTTCACGATGTTCTGGGCGCTGGTCACGGCGGCGGTCACGATGTGCACCTTGGCTTCCAGGCGCACGCCGCTCATCCCCAGCGGCTCGCGAATACCGTCCTGATCGTCGATGATGAATTCCTGCGGAATGACGTGGATGACCTCGCGATCCATGGGGATGGCGACCGCCTTGGCGGCGTCGATCACGCGTTTGACGTCGCCCTCGTCGACCTCGCGGCTCTTCACGGCCACGATGCCGTGGGAGTTGAGTCCCTCGATATGACCGCCGGCAATGCCCGCGTAGACCGAGCTGATCTCGCAGTCGGCCATCAGCTCCGCCTCTTCGACGGCGCGTTTGATCGAGTCCACGGTGGCTTCGATATCCACCACTACGCCCTTGCGCAGGCCGCGTGAGGGATGGGTCCCTATACCAACAATGTCCACTCCCTTCTCCTTGCGCTCTGCTACCACCGCGCAGATCTTCGTGGTTCCGATATCGAGGCCGATGATCAACTGGTCTTTGCGTGCCATGTTTTTTCTCCTGTCTTCCTGCGGTCGCCGCCTCGCGCGGCTTCCGCGTTTCGATTAGGCGGCCTCACGTCTCGCTCCGAGGCAGCCGCCGATCTGAAAGCGTCTTGCGTGTTTGTGTCCTGTTCTCCGCGCAGCACGACCTGGTTGTCGAAGCGCAGATCGATCGCCGCCGCCTGATCGACGGCTGCGTGTCCGCTGCGGCGAGCGCGCTCGAAGCGCTCCAACTTGGCCGGCCAATCGTCATTTCCCAGTACGACCCACGTCCTGCTGCCGCCGAGTCGGAAGGCAAAGCCCTCGGGTGTCGGGGCGCTGCGGATTTCGGCGACCGGCGGGAGTTCGGCGGCCGCCAGTTCGCGCACGAGCTCGAGGGCTCGCGCGAGATCCGGCTGTGTTTCTCCCGCAGCGAGGGGAGTGCTCGTATGGATCCGCGGCAGTTGTTTCAGATGTTTGGGCTGCGCCGGCGCGAAGGGCGTTCCCTCTGCGTCGACCAAGTACCAAGCGTTTGTGCCGGCCGCAGCCGCCACCGCTTCGGGAGTGCGCTCCTGCACCGACACCACGAGGTGGGAAGGAGGAAGGCGCAGCGCCCGAGCCTCCTGGATCCACGGATGGCTGCGCAGATGGGCTTCGACTTGCTCGACGTCAATGTCGAGCAGTGGAATACCGGGCGTCAACGCAGTGGAGGAAACGATGCTCGCTGCGGAGACGTGAGAGTGATCCAGGATCTCCACGCTGCGCAGGGAGAAGTGCTCGCCGCGCGCAAAGGCGAAGAGAGCAACGACGGCCGGAGGAGTGAGGAACCAACCGCCGCCGGTACCGGCCGCTGCAAAAACGAAGAGCACCCCCCAGCGCAGGGCACGGCGCCGGCGGGGCGGCGAATCAGGGCGTGCTGCACCGTCGCGGAGCAGGCGTTGCCGCACAGCGCGCGGGCGTTTCGTTGAACGGCGCCTGCGTGTCTGAAAAAAACCATCGCTCATGTTTCTTCTCCCACGACATGCACCTCAAGTTCGAGCTGCGTGCCGCACTGCGCGGCGACTTGGCTGCGGGCCCGCTCGATCAATTCCCAGACGTCCCGGGCGCGGGCGTGCCCTCGGTTGATAATGAAATTGGCGTGGAGGGTGGAGATCTCGGCGTCTCCCACGCGCTCGCCTTTGAGGCCGGCGCTCTCGATCAGGCGCCCGGCGAAATTGCCCGGCGGGTTTTTGAACACCGAGCCGCAGGAGGGGCGATCCAGCGGCTGCGTGTTCGCTCGCTGCGCCAACTGGCGCTCGATTTCTTTTTTCACGGCTTCGCACGTCGCTATTTCCGCCTGGAAGATGGCGGCGACGATGACTGTGCCCGGGGGCAGGCCGCACAGGGCGCGGTAGTGGAAATCCAAGTTGGCGCGCGGGATCTCTTCTGTGGCCGCTGCGCCGGGGCGCAGGATCTCAACGGCCCGCACGACGTCGCGCACCTCGCGCTCGCGCGTGCCGGCGTTCATCGCGATCCAACCGCCGACGGTACCGGGAATGCCCGCGCCGAACTCGAGTCCCGCGAGACCGCGCTGGGCACAGAAGTTGGTGATCTGGCTGTGGGAGACGCCGGCTTCGGCGCGCAGGCAATGAGTTCCTTCGAGGACGAGACCGCGGAAGCGCCGCAGAGAGATCACGACACCGGGCAGGCCTCCATCGCGCACCAAGGTATTGAAACCGGCACCGAGCGCGAAGCTGGGCAGTTGCAGTCGCTGACACAGCGCGAGCAGTTGCCCCAGCTCGCCGCGGTCAGCAGGGGTCGCCAAAGCATCCGCCGGACCGCCGACGCGCAAAGAAGTATGGCGCGCCAGGGGAACATCGAAACGCACGCGTTCAGCGAGCAAGTCGCTGAGTGCGCTGCGGGCTTCCGGAGTCAGCATCACGTCTTCTCCCGCAGGCGCGCGAGGAGCTGCGGGCCCACTTGGGAGATGTTGCCGGCGCCCAAGGTGAGCACGAGGTCACCGCCGGTAACTTCGCGCTCAAGAACGGCGGGCAGGGTTTCGAGCTCGCCGATGTAACGCGCGCTCCGGTGGCCGTGTTTCTGGATGGCTTCGCTGAGGGAGGCGGCGTCGACGCCGGGCAGCTTGTCTTCTCCGGCAGCGTAGATATCGGTGACGGCGAGCCAGTCGGCGTCGTGAAAGGCGGTAGCGAAGTCATCGAAGAGGTCGCGTGTGCGCGTGTAGCGGTGCGGCTGGAAGACCACCACGAGGCGGCCGGAGTGAACGGAGCGCGCCGCCGCCAGCGTGGCGCGAATTTCCGCCGGGTGGTGGGCGTAGTCGTCGACCACGCGCACGTCCCGCGCCTCGCCCTTGTTTTCGAAGCGGCGCTCGATCCCCAGGAAGGAGGCCAGGCTTTCCGCGGCGCGCGCGAAAGGAATTTCCAGTTCATAGGCCACTGCAAGAGTAGCCAGCGCGTTTTGGACGTTGTGCCGTCCAGGTAAGTTGAGCAGGACGCGCCCCAAGGCTTCGCCGGCACGCTGCACGGAGAAGGTCATGCCCCAACCGCGCGGCTCGACGTCCACTGCCCGCCAGTCCACTTGCGAAGAAAAACCGTAACTCGTGAAGGGGCGAGTCATGCGCGGCAGGATGCGCTGAACGCCTGGGTGATCGAGGCACAGCACTGCCTTGCCCCAGAAAGGCACGCGGTTGGCGAAGTCGACGAAGGCCTGTTCCAGGTGTTCGTAGTCGCCGTAGTGATCCAAGTGTTCCGGATCGACGTTCGTGACCACGGCGATCACGGGCGACAGGCGCAGAAAGGATCCATCGCTCTCGTCGGCCTCGGCCACCAGCAGTTCACCCTGGCCGTGTCGCGCACCCGTGGGTTCGGCGTTGGCCGCGAGCACGCGACCTCCGATCACGGATGTGGGGTCGAGGCCCGCGGCATGGAGCACGTGAGAGATCAGCGAAGTGGTTGTGGTCTTGCCGTGGCTGCCCGCCACAGCGACGCCCTGCTTCATGCGCATCAGCTCCGCCAGCATTTCCGCGCGCGGGATGATGGGGATCTGGCGTGCTTCTGCTTCTTTGAGCTCGGGGTTGCTGGGGCGGACGGCTGAGGAGAAGACCACCACATGGGCGTCGCGCACGTGTTCCGCGCGGTGTCCGAGAGCGACTTCGACGCCGAGGGAGCGCAGACGCGCCACGGTCGGACCTTCGTGCAGGTCGGAACCGGATACGCAGTAGCCCCGCCGGTGCAGGAGCTCGGCCAAGCCGCACATGCCGATGCCTCCGATTCCGACGAAATGAATATTTTGGATGCGGCGAAACACGTTGCTTCTTTCAACCTCGTCCCGCGGCGACAGCCGGGCGGGGTGGCGTGCTGCGCTGTCGCGCGCGTTCGATACTCCGCAGCAAATCTTCGCAGACCGCAATGACCTGTTGAGCGGCATCCGGATGTGCCAGGGACGCCGCTCTCTCGCGCATGTCGCGCAGCGTTACCGGCTGTGAACGGAGTTCGTCCAAGGCCTGCTTCAGGTCGATGGCCAGTGTTGAACTCGAGGGGAGAATGCGCGCGGCACCTGCGCGCTCGAACTCGCGCGCGTTCGCGGTCTGATGGTCGTCGGCGGCAAAAGGATAAGGAATCAAGAGCGCGGGCACCCGCGCACAGGCGAGCTCGGCCAAGGTGAGTGCGCCTGCGCGGCACACGGCGAGGTCAGCCCAGGCGTAGCGCTGCGGCATGTCGGAGGCAAAGGCGATCACCTCGGCAGCCAGGCCGCGCTCGTGGTAGGCGCGCTCGACGGCTTCGTGCTCGCGCTCCCCCGTTTGGTGCACGATCTCGAAACATCCGGCCGGAAGTTTCTCGAGTGCTTCCGGTATGGCGCGGTTGATTTGAGAGGCACCTTGACTGCCTCCCAGCACGAGGAGACGCAGTGGCAGCTGCGGCTCATTGGTTCTGGCGGTTGCGTGAGCGGCGGCGATGGCGCGCCGCACGGGGGTGCCAGTGAGGAAGATGTTGGAGAAGAGCCGGCCGGAAACTTGTGCGGCGAAGGCACGAGCCGTCGCGCGGAAACCACAGCAGAGCCGACGCGCGAAGCGCGCGCAGAGTCGGTTGGCGCGTCCGGGCACGGCGTTGGATTCAAAGACGACGATAGGAATCCGCAGGCATGCGGCGGCCAGGGCACTCGGCACGGCGGCGTAGCCGCCGAGCGCGATGAGGATGTGCGGGCGGTAACGGCGCAGCGCACAAAAGGCGCGCAGCGTGGTGCCCAACAAGTGGAAGAGCACGAGGGCTCGTTGGCGGAGGCCGTATCCCATCCATTGTCGGGAGGGAAAGGTGAGGAGCGGAAGGCCGGCGGCCGGCGCCAAATGAGTCTCGAGTCCGCGCTGCGATCCAAGCAGAAGTACTTCGTCGCCGCGCTCGCGCAGAAGTTCAGCCAAGGCGAGGGCGGGCATCACGTGCCCTCCCGTACCGCCGCCTGCCAATGCCCAACGCCGCGGTTCCGCGCTCATCGGACCACCTTCCGGCACCGCTCGGTAACGCTGACCACCGGCATTTGGGTCGAGGCGTTCGAGCGCGCCATCCGGAACAGGAGCCCCAGCGCAACAAAGCTCGCGATCAGTGCCGAGCGGCCGTAAGAAAGGAAGGGCAGGGACAGTCCCTTGGTCGGCATGAGACCAGTGACGACGGCGCCGTTGACGACGGCTGGAACGACCAAGAGCGCCGTCATCCCGAAGCTGAGCAGCTGGACAAAACGATCGCGCGCGCCGAGTGCGATGCGAACGCCCGCGACCGCCAACGCGGCGAAGGCGCCGAACACGACCAGAACGCCGATGGCGCCGAGCTCCTCGGCTACCACCGCCAGGATAAAGTCCGTATGTGCTTCCGGCAGATAGAAAAGTTTCTGGCGCCCGTCGCCGATACCCGCTCCGAGCATTCCGCCGCGCCCAAAGGCCACAAAGGACTGCACGAGTTGAAAGCCTTGTGCACGGTCCGTGCCCCAAGGATCAAGGAAGCCGATGATTCTTCCCGCAGCGTAGGGTTGGGTGGTGATGTACGCGGCGAGACCGGCGGCCATCACAGCGGCTGGAATGGTGAAGAGGCGCAACGGGGCGCCCGCGACAAAGGCGAGCAGTCCCACGGTGCCGGCGAGGAGCACAGCGTTACCCATGTCGGGCTGCAGGAGCAGGAGTGCTGTCGGTGTGGCCGTGAGTAAGAGGATGGGTTGCCAGGCGCGCAGCCGTTTGCGGCGTCCGTGGGCGAGGACGGCAGCCGTCGCCAACACGCTGGCGAACTTCGCCAACTCGACCGGCTGAAAACGGATTTTCACGATGGGTAAGGAGAGCCAACGCACGGCGCCGTTGACGTGGGTACCGAGGAGTAGCGTGGCGACGAGCAGCGCCAGCGCCAGCACCCAGAGCGGCAGCGCGCTGCGCTGCCAGAATGAGAGCGGCATGCGCGCGGCCAGCAGGCCGCACAAGATCGCTACCACGAGTCCTCCACAATGGCGCGCGAAGAAAATCGGCGGTGTCATCTGCGGTGAGAGCGGAGCGGTAGCGCTGTACATAGCCACCATGCCGATTCCCACCAGAATTCCCGTAGCGACAAGCAGGTTCCCGTCCGCTCGCAGATGGCTGTCGTTCATACAACTTCTCCAGGGGTGTGTTGACTCGGAATATTTATGAAGCTCTGTAGCGAGGCCGTGGAGATGCCCGAAATGGTGGACGATCTCGGCGTTCGGCACCGGAGGCGTACTGGACAGTACGTCGAGGAGTCGAACGCCGAGATCGTTCGCCAGGTCGGGCAGATGCGCGGCCGCAGTAGGCGCTTCATGAATACTCCGAGTTCAGCGCAGCTACGGCTGCGCGGAAACGTTCGCCGCGCTCGGCGTAATCGCGAAATTGGTCTTGACTGGCGCAGGCAGGGGAGAGCAGGACGATGTCGCCCCGCTGCGCTAAGTCGGCGGCGCGGGCGACGGCGCTGGCGAGATCCGGCGTTTGTTCGACACATACGCGCCGACCGAGCGCCTCGGCCAATTTTGCTTTTGCCTGTCCAAAGAGCACCGCGGTGCGCACACGCCGCTCGGCGGCATCGACTAAGGGTGTGAAGTCGAGGCCTTTGTCCTTGCCGCCGGCGAGCCACACGATCGGCTCGTGAAAACTCTCCAAAGCGCGCAGGGCAGCGCCGGGATTGGTGGCCTTCGAGTCGTTGATGAAACGCACGCCCCGCCACTCGCCGACCCATTCACAGCGGTGCGGTAAGCCGACAAATTCGCGCAGCGCACGGCCGCAGCTTGCGAGATCGACGTCGAGCACGGCACAGGCGGCGAGCGCCGCCAGGGCGTTTTCCACGTTGTGGTGGCCCTGGAGTTTGAGTTCCTCGACTGGCACGCGCAGTTCGTGATTCCGGCTGCGTGCAACGAGACAGGCGGCATCCAGCCATGCTCCTAATTCTGCTGGAGCGCTCTGGCCGGGAGGGAGGTTTTTTGCGGGAGGTAAAAAACCTCCCTCCCGGCCTCGCTGCTCATTAGCGTGTGTCGCGCAGCCGGCGTGCGGGAGACCGAAGCCGATGCGGCGAGCGCGGCTGCCTTCGGAAAGTCGCCAGGCCGTGGCGTCGGCGGCGTTCACGATGGCGAAATCTTCCGGCCGTTGCTTGAGGAACAGTCGCGCTTTGGCGGCGCAGTAAGTCTCCCAATCGATGTGGCGGTCGAAGTGGTCCGGGGAAACGTTCAAAAGTACCGCCACATGCGGCCGAAAGTCGGCGGTCGTTTCGAGCTGGAACGACGACACTTCGAGCAGGGCGAAGTCGAGCGCTTGCCCCACGAGCCCGCCTTCCTCACCAGGGCGCGTCGCGAGGTCGCGCAGATTCGCGGAATGGTGTGCGATCTCGACCGAGGGAAGCGCAGGTGTAGCCGGTGCTACGCCGAGATCCCGCAGGGAGAGATCGCGCGCAAGACCGCGGAGATGCGCGGCCGTAGTAGCGCCCTGGTGAGGAAGGCGGGCTAGTTCCAACGCCGGCAGGCCGAGGTTGCCCGCGGCGCGCACGCGCAGACCGGAGGCCTGCAGCATCGCCTGCAAGAGCAGTGTCGTTGTCGTTTTGCCGTTGGTGCCGGAGACCGCGATGACCGGTACGCGCAGGGCGCGATAGGCGAGTTCAATGTCGCCCCACACGCAGCGCGCGCGCGCTGCGTAGCGCTCGCGCGGGACGCCGGGGCTGGGGACCACGAGGTCGAAGTCGGCGGGATCGGGGAAGGGTTTTCCGAGCACTCGTTCCACCGCAGCGGGGAGGTTGTGCAGATCGTTCAAGTCCTGCGTGCGGCGCTCGTCGGCCACCGTCACGCGGGCGCCGCGCTCGGCGCAGAACGCCGCTGCGCTGCGGCCGGAGATGCCGAGGCCGAGCACGAGGACGCGTTTGTTGCGCAGCTCTTCCATCAGCGCAGTTTCAACGACGAGAGCGCCAGCAGGCCGAGAATGATCGAGATGATCCAAAATCGGACCACGATCTTCTGCTCAGGCCAACCTAGCTTCTCGAAGTGGTGGTGGATCGGCGCCATCAAAAACACGCGCTTGCCCGTCCGCTTGAACCAAGCGACTTGAATGATGACGGAGAGCGCCTCGACGACGAAGATGCCTCCTACGACCGCCAGCAAAATTTCCTGGCGAATCAGTACGGCCAGCGTGCCCAGGGCGCCTCCCAGTGCGAGAGAACCTACGTCTCCCATGAAGAGCTGGGCCGGCGAGGCGTTGAACCACAGAAAACCTAGACCGCCCCCCACCAAGGCGCCGCAGAAGATGGCGAGCTGCCCGCTGCCCGCGATGTATTTGATCGTCAGATAGTCCGCGATCACGGCGTGCCCGGCGGCGTAGGAGAGCAAGAGGAAGGTTCCGGCGGCGATCATCACCGGACCGATCGCGAGGCCGTCCAGCCCATCGGTCAAATTGACGGCGTTGCTCGTACCGACGATCACCGCGCAGGCCAGGGGAATGTAGAACCAGCCCAGGTCCGGGTTCAGGTTCTTGAAGAAGGGGATTACAAGCTCTTTGTCGAAGCCCACGTCCAGATAGGTGGTGAGCGCCACGGCGCCGGCGATCGCGAACTGCCAGAGAAGTTTCGTCTTGCCCGAGAGTCCGCCGGCGTGCCGCCGCCGCACCTTGCAGTAGTCGTCGAGGAATCCCAACACGCCGTAGCCCACCGTGACACCGAGCACCGTCCACACCAAGCGGTTTTGCAGATCCGACCACAGCAAGACGGAAACCGTGAGCGACAGCAGGATCAAAAGTCCTCCCATCGTGGGTGTTCCCGCCTTGGCTTGATGAGCGGGGCCGATCTCGCGGATGGGTTGTCCCACGCGCAGGCCCGCCAGTTTTCGGATCAGCCAAGGCCCAGCGATGAAGGAAATAAACAGCGCCGTCAGTGCCGCGGCCGCTGTGCGGAACGTGATGTAACGGACCACATTGAAGGCGCTGAATTCCGGAGCCAGGGAGTAGAGTAGGTGGTAGAGCAAGTTCAGGAGCTCCCGTTCGTGCGCAGTGCCTGCACGACGCGCTCCATGTGCATGGAACGCGACCCTTTCACCAGAACCCAGTCGTTGCCCTGCAGCAGCTTTTGCACGCGCTCGCTGACTTCGCCGTGGTTCTCACCCACGCAGACGCGGTCCGGATCCATACCCGCGGCGACGGCGCCCTCCGAGACGGCACCGGCGTATTCACCGAGGGCGAACAAGAAGTCGAGCTTGAGCTGCGCCGCCAATTCGCCCGCGGCGCGATGTGCGGCTTCCGCTGCCGGGCCGAGTTCACCCATGTCTCCCAAGATGGCGATGCCGCGGCTGTTTCCCTTGAGTTCAGCCAAGCAGCGCAGGGCGACGGCGACGGACTGTGGATTCGCGTTGTAGGTGTCGTCGATCAGGATGATGTTGCGCGGCAAGCGTACTTGCTCCATGCGCCCGCCCACCGGCTGATGAGCGGCGAGTCCAGCGCAGGCGTGTTCCAAAGAGGCACCGGCGGCCAGGGCGGCGGCGGTCGCGGCCAGAGCGTTGGCGATGGCGGTTTCGCTGAGGCCCGCCATGTGCACTCCGGCCCGGCCCTGCGGCGTGCACAGCTCAAAGGCGAAGCCGCGCGTACCCAGGGAGACGACGTTTTCCGCCCGCACGTCCGCCTTGCGTGCGTGCCCGAAACAGAGAATCTGCGCCCGCGTGCGCGGGCGCTGAGAGAGCACCCAGGGATCGTCGGCGTTGAGCACGGCGGTGCCGGAGGCGGGCAGGACGGCGATGAGATCGCCCTTTTCCTGCGCGATGGCTTCCTGCGAACCCAGGTGTTCGATGTGGGCCATACCCACGTTGGTGATGACACCGACGGTGGGAGCGGCGATGGCGGCGAGCGGCGCGATTTCGCCGCGGTGATTCATGCCGATTTCGACGACGACGGCGCGATCCTCCGCCGAGCGGCGCAGCAGTGTGAGCGGAAGTCCAAATTGGTTGTTCAGGTTGCCAGCGTTGCGCAGACAGGGCGCGCGCTGGGAGAGGATGGCCGCGCACATTTCCTTGCTGGTGGTCTTGCCGTTGCTGCCGGTGATGGCAACGACGGGGCCGTTGAAATTTGCGCGGTGCCCTGCGGCCAGTTCGCCGAGGGCGCGCGTGGTATCCGGCACAGCGAGGACGGCCACTTCGGCGGGTGTTGTCGGCAGCACGACGCCGGTTTCGACCAGGAGTCCCGCGGCACCTGCCGCCAGCGCCCGTTTCAAAAAGGCATGGGCGTCGTGCTGCGGGCCGCGGATGGCAATGAAGAGTTCTCCCTCCGCTAAGTTGCGCGTGTCGATGGAAACGCCGCGAAATGAGGTGTTCACAGAGCCGCGCCGGAGTTCTCCGCCAGTCCAGAGCAGTGCATCCCGCGCCGAAAAGGGCAACGCCATCGCTTCGCGCTTTGTGTGAGCGGTCATTGCTTCGCCCTTTGCATGAGCGCGCGGCGGGCTTCCCGGCGGTCGTCGAAGGGCAAGTGCTCGTGGCCGATGATCTGATAATCCTCGTGTCCTTTGCCCGCGATCACGACGGTGTCCTTCAGCTGTGCTGCCGCAATCGCGAGCTCGATCGCGGAGCGCCGGTCACTCACGCGGGCGTAGCAGCCGCGCCCAGTGCGCAACTCAGCGGGTTCTACACGGCGCATCTCTCCGAGTCCGCGTGCGACATCGTCCAGGATGCTTTCGGGATTTTCAGTGCGCGGGTTGTCGCTGGTGGCGATGGCGCAGTCCGCCCAGCGCGCGACGGCTCTGGCCATGAGCGGACGCTTGCCGCGGTCGCGGTCTCCGCCGCAGCCGAAAACGGCGATGAGTCGTCCGCGCGTCAGAGGACGCAGCGCGCACAGCAGTTTTTCGACGGCGTCGGGTGTGTGGGCGTAGTCGACGAAAACTGCCGGCGCGGCACCGGCACTATTTTCTACCCGTTCAACACGGCCGGGTACCTGGAGACAGGCAGCGGCGCCGCGCGCAATGGCTTCACTCGGCAGGCCGAGGGCCCACGCGATACCTGCTGCTACTAAGAGGTTTTCTAAGTTGAAGGCGCCGACCAGGGGCAAGTGCAAAGCGAGCGTTTCGGATGGCGTGCGGAGTGTCACATCGGAACCGTCGAGGGTGATGCTGGAGTTTTCGATCCGGATGTCGGCCTCGCTGTCCGCGCGTTGGGATACCCGCACCACACGCGCGCCGGCGCTCTCGGCCGCTGCGAGAAACATCGCCGCGGCCGCGTCGTCCAGGTTGACGATGGCGCCGCCGTCTTTGTTCAAGTGTTGTTGGAAGAGGAGCAGTTTGGATCGCAGGTAGGCATCCATGTCTCCGTGGAAGTCGAGGTGATCCTGTGTGACGTTGGTCATGGCCGCCACGCCAAAGCCACAGCCCGCGATACGTCCCAGGGCGAGGCCGTGGGAGGACACTTCCATGACAACGATTTCGACGCCGCGGTTGCGCATGGCGCGCAGCGTGTGCTGGAAGTCCAGACTTTCCGGCGTGGTGTTGATGGAACGCTGGCGCACCTCGCCGTAGCGGACTTCCACGGTGCCGATCAATCCGACGCGGCGGCCGGCCTGTTTCAACATCGCCTCAACGAGGTACGTCGTGCTGGTCTTGCCGTTGGTCCCCGTGACACCGATGAGTGTGAGTTCGCGCGCCGGGTGGCCGAAAAACGCAGCGGCGATCGGAGCCAGCGCGCGCCGCGTGTCCGGGACGACGGCTACCGCCACCTCGCCGCGCGAGAGATCCGTGGGCCACGCTTCCACCAGCAGTGCACTGGCGCCGAGGCGCAGAGCTTGCGGCAGATAGGCGTGTCCGTCGGTATGAACGCCGCGCAGGGCGACGAAAAGTTCACCAGGAGCGACGCGACGCGAGTCGTAGGTAAGGCTCCGGATCGCGGGATCGCCGGAGAGGGGTTGGGCAATGCTGCTCGGCGCGAGGGCAGGCGGCAGCGTCGCTAGCAGCTCGGAGAAGCGCATCAGCTTTTTCCTGCACGAGGGCCGAATTGCACGCGCACGCGGCCGCTGCCGCGCGTCAAGACGGAACCGGCGTCCGGTTCTTGGGCGATCGCGCGCCCGTCGCCGAACACTTCCACGTGAAAAGGTGCACGTGCCGCCAGCGCTTTGACTTGGTTCACCGTGAGGCCGCGCAGGTCGGGGAGCAGCACGCTGTCACCGAGTTGAGCCAGATCGGGTAGTACGCTGCTCGCTGCTTCGAGGCCGATCGGGAGTGCGGATTTCTCGATGGCGGTCGTGTTTTCCGTGCGGACGAGGGTGAAGGTCGGCGGGCGAACCGGGAATTCGGGTTCTGTCAGGATGCCGCGCCGCGCGAGCTCGCCCTGTACGGCTTCCGCGAACAGCGGGGCCGCCACCGCGCCGCCCGTGTGCGCGCTCTTGGGTTCGTCCAGTTGCGCGACGACAACCAGCTGCGGATCGTCGGCGGGTACGACGCCCACGAACCAAGCAAGGTAGCGATCGCTGTAGCGGCGGGTCGCCGGATCCAATTTTTGTGCCGTTCCTGTCTTGCCGGCGACGCGCACGTCGCGCAGCGCCGCGCGCCGCGCCGTGCCGTCGGGCGTCACGACCTCTTCCATCATGCGGAGCACACGGCGCGCCGTGTGCTCGCTCAGTACACGCCGCCCCGCAGCGCGTTTTGTTGCAACCCAGGTTTCCCCGTGCCGGCGTGCCGCGACAAGCTGGGGCGGGTTCCAAATTCCTCCGTTCGCTAGCACCGCTGTGGCAGCGGCAAGCTGTACCGGCGTCACGCTGATGCCCTGACCGAACGCCATGGTGGCGTGATCGACGGGCCGCCACTGTCGCCACGAGCGCAAAAGGCCCGAGGATTCGTTGGGAAAGCCGCTACCCGTCGGCCGACCGAAGCCGAAGTCCACGAGTGTCTCGTAGTAGGCGGGAGCGCCGAGGGCGTAGGCGATCCTGGCTGCTCCGATGTTGCTGGAAACGCGCAGCACGCCGCCCACGTCGAGGATGCCTTGGGGGTGGTGGTCGCGCACCAACTTGCCAGGAACGCTGAAACTGCCGGGGCGGCAGTCGAGCAGATCCGTCGGGCTGACTGCCGCGCGCTCCAGGGCGCCCGCGACCAGGAAAATTTTTAGCACCGAGCCCGGCTCGACGGCGTCTTCGAAAGCGCGCGCGCGCGTCGTGCGAAAATGAAGTGTGCGAAACTGGTTTGGGTCGAAGCTCGGCGCTTCGGCCAAAGCCAGGATGGCACCGCTGTGTACATCCATGGCGAGTACGGAGCCGCCCCGCGCTCTGGTCTCGGCGAGCGCCTGCTCCAGAGCGGCTTCTGCGTCGGCCTGGAATACGGCGTCGAGCGCGAGCCGGACATCCCCGCCCGCGGAGCCGCGCGGGTCGTAACCGGGCAAGGCCAGAAAACGGCCGCGGGCATCGCGCTCGACGGTCACGCGGCGGCGCTCGCCGCGCAGCCACGGGTCTTCTTGTTGTTCGATGCCGCGCACGCCGACGCCGTCGATGTTGGAAAAGCCGATAACAGATGCGGCCAGGGTGGCGTAGGGGTAGGCGCGGCGCGGTTCCTCCAGCACGCCGACGCCGGGCAGGCCGAGAGCCAACGCGCGTTCAGCGACTTCCGGTTTGACCCAACGCGCGAGAAAGGTGAAGCCATCGGAACGCGCGAGCCGCTGCGCCAGATTTGCCGCACTGCCAGGCAAGACGCCCGCGAGCTTTTGTGCTGCGGCGCGTTTGTCGGAGATCAGAGCCGGCAAAGCGTAGACCGAGGGAGCGTTGATCGTGAGGGCGAGTTCGGCGCCATGGCGGTCGAGAATGCGGCCGCGTTCGGCGTTGATGTGCATGGCGGCGAAAATCTGCTCTTCCGCGCGCCGCGCCGGACGCGGATCGAGGGCGGCCAGCTGAGCGGCGCGCGCGGCGAGCACGACGAAGCAGAGCAGCAGGAGCAAGCGTACCACGCGCAGGCGCAGAGATGACGAGCGCAGGTCCGGGGCTCTCATGGGTGGATTGTTTCTCCCGGCGCGGGGACGGGTTCGAGCCACAGTTGAGGTGCCGGGCCCAGCTCCATGTCGAGGGCCAAGCTGCGCAGGCGTGCCGGATGGCGCAGGCGGCCGACTTCCACGCGCAGTTTCTGCGCGCTGTGCGCGAGCGAACGTTCGCGCGCCCGCTCCGCGGCGACTTCGTAGCGCAGGGCGATTAGGTGGTTGCGCAGGGCGGAGAGGCTGAGGGCGGCGAGCAGCAATCCGGCGGCGAGCGGTGCGAACCAGCGGCGCAGCGACAGACGAATGCTGCGGCGGTAACTGATATCTCGGTTGACCCAGAGCACTCGCCGCTTGGTTTTTTGCACGGGCTGCGCGGAGGTAGTTTCCCGCGCAAAACGGGAGTGGCGCAGACGGCGAAAGGTAGGGTGCGGCAGCGATCTGCCCGGCGGCGTCACGGTTGTTCCTCGCCGGCCAATTTTTCCGCGCCGCGCAGGCGTGCCGAGCGCGCGCGGGGATTGGACGCGATTTCAGCGTCGCTGGGCCGCAGCGGTCGTCGCGTCAGAACGCGCAAGCGCGGCTTCCGGCCGCAGGTGCAGCGCGGTGAGCGGGGCGGACAGATGCAGCCGCGCTCCTCGCGCCGGAAGTAGTGTTTCACGCAGCGATCTTCCAGCGAGTGGTAGGCGATTACCGCGAGGCGCCCGCCCGGAGACAGGACAGCGATGCTGGCTTCAAGACCTTCTTCCAGCGCCGCGAGTTCGTCGTTGGTGGCGATGCGCAGTGCTTGGAAGACGAGAGTAGCCGGATCGTGACGGCGCCCGCCGCCTACGCGCGCGCGTTCGATTACGCGCCGCAGGTCACCTGCTGTATGCAGTGGGCGCCGTTCCCGTTCGTCGAGAATTGCCCTAGCTAGGCGCGCTGCCCCTCGTAACTCGCCGTACTCTCGGAACCAGGTTTCGAGTTCCCGGGCGGAAGCGTGCGCGAGCAGTTGCTCCGCCGTTCGCGGTTGGCGGCGATCCATGCGCATGTCGAGCGGTGTAGTATCTGCGCTAGCGGCGGCAAAGCGGAATCCGCGCTCGGGTGTGTCGAGTTGTCGCGAGGAAACTCCCAAATCCAGCACGATGCCTTCCACCTGCGCAATTCCGAGCGATGCCAGCACGTCGGTTGTGTGGCGAAAGGACGCGTGGACGAGACAGACCCGGTCTCCGAATCGCGCTAGCGCTTTCCGCGCTGTTGCGATCGCCTCCTCGTCACCGTCGAGACCGACGAGCCGCCCATTCGGTGCGGTTTTTTCCAGTATGGCGGCCGCATGACCGCCACCCCCAACAGTTCCGTCGACTACCGTGGCCCCAGGGGCGAGGCTGAGTAGTGAAAGCGTTTCTTCGACGAGGACAGGTCGGTGTCGGAAAAGAATCTCCACGTTGCAGGGTTTGCTTTGCAGGGTGTATTTCCAGCGCGCCGTGGCGGCGCGATTTTTCAGGACCCAGAGGTCTGGGGTGCCCCGAGGCGTCGTCGCGAAAACAGTGCATCCCCCCCTTGACGCACCACCCCCGCGTTTTAAACGCCTCGGGGACACCCCAACCTCTCACCCGGAGGAGCGTACTCCTCCGTCCCCCTGTGGATTCCTCCTCACGAATCGAGACCAGCCACCACACCTGCGATCTCGTGGAAGCGAGCCTGAGTCCTCGTTAAATCCTGGTCAAAGCGCTGTTTGTCCCACAGTTCGACGCGCGGGCCGACGCCGGCAATCGTGACTTCGCGCTCAAGCTGGGCATGTCCTCTCAAGTACGGCGGCACCAGAATGCGCCCCTGGCGGTCGACAGGGCATTCCACGGCGCCAGAGACCATAAAGCGTTGAAAGGCCTGGACTTCCGGTTGGAGTTGAGAGGTCTGGCAGAGTTTCTGCTCCAAGGCCAGCCAATCTTCGTAGGGATAGAGAGCGAGGCACTCCAACAGGTTGGTCAAGATCGGTGCCTTCTCACTTTTGCGCTCAAGTTCCATTCGAAATCCCGCCGGAATGCTCAGTCGACCCTTGGCGTCGATCGTGTGTACGTAGCGTCCACGAAACATCTGTGGGGCTCCGCTCTGCGCTTCAGCTCGTTTTGGGGAAGATTTACCACTTCACCCCACTTAATCCCACTTGGCTCCTCTTTTATACCGCCCGAAATGCAAAATCAATGCTAAGACGCTGTTTTAGAAAAGATTTTTTTCGTCGAGGTGTAAATGCACAATATGTAGTGTTCAGTAGGTTTGTATGCACTATATGCAGGATCGGCTTTGAATGGAGAATGGGCGGATGCCTGGTTTTTATTTTGTGTGCAGGTGCGATTTTCGCCGCTAGCGCACTTTTCTCACCAAGTGGCCTCGCGAGGTCGTGCTCTACTCAACTTTGACACAAACCGGTGTAATAGTGCCGATGTGCGCCGGCGACGCGGGTGAGGAGGCGATCGAGGAGATCCCCCGGCGTGCGTTGAGGCTGGGGTTCCGGTACAGGGAGAGGCATTTCACGCATCGCGTCGACTACGGCAGCAGTGCCTTCCCACAGCCCCAAGGCGGAGTAACCACCCTCGAGGAGAAAAACGACGCGCCCCCCGCAAACTTCATCGGCTAACGCTCGTACGCAGCGAGCCATGGCGGCGAAACCGTCTCGCGTGAGTTGCATACCGGCGAGCGGATCCGCTCGGTGGGCATCGAAGCCGCAGGAAACCAGGATGAATTGCGGGCGGTACTGCAACACAATGGGTGCGAGCACGCGCTGAAATATGCCTAGGTAGACAGCGTCGCCGCAGCCGGCGGGCAGAGGCACGTTCACCGTTGCGCCTTCTCCCTTGCCCGTGCCGATCTCGTCGAAATTTCCGCTTCCGGGGTAGTAGGGAAACTGATGCGTGGAGAAATACAGCACGCTGGGATCGGCCTCGAAAGCGTGCTGGGTGCCGTTGCCGTGGTGGACGTCCCAGTCGAGGATGAGAAGTTTTTCGGCGCCGGCTTCGGCCTGGAGGGCCTTGGCAGCAATGGCCACATTGTTGAAGAGGCAGAAGCCCATGGCGCGCCCCGCTTCGGCGTGATGGCCGGGTGGGCGCAGCGCGGCGAAGCCCGCGCGGTATTCACCGCGAGCCACCGCGAGTGCCAGATCGATCGAACCCCCCGCTGCCAGGCGCGCGACAGCGAGGCTCTGCGGAGAGACGTAGGTGTCTGCGTCGAGTTGGAGCGGTGCGCGGCGCGCGGCGTCGGCGACGTTTTCCCAGTGCGCGCGCGTGTGGACGCGCAGGATTTCCTCGGCCTCCGCCGGACGCGGGGTAAGGCGCGCGCAGTTTGTGGCGCGTTCGGCGATGGCGCGGCCAACCGCCGCCAAGCGTGTGGCTGCTTCCGGGTGTCCCGCCGGTTCGCAGTGGTCGCAGTAGCGAGGGTCCTCGACCACGGCGAAGGGATACATTGCGGTCATCACTGGGGATGGTATCGGAGGCGTGGCAAGCTCTGCGAACGGACGCGGTGTTAGCCCGCATTTTTCACCAAGGCGCTACTGCGGTCGCGCATCTCCGAGGTCTTGCACGCGATCTCTCCCTGCGGGATCTCGACGTAGCGTCGGCTACGTCTGCGCTTCCCTCGGTCGAGATCGCGTGCTATCCCGCGAATCTGCGCGATCTCGCGACGCGCCCTGGTGAAAAATGCGGGCTAGCGCGCCGACGGGAGGTCGGTTTGAACACACCGGAAACCGTTGCCATCACGGGGTTGCGCAGCTTCGTGGGCCAGCGCCTGGCCGAGCGCTTGGCGGAGCGGGGTGGTCGTATGCGCGTGGTCGGCGTGGATCTACGCCGTCCCTACCGCCTGGAGGGGCGCGTGCGCTTTCACCGCGTGGATCTCACCGAGCCCTCGGCGGCTATTCGCTTGGCGGAAATCTTCGAAGCTGAGCGCGTGGATACCGTCGTGCACGCGGCCTTTCGCCGCGACCCGACACCCGATCTCGAGTACGATCACGAACTTCAGACCATCGGAACGCGCCATGTCGCCCACGCTTGCGCCGCGGCCAAGGTGAAGCACTTGGTAATGGCTTCGAGCACTATGCTCTACGGCGCGCGCTCCGACAATCCCAATTTTCTGACGGAGACGCATCCGCTGCGCGGCCATCCGGAAGCGCACTGTGTGATGGATCGCGTGGCGGCTGAAGAACTGCTCGCGCAGTGGCAGCTCGTGCATTCGGGTACGGCGGTTACGGTTTTGCGTACTTGTTGGATCATGGGACCGACGTATTGGGACTTCGCCGTTCGCCACTTTGCAAAACCCATCGTGACGGCGGTCCTCGGTTACGATCCGCTTTTTCAGTTCGTGCATGAAGAGGATTGCCTGCGGATTTTTGAGAGCGCCGTTCTCGCGCCGCGGCCGGGCGTGTTCAACATCGTTGGTCGCGGCGTGTTGCCGCTCTCGACCTATCTGCGCTCAGCGGGAAAACAAAGTCTGCCGGTGCCAGCGCCGGTTTTGTTTCGTGTGCGTTCCTATCCTCATCAAGCTCAAACCGGAGATCGACCGGAAGGGTTTTATGACTATCTGCGCTATTTGTGGGTCGCCGACGGCGAGCGGGGCTGGAACGCTTTCGGAGAGCCGCATTACACCTCGCGCGAGGCGTGGGCGGCTTTCATCTCGTCCCGCAAGTTGCGGCGCTACCGCTGAGCGCGGTACCTCGCACGTTGAGGTTGCAGGAGTGAAAGCGTGAGTGACTTGAACACAACGGATTACGGAGCGCGGGGGGCCCTCTCGGCTGAGGCGCGCGAGGAGGGCTTGGTCGAAGTCGAGCGCGCGCTCTCCCAACTGCGCCGCGAAATCGAGACCCGCTTTACCAAGGTTCCGATGCAGCGATCCCTGCGCTCGGTCGATTGGATGGCGTTCTTCGACGATCTGCGCCGCCGTTTTTCGACGTTCGGCATGAGCGAGCGGTCGGGCGAGATCGATGAGTTTGGCATGGATGAGGTCGTGTTGCTCCGTAGCCGGGCGCTGCTGGATTTTCTTCTTCAGCGTTATTGGCGCGTCGAAATTTCTGGTTTGGGCGCCTTGCCCGCTCCCGGGCCATGCTTGTTTGTGGCGAATCGCTCCGGGCTCCTGCCCTATGACGGTCTGGCGATCGCGCACGTTTTGGCTGCGCAGCAACCCGAGGCGGGGCAACCGCGTTTTTTGGTGGCCGACTGGCTCATCACCTTGCCCTTTGTGCAATCCTATCTCGCCCGTTTGGGCGGCGTGCGCGCCTGCCGTGAAAACGCGGAGCGTCTGCTCTCTCAGGGCCAGCGCGTGATTGCGTTTCCGGAAGGACAGCAGGGTGCGGCCAAGGTTTTTCGCAAGCGCTACCGCTTGCAGCGTTTCGGTCGGGGCGGCGTCGTGCGCTTGGCCATTGAGCGGGGAGTGCCCTTGGTTCCGGTAGCCGTCGTCGGAGCAGAGGAGATCCACCCGATTCTTTTCAAAGTCGGGGCGCCGGCCCGCGCCCTGGGGTTGCCTTTCCTGCCCGTCACGCCCACTTTCCCGGCGCTGGGTTTGTTTGGCTTTCTGCCGCTGCCGTCCAAGTGGGGTATTCACTTCGGCGCGCCGCTACCCATCGAATCCCTCGGACCGGACGACGCCCGCGATGAGCTATTGGTGGCGCGCTTGACCGAAGAGTTGCGGCAGTCGATCCAGTCGCTCTTGGATGAGCACTTAAAGGACCGCAAGTCGATTTGGAGCTAACTCAATCCGACAGAAAATTCTGGCGCTTTTGTCGAGGGGGGGATGGTCGCAGCTCTTCTTAGCCCACATTTCTCACCAAGCCGCATTTGCGGCCGCACTTCTTCGCGGCGGAGATGCACAGGCTGGTTGCCCGGGCCGGTGGAGGGGCTTCCGTTGCTCCGGGCCTGTGGCTCCGTTGCAGGTGCATACACTTTCTCACGCTCCGAAGTGATTGCTTCGCAGAGATCTCTTGGCCACGTAGGATTACCAGGCCCTCCGCAACGGAGCCCATCCACCGGCCTCGGTTCGCTGTGCAAGACCGCGAGATGCGCAACCTCGCGACGCGACCTGGCGAGTAATGCGGGTTAGCTCGTCGCTGCGCTCTTCTCTGGCCCCCTCGACAAAAGAGGCGCGCAAATTTTTCGGATCTCCGTAGGAGTGCGGTGCGTTTCGGCTAAGGCGTCACTCCGTCGATGCAACGGGAACGGAAACTGCCTCTCAAGAAGTTTCTCACATACATTGCCGAGCGTGGTCTGACGTAAACCTTAATACCTGCTGGGTGCCGCTTCTGATAGTGTCGAGGGCAACTGATCGAGGACGAACCGCCAGAATGACTCTACGGCATTGAAGTAGGCGCGCAGATCGTCTGGCTGGACGAACAGGTCTTCACCCATCAATGGGCGATTAACAGCTTTGACATGCGAGGGCAGGGGCAAACCCTCGCCATGGGCGAGTAGTTCCGGGCGCAGAATGCGGAGGTATTTAGCTGCTTGTCCTTCGGCGTGCTTTGCGACATTAGCGACGAGCTTCAGTTCTTCAAGCTGCGTGTGGTCAGGGAACGCGGTGCTATCGATGCCCGGGGTCTCAAGGAATTCGCCGAATAGTTTGTCGCGTTCTCTCGAATCCGGCTCCAACTCGCCCAGAGTAGGAAACGAGAGCAGATGTTTCTGTTGCTCAAATAGGTGGAAGAGTGCTATGACGAGCACGTTTAGCACGAGCTGCCGCGTGTCCGTCATGAGATCATAGTGCGCGAATCCCTCTTCGAAGGCTGCCTCGGCTAAGTCTTCACCGTCGTAGTATTCGTTCGCGGTTGTTTTAAAGCGATGAAAAGTCTGTCGCTCGATCTGAGCAGCTTCCGCTTCGATGTGGTCAAAAGCTGGAAGCACTCGCGCAAAAATGGCGTCGCGGAGGGTCGCAAGCTCGGGGAGAAACATCCTCGAAATAATGTCCTCAGCGAAGATGGGCATGATGTCCCTTTTAACGTCGCTTATTCGAAATAGATGGTTGACCAGGTGCAAAATTTTGTGTTGTACGCAATATACCACGGGGGCTGCGGGAGAAAAACGCATGTTCTTCTGGGAATCGAGAGAGTCGGTGATCCAGTGCCTCCACGCGGCTCTTCAAAGTTTCCGAAACTGCGCCATGTGCTTGTCTCCAAAGTCCCGGCTTGCGTGGTACTGGTTGTGTGCGCGACACCGGAGAGCAATGCCTTCGACTGAATGCGTTCGTGTTCGAGCCCACGGGACAAGATGGTGGAATTCGAGAAAGTCCCGCGCACCGCAGCGTCGGCCCTGTGGCGAAACGTAACTGCAACGCTCTCCGTCTCGGCAGGAAACCGCGCGGCGTATCGCGGCGGGGATCGGTCGAATCACTCGGATGTGCGCTGCCTTCGGCGCTTCCGTCGCAGGTACCTCCGCTTTCGGAGTTACGACCTCTCCGAACTTCCGCTTGCGCACTTCCCTAGCAGGCTGCTGACAAAATTGGTGTTTGAGCTGTTGTCCGCGGATGGGCGACCGATTTGAGAGAAATGACCTCTCGCCGGTGTGGTTTGGCGATTCCGTCGTGCCCATCGATCCAATGTTTCGC